>Ga0310786_10000399_pt1 | contig 70369 bp, 58 predicted proteins | sample AusTroGonzalo_MG_FD_203881 | JGI IMG/M metagenome (GOLD analysis project Ga0310786, IMG submission 203881) | Bovine rumen microbial communities from tropical cattle in Woodstock, Queensland, Australia - Gonzalo_03 (v2) (version 2) | ecosystem: Host-associated > Mammals > Digestive system >... | reverse complement strand
CCGTTTATAAATCTTGTCTACCCTTTTTATTCTTTTCTTATACGTTTTGAGTTCAAATGCCCGGGGCGGGACTTGAACCCGCATGGATGAACCGACAGATTTTAAGTCTGTTGCGTCTGCCATTTCGCCACCCGGGCGCGATTACTATAAATGTAGCACCGTGCCGGGAAAAGTCAAGAGGTTTCACTAAAAAAAACCATTTTGTTTCTTGAAATGCTCAATTCCCTTTAGAAACTTAACTCTTTTCGCCTCATTTGTTCGTTCCGATGACCGTTTCAAACACCTTTTTCTTTCCTTTTTCTCTGTTCAAGGCTTGATTTTCCGCACGCCGTGCCCTATATTTTCCTGGACATTTCACGGATCCGCCTCCGGACGCCACACTCATCTACCCCAACCCCAAGCCCTCATGCACGACTATCGCAACGAACTCAATGCTCTCCCGAAACGGCACGATTTCCTGATCTGCGTCGACAGTGACGGGACAGTTTTCGACACCATGGCGGCGAAGCACCGGTGTTTCCGCGACAGCCTGATCCAATGTTTCGGATTGCGGGGCCGCGAGGCCGAGATTGCCGCGGAAGTGTGGGCTTACGTCAATCTTCACAGCATCCATCGCGGGAAAAACAGGTTCCGCTCCCTTCTCCTGACGATGGATCTGCTGCGGGCACGCGGGGTGGTCCTTCCCGGGATGCAGCACCTCCGGGCGTGGACGGAAACTGAGACCCAGCTCGGCAATCCCGCGCTCTGCGCGCTCCTGGAACGCAATTTCAGTGAAGAAATGGACACGGTTTTCCAATGGAGCCGGGAATCTGACGCAAAGATCGCAGCCACGGTTCATGGGGTTCCGCCGTTCCCGCTTGTCCGTGAAACATTGGAGATGTTTTCCCGTTCCGCCGACATTCTGGTCGTTTCCCACACGCCCTGCGAAACGCTTGTCCGGGAATGGACCGAACACGGCATCGGACAATACGTTATCTATCTGGCAGGGCAGGAGTGCGGCTCGAAAACGGAACATATCCGCTATGTCTCCGAGGGGAAATACCCGGCCGGCAGGATCCTGACGATCGGGGATTCACCGGGTGACAGGGCCGCGGCGGAAGCCAACCATGCCCTTTTTTTCCCGATCTTCCCGGGGCGAGAAGCGGAATCCTGGCGAGAACTCTCCGGCGAAGGTAAGGATCGGTTTTTCTGTGGAGTTTTTACCGGCCTCTATCAGGAAAACCTGCTGAACAGGTTCCGGAATGTCCTGCTCAACGTCCCGCCCTGGGAAACAGACCGCACCGACGATTTCACGCAGACGCCATGAACCCGACGACTCCGGTCCGCGTTTTCCGACGCTGATTCCGCGACCCGACTTTCGGATAACGCACAAACAAGGTTGAAATAATGAGACCGAGGAGCTATGTTATAAAGCGGAGACCCGAACTTCCCCCTCGCGCACGGCCGAACATCCTATTCAAACTTTCAGAAAGATGCCAGATAATGAAAAGACTCTTCATCATCCTGCTGATCGGCATTCTGTCCGGATCCGGTCCGGAGGGGATCGCCGCGCCACTCAAGCTGACCATCGTCCAGACGACCGACATCCACGGCGCAATCGGGGATGCAAAGAGCCCGGGACTGCTTCAGATCGCCGGGGCCGTGGAACGCATCAAGCCCGACCTGTGGATCGACTGCGGCGACCTCACGCAGGGGTCGTTTTCCGCGTCGCTCGACAACGGCGCGTCCATGGTGGAAGCGCTGAGCGCCGCGGGATGCGATGTCTGGGTGCCCGGAAACCACGATTTCGACTACGGTGTGGAAACGCTCGCGAAACGGACCGGAATCTTCGGCGGCACGGTCCTGGCGGCGAACATGAGATCGACCGCCGCGCCCATGAAAACCGCGGCGTGGAAATTGTTCGGGCGCAAGGGCGTCAAAATCGCCGTGATCGGGATCGTACCCCCGTATCTCGGACTCTGGATCGCGCCGGAACACCTGACCGGACTCCAGCTCGAACCGCCCGACGCCGCGCTTGAACGCATCATGCCCGAGGTCATGGCCGCGAAGCCCGACGTCATCGTGCTGGCGATCCATCTGGGCGAATTCATCGCGGGGCGCCTCAATCCGGACGGGAAATTCCGGAGTATGTCCTCACTTTCGTCGAAATACCCCCAGATCGACCTGATTCTGGCGGGACATTCGCACCAGACGGAACCCGGAAAGCGGCTTTATCCGGGCGCATGGTTCGTGCAGGCGCCCCCGCTCGGCGCCGGGTTCGCGCAAATCACGGTGGAAGTCGATCCGGGTGCAAAAAGCGGCAAGGTGCCGGCAGTCACGTCAAAGATTATCGAAGGAAATGACCAGCCCGAATCCGCAAAGCTGCTTCCCATCCTCGAGCCCGTCCGAAAACAGGCCGAGGAAGCAGGACGCAGCAAAATCGCGAAGATCGATTTCGAGCTCGGACCGATGAAAAACGGGTTGAAGCCGAACCGCCTGGCCGAGCTCATCTGCCTGGCCATGATGGAAGCCGGCGGCGCTGATGCCGCATTCTCCGGCACGCTCTCGAATTACAAGGTCTCGCCCGGCGTGCTAAACGAACGTGAACTTTTCTTGCTGGCGCCCCATCAGGACGCAATCGAGGTGCGAAGCTTGTCGCCCGCCCAGATACGGACGATCCTACGTGAACTCGAGACAAAAGAGAAGACTGCCGACTGCATGATGTATGCCGGGTTCACCACGCCGGATGGAGTCGACGGCCCGCTGGTGCTGGGAAAAACGGGCAAGCCGATCCCCGAAACGGACAGCATTCCGGTCGCCGTCAACGCCTACGATGCGCACGGAGCCGGCGGACGATATCCGAAGCTCAAAGAAATCATGGAATCGGTCAACGCGGACGGGAAAACGCCAAGAACGGAAATCCGGGCCGCGCTGCGCGCCTATTTGCATAAACATTATCCCGTTCCATAATCCCCGACGAACTCAGAGTATCAAAGCAAAAGAAAAAGTCTCCGGCAGTCATGAACCGGAGACTATCGTTCGTACCGAACTGAATTCAGGGATGGATCACACGATCGTGGCGGTATCCAGCAATGCAGCCCGCTTGTTTTCGGGCTGTTCGCCATTCGCGAGTCCGGTGGCGCTGCCGACACACGTCACGCTCTCCACTACGAGCTCGGAAACGCCCGTGAGCGTGTCAACGGCGGGATAGCGGCAGATGATCCGGGCTTTCTCCTCCACAGCGGGAACAGCCCCGGCATCAAACGAACTCAGGTCGTCAACGGTACCGCCAGTCGTATTGGGAAGCATAAGTTCAGAAACCTGTCCCGTAACCGAAGCGTCCGGGTTGCCCGCGACGCTTCCGGTTGCGAACTCGCCACGTCCCGTGGGAATTGCGACCCAGTTTTCGGAGGAATCGTCGTCATCGGCAAAGAACTCGCTGGCATCCTGATTGAGTTTCAGGTTGTAATATGAGCTGCCGCCCTGCGAAGCGTTCGCGGACTGCACGGAGAAGTAGTAGTCGCCCGCCTCAAGCAGAAGCGACTTCGTGGTCGCCTCGTAATTCCCGAGCGTCTTGTTGTAGGCCAGGGAAGTCGTCTGGAGCGTTTTCAGGGTGTACGTGCCGTTATTGGCCTGGACGAGCTGATGGATCGTGAAACTCGCCGCCCCGGTCGCGTCGATGGTGAAACTCAGGTTCGCGGAGTTCCAAATGGAGAAACGCATATAGTCGACGGAATCCCCGAAACCGACCCAGTCGCTCACGAGTTCGGAAGCGTATTCGTCCAGGATGCCGATGTCGCCGACCTCGCCGTCAGGGCCATTCGTCCTGACGTCGGTCCAGTCGTCCCAGTTGCCGCCATCCGTAAAGAACTGGCTGGATTCATAGTTGAGATACACGTTGTAATACGCGCTGCCGCCCTGCTGGGCGTTCGCGGATTGCACGGAGAAATAGTATTCGCCCGCCTCAAGCAGAAGCGACTTCGTGGTCGCGTCGTAAGCCTCTAACTCCTTGTTGAAGGTCAGGGCGGTCGTCTGAAGCGCGTTCAGAGAGTACGAACCGTTCTTGGACTGAACAAGCTGATAGATCGTGAAGTTCGCCGCGTCCGTGGCGTCGATGGTAAAACTCAGGCTCGCGGCGTTCCAAATGGAGAAACGCGCATAGTCGACGGAATCCCCGAAACCGACCCAGTCGCTCTGCAGCTCGAAACTGTATTCGTCCAGAACGCCGATGTCGCCGACCTCGCCATCTGGGCCATTCGTCCTGACGTCGGTCCAGTCGTCCCAGTTGCCGATTTCCGTGTAAAACACGCTGTCTTCGCCGTTGAGATATACGTTGTAGTACGCGCTACCGCCCTGCTGGGCATTCGTGGACTGCACGGAGAAATAGTATTCGCCCGCCTCAAGCAGAAGCGACTTCGTGGTCGCGTCGTAAGCCTCGAACTCCTTGTTGAAAGTCAGGGCGGTCGTCTGGAGCGCAATCAGGGAATACATGCCGTTCTTGGCCTGAACGAGCTGATAGATCGTGAAGCTCGCCGCGTCCGTGGCGTCGATGGTGAAGCTCAGCTTCGCGGCATCGAAGAGCGTGAAACCGGCATAGTCGATGGAATCGCCGAAGCCGACCCAGTCGCTCTGGAAATCGAAACTGTATTCGTCCAGAACGCCGACATAACCGACGCTGCCGTACATGCCTTCCGTCCTGATGTCGGTCCAGTCGTCCCAGTCGCTGCCTTCCGTAAAGAATTCGCTGTTCTCGCTGTTCAGGTTAACATTATAGTACGCGTTGCCGCCCTGAGCGGCATTCGTTGACTCGACAGAAATATAATACTCGCCGGCCTCGAGCAGAAGCGCCTTCGTTGCCGCGGCATAGGCATCCATATCCTTGTCGAACTTCAACGAGGTCGTCTGGAGCGCGTTCAGGGAGTACGAACCGTTCTTGGCCTGAACGAGCTGATAGATGGTGAATTTCGATGCGCCCGTGGCGTCGATGGAGAAGCTCAGCTTCGCGGCGCTGTACAGATCGATCCTCGCGAAATCGGTGTCGTTGAAGCCGACCCACCCGTTGAGGACCTCACTTGTGTACTCGTCGACCACTCCGGCATAACCGACGGCTCCGTCCGGCCCTGCCGTCTCGATGTCCGCCCAGCTGTCGCTGCTGTCGCTTTCCGGGAAGAACTCGCTGCCCTCCCCGTTGAGATACACATTGTAGTATGCGCTGCCGCCCTGCGAGGCGTTCGTGGACTGCACGGAGAAATAATAGTCGCCGGCCTCGAGCAGAAGCGATTTCGTAGTCGCCTCGTAATCCTCCATCTCCTTGTCGAAGGAAAGGCTGGTCGTCTGGAGCGACTTCAGGGAGTATGTGCCGTCTTTCGCCTGAATGAGCTGGTAGATCGTGAACTTCGCCGCGCCGGAGGCATCCAGCGAGAAGCTCAGCTTCGCGGCGCTGGTGAGCGTGAACCCGGCATAGTCGACGGAATCGCCGAACCCGACCCAGTCGCTGAGGATATCGTAACTGCACTCATCCACAACGCCGACATAACCGACACTGCCGAACATGCCTTCCGTCCTGACGTCGGTCCAGTCGTCCCAGTCGCAGCCCTCGACGAAGAACTCGCTGTCTTCGCCGTTGAGGTACACGTTGTAGTACGCATTGCCGCCCTGGGCCGCGTTCGTGGACTGAACGGAGAAATAATAGTCGCCCGCATCAAGCAGAAGCGACTTCGTGGTCGCCTCGTAGTCCTCCATCTCCTTGTCGAAGGAGAGGCCGGTCGTCTGGAGTGCTTTCAGGGAATAGGTGCCGTCATTCGCCCGGATGAGCTGATAGATCGTGAAGGAGGCCGCATCCGTGGCGTCCAGCGTGAAGCTCAGTTTCGCGGCGCTGGTGAGCGTGAACCCGGCATAATCGACCGCATCCCCGTAGCCGACCCAGCCGCTGAGGATATCGTAACTGCATTCGTCCACCAGGCCGACGTTCCCGACCTGACCGCATTCGCCCTCGGTCCTGAGGTCGGTCCAGTCGTCCCAGTTGTCGCCTTCCGTAAAGAAAGCGCTGTCTTCGTCGTTGAGGTACACGTCGTAGGACGCGCTGCCGCCCTGGGCCGCGTTCGTGGACTGCATGGAGAAATAATAGTCGCCCGCCTCAAGCAGCAGGGCCTTCGTAGTCGCCTCGTAGTCCTCGAACTCCTTGTCGAAGGAAAGCAGGGTCGACTGAATGGTCTTCAGGGAGTACGTTCCGTTCTTGTCCTGGACAAGCTGATAAAGCGTGAACTTGGCCGCATCCGTGGCGTCCAGCGTAAAGCTCAGTTTCGCGGCACTGGAGAGCGTGAATCCCATGTAGTCGATCTCGTCGCCGTAACCCACCCAGTCGCAGGCCAGGTTGTAGCAATATTCATCCAGCAGTCCGGCATAGCCGACTTCGCCGTACAGGCCTTCCGTCTTGAGGTCGGTCCAGTCGTCGCTGTTGTCGCCTTCCGTGAAGAACTCGGTCTCGTCGTCGTTGAGGTACACCTTGTAGTCGCTGCCGTCTTCCGCGGCATTGGCAGACTGAATCGAAATGTAGTATTCGCCCGCCTCAAGCAGCAGGGCCTTCGTGGTCGCCTCGTATTCGTCGGTTTCCCCGTTGAGGGAAAGCGAGGTGGTCTGAAGTTCCGTGAGGGAATAGGAGCCGTCCTCCCCGGCGACGCACCGGTAGACCGTGAATTTCGCGGCGTCTTTGGTGTTGACCGTGAAGCTCAGCTTCGCCGCATACTCCAGATCGATCTTCGAGTATTCGCCGTCGTCGAAGTGGACCCATTCGTTGTCCAGCTCAATGCTGTATTCTTCCCACACGACGAACTCGTGGTATCCGGTGAACGGCGGATCGATTTCAATCCAGCCGTACCAGGGACAGGGACGGTAAATGTATTCGCCGGTCGATTCGTCGAAGAACGGGCTCCCGCCCGCATACGAGTAGGGGCCGCCCGTCACGACGCCGATGGACGGAGAAATGTCGTAGCTGCGGCCGTCTTCGGTGTAGTAACCGGAATTCAGCGCGATGCTCCCGCAGGACTTTCCGATCGCAGTGCCCCCGCCGGAAATCGCGGTGGCGCCGCCAAGCTGGCAACTGGTGAACTTTGCCGCATCATCGGCATTGATCGTGAAACTGCGCTTCCCGGAACGAGCCGCGCCTGCACCGCCGGAGCCGACCGCATCCGGACCGTTCGCGGAAACAGAAACCGTGCTGCCGGACTGAAGAAGATTGCGCGTCGAAGCGGTCACAGCAAACGCCGAAACGTCCGACAGCGCCCGGTTGACCACGGCATACTGCGCTTCACGAACGGGGAGAACGCTGCCGCCGGCGGACGGGGAAGATTCCACGAAAACCGTTGTTTTCCCTGCATTGTAGCTCAGGCCGGCGCGTTTTCCCGCATCGTCCGGCATGCCGGATGCGCCTGCCGTATTGGCGGAAACTCCGTCGGGGCCAAAGGAAAAACCGCTGCCGGTGCTGAACGAGGCATCCGCGCCGGTCTTGAAAGTGAACTGGGCTCCGGACAGATGGGACGAAGTTCCTTTGATGGAACCGGCAAACCGCCCGGGAGCAGCCTTATTCATGCGGGAAACGACAAACTTGCCGCTTCCGGAACGGGCACGGCTCGAGACGGTAGTCCAGGCGCCGGAGAAACGGTTCCTGAGCGTCATCATGGAACGGCCGACCCGACCGCTGTTGATAACGGTCAGCACGGCGCCGTTCGCCAGGGCAAGATCGTTTCCGATATCGCTTTTGAAGTCAGAATTGTATTTGTATTCGTCTGTCATTTCCGAATCATCTCCTCATGCGCCGTCGCAGTCGGGGGGACCGATCCGCTGCCGGGAAAAGCTGGCAGTCAGTGATCGAAAAACGCACGACGCGCAACGCGACAATAATAATATAGCCAACAAAGGCGGGTTGTCAACCCTCCAAACAGGAAAAAAACAAAAAACAACGCATTCGGCCTGATTTCAGGCTTAACGCGGGGACGGGGAAACGCTTTCCTGATACAGGATGCGTCCTTCCATCAGGTAGCGCGGACGGACAGCGAATTCAGAGGAAAGGAAATTCTCGTCCGCCGGATAATCCCGCGAGGAAACGCCGAAGACGGACAGGATCCCTTCCGCGGCGCGGTCCAACTGGATCGGCCGGTCCACAGCGGATTCCGCGGCGGCTATGCGGTCGGGATAGGCTTCGCGGTATTCGGGTGAAAACCAGAACAGGAACGGCACCTCGTAGGAATCGCGTTTTTCTGCGTCGCGATAGTTCTGGAGAAAACTTGTCTCGACGTTTTCCCCGTGGTCGGAAAAATAGAAAAGAAAATTGCGACCGCCGGCCTCTTTCAGTTGACCGATGATGCTGCCGAGCACGAAATCGGTGTAACGGATCGAGTTGTCGTAGGAGTTGATATTTTCCTGGAAAAGCGGGTTGATCTCCTGCGCGGATTCCGCGGGTCCTTCCTTGAAATAGTCGAAAGACTCGGGATAACGGTTCCGGTAGGTGATGTGGCTGCCCATGATATGCAGGATGATCAGGGTCGGGCCGTTGCGGTTCGCGAGGGCTTCCCGGACATCATCGAGGAGACATTCGTCGAACTCGTTCTCATGGTATTTGGGATGCCACTGGGTAAAAAGCGCGGAAACGGAATTCTCTCCGAAATTCTCCTGCGTGGAGAAGGCGTCGATGTGGTATCCGGCATGGTCCAGAATGGACATGATGGTGGCCCGCGGATGCATCTGGTCGGCCAGGGTCTTGAACGTGAGCATGTAATACAGGGAATGGTTCGTCACGGGCATCGCCGAGATCACGTTCCGGAAGACGACGAGGTCCTGGCGTTCTTTCTCAAGTTCGGGCGTCGTGTCACGGCCGTACCCGTAGAGGGACAGATGGGCGCGCACCGCGCTTTCGCCGATCACGATCACGGCGACGTCAGCGGGCCCCTCCAGACTCAAGTCTGCCGGGATCTCAGGATGGGCAACGCATTCGTGCAGGACATCCATCTTTTTCCGGGAATCGATCCACTGGTTGGGCAGAAGTGCGAACCATGCGGCGGAATCCCGTTGCACCGGATCGGGTTCGATCCAGGCGTAGTACGAGAAAACACATGCCATCGGAAGCACAAAAAGTCCGGCTACGACTGCGGAACGTTTCCGGTTCTGGAGCGGATTGACGCGCATCCCGACATACCGGAGGATCAGAAGTCCGGTCGCAGTGGCCAGAACATAATAGACCACGGAAAGCGATAAGATCTCGCGGAGCATGAATTCGCGCGACTCCCGCCAGGAAGTCGTGGACAGCAGGTCCAGCGTGCCCGTGTGAAGCGGCATGTGGAACCGCATGATCACATAGCCGCTGACAAAGAAACCGAGCGCGGCAAAGAACATCAGTATCGCCGCAAACACCCGGAACCAGCGTCCGCGCAGCAGAAACAACGGCGCGGCGATGAAAAGATATCCGGCAAAAGCCGAGAGGATGGAGTACCATTCCAGCGGGGCCTGGTCATGATGGACGAAGATGCGCGGCAGATAATCCGGACCGGCGATCAGGACAAGATAGACGGCCAGAAAGAAAAAGATATTGCCGGACAATCGTTTTATGAAGTTTTTCGTAGTGTTATCCATCGCATTATGCCGGGAGCAGCTGGGGGGAGACCATGTTCAATCCGAAGCGCGGGAAAAACGCCTTTCCCTTTCCGCGAAAAAGACATTTTCCCAATGCGTTCCATTACGGATTAAACTATAAATATATCATACGAAACGGGAAAAATCAATTGGGATTCCTGTTTTTTCGCAAAAAGCAAAATAGGGGAATAGAAAATGAGGGCAGGCAGCGGACAGGAACGGGATGGAAACGGCGCGGGAAACGGAAACGGCATGAAAATCAGCATCGGGGAACGGTTTGCTTCAACTCAGGCGAAAGCCGTCACTCGCGGCGGTCAATAACTGTCGACCATCTTGTAGTCTGCGGTAAACCGCTTTGCCTCGTCCGGGGAGATCAGTCCGTCGGCAGCGAGATTTTCCATGGACCGGTCGAGCGTGCACATGCCGTCCTTCAGGCTGGTTTCGATCACGGTGCGGAGCTGGTGAGTCTTACCCTCGCGGACAAGCGCCTGAACAGGCGGCGTACCGATCATGATCTCGAACGCGGCAAGGCGGCTGGACCCGTCGATGCTCGGGATGAGCCGCTGGGAAATCACGGCGAGCAGGGTCGCGGCAAGCTGGAGGCGGATCTGGTTCTGCTGGTACATGGGGAAGGAATCCACGATGCGGTCGACGGTCTGCGGGGCGCTGTTCGTGTGAATGGTGGCGAAAACGAGGTGCCCGGTCTCCGCGGCGGTGAGCGCGGCGGAAATGGTCTCGGTGTCGCGCATTTCACCGACCATGATGACGTCCGGGGCCTCGCGGAGTGCGTACTTGAGCGCGGAAGCGAAGCTGTGGGTGTCGGCATGGAGTTCGCGCTGCTCGATGATCGAGTTGATGTTGCTGTGCACGTACTCGATGGGGTCCTCGATGGTGATAATGTGCGTATTCCGCGTGCGGTTGATGACGTCGAGGAGCGAGGCGAGCGTGGTGGACTTGCCGCTGCCGGTGGGACCTGTCACGAGGACGAGCCCCTGGCGTTTCGAGCAGAGGCCGGAGACGACCTCGGGAAGACCGAGCTGGGCGGGCGTCGGGATCCTGACGTTCACGACACGGGCAACCATGCCGAGGGAGCCGCGCTGGAAGAAAGCGTTAACGCGGAACCGCGAATTGGGCGTGTTGAGTTCTTTCCCGAAATCCACGGACAGCGCGAAGTCGAGTTCGCGGTTTTCCTCCAGCTCCACGCGCTGCCGTTGGTTGATTACGCTGAAGAGCAGACGGCGCACGTCGTCGTTGTCGAGGACTGGCATATTGAGTTCGCGGAGTTCGCCGTTGATGCGGAGCGTGGGACGGACGCCCGTACTCAGGATGAGGTCGCTGGCCTTGACCTGGAGCGAGGCGAGGAAGAGCGTCCGCATGTCGACGACGGTCTCGTCGGATGCACCGTCGAGTTTCGAGCCGTAGTAGCTGCGGAAGGCGTCGACGCCGCTCTCCATGCCTTTCACGAGGAGATTGAACTCGTCGCGGTTGTCCGAAGCGTCCTGCGCGGCCGCCAGGCTGATCCTGCCGGTCTGGTAGAGGCGGAAGATGGAACGGTTGAAGGGGATCATGCCCTGCTCGGTGTTGCTGCGGAGCGCATCATCCAGCGACCTGTAGTCCCGTCCGGCGACAAGCTTGCGGACCAGCGCGGTCCCGAGCAGGATCTCGACCGCGGGCAGCATGGAGCCGGAATCCGCGGCGGGGATCAGGCGCTGGGAGACGATGCCGTTCAGGGCGGCGCCGAGGTCGACGGCGGCCTGTTCGCGCCCGTCCTCGGGGAACATGTTGATGATGCGTTCGACGGCCTGGACCGAGCCGGAGGTATGGACCGTGCTGATGACGAGGTGACCGGTAAGCGCGGCGTTGATTGCCGTGGCTATGGTCTCCGTGTCGCGCATTTCGCCGATCACGATCACGTCGGGGTTCTCGCGCAAAGCACCGCGGAGCGCGGAGGAGAAGCCGCCTTCGCGGGCTGTGTCGACTTCCCGCTGGGACACCAGGGATTCCCGGTCGGAATAGACGAATTCAATCGGGTCCTCCAGCGTGAGGATATGCTTGTGCGCGGTGCGGTTGATGTGGTTGATCATGGCGGCGAGCGTAGTCGACTTGCCGCAGCCCGTGGTGCCGGCCACCAGGATCAGGCCGCGGGGAGCTTCGCCGAGCTTGTCGAGCAAAGCGGGCAGGTTCAGGGCGGATGTCATGACGTCGTCGCCGTTCCGTATGGGGCGGATGGCCGCTGAAGGGCCGGCGATGGACCGGAAGAAATTCACGCGGATGCGGCTTCCCCCGGGAAGCTGCCAAGAAGCGTCGAACAGGCCGGATCCCGCATAGGCTGTTTCTCCCCGCTCGCCGATGACCGTCCGGCGGAAGGCGTCGAGCGATTCTGCGGAGACGGGACCGAAGGAGCCGGCGGGACTCACGACGCCCCGGATGCGGACAAACGGCTTTTTCCCTGCGGAAAGGAAAAGATCGGAAACGCCGACATCGGCGGCGAACTGCAAAACGGGGAGAATCGTGTTCATCGTGTGACTTCCGGTGAGGTTGCTGTTTCAACTTTAAAATATCCGTGCGGACCAGATTTGTCAAGCCCGGATCGTCAGAAAAGCATGCGGAAAGCGGTCAAAAAGCAAGGATTTTCCCGGAAAAAAAGAAAATTTCGTTGATGAAATCAAATCTTGTGCTATATTTTTATTGAAATGCAATAATCAAACCGAAAACCTTTTTGTCCGATATCGCGAGGTTCGACATGGCTCTCTGGGGCGGCAGGTTCGCCGAACAAACACAACGCAGCGTGCAGGATTTCACGCAGTCCATCTCCTACGATAAGCGCCTCTATAAACACGACATCGCCGGCAGCATGGCACATGCCGCCATGCTCGGCGCCGCCGGGATCATCCCGAAGGAATCCGCGGATGCCATCTGCCGCAGGCTGGCGGTCCTGAAACGCCGCATCGCCGCGGGAAAAATGGAATTCAAAGTCGAGCTCGAGGACATTCACATGCACATCGAGACCGCGTTGACGGAAGCGCTCGGCGCCGAGGGCGCACGGGTACACACCGCCCGCAGCCGCAACGACCAGATCGCGCTTGATATCCGCCTGTACCTGCGGGACGAAATCGACGACCTGTCGAAGGAGATCCGCACGCTTCAATCCGCCCTGGTCAAAAAGGCGGACGAGAACAAACGCACGATCATGCCCGGCTTCACCCACATGCAGCATGCTCAGCCCGTCCTGCTGGCGCATCATCTGCTCGCCTACGTGGAAATGCTGGCCCGGGATGCCGCACGCCTCGCCGATGCCCGCAGACGCATCAACGTGATGCCGCTCGGATCGGGCGCCATTGCCGGCACCACGCTTCCCATCGACCGCGAATTCGTCCGGAAACGCCTGAAATTCCCGAAGATGACGCGAAACAGCATGGACGCCGTGGCGGATCGCGACTTCGCATGCGAACTCCTGGCCGCGCTATCCATCTTCGCGATGCACATTTCGCGCCTCTCCGAGGACCTCATCCTCTGGATGTCCCAGGAGTTCTCGTTCGTCACCTTCGGCGACGCCTTCTGCACGGGCTCCAGCCTGATGCCGCAGAAGAAGAACCCGGACATCGCCGAGCTTTCCCGCGGCAAGACAGGCCGCATCTACGGCGACCTGACCGCCCTGCTCACCATCTGCAAAGGGCTCCCGCTGACCTACAACCGCGACCTCCAGGAAGACAAGGAGCCGCTCTTCGACGCCATCGACACCGTGCATGCCATCCTCGGCGTCTACCCCGCTATGATCGACTCCATGAAGGTCAACAAGGACGCGATGCTGAAGGCGGCGTCCGACCCCGGACTCATGGCCACCGACCTGGCCGAGGCGCTTGTCCGCAAGGGCGTCCCGTTCCGCTTCGCCCATCACAAGGTCGGCGCGCTGGTGAAATATGCCGCGGACTGCGGCAAGCCGCTGAACGAGCTCACGCTGAAGGAAATGAAAAGCGTGTTCCCGGAGGCCGACGCATCCATGCTGAAGCTCTTCTCCCCGGCGCATGCGGTCGAAGGACGCGACGTCTACGGCGCCACAGGATTCAAGCAGGTCGCCTCCCAGGTCGCATTCTGGAAAAAGGAACTCGGGATCAAGTCATGAAACGTTTCGGGCGGAACATCCTGGCCGGCGCGGCCGCCGGATTCCTGAGCATCTGCGGCGTCATAACCGCGGAAGCGCAGGACGTTTTCCTGCGTCCTGCCATGGAGGAATTCGTCGACAAGGACACCATGCTGGTGTTTCCCGCCCTGGTCGAAACGTTCCAGAAAGTCCGGGTCCGCAAGAACGAGAATCCGGTGTTCGGCACGGTGGTCCGCTACGAAAACGAGGCGGGGACCTGCGCCGACGTGTATATCTATTCGCTTGACACGGGCGCAAAGGAGGTCCTGCCGGACGTTTTCGAGAAGCATTTCGTGGAAACCGATCAGGACATCATGAAAATGCCCACCCTGAATCCCAAGATCAAGGTCGAGCATATCGATCTCGAGGGAAGAAAGCCTTCGCCGGGCGGCCGTGAGGCACACTACCGCATCCGGAACGGCTCGACTCAGATGGACTCCATCCTTTTCCTTGCACTTTACCGCGGCAAACTCGTGAAACTGCGCATCTCCTACGCCCCCGACGACAAGGACGAGGCGACCGGAGCTTACCGGTTCATCGACGCCATCGCGGCCCTGCTGGACAAGGGAAAGACCGAACAGACCCGGAAAGACGGGTCCGTAAAAACGGAACAAAAGCAAGCCGAACCGAAAACGGGAGCCTGACCCCATGTCCATGGCAAGACCGTTTGCCATTCCGGAAGAGGAGTTCGAGGAAGAATACGTCCGCCCCTCGAGCGGTCCCGGCGGCCAGCATCAGAACAAGACCGAAAATGGCGTCCGCCTGCAATGGAATATCGCGGCGACGTCCGTCCTGACGGAAATGCAGAAGGAACGTCTCCGCGTCATCGCCGCCCCGTACATGATCGGCGATTTCCTCGTGGTCATGGAGCGTACCAGCCGCAGCCTCGCCCGCAACCGGGAACGCGCACGGGAACACATCCGGGAACTTGCGCTGGCCGCCAGGCCGGAACCCAGGAAGCGCCGCCCCACAAAGCCGACAAAGGCGTCAAAGGAACGCAGGCTGAAAGCGAAAGCCGCCAGAAGCCGCATCAAGGCGCTCCGTTCCGGTCGGGATCCCGGCGACTGAACCCGCACGGGAAGGACCCGGACCGGGCATCACCCGCCCGAGGCACCCGTTTTCCGGGCCGGAAACAAGCCCGGCAAACATTCTGCCTCAAACCTTCGGAAGTTTCTGAATAAAACGGAAAGAGACTTTCTGCGGAGAAGATGTGATCTCCTGCTTGATCGTGGAGGAGACCGGCGGCTGATGGGGCAGACGCGAGGTGGCACGGGCGGGCGACCGGAGCAGCTGGGAACTGCGCGGGGACATCTTCCGCTGTTTGGCCGCCTGGGCTGTGGCAAGATCCGACTCCAGCTTCGCGATCTTCTTCCGGCTGGCGTTGAGATCTTCGATCAGACCGGAAACAAGCTGCAAGCGGTTATCACAGGTGTACTTGAACACCCCCATCTTGGTCAGGAAATCGAAAATGATGTCCCCGCCCCAGTATTCGATCGCCGTCGAAATGATCCCGCGGGTCAGGTTCGGAATGGTCAGCAGCTTGTTCACCATGTCCATGCTGAGCGAACTGCGGATGGCGTCCAGGACGGAGCTGTTCGTCTCATACGCATCCTGACTGCGCAGGAATTTCTCCAGCAGGGGCAATGCCTTGCTGACCTCGCAAAGGTTTCTGAATTGCTCCTCGTCGGGAGTCTTCGTGGAAACACCCCCGCCGAAACTGTAACGGTAGCAGGCCTTGGTGGTAACGCTGCGGAAAGACTTCGCAAAAAAGAGAAGGAAAAAGGACAGGTACATGTCTGTGTAGTGGTAGAGCTGGATGTCAGGCATGGCTTCCACCGCCTTCCGGCAGAGATCGGCGCGATAGATCTTGTTCCAGAGGTTGTGCATGAACCTGTGGTTGACGAAGCAGTCGTACAGGATGCCCGTGTCGCGGGACACCAGGGCGCGCACGCGGAAGATGCGGGCAAACCGTTCCAGAGCCTCATAGTCTTTCTTCTCCGCCTCGAATTCAACCGAAAACTGAACGATGTCGTCCTTGGACCCGTCGATCAGCGAGAGGGCTGTCTCGCAGGCGCCGGGCAGCAGCATGTCGTCGGCATCCACGAACATGACGTACTCGCCACGGACATCCAGAAGCGCGAGCTTGCGCGCAAGGACCGTACCGAGATGCCGCTGAAACACCGTCGCGCTGATGCGGGGATCGCGCGCCAGATAGTCTTTCAGGATTTCAGCAGTGCTGTCAGTCGAACCATCGTCGACACAAATGACTTCAAAATCTTTGAACGATTGGGAAATGATCGAATCGAGGCAGCGTCTCAGGTTGTTTTCTTCATTGCGGACGGGAATGACGATGGATATCTTTGGCATTTTTCGGGCAGTGTCTTCGATTGTTTTTGAAGATGCCGGCTTTCATGAAGACTCGAAGAGGAAACCGGATCGCCTGGCCTTCACTTGACCACGCATAACATATAACGACTAAGGCACGACGAAATTGCACGAAGAAGTTGATTTCTTAAACTTTTTTATTCTTCAGATATTTCAAATAACACAATAATGACAACCTGATCCGGCTTTCGCTCCGAGACTTCCGTACGTAAAGGGGACAAGAAAAGCGTCCGATCCAAAGGATGGACCGGACGCTTGCGGAAAAACGGATCGGGACCGGATCAGTCTTCCCAGAACCAGAGGAAGTGGAGACGTTCCGGATTGTCGTCGCCGATCGGCAGACGGTGCGTCTTGAACGGGACAAAGAGAACAACCCAGTTGTTGTGGTAGGCTTCGGATTTCGCGCCGTCAACGATCTGCACGGGCGCATTGGTCTTCGCATCGACGATGTTAAAGAAGAAGCGGCCCCAGGCGGAGCGTTTGAGACGCATGACAATCGGGATCTCGGGAATCACGATGGAGAGGTTTGCCCACGGGATCGGGATCGGAAGGGAGGGGACGCCGATGAGGAACTTGTCCATGTCGGTGGCCAGCACGCTGCTGGTGGCCTTGATCGTGTAATCGGCATCGGCGGCATCCTTCACCACGGTGACGCCGTGACGGGCGAGATGCAGTTCGATGTACGCCTGAAGGAATTCCTTGTCGACCTGAGGCGCCAGATTCGAGTAGTCCATTACGACCTTTTTGCCGGCATAAGACTCGAAATCGACGGAGGATACGCCGCGTTCCACAACCGCACTGAGGAGCATTTCCTGCACAGCATCGCGTGCGGTATTGGTGGTGGAGGGCGTGGAACATGCGGTGCAGATGAGTGCGACCGCAGCCGAAACAAGCAGGAACAAATGCTTCATGACTGGACTTTCCGGAATGCCTGTAGACATCCCTGATTGTTGAAATGAATAAAATGTGTAAGGTTTCGAGCTGGAAGGATGAAGCCCGGCGCGCTCACGCGCCTCAGTCGTTTCCGGGAATCATGTATACTATAGCATATTTTTCATCTAAAACAACCGGAATGGGCAAAAAAAAGAGAAGAAAACGGAAAAAAGAGCAAAAAAAGGAATATGCAGGTTGAAATAACTTGAAAAGCATGCTATATTAGATGGATTACACCATATACAAAACGAACGACAACAACAAGCCGTAACCCCCTGAGAGGAACAGCCGGGATGTCGTAACACATCTCCGGGAACAAGGTGAAACCATGAAAAGAACTTATCAGCCTTCCGTCATCAAACGCGCCCGCAAATATGGATTCCGTGCCAGAATGGCCACCAAGGGCGGCCGCCAGGTCCTTGCCAGAAGAAGAGCGAAAGGGCGTAAACGCCTGACCGCCATCTGAGAAAGGAACGCTCCGTGGAACTTGGGCGCAGCAGTCTGAGGGAACAGGAAAAACTGCGTACCCGAAAGGATTTCGATGCGCTCAAGGAACACGGGAAAGCCTGCCGGGATCCATTCTTTACGGTGCTGGTCCAGGCGGCAAAACCGGATAGTCCGGTTCAAATCCCCAGGTATGGCGTCATTTGCAGCCGCAAGCTGCACCATTCGGCCGTCATCAGGAACCGCGCGAGACGCCTGATTTCTGAAACATTCCGGCTGAGCAAGGAGATCATCCTGCCATGCAGCATTCTGGTCATCCCGCGCCGCGCCATCTTCGGCGCAAAACAACAGGAAGTTCAGGAACATCTGCTCCGGACACTGAAGAAGGCCGGACTGATCCGGGAAAAACACCCTGCGGACACCCGATCCGCGAACTTGTGATCCTTCCCGTCCGGCTCTACCGCAGATGGATTTCCCCTTTGTTCCCCCCCTGCTGCCGGTTCACGCCGTCCTGCTCGCAGTACACGATCGAAGCCATCCGGATCCACGGACTCCTGCGCGGCTTTGCTTTGAGCGCATGGCGGATCCTCAGGTGCAATCCCTGGTGCCAGGGCGGATATGACCCGGTCCCTCCGAAACGTCAACTCAGGAAAGAATAACGAGTGAACTTTAAATTTGATAAAGACACTGCCATCATCGTGCTGATCGGCTGCCTGCTCATGACGGGCTGGCTGCTCTACATGCCGAAATACCAGGCGAAACGGACCGAAGAATACCAGAGAATGCTGCAGGCCACGCAGCAGACGGCTGTTCAACAGGAGACGCCCGGCGCGACCGCCGCCGGAACCGCCATTTCCGCAGCGGAAGGCCAGGAAAACCCGAATGCCTCGGAAACCGCTGCTCCCGCAGACAGTGTCCCGGCTCTGAATGAAACGAAGACCGTCGTGCTCGAAAACAAGCTTTTCCGCGTAACGATCGACGGTTTGACCGGATCCATCTCCAGCGTCAAGCTCACGGATCCCCGCTACAAACTCAAGGACAGCGGGGAACCCATCGAACTCTTCCGCGATGGCGCATATCGCACTTTCGAACTGAAATCCAACCCGGCGCTCGTCCCGGTTCAGCTGGAAGTCAAGGAAAATGGACCGCTTTCCGCGGACGTCGTCCGCAAGTTCTCCAACGGTCTGTCGCTGGTCCAGACATTCACGCTGCCGGAAGACGACTACATGGTCTTCTGTTCCTATCTTTGGAACAACCTTGCGAGCGGGGACGTGACGGTCGATCTCGGTGTCCGCCTCGCTGGCCTGCCCCAAGTCAAAAACCTTACCGGCGACAAGGTCTACAGCGAACGCCTGAACGTGGATTTCTGCAAGGTCGACAGCGCCAACTGCAATTCCGCCGATCCTCAGGTCAAGTCTCAGGAAAAGTTCGACCGCAGGACCACCTGCACGGATCCGGTCGCTTGGATCGGCTCCTCCAACAAGTATTTCGCATCGCTTCTCTTCTCCGACAACAGCAAGCCTTTTGCGGCTTCAAACGGAGAACGCATTTGGAAACTTCCGGCCGGCAGCACGAATGAAAAAGACCTCTATGCGGTTCCGTCCATGACCGGCAATTTCGGTCCCGTCACGTTCGCACCCGGCGAGGAAACCGCAAAATTCTCCCTGAAGACCTACTGCGGACCGAAGGAGATGTCCCGCATCCGCGCTCTCGGGTCCTCCGTGATGGGCATGATGCACATTTCGTACTATTCCTGGTTCGAGTTCATCGCCCGTCCAATGGTCATGCTCCTGAACTGGCTGAAGAGCATCTGCGGCTCCTACGGCATCGCCATCATCCTGCTGACGCTCATCGTCCGCATCCTTTTCTGGCCCATCACGCAGAAGGCCAACAGCTCCATGCGCCGCATGCAGAAACTCCAGCCGAAGATCAAGGAACTCCAAGAAAAGTACAAGGAGTCGCCGCTGGACACGCCGGACGACACCGCGCGCAAAAAAGCCGAGCTGAACCAGAAGATGATGGAGCTCTACCGCGTCGAGAAAGTCAATCCCGTCGGCGGCTGCCTGCCCATCATCCTCCAGATCCCCGTCTTCATCGCGCTGTATTCCGCGCTGGACTCCGCAGTGGAACTCCGCAACGTGCCGTTCCTGTGGTGTACCGACCTGTCTCGGCCGGACCTTGTCGGGCCGACCCTGCCCTTCGCACTGCCTTTCATCGGCCAGGTCGGGCTTCATCCGCTCGTGATCGCGATGACCGTACTCATGGTTCTGCAGCAGAAGATGACGCCGTCCGCGGCGGACTCCACGCAGCAGAAGATGATGATGCTCATGCCGGTCATCATGCTTTTCATGTTTTATAATCTTCCGTCCGGCCTGACGCTTTACTGGACGGTCAGTCAAATATTCAGCATCCTTCAAATGAAATACGGGCAGATCGCCGCAAAGCGGGAAGAAGCGCGTCAGGCAAAATAACCCCGCAAAAGGTGCAAAACAGCCCAAACCCCGGAGACAACAAATGGATCCCGAAGAAAACGCCTCGGCCGCAGAACAGGCCATGGGAAATGCAGGTGCGGCAGCAGAGACCGCAGGTGAAACCGTGACAACCGATGAAATCAAGGCCGTCCCCATGGACACCCCCGCAGAAAAAAGCGATGACGGCGGCTTCGATGAACCCTTTGAACAGAAAGCCGAATCTCCCGCAGAGGAACAGCCGGCACGCCAGGAGCGCCCCCGCAGGACGCTGCCTCCTGTCAAGCCCGCTTCCCAGGAATCCATGGAGGAAGCAAGAAGCGTCCTCGCGCACATGTTCGATTTCCTCGGCATCGACGCAAACATCCGCGTGGAAAACAAGCCCCGTTCCGTGAACCTGTTCGTCTCCACGGAGGAACCCGGACGCGTGATCGGCCACCACGGCAAGACGCTTGAAAACCTGCAGCTGATCGTGAACCGCATCATGCAGAAGACCGATTCCGAATTCCCCAAGCTCTACATCGACATGGAAGGCGGGCGCGACCGCCACACGGACCGCACGGAACGTGACCGCGCGGAACGCCCCGAACGCACGGAACACCGGATGGAACGCGGCGAACGCCCCCGCAGCAGGGAATTCCGCGATCGCGGCGACCGCAGGGACCGGTTCGGCGGCAGCCGCAGATCGTCGTTCTCCCGCGACGAGATCCTGCGCCAGCAGGCTCTTGACGCAGCCAAGGAAGTCCACCAGTGGGGCGCACCGAAGACTCTGCCCCCGATGAACTCTCATGACCGCAGGATCGTTCACATTACCCTGGAAAGCGATGCTGCCCTGACCACAAACAGCATCGGCGACGGCGAAAACCGCTCCGTCGTCATCGCGCTGAAGGAAGAAGTCAACGTCTGATATCATCAAGACTTTTTATCCTGAAATGCCGCATGATTTCAATCGTGCGGCGTTTTTTTATTTAAAAAAATAGACATTAAAACAACGGAATACGATCACAATAAAAACAAACGTAACATATTTAAGATTATTCGATTACAATTATAACAAATAGCGAATTTACCAACAACTTTGTATCTATGTATTATTTTAATCAAAGCTTTGTTTTATGCATGCGGCCAGCAAAAAAGGGTTCCGAATGTCCAAAAAAAGAAAAAAGACGAAAAATAAAGAAAAAATCAGTTGATTTTTCTTCTGTGTGGTATATATTATAGATGCGCTTAAAAACGTTTAAGGTAAAAAACAGCAAAACTGAAGAGAACCAACGCATGGAAATTTCCAATTTTGAAAACGACGGAATTGAAGTCATCCAGATCAAAGGGCATCTTTCAGCCGAAAACGCGGAAGTGCTTCGCTCCAAATTTCTCGAGCTGTTTGCCACGCAACGGAAATTCGTATTCGACCTTTCGGAAATGGAGAATCTGGACAGCACAGGGCTCGGAGCGCTGGTGTTCTGCCTGAAAAGCTGTACGGAATTCAACGGGACTCTGATCCTGGCGAACCTGACACAGCGCGCAAGAATGATTTTTGAAATCACGAAAGCATACCGCATTTTCGATATTTACGACGAGCTGGACGAAGCAATCAAAGCCGCACGCGAGGGGTAAGAGCCATTGCACTCGCCGCGGAACGGCAGTGATTCGACAGAGGAGGCTGAAATGAGGCTGAACGGCCCGGAACCGACACCACGCAAAAATGAGGTCGCTTCCCGATTTTTTGTCTCGTGCTCGTCCGGTTCCGGAGCGTTCTCCGGGCAGGGCGAGCTCCTTTGCTTGTCCGACTCGCTCTCTTCCGGCTCCAAATTTTTCTCCAAACTGCGCACCCGCTGGAAAAAGCGTCTCCGCGTCCTGACGACCAACAGCACCCGCCTTTTCAAACGCTGGATGGACATTTTCGGAAGCCTTGGCGCCATCATCATGCTGATGCCGATGTTCATCATCGTGGCCATCTGGCTCAAGCTCGATTCCCCCGGTCCGCTGATTTACCGCCAGATCCGGATCGGTCTGTACGGCCGTCCGTTCTATTTTTACAAGTTCCGTTCCATGTTCATTGATTCCGACGCCCGCCGTGCCGCCCTGGAAAAAGAAAACGAGTCCAAGGACGGCGTGCTGTTCAAAATGAAGAACGATCCGCGCATTACCAGATGCGGCAGATTCATCCGCAAATACAGCATCGACGAAACGCCGCAGTTCTTCAACGTGCTTCTCGGCGATATGAGCCTGGTCGGACCGCGTCCGCCCCTCCCCTCCGAAGTGGCCCAGTATTCGCTCGACGACCGGAAACGTCTTGAAATCCTGCCCGGCATTACGTGCATCTGGCAGATCTCCGGACGCAGCGATATCCCGTTCCGGGAACAGGTCGTGCTCGACAAGGAATACATCCGCGGCCAGGGTTTCTGGAAAGACGTTCTGATCCTGTTCAAGACAATCCCCGCAGTGGTCGCGGGAAAAGGAGCGTACTGAGATGATGAAGGCGCTTCTGTTCTGCCCCGTCCGCGGCAATTCCTGGGTGAAACGGTACTTCTCGAACCATCCCGTCTACCTTTTGCCAATCGCAAACAAGCCGGCGATCGAGTTCGCCCTGGACTTCTGTTTCCTGAGCGGAGTCCGCGAGGTCAGGATCATATCCGACGAAGAATCGTCCTCGCTTCACGCGCAGTACCGGAACGGAGAGATGATGGGCATGGACATCAGTTACGGAGGAGTGTTCCAGTCGCAGTCGCTGAAACGCGTCCTGCAACAGAACAAGGCGTTCTGCAAAGGTTCCGACGTGCTGATCTTTTCCGGGATCTTCCTGCCGGAATACGACAAACGGGATCCGCAGCCGCTGAGCATCGACGCGAACGACATGAAAGGCTGCACCTACGGAAATGCCTCCTGGTATCTGATCGGGCACGACAGGCTGAACGACCTGCCCGACGACTGGAGCACATTCCGGGACGAGATGCCGATCCGCGGAGTGCCGGTCCGGGATATCCGCGACTACTATCTGCACAACATGCGCATGACCGGCGGGGATATCGAGAAGTTCAATCTACCCGGTTTCAGAGAAGGCAAGAACAGCCTCGTCGGGCGGAACGTCCAGATCCCCGGGTCCGCCAGGGTCAAGCCGCCTGTAGTCCTCGGCAACGGGATCCAGTTCGGACGCAGGGTCTTTGCGGGACCGAACATCATCGTGGGCGACAATTGCATGATCGACAACGGGACAACGATCCGGCAATCGATCGTGCTGGGCAACACCTATATCGGCCGCAACCTGGAAATCAGCGGGAAGATCTGCTCCGGAAACCACATCATCGACCCCGAGACCGGGATCAGCATCGACATCACCAATGAATCCACCGCTTCCGAGCTGGAATCGGACGAATACAGCAAATGCCCGGTCTACCAGAGGCTCCTCGCGCTGCTGCTTCTCCTGCTCCAGACGCTGCCATACCTCCTGCTGAGGCCGTTCCTGGAATTCCACGCCACGCTGGCGGAATGCCTGACGGGATACGGGAAGAAGCGTACCATGCCCATGAACAGCTACGTATTGCCGAAAGAAAGCCTGGCAGGAAAGCTTTTCCGCAAGCTGACCCTGAACAAGTACCATTTGCTGCCCCTGGCGGCGGCAGGCAAGATGCGCCTGGTGGGAAACTGTCTGCTTGAGGCGACCGAACACAACGAACGTTTCATCCGCGATCTGCCAGGTTATGCTCCCGGCGTTTTCTCCTACAGTGAATACCTCGGTCATGAGGATGAACCATACCAGATGGAACTCGACGAGCAGTATTATGCACATGCCATGAACTGCTGGTTCAACATAAAGATCCTGACGGGAATTCTGCGGCACAATCTGAGGATGGCCAATTATTTCCTTCAGCAGAAAGGAGCAATGGAATGATCTTATCAGACAACGGCGATACAACCGGCATTGTCGACACCGGAAGAATCAATCCCGAAACGGAGCAGGAATCGTCCGGGCTCGCTATCATACAGTTCACCCGTCTTTTCAAACGGGACATCTGGTGCTGGTTAGGCGCTCTCCAGAAACTCTGGTGGCTTTTCGCCATCTTCCCGCTCCTTTTTGCCTGCGTCCTGTTCTTCATCAGGTCAATGACAACAACGAACGTCTACGTGACAAACTGCGGCCTGATCCGTCAGGAAATCACGGACACCAAAAACGGCATCCTGCCTCCGGGTTACGTAAGCGTCCAGCGCGCCATCATCCTGAATCTGTTCAAGAGCCGTGCGGTGCTGGAGGAAACAATCAAGCGCCTGAGCCTGCCCTACACCGCGGAACAGCTCTTCAACAACATCACGATCAAATCCGAAAAGAACTCCGACTACTATTTCGTGTCCGCATCTTCTAAGGACCCGACGATCTCGGCCGCCCTCGCAAATACTCTGGCAGACGTTTTCATCGAGGAATACAAAAAGCTGATCCGGAAAAACCTGGAAGACCTGAACGACAGCTACGTGAGAACGCAGAACGAACTGGAAAAACAACTGGCCGACCAGAGCGAGAAGTTGAAAAAGCTTTGTGCTGAGAATAACCTGACCATCATAGAAAACGACATCAGTTTTAACAACCAGCGTCTGCTTCAGGTCGAAGACAGGCTCACGCGCGACGCATCCACGCTCGACTCCGCAAGACAGGCCCTGTACGAACTTCAGGGCGAACTGGCGAATACACCGGAAGAAGTCGTCTCGCACAGAGAAAAGAGCACCGTGGCGGAAGACGAACTCAGCCGTGCCGAAGCCCAACTGAAAGCCTACGAGCAGATGTATGCCAGGGGCAATCCTCTCCTGATCCAGCAGCGCGAATTCGTCAAAAAAATGAGGGCCGATCTCGAAAAGGCGCAGCAGGAAGAATCCGAAGATGACACAGACATCAACAAGAAAGTCGTCGTCTCCCGCAATCCGGCTTACACCCAGATTCAGGTTGCGATCGCATCGAAGAAAGCCGAAATCTCGACGTTGACGAACGACATCAAGCTCAACGACGAAATCGCGATCCAGCTGCGTGCGCGCCGCGAACTTCTGGCCGCGCTTCAACCGTCCATCCGTCAGATGGAAACCGATATTGAGCAGTACAAGGACCAGATCAACAAGACCAAGATGCAGATCGTCACGATCCGTAACTTCCTTGACCGTTCCTTCTCCGACATCTCCATTCAGGAACTCGCGAAACCCTCCAATACGCCTCTCGGACGCAAGCGCGGCGTGTGGGCGGCCATCGGATTTGTCCTGGGCACGTTCATGTCGCTCGCGATCATCATCGGCTATGAATTCTTCAACCTGACCATACGTTCCAACATCGACATCGAACAGGCGCTCAGGATCAAAATGCTGGGAATGATCCCGGTCCTGGAACAGGCGCACCGCGCGAATTACTACAGCGCACTACAGACCATGGTCAGCAACGGCGACCCCGTTTTCTCGAAGGCGTCCCCGGACAATCCCCTGCTGATCGTCTTCGCGCCGAACAAGCGGTCCGACCTGGACGAGAAGGCGAAGGAGGAATTCTGCGAAACGCTGAAGATCCGCCTGGGATGCAAGTATGTGGTGATCTCCCCCATCACCGACGACGGCGAATTGTCGACCAAACAGACTCCACTTCTGATCAACGACTATCTGTACCAGTTCACGGATGAAGCGCCGAAACCAGGCAAAGACCGTTCCGTCTACTTCAAGCTGGACGACCTGTCGTTCATCTCCCCGTTGACCGACGATCAGATCCAGCGGGTCAAAACGGCATACAAGTCCACGTCCGTCATCGTCTGGGATCTCTTCGACTTTGAACTGCACCGCCAGCTTTTCGCGGAAATCGCCCGTAATGCGGACCTGACCATCATCCCGATGAAATATGCCCAAACTTCAAAATTGACTATATACAGAATCCTTCAGTTCCTGAAATCGTTCCATGTCAAGAACATCGTCGGACTTCTCTACAATGTCAACAACCAGCATTACAACAAGGTGACATTATGATACTCAAAACACGCCGGATGCTGCTATTCCTTCTGCCTGTCCTTTCCCTTGTCATAACCGCCTGCAATTCCACCCCGTTCGGGGAGATCGCCGTCCCGGGAATGACGGCTGTCGTGCCGAAGCAGGAAAAGGATACCAACGCCATTCAGGATGAACTGAAAGCCCTACACGTGGTCAATCCAACTCCGTACGAGATCCACCCCGGGGACACGTTCCAGATGTCCGTGTACAATCAGCCGAGCCTCACGATGAACATCCTGATCGCGCCGGACGGAACTGCAAGCCTGCCTCTGGTCGGCCTTCTGAAGCTTTCGGGCATGAACATGGAAGATGCCATGGGCCTGATCGAAGACAAGCTTTCCAAATACCTGAAATCCCCGCTCGTCACTTTGACCCCTCTGATCGTAAGCGGTTATTATTTCACGATCGCCGGTCGCGTCGTAAGGCCCGGCAACTATACGGTCTCCATCGGCCAGACCAGGCTCCTTGACGCCATCGCACTTTCGGGCGGGTTCCAGACCGGTTCATTCCACAGCGACACTGTCGAACTCGCCGACCTCGACAATGCCTATATCAAGCGCAACGGGAAAAAGCTGCCCGTCGACTTCAAAAAACTTGTCTACGAAGGGGACGACCTGCACAACATCCCGGTCCTGAATGGCGACTATATTTACATTCCCTCGACCATGAACGGATTCATCATCTTCCTCGGCGAAGTCGGGAAAAACTCTTACGTCGGATTCACCGAAGGGATGACACTGCTGCAGGGACTGTCTTATGTCGACGGCCTGAAAACAGAATCGTACAGCCGGTACATCCGCGTGCTCCGCGGCAGCACGGAGAACACGGTGGTCTACACCATCGACATCGACAAGATCCTGAATGGCAAGATGAAGGATTTCGCCCTCTGCGCGAACGACGTCATCTACATCCCGCAGGATGAACTCTCGAAGTGGAACCAGACCATCCGGAAACTTCTGCCGACCCTCCAGTTTATCAATCTGCTGGCAGGTCCGTTCGGCTCGACGATCCAAGGATACTTCAATCTCTGACGTTTTCCTTTTCCTGAAACAAGGGAATTCGGCATGTCTATAGTAAAGATCCTGGCATTTTTATTCATCTTTTTGTATATGATGCCGTTCCTTACGGCGCTCTGCTGCATCGTTCCAGTTTTCAGGCACGTCTGCTTCGCCGGGATGCTTTACTTCACCACCAACGAGTACTCCCTTAACTTCGTGCCGATGCCGGATTGGCGCGGTACCGCGCGCGGCTATGCGTTCACGGCAGTCTCGTTCTTCGCCGTTCCGCTTCTGTTAAGCATGATTTTGAGCATCTGGTACAAGGTCCGAATGTTTCCTCCGGGCTCTTTTTTCTATTTTCTGTACTGGCTGGCGATCATACTGTCCGGCGTAAACGCCGTGCACATGCATCAGTGGGGATTTGAAGTCTACAAGATGTTCTGGATGTACATCACGTTTTTGGCCGCATTCAATTATCTGAACCATTCCAAGAATCTGACTTTCTTCATTTATCTGGTCAGCATCTACCTTATCATCCTCTTCCTTGTCGGGATCAATCAGAAATACAGGCTGGGTATCTTCCAGATCCATTCTACCTTCCCGCACCAGAACTCCCTGTCGCTGTACCTGGAGCTTTTCGGGCTTCTCACGTTCGGAGTCCTGATGAACGAACAACTGAGCAGACTGCTGTTCATGCTGACGCTCGCAGCCTTCGCCGGATCGGTCCTTCTGATCATCTTCACCTACTCCCGCGGCGGCCTCGTGATCTACTTCGGCGGCATCGCCATCGTCTGCGCTCTCTCCATCGTCCTGAACGGTTTTTCGGGCAGACGACTGACCCTGATGCTAATCGGCCTGATCGTGATGCTCAGCATCGTCGGATATGCCCTGCCCCGCATCATCCAGCGGTTCACGAAAGCGCCCGAGGCATCCAAGAATACCCGAATCGCACTCGCCATTGCTTCCAAACAGATGGCAAATGACTACCGTTTCGGCGTAGGAGCGAACAATTATTCCGAGTATTCCGGTTCCAATTTCAGTTACACAGAACAACAGAATTATCGTCCGCCCGGACCGCGAGGCGGAATCGTGGAAACCATCTATCTGCTGGTCGCGGCCGAATGCGGATGGTATGGCATGGGACTGCTGATCCTGTGGTTCCTGTATTATTATTTTTCCACAATAATAAGCATGTTCATCCTCAGGAAAAAGCCATGTTGCGGCATCATGATCGGAATCTTCGGCGGATTGACCTGCAATTACTGGCACTCGACTCTGGAGTGGAGCCTGAAGCAGTACAACAATTTCGCAGGGCAGATGATCCTCTATGCACTGATCGGCGTCATAGCTGTTCACAGGAAGGACATCAAGGCGTATTACAAGCGAACTCAAGCCCTGAAGGAAATGCAGCGCAAACGCAGGAAACCGGTTCCGCTTCCTGCTATCACATACTATGGGAATAAGATAGAGACACCGCCTGAAACAACACCCCAGCAGGATCAACAGGAATGAGAATCACGGACCGGAAGTTTTGTACTGGATGCGGGGCATGTGCGGACGCCTGTCCCGCCCACTGCATTTCGATGGAAACTTCCGAGGAAGGATTCTTTTTCCCGGTCATCGATGAATCCCGCTGCTCGGGATGCGGCATCTGCGGAAAAGTCTGCCATGCTCTGAACACGCCCGAAAAAAGGATGCCCCGGAAAGCTTTCGCCGCGTGGTCGCTGGACGAATCCGTCCGCACGTCCAGTTCTTCGGGCGGCATTTATTCCATCCTCGGGGAACACGTGCTCCGGAATGGCGGCGTCATCAGCGGATGCCGGTTCGACCGGGACATGGTCCTGAAGCATGAACTCTGCAACGTTCCCGGCTGCACGGATCGTTTCCGCGGGTCCAAGTATGTGCAGTGCCTCACGGACGGCGTCTACCGCAAAATCAGGGACGAACTGAAAACAAACAGGACAGTCCTCTTCGTCGCGACCCCATGCCAGGTCGCCGGACTGCTCTCTTTCCTGGGGCGCCCCTATGAAAACCTGATCGTCTGCGACCTGGTTTGCCACGGCATACCCAGCCAGAAAATACTCCGAAGCTATCTGGCGCGGCACGGTCTTTTCCCCGATCCGGACCGCTCCGTCATCGCGTTCCGCGATCTGAAGGGCTGGGGAGACTTCTATGTCGGGGTCTCCGGACCGGACGGAACGGAATGGAAGGCCGACGACTCGAACAACGAATACATCCGCGCTTTCCTGTCCGGGTACAACTACAACGAGGCATGTTATTCCTGCCGTTACGCCTGCATGGAACGGGTCGGAGATCTGACGCTCGCGGATTTCTGGGGTCTCGGCAAGACCGTCCCGTTCAACGGCGATCCATCGCACGGATGTTCCCTGATCCTCGTCAACACGGAAAATGGCTCGAAAATGCTTCAGGAAGTCCAGGACCGGATATTCCTGGAGGAACGGACTCCGGAGGAAGCCCGGGAAGGAAACGGCCAGCTCCGCGGACCGGTGCAGAGGCCGCCGATGCGCGACGAATTCTACAACCTGGACTGGGAAACAATCGCACCGCGGATCAACTACGGCAAGGCGTCGCCTCTCCGCCGTGCGCTCCGTGCATGCAAACGGGCGATGCTCAGCATGCTGGGAAGGAACGGAAAATGACGGATCGGCTTTCAGCAAATTCAAAAACGGGAAAGGAACCTGCGGCATGAAAATCCTTCTTGGCGGTGTACCGTTCGGGTGCGACAACATCGGCGACGAGGCGATCCTCGCCTCCGTGATCGGGCTTGTGCGCGGGATCCGCCCGGATGCTGAACTCATCGTAAGCACGGGCGACCGCGCCGGAACGGAACGCAAATTCGGATTGAGGACCGTCCCGCTGTACGGGTTCGACCCCGCAATGCCTGCCGCGAAACTGGGCGAGGCTCTGGACGGCGTCGACTTCTACGTCTGGGCGGGCGCCACCGGGCTGTCCGACTACCCCGAAATGGCTTGCACTCTGCTTGAAACCGCCCAGGCGCGCGGCGTTCGCACGATCGTCTGGGGCGTTGGCATGAACGACGCGTTCAATCCTGCTTTCTTCACACTGCAGGGAAAAAAGAAGAAACTGGCGGAAGCGGTAAAAGCGTGCTGCGGTATTGATTTGGAAAAACGCTGGATCGCGCGGCGTGTCCGGTATATCCGGCAGAGACTGGCGCAGGCGCTCGGACGCTGCGAACTGGTCGTCCTCCGCGATGCGAAATCCCTGGACACGCTCCGACTCTGCGCACCGTTCCCCGACGCAGTCGCCGGCGCCGATACCGCCATCCTGCAGAAACAATGCCAGCCGGACGCGCTTCCGTGGAACGAATCCGAGCGGGACCTTTTCCGGTCCGCCGGCGCGCGGATGGCCGTCTGCGTCTCGGAGCAGAACAGGATCCGCGAATTCGACCGGTTCACCGGCTGGCTGGACGGCATGCTGGAAATGCATCCCGGGCTTCTCGTCGTGACCATCCCCATGAACCCGAAGAAGGATTACCGGGTCATGACGGAAATGAGGGGGCTCTCGAAGCATCCGGACCGGATCCTGCCGCTCCGTTTCCTCGAACCCGAGGAAGTCCAGGCCGTTGCCGCGGAGTGTTCCGTCATCGTCAGCAGCCGCCTGCATCTGCTGATCCTGGGGTTGAACAATCTGGTGCCCGGCGTCGGCATCGCCCGCGGCAGCAAGATCGAATTCTTCCTCTCGCGTTTCGGCCTCACGACCGCCGGGACCACCGACTGCCTCGACCTGCCGCGCCTGACCGAATCTGTGGAACGGGCACTGACGCACCGGGAAGAATTCAGGCAACAGGCAGCAGCCGTCCGTGCCGGACTGCTGGCTGACCTGGACCATGCGGCGGAACTGCTGAAGCAAGCACTGAACTCGCCGCCGCAAATCGGTTAACAGTCTCCGCCTTTCTCCCGACGCACCATGGCACTTATCGCAAAAATCATCGCCTGGGTTCTGCGGAACATCCTCACCATCGCCGCCATCACGATCGTGCTGTGCCTGCTGGCGCCGGGGATCCGCGCCGCGAAACATAACGCCACGAGACTGAAGGAACAGCAGTCGGAGGTCCTTGCCAGGATACAGTCGGTCGAGGACGAGATCGTGAAGACGAAGCAGTCCCTGGAAAGCCGCGTCAACATGCTCGACCACTGGCGACAGCAACGCAGAGAATGTCAGGAAAAGCTTGACAACCTGCCAAGCGCATGGAGCCATCCCATCGACCACTGGTCCGAATATGCCAAACTCACCGCCGAACAGAAACGCCTGGAGTTACAGATCGATTCGCTCGAATCCTCGATCGAAAAATACAAGGATGCCCTGGCCCAGCTCGACAAGAACCGCGAAATGCTGCTTTTCCAGCTGGAGAGTGTGACTCGATCCCTCACGGAATCCGTGTCGCGGGAGTGGAACACCAACGGCCTGAAGATCCTGCTTTTCACCATCTGCTTCGTACTGTTCACGCCGCCGCTGTGGCTGGTCTTTATGTATTATGTTGTCGCAGCCGTCGTCGAGAAATTCCCGCCCATCCGCATCAGGACCAGGGATTCCGAGGACACGCCGGAGCCGACATTCCACCGCGCCGCCAGAAGCATCACATTCACGATCCCGGAGGGGCGCAAGTTCTATCTGCGGGCACAGGGCGGCGACTGGGGCAAGGAACGCCGCGAAGTGACCTGCCGGACCAAGTTCATGTGGCGCTGGGGCGCCCCGCTCGTGTCCATCGCCGCCGACCTCGTGGAACTCCTCGCATACCGGAATGACCCCGCCGCGAAGACGCCCGGACAGATCAAGCTGACTTCGCCGAAGGACGACGAGGTATACATCCAGCAGATCGAGCTGAACGGCGGCCCCGGGCTCGTCCTGACGCCGCGTCACGTGATCGGCCTGACCGACGACATCGAGGTCCGTACCGTCTGGAGCTTCAAGCTGCACAATCTGATCTCCATGCGCCTGCGCCACATCGTATTCTTCGGCACGGGCACCATCTTCATCATCGGCGGACGCGGCATCGACGTCCAGAAGATCGAGCCCGGCTCCCATGCGATCCACAAGATTGAGGATGGCGTGCTGGTGGGCTACATGCCGGGCGCGGCGTATTCGCTCTGCCGCACGCAAACGTTCTGGGCATATTTCCGGGGCATGACCTCGCTGCTGGACTACAAGCTCTGCGGCGGCACGTTCCTAACGCAGAACCTGGTCGGCAGACAGGAAAAGGAAGTCCTCGGCAGCGGCCTGGACCGGTTCCTCTCCGTCCTGCTGAACGGCATCGGAAAGCTCCTCGGCTTCTGACCGGAAAAAGTCAACGGAGGAAGGAACCGTAGCCCGCGAGTCCGGCGAGGATGCCGGACACGATCTTGTTCTGGTATTCCGGCGAGGCGATCTTCTTGAGCTCGGCATCGTTGGAAAGGTAGCCGACTTCAAGCAGCACGGCGGGACACGTGGCGTTCCCGATCACGTAAATTGCCTGATGGCGGGTGCCGCGGTCGGTGGCGCCTGTGGCCGCGACCAGACCTTTCTGCATCTCGAACGCCAGGCGCGAGCTGTTCGCATCGAACTCGTTGGCGGACTGCTTCTCCGTCTTGACCTTGGAGCCTTTCGTTTCGGTGCCGCCGACGGGGACCGCGCGGTAAGTCTCGATCCCGGCGGGAGTCTTGCTCGTGGAGGCGTTGCAGTGGATGGAGATGTAGAGGTCGGGCTTATATTTCTTGCAAAGCGCGGCACGGTCCTGCAGCGTCGGGTATGTGTCCCCGGTGCGCGTCATAATGACGCGGAAGCCGAGCTTTTCGAGCTGTGTCTGAAGGCGTTTCGCGATTTGCAGGGTATAGACTTTTTCCTTGTGCGTGCCGTTCATGGCGCCGGGGTCGGTGCCGCCATGCCCGGCATCGACCATGATGGTCTTCATCCCGAGCTTGACGGGCGTCTTGTAGCGGAGAAGCGGGTCGAGACACGTCAGGAAATCGACCTCGGAAATGTACGGCTCGTTGTTCTTGAACAGCATCGGGTACAGGAAATAGACCTGGGTGCCGTTGACGGTGCTTTCGCGGGAGGAGACGGAAAAGGAGACCTTGCGCGTCTTGTCGTTGATGACCGCGCCGGAAACCTTGCCGGATTTCTTCGTGTAGGCGAACGTGAGGCCGTAGTTGACGGCGACATCCCGCAGATGCACGTATTTGACCTTTTCGTGCGTGATCCTGCGGAGCTTCATGGTGGAGACGTCCTTGTCCTTCGGCGAGGTCGTCTGCGCGGCAGAAGCCTTTTTCTTCGCCTCGTCGGCGGCCTTCTGAACCGCCACGGCCTTCTCGATGGCTCTGGCGCGCTCGATCGCCAGCTGGCGCTGGCGCTGGCGCTGAAGTTCCTCGGCGCTCAGGTTCTTCGCCGAAACGGGATCGGCCTTCGCGGGCGGGGGAATGGATGCGGCTGAACCCGCGGCCTTCGCGTCAGCGGCGGCTTTCGCCTCGGCTTCGGCCTGAGCCTTTGCGGCTGCCGCGGCGGCTTCCTGCTGACGGCGCACGAGATCGGCGCGGTACTTTTCAAGAGCGGCGCGTTCCGCGGCCAGTGCGGCGCGCATGCGCTCCAGACGGGCGCGCTCCGCGGCAATCTCCTCGGCGGTCGGGAGCCTGTCTGCGGCTTCGGAAGCGACCGAAACGGCGGAAGCTGCCTTCGTCGTGGTCTGCTTCGCCCGGGCGTCCGGGAGCGGAACGTCCGTAACGGTCTGAGCCGAAAGGGATACGGCGATCAGGAGGAAGCCGAAGACGGATAAAAAATGGAACGAATGTTTCGGCATATTTTTACTCTTCCTTGTCCGCATCGTCGGCGGGTTTGGACGTGGAGGTCGTCGCGGTACGGGCGGAAGCGGCCTTGGGAAGTTTTACAGGCGGTTGCTCCAGGACTTCCAGCAATCCGGTTTTCAGCAGGAAGACGCGCCCGTTCGCGGTGCGTTTTTCATATTCGGCGCGGGATGCGAGCTGTTTCTTGCGGTGTTCGAACACGTCGTCCGGCTCGCCGATGAGGCGATGGACATTCTCCGGATCGAACGACACGGTCAGGCGCCCCGCATAGACGTCCGCCTCGGCCTCTTTGGAAATCTCTTCCAGTTTCGCGAATTCGAGGAGATAGGCGAACCCGTCGCCCATGACCGACTGGAACAGATCGTTGAACTCGAGATCGTCCGGGGGATCGCTCACGAGGTCGACGGAGAAGGGCGCGGCGAGCACCGAGAATTTCTGGGAGAAAGCGTCCATGTCGAGTTCGCCCTGCGGGAAAACGAGCTGGAACTTGTCCTTCGCCGTGTTCACGAACCAGACGACCGAGGACGTTTCATCGCCGGGGCGCTTCCGCTGGAACCTGGCGTACACCGGATTCTCCGGCTTGGAGAGGAACAGCGGCTCAAGCCACTGGCGCGGATTCGGTACGCATTTCTCGAACACGCGGGAAATAAGGAAGACGCGACTGGACTTGTCCGGGTACCACACGCGGACATAGCGGCCGTCGTAGCCCTGCACGGCCAGGTTGCCGATGCGGTCGGCGGCGAGGCGGGTATGGCCGCGCCCCAGCATGATGCGCAGAAGTTCCCCGCCGCCTTCGCCGCGGAGCACGGCGAGAATGCCTTCGGCGTTCTTCAGGTCGGAAGCGGCGCCCGGCGCGGCGATCTCCTCGGGCGAAACCAGATTCAAATCCTTGTAGTCCTCGATGCCGGAGACTTCCAGTTCCTTCAACGGCACGGTCTTCGCGAGACCTTCCAGCAGTTCGGCGACCTGTGCGGACGCGGCCTGCGCGCCCGCGCGCTCTTTCACAGCCCAATACTGGCCGTCCGAAACGAAATCCAGCGTGCTTTTCTGCTTGCGCCAGGAAATCTCAAGCGTGCGGACATCCTCCGGGCGGAACTGCGGCACAACAAGCCGCGCGGAAGCGGAGGCGGACGGCGTGTCGCGGCGGATCCGGAGTTCGGACACCACGGCAAGCACGGTTACGGCCGCGAGGAAAAGGATGAAGACGACTCTGCGCTTTTTCATGAGATATGCCGTTTCCATTTCAGTTTGCGCCCGACGCTCCAGACGATGCCGAAGAGAACGACGAACGCGGGAATCAGGAGGATGTTGATCAGTCTGACCGTGTTGTTGATACGGTCCAGGTCCTGCCGCAGCTGGAGCCGGATTTCGCGGATTTCACGCTTCAGCGCGGCGTCCTTCTGCTCGTAGGTGTTCAGCAGGTCACGCTGTTCCGTGGTCAGACGCGCCGCGCCGCCGCTCACGATCAGCTGCTTGCGGATGGACTCCACGCGCTGTTCCAGCCGCATGGACTCCTCGGCAAGTGCGAGGATGCGGTCCTTGAACGCGAGGTCGGCGCGCATCTGGCTTTCGTTGATGCGGGTGAGCGGACGGGACATGGGGATGCGGCTCCGAAGCGAGGAGAGTCGACCGCCGCCGCACAGGGACTCGACCACATTCTCCATGAGCGTGATATTGTCGTTGATGCGGACGACGATGGTCTGCCCGAACTCGTCCTTCGCCTGCCCCACGCAGGCGTCGTGGAACAGCATGTCGGAGTCGCCGAAAAGGTAGACCTCGCCGGGCTTTCCGTCGTCATCATGCCCGTATGCGCTCGGGAACTGCCCGGAGATGTGCATCAGCAGGTTGAGCTTGGGATTGCCGGAGCCGCGGTCCGGGGCGGCGAAATCGGCGAGGATCTTTTCCGGCTGGTCCGACACGTCCGCGGACATGGAGTAGTCTGTCGTGAAGACGAGCGGCTCGAACGACAGCCCCTGCGGCGGATTCCGCAGGGAGAAGAACCCGGCATAGTTCATGCGCAAGGACGTCAGGCCGCCCGTGATCGGGCTCCCGCGGTCGATACCGGCCTCCGTAATGCACAGCGCGGTCGGGATCGTGCGGCGAACGCCGGACTTGTCGAGCTGGTCGTACTTGAAATTCATATCCGCGGCGAGGCGGGAAGGCGAATACGAAATGCCCCACTTCGTCAGAAGCGGCTCCAGCGTGGAATCGGTCATATTCACATAGGAGTAATCCTTCTGCGCCGAGGCCAGCGCATAGGCCGAAAGCGGATCCACGAACACAGCCAGCCGGCCGCCCTTCACCAGATAGGCGTCGATCGCCTCAAGCGTCCGGCTGTCGAATTCGTGCGGATGCACGACCAGCAGGGCGTCAAGCCCCTTGGGAATCGACTTCACGTCCGTCGGCACTTCCGCCAGCGTGTAATCCTTGTTCAGCTCTGTGAAGAGATACCACGCCGCCGCGCCGGAACTGCCAGTCTGCGGGGACGGGGAACGCCCCAGCACAGGGTACGGACTCATGACGCCGACCACGGGACGCTTCGGGTTCTGCGCATGCATCACGCGGCGCAGAAGCTCGTACTCCAGCATGGATTCATTCTTCGGGGAAAGGAAAGGAACGGGAAGGCATACCTGCCCGGCAGAAACGGTCAGTCCGAGGAAGAAACGGTCGCCGCCGGCGTTCTTTGCCGGCTGAAGCCCCTCGACGACCGCAGCTTCTTCTTCGCGGGTGTCAGGGCCCGGGGAAAGGAGTTCGAGCGTGACCTTGCCCCCCGCTTCTTTGGTAAACTCGCGCAGGAGCCATTTCACGCGCTCGGCGTAGCCAAGCAAATCCTTCGGCGTGTCCGGTCCAGGCGGGGAAACATACAGACGCACCGTCACATGGCGCTCCAGCGAACGCGCCAGAGCACGGGCTTCCGGCGAAAGCGAATACGCCCGGTCCGCGGTGCAGTCCACACGAATGCGGAACGCCTCGGCCGTCAGGGCGAGGCAGATGAAAACGTAGACGGCGATCACGAACGAAGCCGCCATGGAGAGAACATTCTTCCACGTATAACGGTCACGGAGCGCCCCGGGCAGGAAAAGCCCGCCTCCTCCCGAAGCGGCGTAGGCCAGCACGGTCCGTGCGAAATACAGGAAGAGCAGCGTGATCAGGATGCTGTAGGCGACCTCGGAGGTGTCGAACAGGCCGCGCTGGAAGGCCTGGTAATGCGGCACCACAGTGCAGTAGGAGACAAGGCGGCAGAGGCTTTCCGGAAGCCACTGGTACAGCAGAGCCGTCACGCGGTCCCAGCCGGTGAACATCAGCAGGGCGCACAACAGGAGCGCGAGCAGGAAGCTGGCCGTCTGGCTCTTCGAAAGCGCGGAGCAGAAACTTGAGACGGCAAGGAATGCCGACCCCACGAGCAGCGCCCCGGCGTAACCGCAAATGATCGCGCCAATGTCCGGCTGCCCCAGCACAGCGATCGTGACGGGGACCGGGAGCGTCAGGGCGAGCGCGGCCACGACGAGCGCCATGCCGGCAAGATATTTGCCGAAGACGAGCTCCCACAGCGAAATGGGATAGGAAAGCGTCAGCTCGAACGTGCCGGTGCGGCGTTCCTCCGCCCAGAGCGGCATGCCGAGCGCGGGCATCAGGAACATGAACAGCCACGGCATCCAGTTGAAGAACGGGCTGAGTTCGGCCTGCCCGAGCGCCAGAATGTCACTGAAGATGAACGTGCAGACGTTCGCCATGACAAGAAAGATGACGAGGAAGACCCATGCGGCGGGCGAAGCCAGGCTCGCAAAGAACTCGCGGGATGCGACGGCGAAAATGCGGCGGATGGATGCGGTCATGCCTGTTCTCCTTCCGTCATGACGGCGAACAGTCCGGCGAGGTCCGTGTGAAGGGCATCGGCTTTCGCCCTGAATTCGTCCGTGGCTCCGTCGAACAGCGTTTTACCCTTGCAGAGCAGGAAGACGCGGGAGCAGACGGCGTCGACCTCCTCCAGGATGTGCGTGGAGATGATGACCGCCGTATCCTCGCGGAGCGAGAGAATCAGATCGCGAATCTGGCGTTTCTGGTTCGGGTCGAGACCGTCGGTCGGCTCGTCCATGATGAGCGCCTTCGGGTCGTGCAGGATAGACTGCGCCAGGCAGACGCGCCGTTTGTAGCCCTTCGACAGGGATTCGATCTCCTGCCCCGCGGTCTCCCGCAGGCCGCAGCGGTCCATCGCGCGCTCCACGCGACATGCGAGTTCACGGCCGGAAAATCCGTGCAGCCTGCCCGTGTACGCCAGGAAGGCGCGAACCGTCATGGTCATGTGGAGCGGGGCGTTCTCAGGCAGGAACCCGATGCGGGACTTCGCGAGGCGCGGATCCGCCTCGATGTCGATCCCATCGATGCGGACTTTCCCGGCGTAGGGCGGCATGACCCCGCTGATCATTTTCATGGTCGTGGTCTTGCCAGCGCCGTTCGGCCCGATGAAGCCCAGCACGTCGCCGACGTTCACATGGAGCGAGAGGTCGTCCACGACGAGCCGCGTGCCGTAGCGTTTGAAAAGGTGTTCCGCTTCTATCATCATTCCGGGACTTTCCTTTCTCGTTCAGCGGGTGTCGCGGGCCAGTTCGCTGTCCTGGAACAGGAAGAACGCCCAGCCGATCCATGCGGTACAGTACAGAACAGAATAAACCGCGGTCCAGACGAAATACGACACCGGGATGTGGATGCGGTTCGACAGCACGTCCGCCATCCAGAAGAGCTGCCAGTTCGGCACCAGCGAGGTGCAGAGCAGCGCGCCTACCGTGCCCGAACCGAAAACCGAGGCGGCGAAATAGTGCAGCACCATCCCGGCCAGAAAGAGGATCAGGCAGACCATCAGGTTGCCCACGATCTCCATCCGGGTCGCCAGCGCCGAACTGATCACGCCCATGATCCAGACGGCGAAGAAAAGCATGCACAAGGCAGGGACAAGCACATCCGCCTGCATGAAGCTCTCGGTGTCGGCCTGCAGATAATCGGGCAGGGTCTTCTCGCGGATGATCTGCGATGTAATTGCGATGACCGGGAAAAGCACCGCCATGGCGATGACCGCGCTGGATGAAAACGATTTCTTGGAAAGGTAGTTGCGGACGCCGCCGAACAGCGCCGCCAGGCAGATGGCGCCGAAATACCAGCAGAGCAGCGGCGTACTCAGGCGGAACTGGTCCTTCGCGATCAGGACGGAAAGCCAAGAGGCGGCGTTGCAGATGAACACGAAAAGCGTGAGGGAAGCCAGAATGCCGCAGACCTTTGAAATCACGAAGGCAAAGCGGGAAACGGGCTTCGACATCAGCAGCAGGACCGTGCCGTTCTTCATCTCACGGCTGATCGTACGCGCGGAGCAGAGCACCGCCGCGAAAAGCCCGAACAGCATGGTCGTGGCCATGGAGCTGTCGCAGACCAGCCGAATCTGCTGACGGAATACGAACATGGAGAAATAGGGGAACAGCCCGATCATGATAAGCGCCGCCAGAAGCATCAGGTAGAACACCGGTTCGCGCAGGCACTCCCGGCATGCGTTCATGGAGAGACGGAAAACCGTGAACATCGGGGATCACTCCTCGTTGAACTTGTCCTGATTCTGGAGATACTCGAGATAGTGGTCGGAGACGTCGGTCTTCAGCGTCTTTCTGAAGAAATCGTCGAGGCGCACGGTGTTGACCTTCCACTCCGGGTTGGAAAATTCGACCTTGCGGACGGAATCCGGCACGGCCATGCGGTACACCGGATTGATGTAGGAATCGTCGCCCAGGATGACCACTGTTTCGGGGCGGAGATAGGCAATGAAGCGCGAAAGCTGCGGAGCGGGCAGGGCGATCTCCAGCTCGCCGGAATTCTTCTTCCCGCCGCTGAAATAGACCTGATCGTCCTTCGACGGCTTGCCCGGATCGGACGGCAGCAGGATGTATGGAACGTCGTACTTGCTGCGGAGGTATTCGGCAATCACCTTGCGCGGGATGCGATAGTTGGCGACGATGAGAAGGACGGGAAGCGGCTTATGTTTTTTGTACCCCCAGAACGGCTGCTTCTTCTCCTTTTTGACCGCTTCGATCTCGGGCGCTGTATCGATTTTCAGATATTTGTCTTCGATTTCGCGGAGTTCTGCCGCATCGATCCTGCCCTCCTCGAAATCCTTTTGGGCAAGGAAAAGGCGGTCTTCTCGGGCGGTATGAAGTTCCAGCATCTTGTCGGCCAGAAGCTCCTCGTTTTCGGGAGACGGGACGGCAGCGAGGATCGCCGTGTACTGGGTGAGGCATTCGATCTCCGCCTCAAGTTTTTCAGCCTGCGTCGCGTCTTTGCGGGCGAAAATCTCCTGGATGGCATCACTGCCGGCCATAAGGTTGGCGGAGAGGACATCGACCTCGGCTTTCTTTTCGGCGGAAAGATCGGCATCGGCAATCGCCTTGGCGAGTTCGGGGAACCGTCCCTCGAAGGTTTTCTTCGCCATTTCTTCGGCTTCTTGCCTTGCCTTCTCGGCGTCGTCTCTCTTCTTTATGGCGGCAGCCTTTGCCTCGGCTTCCTTCTTCGCCTTCGCGGCCTCTCTTTCCGCTTTCAGCGCGGCCTCGGCTTTGGTCTGTTCATCCAACCGGGACTGGCGGGCATTGCGAATGACTTCGGCTTCCGCATTTGCCGCTTCCGACGCTTTTTCGGCGTAATCGGCCTGTTCGGCCGCGGGGACTGCTGCCGGAGCGATTTTTTCGGCATTGTCGGCGGCAAACGAGGGAACTGCGAGCGCGCAGAGAATGACGCAGAGGGAAACGGCGGAATATTTGGGAAGGTTCATGTCGGATCTCCGGAAGGCTTTTTTGGAAGAAAAGTGAAAAAAGACGGTGAAACGATTTGCGAAACGAATTTCACCGTTTATATTTTAAACACAAAATCGCAAAAATCAAATGAAAGTATGCCATGACCTCCACTTTTTTTCAAACTTTTCCGGAAAAACCGGCCGCGGCCTTGTTTTTGAGCGGAACCGGTACCAACGCCGCCAAGCTGCTTGAGGGGTGGCATTCCGGCGCGTTCCGGGGCTGGACCCCGCGCGTCCTGGTGACCGACAAACCCGAGACGAGCCGCGCCCGCGCGCTATCTAAACAATACGGCCTGCCGCTAGTCGAACACGACATCGCCGCGTTCTATCGCGAACGCGGTCTGGAGAAGATCGCCCTGACCTCGGAACGCGCGCTCCAGGTTCGCGAAGAATGGACCGGGGCGCTGATCCGTCTGCTCATGCCCTACAGCGTCCAGTTCGGGATCCTCGCCGGATTCGTGCCGCTCTCCAACATCACGTGCGTCCTGCCGTGCCTGAACGTGCATCCCGGCGACCTCACGCTTGAAGAGGACGGACGGCGGTATCTGGCGGGCCTTCAGCGTCTCCCCGTCGAAACCGCCCTGCTCCGCGGTCACACGAGCCTCCGCAGCAGCGTCATCATCGCCCAGGCGTTCACCGGCGGCGCGAAGGAAATGGACTCCGGCCCCGTGCTCGGGATTTCCGCACCGGTCCCGGTCGACCTGGCGGGCACGACCATCGACGAGCTCAAAGCCTGTCAGGCGGCACGCGCGGGAAAGAAGCCCGCGGAATACCGCGGCGATCTGCTGATGCAGGCGGCGGAACGGAACCTGGAGAACCTGAAGGAACACGGCGACTGGGTCGTCTTCCCGCAGACGGTCGACGACTTCGCCCGAAACAAATTCTCGCTGGATCCCGACGGGACGCTCCGCTACGAAGGAAACGCCGTGAAGACGGTGGAATATTCCGAATCCGCGCCGCCGCGCCCGGTCGCGCTCTAAAATACAAATTTAAGAAAAACACCCGCAATTCCGCTTGTAAAAAGCGGGACCAGGGTGTATTGTTATGGTTTGACAACCTACATGGAGATCCCCCATATCATGATTACCACTGCCGCACAACTCCGCGAAAAGTATCTGCAATTCTTCCAGTCCAAGGGCCATGCGGTCATCCGCAGCGCCTCGCTCGTACCGGACAACGACCCGACCGTGCTCTTCACGACCGCCGGGATGCACCCCCTGGTGCCGTACCTCCTCGGTGAAAAGCACCCGCAGGGGACCCGCCTCACCGACGTCCAGAAGTGCATCCGCACGGGCGACATCGACGACGTGGGCGACGCCGTGCACCTGACGTTCTTTGAGATGCTGGGCAACTGGTCCCTCGGCGACTACTTCAAGAAAGAAGCCATCGACTTCAGCTATGAATTCCTGACCTCGCCCGACTACCTCGGATTCCCGCTCGAAATGCTCGGCTTCACCGTGTTCGCCGGCGACGAGGACGCCCCGTTCGACGAGGAAGCTTACAACGAATGGCGCAAGCACGGCGTGAGCGAGAACCGCATCGCGAAGCTCCCGAAAAAGGACAACTGGTGGGGACCCGCCGGCATCACCGGCCCCTGCGGTCCCGACACCGAGTTCTTCTACTGGACCGGCCCGAAGCCCGCGCCGGAAGTCTTCGATCCCTCCGACAAGCGCTGGGTCGAAATCTGGAACAACGTCTTCATGCAGTATTTCAAGCAGGCGGACGGCACGTTCACCCCGCTCGCGCAGAAGAACGTCGACACGGGCATGGGCCTGGAACGCGTGACCGCCATCCTGCAAGGGAAGGACAACTGCTACGAGACCGAGCTCTTCACCCCGATCTTCGCAAAGCTCGACGAGATCCGCGGCGTCACCCATGAGGCCGGAACGCCGCGCACCGCGCCCGAACGCATCGTGGCGGACCACATCCGCGCCGCCGTCTTCATCATCGCCGACGGCGTCGTGCCCGACAAGAACGGCCGCGAATACGTGCTCCGCCGCATCATCCGCCGCGCCATCCGCGAAGGCAGCAACAACCTCAGCATCAAGGAAGCGTTCACCGCGAAGATCGCCGAAGTCGTGATCTCCATCATGAGCGGCTTCTACCCCGAACTGAACGCCCAGCGCGAGACCATCCTCGCCGAGCTCAGCCGCGAGGAGGAGACGTTCCAGCGCACGCTCGAACGCGGCACCCGCGAGTTTGAAAAGATGGTCGCGCGCGTGCCCGACTTCGTGACGAACAAGGTCATCTCCGGCAAGAACGCGTTCAACCTGTACGAGACCTACGGATTCCCGATCGAGCTCACCGTCGAGATGGCGAAGGAAAAGAACTTCACCGTCGACATGAAGGGCTACGAGGAAGCCCGACAGAAACATATCGCCGACTCCCAGACCGCCGAAAAAGGCCAGAACAAGGGCGGCCTCGCCGACCATTCCGAGGCATCCGCCGAACTCCACACAGCCACGCACCTGCTTCACAAGGCGCTCCGGCTCGTGCTCGGCGACCATGTGGCGCAGCGCGGCTCCAACATCGACGGCGTCCGTCTCCGCTTCGACTTCTCCCACCCCGAGAAGATGACCCCGGAACAGCTCGCCGAAGTCGAACGCATCGTGAACGAACAGATCAAGGCCGATCTCCCGGTCGTCTGCCGCGAGATGTCACCCGACGCCGCTCGCGCCGAGGGCGCCATCGGCCTGTTCGGCAACAAGTACGGCGACATCGTGAAAGTCTACAGCATGGGCGACTTCTCCAAGGAGATCTGCGGCGGTCCGCACGCGACCCATACCGGCGCGCTCGGCGGCTTCAAGATCCTGAAGGAAGAAAGCTCCAGCCGCGGCGTCCGCAGAATCAAGGCCGTGCTCGTCAAGGACGGCGCTGACGCGCAGAAATAAATCCAGGAGATTGAACATGGAAACCGGAGAAGTCTTTCTTACCGACAAGGACGGAATCTACAGCATCCGCGTGAAGGGCAATGCTTCGTTTGCCTGCGCGCCGCCGCTCCGCGAACTGGCGAAAAAGCTCGCCGCGGAACCCTTCGGCGGCCTGAAGATCGACCTGGAGGAATGCACCTGGATGGACAGCACCTTCATGGGCATGCTGGCCATGCTCGGCCTGAACGCCAAGAAAAAAGGCGCGCCCGCCGAGATCTTCAATGCGTCCGAACAGAACGAAAAACTTCTCGGCGGACTCGGACTCAAGAAGGTGTTCACGTTCAAGACCGGCATGTTCTCCGCGGAGGGCGACGTGCTCGCCGCATCCAACGAAAGCACCCCCGAAGGACGCGCCCGCAACGTGCTGGACGCCCATCAGACCCTGATGGACATCGACGAAGGAAACGTGCAGAAATTCGAGAAGGTCGTCGAGTACGTCAAGAAGGACATCGACCGGATGGAACAGGACAAGAAGTCCTGACTCCGCCCCGCTTACGCCCCGGAAACAACGAAAACGAACAGGAAACGCCGATCATGGCAGAGCGCATCGAAACCGACAGCATGGGCCCCATCGCGGTCCCCGCGGAACATTACTGGGGCGCGCAGACGCAGCGTTCCCTGATCCACTTCAACATCGGGGATGACCTTATCCCCCGCGAGGTCATCCGCGGATTCGCGGTCCTGAAGAAGGCGTGCGCGATCGCCAACCGGAGCCTCGGCAAGCTCGAGCCGAAACTCGCCGACGCGATCTCCGCCGCATGCGACGAGATTCTTGCCGGGAAGTTCGACGGCGAATTCCCGCTGAAAGTCTGGATGACCGGCAGCGGCACGCAGTCCAACATGAACGTGAACGAGGTCGTTTCCAACCGCGCGAACGAAATGCTCGGCGGCGAGCGCGGCACAAAGAAGCCCGTTCACCCGAACGATCACGTCAACAAGTCCCAGTCCTCCAATGACACGTTCCCCGCGGCCATGCACATCGCCGCTGCATGTGCTATCGTCGAAACGCTCCTGCCTGCCGTACGCGAACTGCGCGACGGCCTCGCGAAGAAGGAATCCGAGTTCGCATCCATCGTGAAGATCGGGCGTACCCACCTTCAGGACGCAGTGCCGCTTACGCTCGGCCAGGAGTTCTCGGGCTACCGCGCCCAGCTTGATGCCGCCATTGCGCGCATCGAAGGCGCCCTGCCTGAACTCTATGAACTCGCGCTCGGCGGGACCGCCGTCGGGACCGGCCTCAACGCCCCGGCGGGCTTCGCCGAAGCCGCCGCGAAGGAGATTGCCGCGCTGACCGGACTGCCGTTCGTCTCCGGCCGCAACAAGTTCGCACTCCTCGCCGGACACGATGCGATCGCAGCGGCCAGCGGCACCATCCGCACGCTCGCCTGTGCCCTCATGAAAATGGCGAACGACATCCGCTGGCTCGCCAGCGGCCCGCGGTGCGGACTCGGTGAACTCATCCTGCCCGAAAACGAACCCGGGTCGTCCATCATGCCCGGCAAGGTGAATCCGACCCAGTGCGAGGCCATGACCATGGTCTGCGTGCAGGTCATCGGACTGGACACCGCCGTCGCCATGGCCGGGACGCAGGGCAATTTCGAGCTGAACGTCTTCAAGCCCGTGATGGTCTTCGACCTGCTGACCGAAATCCGCCTCATCTCGGATTCCTGCCGCTCCTTCGCGAAATACGCGCTCGACGGCCTCCGCGCCGACACCGTCCGCATCGGCGAACTCCTGAACCGTTCCCTGATGCTCGTCACCGCGCTTTCCCCGGTCATCGGCTATGACAACGCCGCCGCCATCGCGAAGACCGCCCACAAGAAGGGCATCACGCTGAAGCAGGCCGCACTGGAAAGCGGGCTTATTGACGAAGCCGCGTTCGACGCCGCCGTACGCCCCGAAAAGATGGTCGGCCTGTAAGAGGAATCCACCTGGCGCAAGCCGCGCTGAACAGATTGGACTGATTGCAAAATGAACGATACGATCGCCCTGCTCGAAAAACTTATCCGCACCCGTCCCGTCACGACCGACCCGGAACGCGTCAACGCCGCGACCGCGGTCATGCGCGACTATCTCAAGTCGCGCGGCATTTTCTGCCGCGTCGAGGAGTTCGCCGGACGGCATATCCTGTACGCCTCGAACCGCGAAAGCGGTACGCCGGAGATCATCCTGAACTCGCATATGGACGTGGTGCCCGCCAAACCGGAGCAATTCGAGCCCGTCACCCGCGACGGGAAGCTTTTCGCCCGCGGGGCGTGCGACTGCCTCGGCAACGCAGCCTGCCTGGCAAAGATCCTGCTCGACGCGAAACAGCACGTTGCGGCGGTTTTTTCCGCCGACGAGGAAACTGGAGGGGAGACCACGAAGCACATGGTCGACCTCGGATACACGGCGAAACACGCCGTCCTCATCCTGGATTCGGGCGACCCGACCATCGTTTATGAACAGAAGGGCATTCTGGTGGTCCACCTGACCGCAAAGGGGCGCGACGGCCATGCCGCCTATCCGTGGAATTGCGACAACCCAATCGACAAGCTCATGGCCGGATTCGCGAAGTTCCGCGCTAAATGGCAGAACCCGGCATCGGAAAACGACTGGCGGAACAGCATGTCCGCGTGCATGATGTCCGCGGGCACAGCCCCGAACCAGATCCCGTGCGAAGCCACGATGACCATCAATTTCCGCATCGTGGACGAGGCATCCCGCGAAGCCATCCTGCGCGACCTGGCGGAAACGACCGGATGCGAGGTCACGCTCGGCGAGGACATCCCGCCTGTGTCGTTCGATAAGGACTGCCCGGTATTCCAAAAGCTTCAGGCCGCGCTGACCGAATATGCCCATGGCGGACGGGAAGTCCCGCTGGCCCGGCTCTGCGGCGCGACCGATTCGCGTCACTGGCGCGCGCTCGGCATCCCGGTCCCCGTGCTCGGCGTGACCGGCGGCAACGAGCACTCCGCAAACGAATATGTGGAGCTGGACTCCATCGGACGTTATGCGAACGCAATCGTGAAGTTTGCGGACGGACTCGCGGCGGAGTAAGTCTTCCGGCCGTCCCGTTCAAGCGGATGCCGACGAAAAGACCGCGCTTCCTTTTCCGGGAGGCGCGGTCGAATCGTTTTTGAGGAGGAAAGACGCGGCGTTACTTGTTCCGCATGTGCTTCACCAGCCAGGCGTCGCGAAGCTCCTTGCCGCGCGCGAACTCGCGCTGGAAGGCGTCGTAGTCGCCGGACGCGATCTCGGCCCGGAGGACATCCAGCTTTTTCTGGAAGTTGTCGAGCGCGTTCAGGATCGCGGGCGTGTTGAACTCGATGATCTCGCGCCACATGACCGGATTGCTGGATGCGATGCGGCTGGTGTCGCGGAAACCGCCCGCGCAACCGGCATCGCGGAGCATTTTTTCGCGCGGATCCTCGCTGCCGAGGATGGTGAGGGCAAGTGCGGACGCCACGATGTGCTGTACATGACTGGTGTGCGCGACCAGGTCGTCGTGCTCCTTCGGGTCGATGGGGATCACGTTGGTCTTCACCGCTCGCCAGAACGAAGCAACGGTCTCGACATGCGCGTCCGAGGCGTTCGAAGCGGGGCACAGGAACGTGTCGGCCCCGCGGAACATCGTGGGAAAGGCGTGAACGTGCCCGGAATACTCGGTACCGGCCATCGGATGCCCGCCGACGAAGACCACGCCGCGCGGCACCACGGTGCGTTCGGCGGCCTTCAGGATCTCGCCTTTCACGCTGCCCATGTCCGTCACGATGGAGCCGGGCCTCCAGAGATGCGCGTAGTTGGTAAGATACCGGACGATGACCGGGAGCGGAAGCGCCAGGAACGTGATGTCCGCCTGGGGAATGACTTCGGCGGGATCGTCCGAGGCAAAGTCCGCAGCGTGTTCGGCCAGCGCCCATTCGCGGGCGGCGGGACTGCGGGTGCAGCAGAGACGGCGGATCCCGGGCATGCCGTCAAGCGCAAGCCCGAAGGATGCGCCGAGAAGGCCGAATCCTATGATGGCAACGTTTTTCATGCAGGTCCCGTCACTCGTTGGCATAGCGGACGATGCAGGCAAGGATCTCCAGCGTGTCCGTGCCATCGCAGGCAACGGAGTGCCCCTCGCCGGAGCGCGTGATGACGGAGTCGCCGGCAGACGCGATGACTTCCACGCCGTTGTCATCGATGCGCGCCTGACCAGACAGAATGTAGAAGATTTCCTCCTCGTTCTCGTGAACGTGCCAGCCGATGGAGCATCCGGGCTGGAGGATCAGGCGGGAGAACATGCGGGCTGGGGAACCCATTTCGGTCCCGGGCTTCCAGATGTGTTCGATGGAAACGGAACCGTCGCCGCCGCGCATGGCGGTGCGGATCTCGGACGAAAAAGCTGCATGCTGTTTGAACATGTCGGAATCCTTGGAAGTGTTATGCGTGTGTTGTCGGTCGAAATCAGTGTAAAACTATAGCACGGAAAAGAGGGGATTCCAAACGGGAAACGCAAAAAAATGCGTGAAAGACACAAAAAAGCGGGCAAAAAAATGCCGATACGCTTGAATCTTTCGTTTTGCGTGGTAGATTATTATAATTACGGTATCCAAACCATTTTCTGCGACCGATACAAACAAGCACCGGATCGAAAGGAATCCTGCCATGTTCAAACATATTGTCCTCATCGCCGCCGCCATGCTCATTTCCCTCACGGCGTTCGCCGAAAAGCCCTATTCCGTTCTCGTTTTCGACGATCTCTCCCGCCCCGCCTCCTCGGACCAGCAGGACAACCGCACCGCCTCGCTGCTGATCGAGTACCTGAAGTCCGAACTGGCCACGCACTCCCGCATCACGCTCTGCGACGCAAAAGCCGTGGAAAAGACCATGAAGGAGTTCCGCATCCAGCACCAGCTCGGCACCAAGCTCACCGAGAAGGAAGTCAAGGATGTGCTGGCCGCGGCAAAGGGCGACTATCTGGCACTCCTTTCCATCTCTCCCGACACCGACAGCAAGAAGGTCAGCGTGACCGTGTACGACAAGGAAGGCAAGGAGTATGATCCGCTGACCGTGCCGATCACCTCCATTCGTGAAAGCGACCTGCCCGCAGTTGTGCTCGCCATCGGCGTCGCGCGCCTCATCCGCGGTGAAAGCCCAGTGGACCGCCTCTCTCTCGAACGCGAAAAGCAGCTCATGGAAGAGTCCGCCGAGGACCGTGAACGCGAAGCCGCCGAAAACAAGGAACGCGCCGAAGCCCGCGCCCGCGAGATTCAGCTCCGCGAAGAGGCCGCGAAGAAGGCTTACGAGAACATGACGAAGACTGAAGAGAAGTAATCTCTTCTCCGTTGCCGTCATGGACAAGATCATCCTCCGTGGCTTGCCCGTAAACTGCGTAATCGGGACGCTCCCCGCCGAACGCACGTCGCCCCAGTCCCTTTCCTTTGATTTGGAACTGTGCGGGGATTTCTCCCGCGCCGGGAAAACCGATGACCTCGCCGACGCCGTCGACTACATGGCAGTGGAACGCTGCGTGAAGGAATTTGCCGCCGGGACGTCTTTTTTCCTGCTCGAACGACTCGCATATGCCTGCGCCCGGAAGGTCCTGGAACAATTCCCGCTTCTGACGCGGGTCACGCTCCGGATCCGCAAGCCCGGCGCACCTGTCGAATCGGAATCCGTGGCGCTGGAAATCACACTCGGCCGTTCCTGATCCCCTCCCCATTAACAAAAGCAAAACTCCGCAAGGCCCCTTTGCCATGCGGAGTTTTTTTCGTGCTGAACCAGAAAAGCGTCAGCGGATGTCGAGCGTGACCCGTATCTTCGCGGCCTGAGGCGGAACGGGCACTGCTTTCAGGTCCGCCAGGAGCAATTTGACCGCGTCGTCAATCTTTCTGTTGCCGGACTGGGAAACGAAGACGGAGTTGGTGACTTCGCCTTTTTTGCTGATGGTAAGTTCGACGACCGGCCAGCTGGAGATCTTGCCGTCAAGCTCGATGCTGGAAGGGGAGACGGCATTCCATTTCGGACGGATGAACGCGTTCAGCTGTTCGTAGTAGTCGCGCATCTCCTTTGTCGCCAGGACGCCTTTCTGTCCGGGATCGGTCGTGCCAAAAGTACCCGGCTTGGAACCCGCGGCGCTGCGGATGTCCGCGATAGCCTGCTGACGCGCCTTTTCGGCATCCTGACGCGCTTTTTCCGCGGCCTCGCGCGCTTTGCGTTCGGCATCGATCTGCGCCTGGGTCTTGGTATTTTTGGGCTTAATGATGTCTTCTGGCTTCAGAAGGGTGGATTTCGGCGGGTCCTTCTTCTGTTCCGTCTTCGGCGGGTTTTGTTTCGGGGGCTGCGTCACGGGCTTGACGTCTGTTTTCGGCGGATCCTTCTTCTGTTCCGTCTTCGGCGGAGCGACGTCCGTTTTCGGCGGGTCGACTTTCGTTTCGGGCGGCAGCGGGTCGATTTTCTGCGGATCCGGGATATCGTCGACGGAAACGGGCTCGGGCTCAGAGATCGCGGGTTCGTCCGCCTGGGCGGGCTGACCTGCGTCCGGGGAATCTCCGGGGGGTAGATCGGCGAGCCCGACCTTCATCACGACGAGCGGCGGATCGAAAAACTCCGTGAGGGACGCATAGATGACGGGCACGAGGACGATGCAGATGTGAACCAGCAGCACGCAGAAAAGGATGCCTTGGGCGCGCTTCGGATTGAAATACGGGTCTTTGATCTGGCCGCCCATTATTTCGCCTCCTCCTGCATCACGAGGTTGACGTTGCGGAATCCCGCCGCGCGAATGATCCTCATGATGTTCATCACGACGCCGTACCTGAGATTCTGATCGCCCCGCAGGAAGATGGCGGTGTCGCGTCCGCTCTGCTGTTCGATCCGGGACAGGACGATCTGGAGTTCGGCCTCGGTCACTGTGCTGCGGTCATAAACGATGGAACCGTCCGCCTTCACATTGATGATCTTGGAGTCGTTGTCCGGCTTGATGGGATCGGCATTCATCTCCGGGGGCGTAACGTCCACGGAATACTCCAGCAGGGGTGCCGTGATCATAAAGATGATCAGCAGGAAAAAGAGCGTATCGATCAGATTCGTGAGGTTGATCTGATCGTATGCCGAAACTTGGAATCTTCTGCGCGAGGACATCGGCGACCACCGTCATTCCTGATTTCCTACGGATGAACGGTAGGAATCGAGCTGTTCGATTTTGAACTTGGCGTAAACTTCGTCGACAAAGTTGTCGAGATGCACGGTGAAGTTCTTGATCTTCGACGTGATGATGTTGTAACCGACCATGGACGGGATAGCCACGACGAGCGCAATCACGGTGGTGAGCAGGGCGCCGGAAACGCCGGGCGCGAGCGTCTGGACATCGGCACGCCCGGCCTGCGCCAGCTGCGTGAAGGCGACCGTGATACCCCAGACCGTACCGAAAAGCCCGAGGAACGGACTGCCGCTGACCGCAGTGGCCAGGATCATGGTGCGTTTCTCCAGCACGACGAGCTGGTCCTCCACAGCCAGGTTCATCGCGGACCGCATCACTTCGAGTTCGTCGTCGCTCATGGCGCGGCGGCCTCCTCCTGGCATTTCCAGGTGGAACGAATCGATGCGTTCGCAGGCGGTCAGGTAGACCGCGGCAGCAGGCGAGTTGGACTCCTCGGCCTTCTCCCTCAGTCCGAGCGGATTCCGCTTCTCGCGGAACGCCCGCAGAAACGCCTGGCTGTTCTTCATGGCCTTGCCGAGGGAGGCGACTTTCTCCCACATGATGACCCAGACGGCGATCGAGGAGAGAAAAAGGATCACGCAGATGGCCTGGCCGACGAAATCGCTTTTCTCGAAGGCATAGAACATACCGTTGGAAGCCATGACCGGGGAAACGGAAAGAATGATATGGGAAAGCATGGAAAAAACCTCTTTTTGGGAAAAAAATCTTAAAAACGCTATAAATTACTTTGCCAAGACCGATTTTTCAATGTATATTGTATTTGTTTTTCTGATTTTTTCGACTTTTTTCCGGAAGGAGACTGCAAACATGGCAAAGCCATTCCCGATTCTCGGTTTCGACGTCGGCGGCACCAAGGTGGCCGTATCCCTCGTCCTCAGCGACGGCAAGCTTGTTTCGTCCACCCGCGTCCCGAACAAGGAACGCGAACCGGACGATGTCCTGCCCGCGATGGTTTCCGCTGGGAAATCCCTTCTCGCGGACGCAAACCTGTCAAGGGATGACCTGAAAGCGGTCGGCGTCTGCACTCCCTCGCCTCTTGACTTCAAAAAGGGCATCGTGATGGCTCCGTCCAACCTGAAGATGTGGAAGCATGTGCCCATCCGCGACTACCTGGCCGATGCGTTCGGCGTGCGCGCGTTCTTCGACAATGATGCCAACGCGTCCGGGCTCGCCGAATGGCTTTTCGGTTCGGGCATCGGGGTAAACGACATGCTGTACATCAGCATGAGCACGGGAATCGGCGCGGGCGTCATCACGAACGGACGACTCATGCGCGGCGTGACCTGCGACGGCGGCGAAGTCGGACACATGATCCTGGACGTAAACGGACCGCTCTGCAACTGCGGCATGCGCGGCTGCTGGGAAGCGTTTTCCGGAGGCAGGGCCATCGCACAGCGCATGCAGCGCGAACTCGCGAACAGCCCGAACAGCACCATCGTCAAACTCGCCGGAAGCATCGAAAACATCGACATGAAGACGCTGTCGGACGCGGTCGAGGCGAACGACCCGTACGCTTGCGCCATCTGGGACGAGATGATGGAACGCAACGCGCAGGCCATCGGCATGCTCCACAACATCTTCAACCCCGCGGTCATCGCCCTCGGCACCATCGCCATCCAGTGCGGCGACCTCTTCATGAAACCGCTCCTCGAACGCGTCAAGAAGTACGGCTGGAAACAACCCCGCGAGGCCTGCTCCATCGTGCCCGGCAAGCTCGGTTCCAAGCTCGGCGAATACGCCGGAGCCGCCGTGGCACTCTATGCGCTCCACGAGATCGGCGAATGGGATCTGCCCTGGCACTCCAACTGAACAACCGGCTCCCCTGCCGCACCGCATTTCAACTATGAGCAACTTCAACATCAAACAATACTATTCCACCAGACGAAAGCGCGACGTGGTGACCCTCTCGGCGATCATCCTGTTCGGTGCGCTGATCGTTTTCCAGCTTTACATCACCATCGTTTTCCCCTTCCAGCTCAGGCACCAGCACCTCCTGATCGCGGAAATGGAAAAGGACGAAATGCACGAGCAGATCGACCGGATCCGCAAGCTTGTCCGCAACACACGCTCGCAGGATTCCGCCCAGAGCGGAGAGATCAAGCTCGTGACGGGTATCATGGACCAGTTCGCGCTGCATGTACGGGAACACGGAAAGGAAATGACCCCGGAACAAGTGGGTGAACTCAGAAACGTGCTCTCCCGCTATGAACTGATCGTGATGACCTGGAAGGAAAAGAAGACCGATAATTTCCACATCCGCCAGAACACCCTGGACACGGCGCCCTACGCAAAGACGCTTGAAAACGACATCCTGAACCAACGCTGAGGTTTTCCTTATGCTTCCCACCATTTCTCCGGAGCGCTTCTCCACGCTCGTCAACGCCTCCAAAAAACTCCGCATTGCCGTCCTCGGCGACCTCATGCTCGACACCTATATCAAAGGCACGGCATCCCGGCTCTCCCAGGAAGCCCCCGTTCCCGTGCTCCGCGTCCGCGACAAGAGCATCCGCCTCGGCGGCGCCGCTAACGTGATGCGGAACCTGAAGGCATTGTCGCCCGAGGCGAAGATCTTCGCATTCGGCGTGGTCGGCGTGGACGAACCCGGCGAAAAACTTCGCGCACTGCTGGCGGGAGCCCGCATCAACACGAACGGCATCGTCGGCATCCCCGGCCGCGTTACTATCGAAAAGCAGCGCGTGATCGCCGGAAACCAGCAGATCGTCCGCATGGATTTCGAGGAAACGGCCCCTATCGACCACGAAATCCGTGACCGGCTCATCGAAACGCTTATCGCGAAAATCCGCACGCACGAGCTCGACGCCATCGTCATCGAAGATTACGCAAAGGGCCTCATCGGGCAGGAAATGCTCGACGCCATTGTCTCGACCGCCGCCCACGAAGGCATCTTCACCTCGCTCGACCCGCATCCGGGCAATCCGGTCCGTACCAAGGGCATTTCCCTGATGACTCCGAACCGCGCCGAAGCGTTCGCGCTGGCTGGCGTCTACTGCTCCGATCCGGCGAACGACCCGGCGAAGGATGCAGCTTTGCAGGAAGTCGCAGCAAAAATCCACCGGGAATGGTCGCCTGACGTGCTCCTCATCACACTCGGACATCAGGGCATGGCGCTGTATTCCGAGAAGGAGCCCCGTGGATTCGTGATCCCGACCATTGCGCGCGAAGTCTTCGACGTCTCCGGCGCGGGGGACACGGTCATTTCGGCATTCACTCTGTACCATGCCGCCGGCGCAACCGACCGCGAGTCAGCCATGATCTCCAACCAGGCTGCGGGAATCGTCGTCGGGAAGGCTGGCACGGCCACCACGAACCCCGCCGAGATCGCCGCTTCCTTCAAACGGGAGTCGGAGTCGGACCATGCCTGATCCGGCGGACGGCAAACTGCGCTCCGCCAAAGCCCGTCCGATCATTCTGGCGTCGGCGTCACCGCGCAGAGCGGCCCTGCTCCGCGAGGCGGGACCCGACTTCGCATCCATGCAGATCCTGACATCCCATGTGGACGAAGGGACGGACCCGCTGGAAAATGCGCGCCTCAAGGCCGAGGCGGTCTCCGCCGCGAAACCGCAGGCGATCGTGATCGGCGCCGACACCGTGATCCGCTTCGACGGCGAAACGATCGGCAAACCCGCCGACCTCGACGACGCCAGAAGGATCCTGGCGAAGCTCTCCGGCCGTACGCACGACGTCGTCACGGGCGTCTGCGTCCGCTGCCTCGAAAACGATCTGCTTGTCCGGTTCGAAGACATCACGCATGTGACGTTCCGCACGCTCACGCACGAAACGATCGAAGCCTACATCGCGGCAGTCAACGTGCTGGACAAGGCCGGAGCCTACGCCATCCAGGAGCACGGCGAGGACATCATCGAGAAAATCGACGGCTCGCTCACGAACGTCATCGGACTCCCGGTGGAACGCCTGAAGGAAACGGTCCATTACCTGCTGGGGCTTTCCTGAATGCACCTATGCGGGGCTCCCTTTGCGGGAGTCCTTTCTTTTTTTAAAGTCCAGCTATTGAAAAATCTACTTATCCGCGTTATATTTTGATACTGTTTTTTCGCAAATGACACTTTCCCCTCACGGGGAGTTCACAAAGAAACCATGCCGCACAGCTCCGATCCCCCGGGAACGCAGCGGTCGCGGCCACCATCAGGGTGCATCATGGCAGACAAAAAAATGATCTTGAGCGGCGACGGAGCGGTCGCCTACGGGGCGAAAGCGTGCGGCGTCACGCTCGGAGCCGGTTATCCCGGCACCCCGTCCACCGAAATACTCGAAACCCTCACGTCCATCGGCGGCGCAGCCCAGTGGGCGCCCAACGAGAAGGTCGCACTGGAAGTCGCGACGGGCGTTTCGCTCGGCAACGGGCGCGCCCTGGTGACGATGAAGCACGTCGGACTGAACGTGGCGGCCGATCCGCTGTTCACGCTGACCTACATGGGCGTCAACGGCGGCCTGGTCGTCGTCACCGCAGACGACCCCGGCATGGTCTCCAGCCAGAACGAGCAGGACAACCGCAACTATGCGAAGTTCGCGCAGATGCCGATGCTGGAGCCGTCCTCCAGCCAGGAAGCCTATGACCTGACCATCCGCGCGTTCGAGATCTCCGAACAATTCAAGGTGCCGGTCCTGCTCCGCATGACCACCCGCGTTTGCCACTCCATGGGCCCTGTCGAACTCCACAAGGAACCCGAGGCATTCCGTCCCGCGCCGTACAAGGCCGACCCGACCACAAAGGTCATGATCCCGGCCTATGCCCGCCGCGCCCATGTCCGCCTCATCCAGGTGATGAAGGATCTGGCGGCGTACAACGAAGCCTCCGATCTTCATGCAGTCCTCAATCCCGGCTCCGCAGAGCTCGGAATCCTGAGCTCCGGCGTGAGCGTCCAGCATGTACTGGAAGCCGCTCCCGAAGCTTCTGTGCTCCAGCTTAAGATGACCTGGCCGCTCCCGTTGGACGCCATCCGCAAGTTCGCGGGAAGCGTGAAGCGCTTTGCGGTCGTTGAGGAGGGGAGCAGATTCCTGGAGGAAAACCTCCGTGCTGCCGGGATCGCGGTCGAGGGCAAGGAAGATGTCTTCGAATGCGGCGAACTCTCCGTCGGTCGCGTGAAACAGCTCCTGGCGCATGATACCACGCCGCCGCCCGCGGGCGCTCCGGGCCGTCCCCCGGCGCTCTGCCCCGGCTGTCCGCACCGCAAGACGTTCGAGCTGCTCAGCGAACTCAAGTTGACCGTGCTGGGCGACATCGGCTGCTACACGCTGGGTGTCCTGCCGCCCTTCAGCGCGATGGATGCGTCCGAATGCATGGGCGCCAGCATCGGCATGGGCCTGGGACTCCGCCGCACGCTCGGCGATTCCCACGAAGCCCGCCGCGTGGTAAGTGTGATCGGCGACAGTACGTTCCTGCACAGCGGCCTGACCGGGATCGTGGACATGGTCTACAACAAGCCCGCAACCGGACACGTGGTGCTGCTGCTCGACAACGGCACGACCGCGATGACCGGACTCCAGGAGCACGCCGCCACCGGCTACCATTTGGACAAGACTCCGGCGGTTCCGATCAAACTTGAGGACGTCTGCCGTTCGCTCGGCGTGGACCACGTCGATATCGTGGACCCGGTCGGCGACCAGGACGGCTACCGCGCGCTCCTTCAGGAACGCCTGGCATCCAACGACGCCACAGTCATCATCGTGCGCCGCCCCTGCCTGATGCAAATGAAAAAGATGGCGAAAATGGCCAACTCCACCGAGGTGAAAAAATGACCCGTGACATTACCAACGTCCTGTTCGTCGGCATCGGCGGCCAGGGTATTATCCGTGCATCCGACATGCTGACCGAAGCTGCGTTCCGCCTCGGATTCGACGTCAAGAAAAGCGAACTCCACGGCATGAGCCAGCGCGGCGGATCCGTCTCCAGCGATGTCCGCTTCGGCAAAAAGGTCCTCAGCCCGATGGTCCCCGTCGGCATGACCGACTACCTCGTGGCCGTCTCCGAGGACCAGATCGAAGTCGCCCGCCCGTACCTGAACGACGCAACGGTCATCGTGCGTCCGTCCGACCTCTCCGCCGACGACGCCAAGTCCCGCATGGCGAACATCGCGATGCTCGGCGTGCTGAACCGCTATCTCAAATTCCCTGCTGACCTCTGGGAAACCCTCATCCGCGAGAACTTCGCGGGACCCGTCGGAGAAGCCAATGTCCTGGCGTTCCGCCGCGGCGCCAACCTCGTCTGAAACGAATAATTTCCCCCAACATATCAACATCACCCAAGGCACCATCATGAAACCCACAAAAGCAGTCCCGATGAACCCCATCAGCGCGATGGACTTCATCCCGCAGGAACAGCTCCAATCGCTCCAGCTCGCACGGCTTCGCGATATGGTCAGCCTCGCTTACGCAAACGTTCCACTCTTCAAGGCACGTCTGGACGAACGGGGCATCAAACCCGACGACATTCAGAAACTCGAAGACATCCGGCATCTCCCGTTTACGGTGAAGGCCGATCTCCGCGACACATATCCCTTCGGCCTCTTCGCCACTCCCATGAAGGATGTCGTCCGTCTTCATGCGTCCAGCGGCACGACCGGCAAACCCATCGTTGTCGCCTACACCCGCGACGACCTCGAAGTCTGGTCGACGGCAGTCGCCCGCGCACTCGCCGCGGTCGGCGTCCATGAAGGCGACATCGCCCAGGTCTCCTACGGCTACGGCCTCTTCACCGGCGGCCTCGGCGCGCACAGCGGATTCGAAAAGATCGGCGCGACCGTGATCCCGGCCTCCGGCGGCAATACGGAACGCCAGATAATGCTGATGAAGGACTTCGGCGTGACCTGCGTGGCCTGCACCCCGAGTTACTTCCTGCACATGATCGAAACCGCCGAAAAGATGGGCATCGACATGCGCGAACTCCCGGTCCGTCTTGGCATCTTCGGTGCGGAACCCTGGACCGAAGCCATGCGCGCCCAGATTGAGAAGAAGTCCGGCATCCGGGCGTACGACATCTACGGCCTTTCCGAGATCGTCGGACCCGGCGTCGGCTGCTCCTGCCTCGAACAGAACGGCCTGCATATCTTCGAAGACTTCTTCTATCCCGAGATCATCGATCCCGCCACCGGCGAGGTCCTCCCCGACGGCCAGGAAGGCGAACTCGTCCTCACCACGCTGGCGAAGCGCGCCATGCCCATGATCCGCTACCGCACCCGCGACATCACCAGCATCATGACCTCGAAATGCGCCTGCGGACGTACCATCCGCCGCATCAGCAAGATCGGACGCCGCAGCGACGACATGTTCATCATCCGCGGCGTGAACGTCTTCCCGACTCAGATCGAGACCGCCATCATGAGCGTGGAATCGGTTCTCCCGGTCTATCAGATCATCCTGACCCGCGAACACGGCCTGGACAACATCGAAGTCGACATCGAGGTCAACGAGACCATCTTCCACGACCGCGTCTCCGCCATCGAGGACATCCGCCACACCATCGGCCACGCCATCGAACGCATCCTCGGCATCCGCGTGTTCGTGAAAATGTGCGCCCCGAACTCCATCCCCAGGAGCGAAGGCAAGGCAAAACGCGTCATCGACCGCCGCAACCTCAATTAAGAAGGAGCCGCAGAATGAAACTCAATCAGATTTCCCTCTTCGTCGAAAACAAGCCCGGCACGGTCAACGCCGCTCTGAAACTGCTGGCCGACAACGGGATCAACATTTCGACCCTGTCGCTCAGCGACAGCAAGTTCTTCGGCGTCCTGCGTCTTCTGATCCGCGACTGGGAAAAGGCCCGCGACATCCTCGAGGCCAATAAGTTCGCGGTCAAGATCACCGAGGTCGTCGCGATCGAAGTCGACCATGCGGCAGGCAGCCTCTCCAAAGTCCTGGAAGTCCTTGACAGAAATCAGGTCAATATCGAGTACCTGTATGCCTTCGCAGCAGGACTCCACGGAAAGGCCGCCATCATCTTCCGTTTCGCCGACCCCGACGACGCCATCGCAAAGATCAAGAGTGAACTCAAGATCGTCGAACCCCTCGACCTCTTCCGCGAGATCCCGAATTGATGGAATTTTCCATTCCGGTTTCCCGCATTGCGTTCGGGGGCGACGGCGTCGGCCGGCTCCCGGACGGCAAGGTCTGTTTCGTCCCGGGGGCACTCCCCGGGGAAACGGTCCGCGCAGAGATCACGCATCAGGCGAAGTCGTTCGCACGCGCCGGAGTCCTGGAAGTGCAGACGGCTTCGCCGAACCGCATCGAACCGGACTGCCCGCTCGCGGGGACCTGCCCCGGCTGCGTGTACCGTCATGCGGCATACGACTGCGAACTGGAATGGAAAAACCGCCAATTCACCGATTTCCTCTCTCGCGGCAATCCCGCCGCGAATTCCATTGAATTCCTGCCGCCGCTCGGCGCACCGTCACGCAACGGCTGCCGGAACAAGCTGACATTTGTCTGTGAAAGCGGGGCGTTCTGCTACCGCGGATTCGACAACAAAACGGCGGTCCCCGTGCAGGACTGCCTGCTCGGGCATCCCGACATCCGCGAACTCCTCGCTTCCGCCTCGCCTTCCGCCGATGGGCAGAAACGCACGTTCCGCTGGACACTTCACGATGGCGCGCTGGATTCCGGCTCGGACCAATGGCAAACCATCCCGCATCTGACGGAACGGCTCGGGGATTTCGGGGAGTTCCAGGTGCCGAAAGCATCGTTTTTCCAGGTCAACCCGGTCATGGCACCCTTACTGGCGGAACGCGTGATCTCGCTCCTGAAAGAAACCGGAGCGGAACAGCTCCTTGAGCTCTACTGCGGCTCCGGCGTCTTCTCCATCCTGGCTGCGGAACACGTCCCCGGACTCGCCGCCCATGCGGTTGAACTGGATGCGGCGGCCATCGACGCGGCACGACTCAATGCGGAACGGCACGGCGTTTCCGGCCGCTGTACATTCCTGGCGGCGGACGCCGGCGAAGCGTTCCGGACGCTGACCGGATCCTGCAATGGGGCGCACCGCTGTGTTCTGGTGGATCCGCCAAGAACAGGCCTCCCGGCGGATCTGTCGCACGAAATCGGCAGATCCGCACCGGAGACCGTCCTGTATATCTCCTGCGCGCCTGACACGCTCCGCCGTGATGCGGACCGTCTGGCGGAACACGGATACGTCATTCACAAGGCGGGCATGGTCGACATGTTCCCCGCCACCGGCCACTTCGAGTCGGTCACAGTATTCCGGAGGGCGGCATGAACCTGGAAGACAGAGCGGGACACCGGCGCCGTCTGCGGGAGAAGTTCGAGCACTCCGGTCAGGAAGCATTGCTCGACTACGAACTGCTGGAACTCATCCTGACATATTCCATTCCGCGCAGGGACGTGAAGCCGATCGCAAAAGAGCTCCTGAACAGATTCCACTCATTCCCCGGCGTGATGGACGCGCGGCCGGATGACCTGGCACAGGTCCCCGGACTCGGGCAGAACACCATCACGTTGCTGAAGCTGATCCGCGGCACAAACGTCCGGTATCTTGCGCGGACCATGGAATCCCTGCCTCTTCTGGATTCGCCGCAGCTCTTCGCGGACTACGCCCGCATGAGGCTTGGCGGAAGCGACTGCGAAGCCACGCTCCTGTTTTACCTGAACTCGCAGAACCGACTCATCCGGTGCGACATGCCCGGCGCGGGCACGGTCGACGCCGTGAACATCTACCCGTCCGAAGTCGCACGCAGCGCCCTGCTCAGCGGCGCGCATGCGGTCGTCGTCTGCCATAACCACCCCGGCGGAAGCTGCCGGCCGTCCCGCGAGGACGACTCCGTCACATTCGACATCCGCAACGCGCTTCAGCCGCTCGGGATCGTCCTGCTGGACCACGTGATCGTATCGCGCTTCGGATTCTACAGTTACCGCCAGCACGAACACGAGCCGGGCCGCAGATGCCTGCTGACGAAGCTGAAGGAAGGAGAATGACCATGATTTTCGGAATCGGAACGGATATCGCCGACTGCGTCCGCGTGGGGTCGATCTACGCCAAGCACGGCCATCATTTCGTGAAGAACATCCTTACGCCCGCCGAACTCGAACGCATGGCGGAGCACAAGGACCCGAAGGAATTCATCGCGGGCCGCTGGGCCGCCAAGGAGGCGTTCTCCAAGGCGCTCGGCACCGGCATGTGCGCGGAATGCGCATTCGTGGAGATCGAGGTGTTGTCCGACGACCGAGGCAAGCCGTTCGTCAAACTGTACGCCGCGACCGCCGAGACAGCAAAACGCCTCGGCATCTCCCGCATCCACGTTTCCATCAGCCACGAACGCGAACTCGCCACGGCATTCGTCGTGCTTGAAACGGATGATCCCGGCACTGTCCCGCCGGGACAGGAGGCGCAGGTATGACCATCGTGAAAGAACAATGGCGCGAAGGTCTGCTGGTCCGCTCGCCGAACTGGCTCGGCGATCTCGTGATGACCTTCCCCGCGCTCATGCTCCTGAAGCGTCTTCTCCCCGAATACTGCACGCTCACCGTCATCTGTCCCGCCGGACTTGCGCCCGTTCTGGACGCGCTGGACGAAACGGTCGACGAGATCATCCCCGTGGCAAATGCCCACGCCTTTCCCACGCGCCATGAGCTTTATCCGCTCCTGCACAGGCACTTCGGCGCGGGCGTCCTCTTCAACAATTCGCTCCGCGACGCCATCATGATGCGCCGCCTGGGCGTAAAGCCGCTCTACGGCGCGGCGGCGCGCGGTCGCTCCGTCCTGCTCCGCGATCCCCTCCACTTCCCGAAACGTATCTCGGGCGCACTCAACCCGCCCCATCAGGCCCGCCGCATCCTTGAGATCGCAAAACAGCTCGGCGCAGGCGAATGGGACGGCGTTTCCATGCCGGCCATTCATCCGGATTTCGACGCAGAACGTTTCGCGCTCGAATTCGGTCGCCCCTACCCGGAAAAGCATCCCGTCCTGGCGGTCGCGCCCGGGGCTGCCTTCGGCGACGCCAAACGCTGGGACGCCGGAGCATTCCATGCCGTGGCGGAACACTGGCAGAAGAAACGCGGCGGGTTCGTGATCCTGCTCGGGTCGAAGAAGGAAGCTCCGATCTGCGAAACATGCGCGGAAGGACTGTCGTCCGGCCTGACCTTGAACCTCGCGGGAAAAACATCGCTCCACGCCCTCATGTTCGTCCTGAAGCATGCTGCGTACTGCATCGCGAACGACAGCGGCATCATGCACCTGGCCGCCGCCATCGGAACGCCCGGCACCGCGGTCTACGGGTCCACCGACATGGCCGCCACCGGACCCCTCTCCCCGAAATGGACCGTGCTGTACCGCAAGGAACCCTGCTCGCCGTGTTTCAAGCACGTCTGCCCGCTCGGCACCCGCGCCTGCATGAAGGCGATCAAGGTCGCCGACGTGCTGAAGACCCTCCCGAAATCCTGAGATTCTGAAATCTCAACAGCCCTTCGGCACGATTATCCCTTTTGCCCAGGCAAAAAGCAGTTTTGAGGCATGGGCAAAATCGACGGGCTTACCGGCTTTCACGGCAATGCAAGTCTCAACGATCGTCCTGTCGGGACCGTCCGCAGATTGCAGGAGCTCGTCCAGGCGACCGCAATATTTTCCCGCATGCAAATAGACGATGGCTCTTATAGCGAAAGAAGCCGTCTTATACAACCCCCGAAGAATGCCTTCGTCCTTTTCGTAGAGCATATTATGGACACAGGCATGATAAATGCCGCAGGCTCCGGTCCGGACCGAACGGCGAATATCATCGGCATCGACCATTGCAAGGACGCCGTCCAGACTGCCAATCAGAGGTTTTGTGTCATGGCAGAACTGAAACAGTTCCGACGGCTCCCAATGAAGCAGTTCTTCTTTTCCTGACAGGAAGCCGCAGACCAGCTCCCTGTGGTCGAGCGAATCCAGCATGGCATCATAGGACGCGATGTCCTCTCCGGTCAGCACGTCCAGGATCACGACCAAATCGATATCACTGGACTCCGTCGCCTCGCCGCGGGCATAACTGCCCTGAAGACCGGCGAACCACACGCGGTCCCCGAACGTCTTTCGCAAAATTAGCGTAAAACGCTCCAGCCAGGGTTCGACTTCGATCATAAGAATCTCCGGCGCTCCCGCGGAGGATCACTCTTCCAGTCCGGCCTGTTCCCCGGCTTCCTGCTCGGTGTCGGGCTGAAGCGTTTCGACCATCTGCTCCAGGACCTCCAGGAAGATCTGCTGCTTCTTTTCGTCGATGTTCCGGAAGAAATGGTCCATGTAGTCGGTGAAGTAGTTGTCATGGCGGCGTTTCAGCGCGACACCCTGCTTCGTGAGCGAAATATGGATGGCGCGGCGATCCTCGGTGGACTGCACGCGGCGGACGATCCCGTCTTCTACGAGGGAGTCGATCGTCTGGGAGACCGCGCCGGGAGTCAGGCCGAAGACTTCCGCGATATCCTTCAGCATCGGCGGTTGATCCATATTGGCGAAAAGGTAGCTGATGACGCGGATCTTGCCGAGCGTGATTTTTTTATTGTTGACCGTATTTCCGGGGGCGCCGAGAACGCGCAGCAGGTCGGTGATCTGGAAAAGCAGCTCCCAGGACATCTGGGGTGTGCGTCTGGAGGAAGCGGAGGGGGTTGCCGCCATATGTTTTATTCTCCTCATCAGTTAAGGCTTTGGATTGTTTCAGCATTGAAACTATGTTGATATTATACTATACAATGCAAAGAGAAAAAAGCAAGCGCAAAGGAGGAAAAAAGAGTAAAACACAAGCCCGAAACGATACGGCAAAGAGGCAGCTGCAAAAAAAAACGAGTACGATCGATTTCATGATCGACCCTTGCTTTTATTTGTCTAACCAAATCATTTTGAAAGAGATAACGACAAACAAAGCAACAAGAAAGGCTTTGGGGAAAGAAAAAACGGAACTCGCGAGAGGACCAATCAGCGAATCGGCTGTACCGCAAGGAGAAAGGTCTATTACAAACCAGTTCTGTTTTTGATCTGTTTCCAGCTTTAACAGCGTTAAGTATCAGTCGCGCCCAAGCGAGTTTTCACCGCCGGCAAACTGGTCCAGTCCGTAATCCGCCGCGGCAGAGGACTTCCATCCGCGCTGCCGCGCCGCTTCGTACAGCAGGATGGTCGCGGCGGTCGCGACATTCAGGGAATCCATCAGCCCGAGCATCGGGATCACGACCTTCTGGTCCGCGGAATCCATCCAGTACGGCGTGAGGCCGAACTGCTCGGCACCGACCACGATGGCCACGCCGTGCGCCATGTCCGCGTCCGTGAAGTTCCGTTTCGTATGCGGGGTGGCAGCGAGCGTGCGGATGCCGAAGGAGCGAAGCCAGGCGAGGCATTCCTCGGAAGTTGCTTCGGCGAGCGGGACGGAGAAGATCGCACCGGTACTGGCGCGGATGACGTTCGGATTATAAAAATCTGTCTGCTTGTTGCAGACGATCATGGCAGTGGCGCCGACGGCGTCCGCGCTGCGGAGCATGGAACCGAGATTGCCGGGCTTCTCAATGGTCTCCGCGACAAGGTAGAGGCCGTTCGGGACCTTCGGGATATCGGCGAGCGTTTTGCGTTTGATCTCGACGACAGCGATCAGTCCCTCGGGGCGGTCGCGGTAGGCGAGCTTGCGGAGGATGTCCTCGGTGCAGCGGTACAGAGATGCGCCGCGTGCCGCGATGGAGTCCAAAAGCGAATCCTCGTTTTCACCGAGGAAAAGTTCGGGACAGTAGAAGACCTCGTGAAACCTGAGGCCGATGGCGTTCGCGCGGAAAAGCTCGCGGTATCCTTCCAGGATGGTCACGCTCCGGGCGTCGCGCTCGCGACGCTCGCGCAGGGACGCGGCGTACTTGACCTTCGGGTTCTTCAGGCTGGTGAGGAGTTCGTCGTGGCGCATGGCGGCGTGGCGGATGGAGACCGGTCAGGCGTTCTGTTCCGCGAGGAGCTTCCGCACACCGGCGAGCTTCACGCAGACGCAGAAAAGCTCGATTGCGGTCTTCAGTTCGTCGAGCGGAGGATAGGAGGGCGCGAGGCGGATGTTGCGGTCGAGCGGGTCGTGATGCAGCGGGAACGTCGATCCGGGACCGGTCAGTTTGACGCCGGCGTCTTTTGCAAGTTCGATAACGGCCGTCGCACAGCCGGGGATGGTGTCGAGCGCGATGAAGTAGCCGCCTTTCGGACGGATCCAGGAGGCTAGTCCGGTGCCGCCGAGCTCGCGTTCGAGAGTATCGAGCACCAGGTCGAATTTCGGGCGGAGTTCACGCGCCAGTACGCGCATGTGCTCGCGGACGCCCTCGGCGCTCTTCAGGTAACGCACAGTGCGGAGCTGGTTGAGCTTGTCAGGACCGATGGTCTGGATGCTCATGTGATGCTTGAGTTCGGCAAAGTTCCCGGGTCCCGTGGCGAGCAGGGCCACGCCGGCGCCGGGGAACGTGATCTTCGAAGTCGAAAAGAAATAATAGACGCGTTCGGGATTGCCAGCTGCCTCGGCACTCGCGAAGATGTCCTTTAGACGGCATTCCTCGTAAATGTGGTGCACACCGTAGGCGTTGTCCCAGAAAATGCGGAAATCGGGGGCGGCGGTACGCATGGAGGCCAGGCGGTCGACCGTCTCGTCAGAGTAGCAGACGCCTTGCGGGTTGGAGTACAGCGGGACGCACCAGATGCCCTTGATGGCATCGTCTGATCCGGCAAGCTTTTCCACCATGTCCATGTCCGGACCGGTCGCGGTCATCGGGACGGGGATCATCTCGATTCCGAGGTCTTCGCAGATGGCGAAATGGCGGTCGTAGCCGGGGCACGGGCAGAGGAATGTGACGACCGGGAGACGCCCCCATGGGGTATGGCCGTGGGTGCCGAAGACCCAATGACGGACGATGGTATCGTACATCATGTTCAGGCTGGAATTGCCGCCGATCATGAGGCGTTCTCGCGGGATGCCGAGGAGATCGGAGAAGAGCTTGCGCGCCTCGTGAATGCCTTCCAGACAGCCATAGTTGCGCGCATCGATGCCGCCCTCGACCATGTATCCGTCGAGACGGTCCAGAATGCCGTTGGTCAGGTCCAGCTGGCTGCCGGAGGGTTTTCCCCGGGACATGTCGAGTTTGAGCCCGCGGGCACGGTATTCGGCATATTGACGTTCAAGGCCGGCCTGAATCTCCTGCAGGCGCGCCTGGGGCATTTCGGAATAGTTATCCATCTCCGGGACAAAATCCTATGCTGGTTCTTTGTATTTGGATAAATCCTATTAATATACAGCGCATTTCATAAATATGCAAATCGTTTGTATGGAAAAAATTCAGTTTTTCCTCTTCCCGACATGTGGAAACTGGGGGGTTCGCGAGAAGAACGGAGAAAGCAGTGGAGAAAAGCCGCGACGGGCTGTCAGTACAGGGAATCCCGCCAGTGGGACGCCAGCTCCGGGTTGCTGTGCCGGAGTTTTTCAAATACGCTGTGTTCGATCTGGCGGACGCGCTCGCGCGAAAGCTGGAACTCCTCGGCGATCTGCCGGATGGACATCGGATCGCGGCCGTCCAGCCCGAACCGCATCTGAATGAACTTCCGGTCGCGTTCCGGCAAATTGTCGACGGCCTTGTGGACGATGTCGCGGAGGAACTGGAACGCCAGGTGCTGCTCCGGGTTGAAGTCGTCGTTGTCGGAAGCATTGCCGAGGCGGTCCTCCTGCGTGATGTCGGAATCATCGGAAAGCGCGGGAGAATTGAGCGGAGCCTGAAGCGAAATCTGCTGGCGCGCCATCTGCCGGATGGCATGGACGCGGGCCTTCGGCATCTCCAGTTCGCGCGCAAGGTCTTCCACGGTCGGCTCCTCGCCGAACCGCTTGATGTAGGCCTGTTCGGCCCGGTTGATCCGCGAGATGGTCGAAAGCATGTGGCGCGGAATGCGGATCACGCGCGACTGACTGGCGAGCGCCCGCATGATCTCGTGGCGGATCCACCAGGTGGCGTAAGTGGAAAATTTGTGGCCCAGCCGGTAATCGAACCTGTCAAGCGCCTTCACAAGCCCGATATTGCCCTCCTGCACGATGTCGATCAGCTGCTGCGGCTGGTTGCAGGACTGGCGGGCAAGGCTGATCACAAGCCGCAGATGCGAATACAGGATGCGCTGCCGCAATTGTTCCAGCCGCTCGAAAACGGACTTCATCTCCCGAAACGTCTCCAGGCAGAGCGCACGGTCCGGCATGAGTTTGGACCGGGAAATGCCGTCCATGGCGGATGATTCCGGCGTGGCGCACCAGGAAGACACCACATGGTACCACTCCATGATCTTCAGTGCGGAAACGGGATACCGCATGAGAAGTTCGGCCGATTTGTCCCACATCTTCCTGCGGGGGGACGGAACGGTAAAGCCGTCGCCGGAGTAGAAATCGGTGAGCCCGGCGCGGAACGCGGCAAGTTCCGTCTTCCATTTCATCAGAGCCGGAAGCACCGTCGCAGGATTCGCGCGCATGGAGTCCGGCAGCATCGATTCGACGAACAGCGAGGTCACGGCTTCCGGGGTACGGCAGGTATCCACTATGCGCTCGTGTTCCTCCAGGACAAAGACAAACCGCGCGAGAAGCACTCGCATCTCCGTCAGGCGGGCATCGATCTCCTGCCAGATCGTCTCCGCCTCGCTTGCCGACAGCGGAACGCATCCGGGCTCATACAGCTGCCGGAAGATGGCGTCCTCGCTGGAATCGGGAGACTGCGGGACGGCTTCTTGTGCAGGGGTGTCCTTAGACTTCAGCTTCTGCGTGGTCCGGGTTTGTCTGCGTCCAGTCATGTTTGCGCGGGAAGAATCGGGTTGTCAAGCTCAATTTGAGGCGGGTTTCCGTCCTTTCGGCAATAATGTAATACCCGCGGGCCGGAAAGTCAAGGAAAAAGACGAAAAAAAGCCCGGACAAACCGGAACGCACGGCATACAACATAGAGCAGGTACGCACGCCGGACTGGTCGGGGAGGCCATCCCCGAAGGGATGAAAAAGCCGGGGCGAGTTCGGAACCCGCTCCGGCAAAAAGGTATTTGTCAGATGGAATGGGGAATGGGGATCACTTCGCGTCCCCGGGATCGTTGATACGGCCCATGAAGAGGATGAGGCCGGTTTCGTGATCGCGGATGAGCACGAGGAACGGACGGTCCGCGCGGAATTCGTTGACCGGATCCGGCATGCCGATGGAAGTGATCCTGGCCATGCCGATGGCCGTGGCAGCCGCGGCCTTCGTGGAGACTTCGTCCATCTTCAGCGCGGTCTTATGGACCACGTTTTCGATCTTGAGCGCCTCTTCCGTGTCAATGCCGGAGAAATCGGCCATATTGGAGAACGGGGTCTTCATGCCGAGCCCCTGGAGCGTTTCGCCGAGGTCGAGTCTGCAGGTCAGATCGGTCTTCGGAAGCCAGAGGCGCGTCTCGCCGCGGGAACGGCGTTCCAGCCAGGAATCCAGCTTCGTGCCGATCTTGCCCACGATGTCCTTCATGGCGGCCTCGCCGCAGTCGCCATCATCACGGAGCGGCATCAGCGCCACGAGCTCGAAACGTTCGTTCTCATAGGGCAGGACGACCGCATGGACGTTGTCCTGGTAATTGGCATAGTAGGCGATGTTATTGCTCTTCTGGTACATCATCCGGACGTCCTTGTCCTTGCCGCCGAACTGGTGGAAGGGCATCGTCTTCGTGTCGTCCTTCGGGAACGGGTTTTTCCACTTCGCCTCGAAATAGAGTGTGTTCAGGAGGACCATGGACGTGTCCTTGCTGAAGAAATCGGGCGTGAGCAGGTCCTTGATCATGTTTTTGGTACGGGCCTCGACGTAGGCGTTGATCTTCGCCGCGACCTTGGCGGACTGGCTGAAATCGTCCTTGTAGAACGCGCCGCCGTAGTATTTCCTGATCATCTCGCTGAACTCCGGCAGCACGTTCTGCTTCGTGTCGGTCCAGACGGAGTTCGAAACCAGGATCTCGGTCTTTTCGGCGGCGGCATACTGCTTCGTCAGGGCGTCGAAGAACGAGCCGCAGGCTTCGGGATCGTCAGGCAGGCCGAGCGTCTTGCGGATCTCGTCGGCGGTCGTGCCCTTCGCCCCGCAGTAGACCATGCCGAACGCACCGTCGATGCTGTACGGGGAGATGAAACGGTTTTCCTGCGCCTTGGATTTGCAGACGGTCTCGAAGAGGTCGAATCCCTTTCGGTTCATTTCTGCGGCGGCATTTCGGTCGGCGGCCTCGTCGGCGAGCAAGAACGCGGGCAGCGTCAGGCTTATCGCGCAGAGAGCAACGTGGAACAATGTGTTTTTCATGGGTTGACTCCTTTATGGAAATGTATTGTGAACGACTTGTATCTGGCGTGTTTCCATACAATTAGTCGCCGCCGCACCCGGAAATCTTAGCGGGTAAAGCATTATTTTCGGCAAAAAAAGAAAGCTCTCCGTTTGACGGGAGAGCTTGAGCGATCCAAAAGGAAAGCAAGTGTCCGGGGCGGCGGGATCACCGCCGCCGGGACAGGCTAAGCAAAAAACTTACTCGGCCTTGGCTTCTTCGGCCTTGGGGGCCTCGTCAGCCTTTTTCGCCTTGGCCTTGACGGGCTCGTTGAGGAGCTGGATCAGGCACATCGGGGCGGAGTCGCCTCTGCGGGCGGGCATGTGGATGATGCGGGTATATCCGCCGGGACGGTCCGCGAAGCGCGGTCCGAGTTCGTCGAAGAGCTTCGCGAGGACGAGCTTCTTGGTCTGGGCGAATTCGGACGGGGTGTTGATTTTCAGCTTGGCATAAGCAAGACGGCGCTTGTGTTCGCCGCCGGCCTTGGCCATGGTGATGAGACGTTCCACGAAGCGGCGGAGTTCCTTCGCGCGGATCGTGGTGGTCTGGATGGATTCATGTTCGATCAGGCTGCATGCGAGGTTGACAAGCATGGCCTTGCGGTGACCGCAGTTGCGGTTGAGTTTAGCAGTATGTACGAGGTGGCGCATGATAGATTAGCCTTCCGCTTTGTTCTTCACGGCCTTGGCGCGTTCGGCCTCGGCGAGAATGGCGGTTTCGAGTTCTTCGGAGAGAGTCATTCCGAGGGAGAGGTTCAACGTGGCAAGTTTTTCCTTGATTTCGTCGAGGGACTTCTTGCCGAAGTTGCGGTACTTGAGCATCTTGGATTCCGTCTTGAGGCAGAGCTCGCCGAGGAGCTTGATGTCCGCATTGTTGAGGCAGTTCTGCGCACGGACGCTGAGCTCGAGGACGTCGACGTCCTGGGTGAGCAGCTTGAAGCGCTTCATGTCCTCTTCGGAGATCGGATTGTAGATGTCGGAATCGGCGGCGTGGCTGCCGAGGAACGGACGGAGATGGTCCTTGAGGATCCTCGCGGCCTTTTCGAGGGCGTCGGAGGGCGTCACGCGGCCGTCCGTGTGGATCTCGAGCGTGAGGCTGTCCATTTCGGTCTCTTCGCCGACGCGTGTGGCGCTGACCTGGTAGCGGACGTAGGTGATCGGGCTGAAGAGGCAGTCGATCGCGATGGTCCCGAGCGGATGATCGGGGCGTTTGTTGCGTTCGGCGGGCTGCCAGCCGCGGCCTTTGGAGACCTCGAGTTCGCAGTGGAACGGGAAATCCTTGTCAAGCGTGCAGATGAGCTGGTCGGGGTTGAGGACCTCGACGGTGCCTTCCG
>Ga0310786_10000397_pt1 | contig 70519 bp, 40 predicted proteins | sample AusTroGonzalo_MG_FD_203881 | JGI IMG/M metagenome (GOLD analysis project Ga0310786, IMG submission 203881) | Bovine rumen microbial communities from tropical cattle in Woodstock, Queensland, Australia - Gonzalo_03 (v2) (version 2) | ecosystem: Host-associated > Mammals > Digestive system >... | reverse complement strand
TTATCTCGGTCAGGCCGGATCCCTGAAACGCCTGGCTTCCGATCGTCGTGATCGTGTTCTTGATGTCGACGTATTTCAGGTTCGTGCATCCGTAGAAGGCCTGGGATGAGATCGACTGGGTACCCGTGAAGTCTATGTATCTTACGGGCGAGTTCTTGAATGCGTATTGGCCGACGTTGACCGGAGAGTATGTGACGACATCGAGGATGGTCGAGCCTTCGAACGCGCTGGTTCCGATCGTCGTGACGTCGGATCCGATGGCAGCGTACTTGAGGGTCGTCGCTGTGCCCGTTGCCGAAATCGTATGCGACGAATAGCTGAAGTAATTCGAGATCGCGGCCGTTATCGGCATCGCATACTGGATCTCCGTCGATGTGTTGGTGTACGGGAAGTCGATGGAGATCGACGGATTCTCGCCGTAGATGTAGAAGCCTCGGCAAAGGTCCGTCGGGCTGATCGATATCTGTGCCGCCAGCTCGGGGAACGTCACCGTCTGGCCGGGGATGATCTTGATGAAGTTTCCGTCGTCCCCGGAAACGGTGAAGTCACCCGTGATGTGGGTGGTGCCGTTCTCGAAGATGTGGGTGTTCAGCGTCTCTCCGCCGACCGTGACTCCGGAGCCGCTTTTGAGCTGGAAGCTCAGAATGTACGGACCGGTCTGCATCGTGGCTGTGGCCTGGTAGTTTATCGAGCCGCCTGTCACCGGCTGTGCCGAGAAAGTGTTCAGGCTCAAGGTGTTCCACGATTCACCCGGTTTCATGTACTGGATCACCAGCGTCGGGTCGGTCAGCATGATCGAGTTAACGTTGATGGATATCGTGCCGGAGCCTGTGGTGTACGTGATCAGGTCCACCGCGACGATGTTGTCGGTGCCTTTCGCTATGTATGCCTGCGTCACGCCTGTGTACAGCAGGTCGCCGTTCAGGTTGAACGCTTTCACGGTGAATCGCCACTGTCCCTGGCTCATCACTCCTATCGGGGCCCTTCCGTCCGCGTCAACGGTTATCCGCTGCTCGGACACGATTCCGGTTATCTGGCTTTGGACGAACAGTGGCGCCGTCGTCAGGGTCATGAACGAAATCGTCGTGTCGTGGTCGGACACGAGGTTCTTCACGCTCGTGTCGAGGATGACGGATCCGGTTTCATCGACCGGTGTGCTCGCGGGGTCTTCCGTACATGAGCAGAGAAGAAGCGCGAGGACAATCAGAATAAGGGACAGTATTCTTATGGGTTTAGGCATAGCTTGGCCCTCCGATAAAGTCTATGATAGCACAATCCAGACGAAAAGACTAGCTTTGTATGGATTCCGCGTCGACAAGGTTCAGAATCAACTGCTTCTTCTCCGGCCCATGCCCCGGAATGGGCAACCGACGGTGTCTGTCATCCCCTTTCCTTAAAGAAGAAAGGATCCTGTCTCGGGAATTCCTCGAGTGCCGGTTCATGTTTCGGGCCTGCGTCCAGAGTTCGCCACAGGGCACGCTGACGCGTGGTCGGCACCTTCTTTTTCAAAAAAATGGCAGCTTGTACGCCGTAGGATAGCCTGCTTCCCCTGTGTTTTTTGTTGCTTCTGTATGGCGGCTCCCTTGCAATGGGCCTGTAGGGTTTCCTCGTGGCCTTCACCGTCCGCATCGGAAGAACGGGACAGCCCACCCTTCCCTGACTCTCCGAACCTCATTGGGGAAACGGATATCAAAAAAGAGGGGCCCTTTTGGACAATCCATACCCAGACTTGAACATCCCCCCTGCGCGGGCACGCCCCGCGTCCGGGGTTGGTGAAATCTTGGAAATGAAGAGTCTAAGCTCTAAAGGAGAATAACATGAAGAAAACAATCTTGATCATCCTGGCTGCCGTGCTTATCCTGACGGTGGCATGCAAAAACAATCCCGAGGTAAGGAACGAAGTGATTTCCGACCAGGTACAATGGCAAGACGAAACCGTAATGACCGCAGAATACACTTTGAATGTCGATTGTGTTCCGAATATGTATGAAGCAAAAGTCGTAGAAGGCTCTTACTCCTTCTTCATTCGGATGGATCGGGTGTTTTGTAGAGCAGTCACCTATTCCGACGCTCTTGGCCCGAATGATCTGTCGATTCTGGATCTGACCGGAAATGGAAATATCTATCTGTATGAGGGGATTATGCAATACAAACAGCCCGACGAAGGCCTGGGAGAAAGGGATTGGACTATAAAGTTCTACGCCTTGATGGATTCCGAAGATTTTGAAGGGATGGACAAGTATATGTTTGTTGAATCTCCTGAATCGGAAGGTTCGTTCGGGATCCCGATGTACATATACGGAGCCCACGGTGTCAAAAGTCTGAAAAACGAGGACGTTGAGATATCGGATGCCGAACTCGGTTTCCAGTCGAGTCTTCTCAACGGATGGCTGTCTGTTGAAATCTTAGATTTCGAAGACAAGAGTGAGAAAGAAACCGAAACCCGCAACGGAACGATCAGAACCCATAATATAACACACAAATACCGTTTCCCCCAAAGCTTCAGGTTGTCGATCATGGACATCTCCGGTGTTTCGGAAGAAACAAAGAAGATCAGTTCTCTGCCAGCTTTGAATACCAGAATGATGGACGAGAAATTCAATCTGGGATATTGAAAACTATAATCTAAAAATGGAAGAGGCTGCCGCAATTCGCGACAGCCTCTTTTTCTTTATTGCCCATACGGATAGAGCTTGATTTCGATGGTATCTGTATTTATATTGCCACTAGCATAAACATTCCCCTCGAATCTAACGTGACCTTGCAGCCATGCGTAACTTTTCGCGTTGAAGTTCGTGAACTGTTTGTCAACTTCAGTTTTAAGGTTTTTGTTGTCTGTATCCGACCATGCTCCCGCATTGCCTTTTCTTCTCGGGAATTCTTTTAATACTTTCTGGGCTTCGTCGTTAATCTTACAACTGATGTTTCCGCCTCCACCTTCTCCATCATTCGACGAACTGAACTTTCCCTGATACCAGAAATTGTTTGTGGTGTCGTTAAGAAGGCCGGAGGTGATTGTAAAGTACACTGTAGATGTGTAAGTGTCGCGGCGGTTGCGTCCGGCTTCGGCAGATAGGGTGTCTACGTATATTCCGTTTCCGGAAAGATTCATGTCCAGCCCGCTGATTCCAGTTCTAAGATCCACCAGGCCATCGTCCACATTATTGAATTGGTGTCCGCAGCTTTCCCACTTTCCGACTGTTCCGATGAATTTTGTACCAATGATAAGACCGGAACCACCCATGTAAACTCCCAATATTGTTTCGTCTGTGTTCATTTGATTCCACCATTCTCTGGGTTCGTCCGGCTTTTCGCCCATTATATTGCAGTTTGAGGCTTTCTCATAGGTGATTGCAATCCTGTATCCAGTACTGCAATATTCGTGTTCATCGTCGTCGTAGTAACCACTACATACAGAATGCCACCCTCCATCATAATAATCCCCCGTGGAATCCAGTGTTATTTGTTCTACGGTCGACTCTGTTATCGTTCCACCGTCATACGATTTTCCGACATCATATTTGCCTGCATAGTAACTACAGTGGCATTCATAAATGGTTGTCTGAAAGGTTCTGGTGCTCTGATACTCGAACTGTGTCAGGCTCTTTGTTCCAAGCAAGCCGTTGGACAGATCCAGATATTTCAGGGAATCCGCAACGCTGGGAGTTATGTATGCTCTATAAAGGGTTTTGTCGTCCGGATCGCCCGGCATGTAGATGACTTCCAGGTTTTCACAACCTGAGAAATCGATAGAACTCAATTTGTTGTTTTGGGCAAAGAAGGCTTTTGCCGCTGTCAACTTGGAAGCGATGTTGCTGGAGTTGTTCAGGTTGCACTTGTTCATGTCCAGGGTTCCGACAACCGTCAGCTCGGATATTCCAGTCGAAGCGAGACTTGTGTCTTTTGAAAGATACAGATTTTCAACCCTTCCTCCTCCTGTGACGGTTGTAAGACTTGTGCAATTGTCGAGATATACGTTTGTGAAGTTCGTCTTGCTTGCACTTCCATAGAGTGTAACCATTTCCAGCGTGGAGATATTGGACATGTAGAGGTTCTTGATGATTACTTCTTGAGAATAGGAGGCCTGGTTGGCAGATCCCGCTTCGAACTTTTTTATTTTTGTGCCATTGGGGGCAGGCGTTTCGTCCGGATCGATATATTTATATCCTTTTAGCTCTTGTGTGTCAGGATCAGTGTTGCAAGTTCTGAATTCCTTGAGCTTTGTGTTTCTAATGTAGACTCTTTCAAAATGACAGTTTACAGCAGTCACTGACGGATAATCATTGACGTTCTCCCAATCTGTTCCACAATTCGTCATACTCAACGTAGAGTATGAGGTGTATTTTCCGCTGTTTGAAACATTCAAGGAAGACAGATTGTTGTAGTTCATGAGGCTGCATGTGGTCATTTCTGAATTGCCTGACAAATCTACGGAAACGCTGTTTGTAACTCCGTAGGCTGGCTGAGAATTGAATTCACTAAGATTCGAACATCCTTTAGCGGAAAGTTTGGTTAACTTTGAACCTTGTGACGGGGAGTATGTCAGGTTGGTCAGTTGTGTGCAGTTGTTGACTATGAGCTCTTCGAGTTTTGTGAAAGCGGTATTAAATTTCAGCTTTGTAATCGGATTTCCGCTGAAATCGATCTTCTTGACTTCTGACGCTCCACTGAAGGGAAGACCCTCCCCATCATATTCCAATCCGCAGTTCACTACTGCAAGCCTTCCGTCTGTCATTGTCGGCAAAACCAGGGTGACGCTTCCGAGATCCGTATCAGCCGTTCCAGGCGACTTTTCGGACAGATTGTACAGCTCAATGTTTTTGATGCTGGCAAAGTTGAGGTTTATTCCGGAACCGCTTCTTAATGAATCAATGAAAGCGGAAAGGTGTTCTATGTACTTCTCTTCGGTTGCCGAAGTAGAGGTCTCTTTTTCTTTGTATACCTCATACGGGGTATCGTCTTCCGCTCCGAGTTTAAGTCCGCTGATCAGCCCATTGATGATTTCGAAGCCTGTCGCATAATCTTTTCCTCCGAACCTTTTATTGCCGGAGAGCTTCAGATTGGCGATTGTGGGCGTGAAAAGAACGGCTCCGCTGTCTGCTTTCTCGGAAAAATCCTTGAGATAATAGTCTACAAGGGAAAGATCCAGGGTGCAGTTGCTCTCAAGAGCATCGAGCAGCTGCATCTGGCTCGAGGCTCCCAGGTTGCTTTTCCATGATGCACCGACATTATTTTCAATCCCGTCCGTGTCGTTGCTGGAGATGGAAACATATGCAGTTCCTCTTCTGAGGACATGGCCGGCCTGCTGTTCGTCTATTGCCAGTTCCACCCCGTTGATGTCATACACGGTTTCAGGAACGCCGGTATAGGTGTAATCATCGGAGGAGGTACCGCCATTCAGGTAGTTGACAAGAGGCTCTCCGTTTTCATCATATCCGTACCAGTGGTTCTTCTGCGCATTGGATACAAGCTTCACATGCTTCGTGATCTGCGTGTTCTGCGCCGCCTGAAGGGTCGTAGCCAGAATCTGGTCAATGGGTGATACGACATAGACCCAGAGTCCGCCGGAAATCACGCTCGATGCGTAGCGGCTGTGCTTCGCATCGTCATCCCAATATGTCTCGTCCGATTCAAGCGTGATGGTGTATGCCAGATAATAGGTTCCCTGCCTTGCGAAACTTATGACCGCGGTGTCGGCGAGATCTATCGGGGCCCGGGGGTCTCCACTGTCGGGATTGTTGAGTTGTACGGTTCTGGTATGGCTCGTATCTATTGTTATCCCTGTGTAGTCCATTGTCTGCACATTGCCATTTTTATCGACATATGATCCGGCCAGCATCGAATCGATGTTCGTGACGTTGCTGGTTGAGTAAACCGCCCATTTGATGTCGGAGACCCTTGACGTTCTCGTCGGCACTCCGGCCGGAGAGGTTCCGATGGCTTCGGAAGCGAAGTCTACGGCAGCCACTGCGTACTTCTCGCCCGGATAGAGGACGATTTCCTCAAGCCCCTTGATGTATACACGGGACCCGTTGGTATACCAATCCCAATGATCCTTCCAGTTGTTGTTGCTGATGAGGGTGTTCAGGGCGGTCTGCGGATCGTTGATCGAGTTGCTGTAGTTGGGGCCGTAGTTCGGGATTCCGACAATCCTTTTCTTGCTTTCTCCGTAGGTCAGCGTGAATGTGCTGCTGTAGTTTATATCGTTGTTGTACAACCTGACCGTGAGATCGCCGTAGTTGCTCGTGAACGCACCCACTCCATTGCCGTCCTCGTCGTATGAGTTGTATACACGGCCGGTCGGAATGAAATAGAATGCGTTCTTGTCTTCGTCTATCTCGTATGTGGAGATTGAGCCGATGTCCTTTCCGCTTATCACCTCCGCCTCGAGGATGTAACCGTAGTTGGGATACGGTTCCATCTCGATGTAATAGGCGTCGATGCTGTTGGCGGAGCTGGAGGAGGAGTCGAGGGTGTCGTAGCAGTATATGACATCCGTCCCCGCCGATGGCGGGAATTTGCTCTCGTCCTTGAACACGACGTATTGCGGTGCCGGCGAGATGGCCTTCGAGTTCTTGTTCTTATCGTAGGCCGGATGGGACGTGAACTGTATCGACTTGATCTGGCTCTGGATCTGTACGACCAGTTCTACGGTTACCGACGGATTCGAGACCGAGACGCCCTTCAGGACATAGGTCTGGATGGTATCGTTGCTCTGGACCTTGCCGGCGCTGATGGTGAGCGTGCTGCCTCCGGAGTTGACGTTGACCGCGATGTTCGTCACTTCCTGATTCGCGATAGACTCCGTTCTCCTGTATGAAGTTCCGGAACCCGCCCATGCTTCCGCGTCGTGTGCAGGATTCTCTATCTCGCTCTGATATTTCGTATAGTCTTCAGTGCCGGGAGCAATCCTGAGAGGAATCAGGTTTCCATTTTTCGTGTCCTGTTCGAAGATGTTCCAGACAATGTCTTTCTGGTGTGTGTATGTCGGGGAGTATGAGACGGTCACGATTGCGCCGGCACCCTCTGCGAGCGTAACGGAATCCGCGGAAAGCGTGCTGTCCACTTTCGTCCCGTTGCTCATGACCTGGATCTCCTTGATGGAGAGTCCCTGGATCCTGCCGCCGATGGCCACTTCCAGCTTCTTCGCGTTCAACACGTCCTCTTCCGGGTCGTACCCGTTCGCCAGTGCCGATCCACTTCTGACCCAGCCTTCTTTTCCGTCGTTGTCCGCCGCATCGTCGAGGTCAGGGGATGTCACCTTGTTGGAGGTTGAGTATGTGACCTTTCCGTTGCTGTACTTTGCGTACTCGTTGCCGATCGCAGCCTGGGTTGTCGAACCATCGGCCAGCTTCACGACAAGTACGAGCGGTTCGAGCGGATACCCGGACTTGTCAAGAGAAAAAGAAAACGTGTTGTCGACGAGTGTCAGTCGCCCTCCCGAGCCTGTGGATAATGGGTGTAGCGTGTTGTAATAGAACGTCCCCGTCTTGTTCTCGGGCAGGAGGTTGTATTCGGAGCTGTCGAGCTCGATCAGGTTCACGTACGACTCCTGGGAGTCTCCGGAATACTGCGCATGACTCTCGGCCAGCGACATCGTCACCGGCGAGGTCGATGCGTAGATTGCTCCGGTCTCCTTTCCGTACAGGAGGACGTCCAGCCAGGACCAGTCGTCGAAAGTCGAACCATCGCTGTTGGTGGCCGTCAGCGTGTATGTCAGCTGCGAACCCTCGACGTTGGACGGATCGACCTGGGTGGAACCGGTGGCCGACACTGTGTGGATCGACTTGCTCAGAACAACGGATGCGTCGAAGTCATAGACGTAGCTGACGTTTCCGTCGACGTAGACGACCCTGAATGCGACCGGTATCTCGGTCTCCTTGATTCCGAAGACCTGGATGGAGAAGCCGTTGTTCGTCGCCCTGAAGTATGCGTTCGTGGCCCTCTTGCCGGATTCGATCTCGACGAAGTACGGGTTGCCGCTCTCGTTGGAGTCTGCGACAGGGGCCGGGTTGGATTTGTACCAGCCGTGGTCGGGGTTGTTTCCGAGCTCGTTGAATTCAGCCGCCGTGTACAGGAGGCCACCGTTGCTGTCGGTGCCCTGCATGAACCAGTGGATGTTCTCCTTGGTCACGAGGGATCCGACCGGCGAGATGACGGAGTTGACCGTCTGTGTTCCGCCGCGGTCGACGTTGACGAAGGCGTTGTCCACGGAGATTCCTGTCGGGGATCCTCCGATGTTCACTGTGGCCGTCGTCACCAGCGCCCTGTTCGACGCGACCCTGACCTGCACCCTGTAGACACCCGATGCCTTCGGGATGTAGTAGAAGGTGTGCGAGTCTGCGCTGAAGTAGCCGGTAACATACGGATGTCCGTTCTCCTCACTGGAATCGGATGACGTGTAGATCTTGGTCGGATCCAGCTTGTAGCTCAGGTTTCCTGAGACGTAGCTGAACGGATCAAACGCCGCGATATTCTCGCCGTCGCCGATCTTGTACCATGTCCACTCGACCAGCTCGTTCTGGATCTCGTTTCCGTCTCCGTCCTTTACGGTGGCGGTAAGGATCTGCTCCGTCGTGAACGGCGGATTGAGGTTGATCTTGCTCTGGCTCAGCTCGACCGAGCTCGCGTAGGTGTTGCCTTCGGGCAGTGCATTGACCTTGACGGTCATGGACCTGAACGAGATGTCGCCGTTCGTGCCTGTCGCCTTCGCCGTCAGTGTGACGGTGTACGGCCAGACTCCGTCGCCCTTGACCTCGAACGGGGTGTAGAGGACGACCTTCGGGCTCTGCTTCGTGTTGCTCAGGTTGGCCGTGTTCTCGGTCGGAGCGACCAGGCCGACGAGCATTCCGTACAGGCTGTTCTCTTTCACGAACGAGTTGTCGACGATCGTGCCTGCCGCATCCCTGATGGTTCCGACGGACCACTCGACGTTTGCTCCGGTGTCGGCGAAGGCCTCGACCGTCGTGCTTCCGCCGGCGTAGACGCTCACGGAGTCGTTGCTCAGCGTGACCGCGTTGGTGGCGTCCTCGATGCCCAGATAGGCCTTGGCGTAGGAGAGGACCTCGCCTCCGTCGGCGCTCAGGACAACTGCGAGGATTATGATCTTCTCGTCGGTCTTGCCCTTGGCGTTGAGGTAGATGTAACCGTCATCGTACGGGATGTAGGCGGGTTCCAACGTCTCTCTTCCGAGGACCCTTTCGACGAAGACGTTCGTGTCGCCCTCGTACTCGTCGTCTGCGGAAGGCAGGTTGATATCGTAGATCTCCTTTCCTCCGACGGCGCGGATCTTGAACTCCTTGTCCTCCTCGGCATCGATCGTCAGGACGCTGGAGCTTCTGGTTCCGTGGTCCGGAGCGTCGAATCCCGTGTACCTGGCGACCAGGTAGCGGATCGGGTATGTTCCGTCGGCCGGCTCTGTTCCGTTCATCAGCTCGATGTGGACTCTGACGGGCACGTTCGTCGCATTGTATGCGATCGTCGGGAAGATCTCGTCGAAGTAGACCCTGCGGATGCTGGATCCGCTAGTGTCGGCCTCGGAGACCGTGATTGTCGAATAGGCGACAAGGCTGTTCTCGAAGTAGTTGTACTTCAGCAGGACGTTGCCTTCGACTTCTTCGACTGTCACGACCGTAACCTGGCTGGCCGTAGGCATTGAAAGCCTCACCTTTATGTCTTCGATGGCGGCCTTCTCGGTGTCGCCCTTCAGATACATCTCTCCTGTGGAGGAAAGCATGTAGCTTCTCTTGATGCCGTCGCCGTTGTCGAACTCCAGCTCCCATCTGTCGTAGGCGTCGTAGCTCCTGTCGAAGTAGGCATTGGTCGGGCTGGTCGCCGCGGTGATCGTGACGGTGTCGCCCGCATGCATGCTGACGTACTGACTGTTGAGGGAGACGGTGTTGACCATGCCCTTGACGTTGACCAGAGCCTTGGCCCTGATTCCGCTTCCGGTGGACGGGTCGGCCGCCGGGTTGTCCAGCAGGACCGCCCAGAGGTACTTGTAGCCCGGTCTCACGCCGGTGACCATGTTGGTCGCGGACTGGTTGAATGCCGTCCTCACGACAGCCGATGCGGAATTGGCCGGATCCGTGTTGACGTTGCTGCCGTCCAGATCGGTCGTATACCATCTGAGGTAGCTTGCCGAACTCTCGGTGATGTCCTTGCCTTCGGCGTCGGTGATCGTGACTCCGATCATCGTGGCCGTATCGTACGGCGAGAGGTTCAACGTGGATGCCGACAGCTTGATGCTGCCGGGTCCGGTCGCCGGATCACCGGTGACGTTGACCGTCAGCGTGGCCGTCTGCTGGGGATATCCCGTTTCGGTGACCACGGCCGTGATCCTCGCCGTTCCTTCCCTGAGACCCGTGATCGTCAGTGTCGATCCGCTGGAGTTGTCCGTCGAGATGACCTCATAGTCCTGGACCACGAGATACTGGTAGGTCAGATCGCTGATGACGTTCGGCACGACCTGCAGGTTCACCGTCTTCGTCGCGGTTCCGGAAAGGTTGATGTCGATGCTCTCGCTGCCGAAGCTGACGCTCCTGAGGTGGTTTCCTTCAGAAGAGAGGTCAGAGACTTCGATGACACACCTTGCCTCGACTGTCTTGCCCTGATGGGTGTATGTGGCCCTGATGATGCTGATGCCGGCCGTGTCCTTGGCTGTGAAGGCGAAGACCTCACCCTCGGAGACATCGCTGGCGATGTTGTTGCCGCTGAAGATCTCCCACTGGACGCCCGATGCATCGACCGTTCTGCCGTCGATCTTCACGTCGGCCCACACGTTTCCGCTCTCGCCCGGGTTCAGGCGGAAGGCCTTGGTGTCGAGCGTGAGGCTGAGCGCGGCATTTGTGACCTCGACGGTCATTGTGGCGGATACTTCGGGGAAGCTCTCGCTGGTGACCGTGATGGTCGCTGTTCCGACTCCGTTGGCTCTCAGGAGAACGTTCTCTCCTCTTTCATCTATCGGATAGATTCCGACAACGTCGTTGCTGACGACTCCGGCGACCCTTGCCGTCCACACGAGGTTTCTCAGCGGTGCGACGAGGTTGCTCGGGGCCCAGATGGCCTTGACGGTCATCTCGTTGTTCGGGGCACTCATGGTGAGATAGGCATTGGAGGCGGAGAGCTGGAGGGTGCTCGGCTTCTCGACCGTGATTCCGGATGTGCTGACGTGCACGTTGGTCACGGCGTAGATTGGTCCGTTCGCACCGGTGTAGCTTGCGACCACCTGTCCCTCTCCGGTGGAGACGGCGCGGATGGTGACTTCGTTGCTGCTCTCGCTGACGATCGCAATGCAGTCTCCGATCAGTCCCCATGTGAGGGCCTGGGACATGGCGTTGCCCTTCGTATCATAGAGGTTTCCATGGATCAGGGCCGTGTTGTAGCCGGTCGTCTGGTGCAACGTCACGTCGTAGTCGGAAAGCCTGATCTCGGATCCAACCGCATTGCCCGCGACCGTGACCGTGATGTCGGTGCTGATTCCGCTGTTGGTGACTCTGACGACGGCGGTTCCCTCTCCCTTTCCTTCCAGTCTGATGTAATGCGTGTTGGACGGGCCGTCGTAGCTTTCCGTGTCGTATGTCGCCTTGACGACATTCTCATTTGAGGAAAGGACGGTCAGTCCTGCCATCAGATAGTTGGTCGGGTTCGGTGTGATTCCGATGTTCCTGGCCTCTCCGACGGACATGTTCAGTGCGGTGAGCGTGGAGTTCAGGCTCTTGAGCGAGTTGTCCACTTCCTCCTCCGCATAGACGTTCACGCTGGCCTCGGTCTGGATGTTGCCGACCCTAACGGTAAGCTTGGACGTTCCGGGCTTCAGTCCGAGAATGTCGGCCTTGGCCAGGCCGGTGTCGGTTCCTGTTCCCGTATAGGTGTTCGTGATCTGGAAGATCGACGAGTCGTCCGCGATCCAGCTGGCCCTGAGGTACTTCTCCTCATAGCCTTCGGAATCGAAGCCCCTGATCGTGAAGGTCGAGCTCTCTCCGACCTTGACGTCCTTGACGGACGGCAGGATCATGATGTTGTCCAGCGTGGCTGCCGGCTGCGAGAGGACCGTGATGACGCACTGGTCGATGAACTCCTCGCCGTTCTCGAACACCCTGAGGGTGATCGTGGCGGTTCCGGGACCTGTCGCGTAGATGGATCTGGCATAGTCGTCACCGCCTGCGATCAGCTCGATGACCGTCTGTGAGTAGTCGTCACTGGACCATGTGACCTGGTCGAGGTCGTAGACGTCGTAGAATCCGGTGGCGAGCACGTCGAACGTGAGGTTCATGTAGTCTTCGATGTTCATGACCATGCTCCTCGTGCTCAGCGCGATGCCCTGGATCTCGATGTCGTCGCGTGTCGTGATGACACAGCTTGCGGAGATGTCGCCGCAGTAGGCTGTCAGGATGGCGGTTCCCATTCTGGTTCCCATCGAGATGCCGGCCTTTCCGTTGGACAGGACCGTCAGGTTGGCGACGTTGCTGTCTCCGGAGAGTTCCCATTCGATAGGAAGGTCTACGATGTTTCCGTCATAGTCTCTGATTGTCGCCTCGACGATGTTGAGGTCCTTAGCCGAGAGGTTGTAGGTGATGTTGTACGTCGACAGCTCGATGGATGCGGCCTCCGGGATCTCCTCGACCGACGCCACAGCGATGACCGTAAGGTCTGCTGTCTTCGTGGGATCGAAATTGCTGGTCGCGCGGACCTTTGTTCCTGCTGCGCCGGTCGTCTCCGTGGCCTTGAGGATCACGCTGTCGTTGAACTTCTTCATCTCGAAGTAGGCACTGTCGCCCCATGTGACGCCGTGCATGTACTGGACGTCCGGGTTGTACGTGATTCCGACTTCCTTCGATTCTCCGACGACGATGTACATCGGCTGGGAGACGTCGAATCCGATGGAGTTCAGGCTTGTGCTGACATCTCCGACCATGACCGCGGCGCTGGAGGATACCACCGTCGCGTTGGCGTTGACGACCGAGGCCGTCACCGTTCCCATTCCGGCGTTCTTCGGATAGATCTTCAGGGTGTTGCCCGCATATGATCCGACGGCAATGGAGCTGATGCCGGACAGATCCCACTGGACCTGTGTGGCTATCGGGTGGTTTTCGCTGTCGTAGACCGTTGCCGTCAGAGTGGCGAATGCGGAGGAGTCCTCCATCGACACGTTGACCGCGCTCTGGCTGAGCTCGATGCGGGCCGCGTTGACGACTGCCGTGGGATTGCTTGGATCGACGGGTCCGATGGTGTCTTCGGTGACGGTGACGTGGATTGTGTCGCTGACTTCCCTTCCGACGACCCTGGCCGTGATCGTAGCCTCTCCGGCGCTCATCGCCCTGATGACTCCGGTGTTGGAGACTTCCGCGACTGCGGAGGCCGAGCTGGAGAATGTGACCACCGTGCCGGGGACCGCCGGGATGGCTGTCCATGTGACGGTCCTTGTCTCACCCTTGGCCATGGTCATCTCGCTCTCGCTGAGGACGAGCCTGTTGACCTGGGGCTCGATGGTGCTCGAATCCACCACGTTGATGTAGCACTCGGACCAGACGGTCTGGGAATCACCTGCGCTCGTGCTGCCGGTGGCGACAGCCCTTATCCTGCACTCGCCCGTGTGTTCCTTGCTGATGATAGCCGTGTTGCCGTTCTGCCTGATGGTGACGGGGGCGTCCTCTCCGTTGACGGAGAACTCGACAGGCAGGTCGGAGACCTTTCCGTCCACATACACCTTTGCGGTGACCGTGGAGAATGCCTTCTCGGCCATGTCGAGCGTGATCAGGCTCTTGTCGAGCTCGACCTTGTTGATGATGCCCGTAACGTCGGCGGGATAGACCTTGACCACTGCGTTCGGTGAGGTGACGTTGCCTTCTTTGACGTAGACGAATGTCTCGCCGGCGGCGACTCCCTTGATGTAGACCGCCTTGCTGTCGCTCGTTGTCTCGATCTCGGCGATCTCGTCCTCGTCGACCAGCCACAGGGGGTTGGTGCTGGTTCCGACGGGATAGTCCTTCGCCTGGATCAGGTCGGCGGTGCCGACTTTGAGCTGCAGTGCGGACGGGCTGAGGGTGAACGACTTCAGCGAATCGACGGTGACGACTGCCTCAGCTCCGACGACGACGTGGGCCGTTGCCGTGAGATTGCCGTACCTGGCGGTGATGTTTCCGCTTCCGCTGTTCAGCGGAGCGAGAGTGACGCTGTTGCCGTCGACTTCGGCGCGGACGATGTCCAGGACGCCGTTGAGCACCCAGGAGACCGTGACGTCCATCGGAAGGTTGTCCGATCCGATGACGTTGGCGCTGATGGTTGCCGTCTGGTCCTCATGCTCCTGTGAGAGCGTGACGGTATAGGGAGAGAGGACGATGTTCTTGGCGACCGTGGATGCGGAGACCGTGGCGACGGACACCGAGCAGGATGCGCTCTTGCCTGAGATGTCGGTTGCCGTGATCGTTGTGTTTCCATTGGCGACCGCCGTGACGACGCCGCCTCCCGTGACCGTTGCGACCGCAGGATTGCTGCTTTCCCATGTGAGGTTCAGCTCGTAGCTGGACGGGACGGGGGTTGCCGTGATCCTGAGGCTCTTGCCCGGGGCGAGGATGACGGAACTCTCGCTGAGGATGATGGAGGAGAGAACCGTCGGGATCTCCGAAGACTTGACGATGGAAACGTGGCAGTCGGAGTAGACCGTGTTGAGCGCACCTGTGGCCGTGGCCCTGAGGAAGAACTCTCCGGTCTCGTCCTGCTTCTCGATTCCTGCCCTGTTGCCGGAGACCGACAGCGTGGCGATCGGATCCTCGATCACATGACCGTTGGCGTCCACGATGCTCCATGTGACGGTCTTGGAGTTGTCCGCCTCTCCGTCGACAAAGACGGTGGCGTTGACGAAGGCGAGTGCCTTTGCGTCCAGATCCAGGACCATCGATGTCCTGTCGAGCTCGATCCTGGAGATCAGGCCGGTCGTTCCCTCGGGATAGACCGTGACTTCTGACTTTCCGATGACCGAACCCTGGGAGGCCGTGACCAGCGTGCTGGTCTTGGACTCGACTGCGAGACCCGTGACGTAGACGCTCATCTTGTCGCTTGTCGGCATGATGGACGTTGCGGACGTGTTGTCCGTGGCCCACTGGACCGCATTGGCCTTTCCTGCCGGGTAGTCGGTTGCGCTCAGGAGCTGGCTGTCGCCGGCGACGATCGCGACCGATGACGGGGCGATCGTGATGCGTGAGAGCGCCGCCTCAGAGACGGCTGTCTTCTCTTCGCCCGTGATGATGAGTGCCCTTGCCGAGTATCCGCCGCAGCTTGCCTTGACATATGCGCTTCCGGCGTTCAGCGGCAGGATGGAGATGGTGTTGCCGTCGATGGTGATGTCGGCCACCCTGAGGGCGGACTCGATGTCCCAGATGACGGTTGCCGACATCTCGTTGCCGTCCGAATCCAGGGCCTTGGCCGTGATGGTCTTCGGCTGGTCGTCGTCCTGGGCGAGGTTGACCGTGTAGTTGTCCAGCACGACCAGTGCGACGCCCTTGATGGCCTCACCTGAAACCGTGACGGTACAGGATGCGGACTTGCCGGAGTTGACGTCCTGAACGCGGATCGTTGTTGTTCCCGCGCTCTTTCCCGTGACCAGACCCTCGTCGGAGACGGTGGCGATGGCCATGTTGTCGGTCGTCCACTGCAGGCTCACGTTGTATGCCGTCTCGGGTACGAGCGTGGCTGTGAGCTGGTAGTTCTCGTTCCTGGAAAGGACCAGGTTCCTCTGGTTGAGGACGATCGTCGAGAGCTGGGTGTATTCAGTTCCCGCTGCCGTGACGCTGACTCCGAATGTCGCCGTGACGGATCCGCACTTGGCGGTCATGAGGGTGTTGCCCTCTGCTACCGCCGTGACGATGGCGCTGTTGTTCTCGCCGGCCTCGATCGTTGCGATCTCGGGATCGGCGCTCGTCCATGAGACATTCCTGTCGGTGACGAGGTTGGCGAACTGGTCGAACACCTCGGCGGTGACATAGGCCGTCTGTCCGGTGACCATCTGCAGTCCGGTGACCCTTCTCTGGCCGTCCATGACCCTGATGCTGTCGATGACCGTCTCGGAAGCGACCGTGACCTTGGCCACTCCGTAGAGCGTGAGGTTGCTGCTGTCGAAGGCGTACACGTATGCGCTGCCTGCGCTGACGCCTCTGACCGTGACGTTCCTTCCGTCGGGGGTGATCTGCACGATGCTTCCGTCGGAGGCGACCCATGTGATGTCCGTATCGGCTCCGGTCGGTGCGACGATGGCGGTCAGGGTGTTCTCGGAATTCCTTGTCAGAGAAATGGCGTTCGGGCTGACCACGATGTTCTTGCCCATGACCACGCCGTCACCGATCGTGATGGCCACGTTGGCCCTGAGCTCTCCGTAGGTTGCCGTTGCCAGGAATGTTCCCTGCTTGAGGAGTTTTGTGATCTCGAGGTTGTTCTTCGTCGCCGAGAACTCCGCGTACTCCGTGCTGGAGACGGACCATTCGACCGCCGCGTCGATCTCGTTGCCGTACCTGTCGATGACGGCCGCGTGGAAGAACCTGTTGGATGTCGTGTCCTCTGTTGAGAGGTAGGAGCCTGTCGTCGGGCTGACGGTGACCTTGTATGCCTTCTCCACAGACGGGACGATGACCTCCACGTCGCAGCTCTTGCCCGTTCCCTCGGCGGTGATGGTGATCGTGGCCTGGCCGTAGTCAAGTGCCTTGACGTATCCGTCGGACGAAACGGTCGCGACGGCCGTGTTGTTGCTGGAATAGGTGTAGGTCAGCTTGCCGACGTCCTCGTACGGGGTTGCGAAGACCCTGGCGCTGGAGCCCTTCTGGATCGTGATGCTGTCGGCGCTCGGGATGAGCTTGATCAGGACCGGATCGACTCCGGTTGTGTCCACGACCTCGATGCGGCACTTGGCGAACAGGGACTCGTCCCTGGTGCTGGTGGCCGTCACATATGCGACGCCTGTTTCCTCACCCTTGACGATCTGAACGGTGTTGTTGCCTATCTCTATCATGGAGACGACGTCTCCGGAAAGTTCGAATTCGACCTTCTCGTTGGAGAGATTGCCGTCCACGTAGACCTTGGCTTTGATTGAGGGCAGGTCCTTCTCTGCCAGATCGAGGACTATCGACGTCGTGTCGAATACGACTGCCGTGACGATTCCTGTCTGGTTCGTGACCCTTACGGGGAGAGAGACGGTTGTGCTGCCCAGGTTGGCCGTGACCACGCAGTTTCCTGCCTTGACGGCCGTGATGGTCGCGCTCAGTCCGTCGGACGACGGGGAGACGAATGCTACGCCCTGGTTGTTGGTCCTCCACTCGGGGGTTTCCTCGATGTTGACCAGCGTGAGGTCGACCGTCTGCGTGCTGCCGGCGGTGAGTGTCAGGGAGGCGGGGTTGAGAAGCATCTCGGGCCTCGACTCCTCGGCCGGTGTAGCTCCGATCGTGACCTCGCAGCTGGATGTGAGGGTTCCGTACCTTGCGGTGACCGTGACGACGCCTGCCGACAGCGGGGTGATGCTGACGCTGTTGTTGTCGGTCGTGGCGCTGATGAATCTGGAAGCTCTCTGTGAGAACGTCCATGTCACGGTTCCGGCCATCTCGTTGCCGAACTGGTCGATGACCGATGCGTTGATTGTCCTCGGGGTCAGGGCTTCCTGCGACAGGTAGATGATCTGCTCGGAGAGCTTGATTGCCGTTGCTGTGGAAGGAACGGTCTTGTCCGTGACCTTCACATGGCATGTGGCGCTCATCTCTGTTCCGTATGCCTTGACCGTGATGTCGGCCTCGCCTTCACCGATGGCCGTGACCAGACCTGTGGAGGAGACTGTGGCCACATCCTCGTCGGATGATGTCCAGATCCAGTCGATTCCCTTGAAGTCAGAAGGCAGTGTCGATGCGGAGAGCCTGAGAGAGGTTCCTGTCGTGAGGTTGATTCTCGTCTGCGAGACCACGACTCCGAGCAGCGAGGGCTGGATGTCGGACTCGTTGATGACCTCGATCAGACATTTGGCAAAGAAGGACTGGTTGTCCTCGCTTGTGGCGACGACGTATGTCCTGCCGGCTGCCAGCGGTGTGACCGAGACCTGGTTCAGGCCGATCTCCTCGATGGATGCGATCTCGTCGTTCTCCACTGTCCAGATGACCGGGGCGTTCGTTGCCAGGCCGGCCTTGTAGACGGTGGCCTTCAGGTCGTTGAGGGCCTTGGCGAGGTTGAAGGACATGTACTGTGTGGACAGCTCGACCGACGTGACCTCTGCTTCGGCGACCGACTCCTTGACGGAGATGTTGATCTTGGCCGAGTAGCTGCCGTAGAAGGCTGTGACGCTTGCGTTTCCGGATCCTGTTGCCTTGATCGTCGCGCTCCTGTCGTTGCCTGTGACGGTTGCCACGTTTTCATCGCTTGAAGCCCATGAGATCGCCTCGATGGCGTCCGCAGGGATGGATGCCGCATGGACGGTCACCACGTCTCCGATTCCCATTGCCAGGACGTTCGGATTGACGGTGATTCCGCCGATGTGGGCCGACTGCTCCGTTCCTGCTCCGACGATGACGAGCGCTCTCGTCTCAAGGGTTCCGTACTTCGCGATCAGATGGGCGGTTCCTGTACCGGTTCCGGTCACGACCGCCGTGTTGCTTGCGTGCTCTACCGTGAAGATCTCTTCGTCGGAACTCTCGAAGCTGATGGTTCCGGACATCGGGGCGAGCGTGCCCATGATGGATGCGCTGACGTCTGCCGTGGATCCGGCTGCGATGCGGATTATCGTGTTAGAGAGATCGATCCTTGACGGGATGTTCTCGGCAGGAGCCTCGGGATCCTCCGGTGTCGGGACTGCGACGACCGTGATCCTGATGGTCCTCTTGATGAGGATGCTTCCCTGGATGAACGAGACGGTGATGCTGGCGTCTCCGGGGGCCATGCCTGTGATCGAGCCGTTCTCGACTGTGGCGACAAGGCTGTTGGAGGAAGACCAGGTGATCGTGACGTCTTCGGAGTCCTGTGGAAGCAGTGTTGCGCCGACCGTGGCGTTCTGGCCGACGGCGATCGTCATTGTCTCTGCGGACAGGGACGCGTTCTTCAGTGTCTTGTAGACCTCGGGGGTCTCAGGCGTGACCGGTTCCTCTTCCTTCTCAACAACCACGAGGGCCTTTGCCTCGAGCTCCCCGAAGGTTGCCACGAGGTGGGCCGTTCCCTCTCCGGTTGCCACGAGGTAAGCGGTGTTGCCGGCCTGTGCCACGGTGAACACCTCCTCATCGGTGCTGGTGAATGTCACGAGACCCTCGATGGGAGCGAATGTTCCGGCGATTGCGGCCGAGATCTCATTCGCATTTCCTTCGATCATATGGAGGATCGAAGAAGAAAGGTCGATTCTGGAAGCCACGTTCACGGGCGGTGTCTCGGGATCGGCGGGCACGGGAATCTCGACGACCGTGACCTTTACCGTCTTCGTGATGACCGTCTGGTTCTGGATGAACCTGACCGTGATTGTCGTGTTTCCCGGAGCGACGGCAGTTACCGTGCCGTTCTCGATGGTTGCGACCAGTGAGTTCGAGGAGGCCCATGTGACTGTGACGTCCTGGGCATCCGCCGGAAGCAGGGTCGCGGTGATCGGGGCGCTCTGGTTGACCGAGAGTGTCATGGACTCGTAGGACAGCGCGGCGTTCTTCAGGCTCTTGTCGGCAGGTGTGGGCTCAGCCTCCTCTACGACGACCAGTGCCCTGGCCTCGGCGTCCCCGTAGGTTGCGACGATGTGGGCAGTGCCTTCTCCGACCGCCACGATGTAGGCGGTGTTTCCGGCCTGCTCGACGGTGAACACTTCCTCGTCCGTTGTTTCGAAGCTGACGATGCTGTCCATCGGAGCCAATGTTCCGAGGACCGTTGCCTGGACTTCGAGTTCGCCGCCGATGGTCAGGTGTGCGACCGTGGTGGACAGGCTGATCCTGGAGATGACGTTCTCCTCTGGAGTTTCGGGATCCACGGGTGCGGGAGTCTCTATGACAGTGACTCTGACGGTCTTCGAGATCTCGACGAGACCCTGGACGAACTTGACCGTGATGGTTGCCGTTCCGGGCTCTGCGGCCGTGATGGTTCCGTCCTCGACCGTTACGACGGACATATTGGACGTCGTCCATGTGATGTGGACGTTCTCGGCGTCCTGCGGGAGCAGTGTGGCCGTGACCGTTGCGCTCTGGCCGGACTTGAGGATCATCGACTCGGATGAGAGCGAGATGTTCTTGAGGCTCTTGTCCGCGACGGGCGTTTCGGGATCTGCGGGCTGCGGGACTTCCTTGACCACGATCAGTGCCGTGGATTCAAGCTCTCCGTACCTTGCGATAAGATGTGCCGTTCCTGCGCCTGTGGCTGTGACCAGGGCCATGTTGTTCGCGCTGGAGACCACAAAGATCTCGTCGTCCTCGCTTTCGAACGTGACGACTCCCTGGATCGGGGCGACTGTTCCGATAATGGATGCGCCGATCTCGATTTCCGAACCGACCGTGAGGTGTGCGATCGTCGTCGTGAGGCTGACCCTGGATGCGATGTTCTCAATGGGCTGCTCAGGATCCTCGGGGATCGGGGCTGCGATTACGGTGACCTTGACCGTCTTGACGATCTCCTTCGTTCCCTGGATGAATCTGGCCGAGATATCGGCTGTTCCGGAACCGACGGTGGAGATGACTCCGTTGTCGACGGTGGCTACCAGCGAGTTGGATGTCGCCCATGTCGTGATCACATTCTCCGCATCCTGCGGGAGAAGTGTCGCGGAGACATTCACGCTCTGACCGGGCCTGAGGACCATTGTGTCGGATGAGAGGGAGACGTCCTGGAGGACCTTTGCGGGCTCCGGTGTCTCCGGTGTGACGGCTACCTGTTCAACGACCACGATGGCGCTTGCCTCGAGATCGCCGAATGTGGCGACCAGCTGGGCCGTTCCGGCTCCTGCTGCCGTGATGTAGGCCATGTTGCCGTTGTCGATGACGGTGAACACCTCTTCGTCGGTGCTGGCGAACGAGACGTTGCCCTCAAACGGGCCGGTTGTCCCGGCGATCGAAGCCGTGACGCTGGCGGAATAGCCTTCCGTAAGACGGACGATGGCGCTTGAGAGATCGATCCTGGAGGCGACGTTCTCAACCGGCTGCTCCGGATCGACGGGAGTCGGGATGGAGACGACTGTCACATGGACGGTCTTCGTGAACTCCTCCGAACCCTGGATGAACTTGATTGTGATGTCGGCGTTTCCGGCAGCTACGGCCGTGACCGTGCCGTCCTCGACTGTGGCGACCATCGTGTTGGACGAGGACCATGTCGTCGTGACGTCGGAGGCGTACTGGGGAAGCAGTGTGGCGATGATTTCGGAGCTCTGTCCTACTGCGAGGGTCATCGAGTTGCTTGAGATGGAGACATCCTTGAGGCTCGTGTCCGTTCCGGGGACAACGCCCTCTTCGACGACGACGAGCATCCTGCCCTCGATGTCTCCGTATGTCGCGACCAGCTGTGCCGTACCTGCGCCGGTGGCGCTGATGATGGCATCGTTGCCGGCCGAGGCAACCGTGAAGACCTCCTCGTCCGTGCTCATGAAGGAGACTACTCCGTCATAGAGGGCCTTTGTGCCCTGGACGTATGCGGAAATCTCCATGCTTCCGGCTTCCGTCAGATGGGCGATGCTGTCCGAAAGGACCACCTTCAGGGGCTGGTTCTCGACAGCTTGGGCCAGAACGTTCACGCGGACAGTCTTCGTTATGATGGAGGTGCCCTTGACCGCTGTGAGCCTGATGTCTGCCGAACCCGGGGCGACCGCCGTGACGATTCCGTTGTCTACCGTGGCGACGAGGACGTTGGAGGATGCCCAGCTTGTTCCGATTCCGAGGATGTCCTGCGGGATCGTCATGTATGTGACTGCGGCGCTGGAGCCGACGAGCATGTTCATCGACTCGGTTGCGAGCACGATGTCATCCAGTTTCTTCTGCGTGGCGGGTGCGAGTGTGGACTCGAAGTAGCAGGCGGCGACGAATGAAGGATCGTCGACGCTTGTGGCTGTGGCGAATCCCTGTCCGGCATCGATGAGGTTGATGCTGGCGACGTTGCCTTCGATGAGGATGGTTGCGAAGCCTTCAATTCCGGAGAAGTTCCATTCGACGTCACCGGAGGCGGCCTTGCCGCCCTTCTCTACCGTCGCGTTGAGGACGATCGTATCGCCGACCTTTCCGGAGACCGTGCTCTTGTTCAGCCTGACGGCTGTGGTTTCGCCGGCCGAGACGGTATCGCTGACGATGACGTTTGCCGTTGTACTCAGATCTCCTCCGGAGACCTTGATGACAGCGCTTCCCGCCGAGATGGCGTTGACGGTGACCGTGTTGCCCTCGACGGAGACGGTTGCGACGCTCTCGTCGCTGGATGTGACCGTCCACGGGCCCTCGAGCCCGGCCGGGATCGATGAGATCTGGATCGTGGTGTTCTTTCCGGACTTGATTTTCATCTGGTCAGGAGAGAGGGACAGCGAATATGCCTCGGATGCGACTGCTCCGACGGTGATGGTACATGTCGAAGAGAGGTTCCCGAATCTTGCCGTGATGGTTGCCGTTCCGGCCTTGACCGGCGTGTATGTGACGCTGTTGCCGTTTGCTACGGCTGTGATGACGCCTGCTCCCGTGTAGGACCAGATGACCTTGTTGTCGGTCTCGTTGTTCTGGGAGTCGATTACGGCTGCCGTGAGGACCCTGGCCTCTCCGCTGTCGTTCATGTTGATGGAGACGAGGGATTCGGAGAGCTCGATCCTTGAGACCGTGGCCACCGGGCTGACCGTGACGTTCGCGGAAGCGGAGAGATTCGTTCCGAACAGCTCGGCTGTGATTACCGCGCTTCCTGCGGAGACTGCGGTGACGGTTCCGCTGGAGGAGACCGTGGCGACGCTCTCGTTCGTGCTGGACCAGACCCATGCCGCGTTCTTGCTCTCGGGGATGGTGAATGCGCTGAGGGTCCTGCTTGCTCCGGGCACGAGGTTGATCGACGTGTTCGACAGGACCGCCTTCTGGACTGTGACCTCGGAGGCCGTGGTGTCGATTATCTCCACGAGGGCCTTTGCCTTGAATGTGCTGTCTTCCCTGCTGGTCGCGACGATGTATGCGCTTCCGACTTTCTTCGGGGTGATGTTGACCTGGTTCTTGCCGGTCTCGATGTAATCCACCACGTTCTCGCCCTCGATGTACTCGATGGACCAGTTGACGTTTCCGGTGGATGCCTTGCCTCCCTTGTAGACCGTGGCATTGAGGGTGTTCAGACCCTTGGATGCGAGGTCGAAGGCGAAGTACTGCTTGTCGAGCGAGATGGATGTGACCTCTGTCGCGGAGACGGTCGGCTTGACCTTGACGGAGACGTCGACGGTCGAGCCGTTGTCCATCCTGGCCGTGATGACGGCGCTGCCCTCGGACTTCGGGATGATTCTGATGCTTCCGTTGAAGATGGTTGCCGTTGCAACGGTCCTGTCGGAGCTCTCTACTGTCCACTGTCCGTCGTAACCCGACGGTACGGAGAAGAGGACGATGTCCTGGGACTCGCCTATGGCCAGTGTTGCAGTCCTTGTCGCGACGCTTGCCGTGAATCCCGTCCTGACGGGTGCACCGACGATGATGGTTGCCGTGGAATACAGCGTTCCGTACCTGGCGGTGACGGTTGCCGTTCCCGCCTTCAGGGGTGTGACCGTGAGGACGTTTCCGTCGGGGGTTGCCTCGATGACTCCGTTTCCGGAGACGGACCATGAAGCGATTCCGGGGAACTGGTTGCCCTCGGAGTCCCTGATGATGGCCGTGATGGTCTGGTCTTCCCCTTCATCCTCCATAGATATCGACATGACGGATGTGGAGAGGTTGATGGATGAGACGGTTGCCTTCGTCTGCCTTGTCTCGACCGTGACCTTGCACTCTGCCGAGATCTCGGGCCAGTTGACGGATGTGGCCGTGATCGTTGTCGTTCCGTCGGAGATGGCGGAGACGAGACCGTCGGAAGTGACTCTTGCGACGGATGTGTCCGCACTGGTCCAGAGCCACTCGGACTCCATATTCGGGATTCCTCTGGCCTTCAGCTGTGCGAAGGCTCCCTTGAAGAGGCTTATCTCCGTGCTGGAGAGGACTGCCTGCAGCAGCGGGTTGCTGACGCTGGAGTCCTTGACCTCGACGAGACATTTCGCATAGAAGGCTTCGTATCCGACGCTCGTGGCCGTGACATAGAACATTCCGACCGTTCCCGTGGGATTGACGGAGACCGTGTTGTTGCCGAGGTCGGTGAGGACGACTCCTTCGTCTGCCGTCCAGACGACAGGTGCATTGGACTTCTTGCCGCCGACATAGACGGTTGCGGTCAGGGAGTTCAGTCCCTTGTCGGCGAGGTCGAACGAGAGGTACTGCTTGTCGAGCGTGACTGCGGTGACCTCGTTGATGATCTCGGCCTGGGCCGTGACCTTGACGGATATCTTCGCGTTCAGGCCGGTGGCGTCGAGGACGTTGATGGTCGCATCTCCTGCTCCGACTCCGGAAATCCTGACTTTGCCGTCGACGATGGATGCTGTGGCGACGGACGGGTTCGAGGTGGTGGCGCTGAGCTTGAGGTCGAGGCCTGCGGGCACGCTGATGGCCAGGACGTCGAATGTTTCGCCTGCTCCTACGGTTACCGTGTTGGTTCCGAGTGCGAGTGAGTACTGGGTATTCTCGGTTTCGACCACGCTTCCGATCGTCAGCGTGAATGTGCTGGCGAGGTTGCCGTATCTTGCGGTGATCCTTGCGGTACCTGCGTTCTTGGGCGTGTATGTGACGGTGTTTCCGGAAGATGTGGCGTTGATAACGGATGTTCCGCTGTAGCTCCATGAGACCTTGACGTCCATGGGCAGACCGTCTGTTCCGTAGACCGTTGCCATGAGAGTCCTGCTGTCTCCGGTGTCCGTCATCTGGATGTTCTCGACATCCTTCGAGAGCACGATCTGTGCGGGCACGACGACCGATTCCGGGGTCGGGACCTCGATGATGCAGGAGACGGGAGGAAGGTCGTAGCCGTATGCGCTGGCAGTGATCTGCGCCGTTCCGTATCCGACGGCCTCAACTTTTCCGTCCGATGTGACCGTGGCCACGCTGTTGTCCGAGCTGGACCACATCCATGTGACCTTTGTCTCGGGAACCGTGACGGCCGAGAGTTTCTCGCTCTCGCCCAGCTCGAGCCTTGCGAACGTCTTGTTGATGACGTACATCTGGGGCTCTGCGGCAACCGTGCTGGAATCGATGATGCTCACCATACATCTGGCATAGACGGTTCCGTCCTGCGAGGATGCCTTGATGAATCCGGAACCGATTCCGCTGTAGGAGACGACGGCGTTGCGGCCGTAGCTGTCCGTCGGTGTGACGGAAATCGGATCGCCTGCCCACTCGTCGAGGCTCCAGACTATGGGTGTGGTCGTATTGATGGATCCGTCGACATAGACCGTGGCGTTGACCTCGCTCAGTGACTTCTTCGCCAGGTCGAACGACAGCAGGCTCTTGTCCAGGACAATGGACGTGACCTTGCCAGCCGTGGACTTGGAGACCGTCACGACGACGTCGGTGCTGACTGCGGGTCTGGAAAGCGAGGAGACCGTAACGACGGTCGTTCCCGCGTTCTTTCCGTTGATGGTGACCGTGTTTCCAGAAGATGAGATGGTGGCGATGCCGGTGTCCTGGATCGTCCAGACCGCATCGTCCAGCATGCCTCCGGGGACTCCGTATGCGGAAAGCTGGCCATTGGATCCTGCCCTGACCACAATCCTGGACGGCTGGACCACGATGGCCTCGAGGTTGGAGGATGCAACGCTGGCCGCACCTACCACCACGAGCATGGAGTTGCTGATGTCGCCGTATGTGGCGGTGACGGTGACCGTGCCTGCCGACAGCGGGGCGACGAGGATCTTGTTGTATCCCTTTGTGACCTTCACTATGTCATTTGAGGAAAGGTCCCATTCCACGATGCCGCTGATCATGTTCCCGGACGTGTCGTAGACGGTGGCCTTTATCTCCTTGTAGACATCCATGTCGTCCTGGGAGAGATACACGACACTTGAGTCGAACTCAATCCTGGAGGGGACGGCCGACTGGACTTCCCTGCTGATGACGTTGACGGTGCAGCTGTCCTCGATCTCCGTTCCGACGACGGTCACCGTGATCGTAGCCGTACCGGGGGCGATTGCCCTGACCTTGCCGTTCTCTATCGTTGCGACGGAGCTGTCGCTTGTCGTCCATTTGACCGCGCTGCTCTGGAGCGATGCCGGCACGACCGTGTATCCGATCGTCTTCTGGTTTCCCGGCTCCATCGTCACGGACGTGGAATTGAGGGAGATGTACCTCACCTTGTCGGCGATGACCGAGCTGTCGATGACCTCGATGACGCAGTATGCCTCGACGGCCGGATTGGAGACGCTGGTGGCCTTCAGCCTCGTGGAGCCTGTCGTTGTTCCGTGGGAGATGGTTGCCTTCAGGCCTGCCGGCATGAAGGTTGCGATCTCGGTGTCCTCGATGGACCAGATGACGCGCTCGGTGGGGTCGGCCTTGCCGTCGTTGCGGATGACGGATGCCGTGACCACCTGGGCTGCCTTGGAGTTGAGGTCGTACGACAGGTAGCTTCTGTCGAGTTCGATCCTCGAGATGGCGTTGTCGATCGTCTTGGCTTCGTCGACGACCAGGACCCTGATCTGGATCATGCCGGATGCGTATGTTCCGGTGAGGACGCTCTGTCCTGCGGCCACACCCGTGATGGTGATGCTGCTGTCCGTCTTGGTCCATGAGATGTTGGAGTTGTCGGAGACCCAAGTGATCTTGTCGTCACATCCCTGTCTCTCGAACTGGATGTCCATCGAGTCCCCGGTGAGGATCGTAACCGACTTGTAAGGGGAATCGATACGGCCGGTGACGGGGTCGGACGTGACATAGACCGCAACCTGCGCGGAGGCTCCGGGATTGTCGTCCGACGTTGCCGTGATGTATGCGGGTGTATTTCCGGAGAATGAGGCCGTCCTGTAGGAGACGGTTCCCGCAGCTCCCGCGTACTGCACTATCGCATCACCCGTGACGGAAAACGTGATCCCTCCGTCCACCTGGCTTCCGTCGGCCGTGTAGGCCTTGGCGGTGAGTGTGGCGATCTCGTTCAGGTGGCTGTGGGTCATGAAGGAGACCTCGCGGTTGCCGCTGAAGATCTTCACGTAGGAGATACTCGTATCTGTGGACTCGGTGTCCTCCGTGACGGTGACCTCGAAGGATGCCTTGATCTTCTCGTTCTTGGAGGAGGTCGCGGTGATGGTGGTCTTTCCTGCGGCCTTGGCCGTGATGGTGGCCTTGGACTCGTCACCCTCGATGTCTGCGATCGATGCATCGCCGATGCTCCAGATGATGCCCTTGTCCTGCGTCTCCGCCGGGATGTAGACGATGCTCATCTCCTGGGTGTCGCCCTTGGCCATCGAGATGGAGGATGCCGGTGTCATGAGGGCCCTGAGGGACGTTCCCTGGACCGCGCTTCCGCCGACCTCGATCCTGAGCTTCGCGGAAAGAAGGTTGTTCTCGGGTGTGCTGACGATTATGTTGGCCACGCCTGCGTTCTTCGGGCTGATGATGAGCGAGTTCCCGGACGTGACATAGCTGATAACTTTCGAAGACGTGCTGTCCATGGCCCACTTGACGCTTCCCGACACCTCGTTGCCGTCGATGTCCAGAAGCTTGGCCGAGACGATCTGGCTCTCACCGTCCTGCGCGAACGAAAGGTTGTAGCTGCTCAGCTCGAGGGTGTAGACGCTGACGGCCTTGCTCTGCGAGACCGTGACGGGGATGCTGAAGCATTCCTGGCCGTCGATGGTGACGATCAGGTTCGAGGTTCCGGCCGAGAGTGCCGTTACATCGACACGGTATGTGCCCGTTGCCAGCTTCGTCATCGTGGCGGAGGCGACGCTCGGGGCCGAGACCGTGAGCTTGGGCTCGTTGTAGATGGCGTTGATCGGGTTGGGCGTGATCGTGAACGAATCCATTGTTCCGACCGAGAGCGTCATCTCTTCGGTGTTGGGGAGGAAGCTGGTGAGCTTTCCGCCGACCGTGACGAGGATGGAGGACTTGATCATCGGGTTGGACACGCTGGTGGCCGTGACCAGACAGGTGCCGGGAGAGATCGGGATAATCGTGGCCGTGTTTCCGGAAGCCTGGATCCTTACGATGTTCGGGTCGGCCGTCGTCCATGTGACCCTCTGTTCCTCGTCTGCCGAGACGTTGCCCTCGAGGTCTCTCATCATGACGGTGGCGGCAACGTCAGTGGTCGTAAAAGGGGGGTCGAACTGCAGGGACTTTGCCGACAGGTCGACGCTCTTGACCCTCTGCGCCTCGGTGACCGAAGTGGAGACCGTGACGTATATCGGGTCGGAGACGACTGAGGTGTCCTTCGTCGAGGTGAGGACGATCTCGCTCGTTCCCTCTCCTACTGCGGTGATCTTGATGGAGTTGAAGGACGTGACCGCGACCGTGGCGACCTTCGGGTTGCTGGAGACTGCGGAGAATCCTGTCTGCGTGGTGTCGTAGGGGGAATAGCTGACACTCACATCCTCGACCTCACCGACTGTCAGGTTGTATGCCTGTGCCGCCGGCGAGAGGGCCACGACTCCTCCGGTGACGTCGAAGTAGACCCTGGATGCGATGTCCGCATTGTCCTTCAGTGTGGCCGTGATCGTGGTGACTCCCGACTTCAGGGCGGAAACCCTTGCGGATCTGTTTCCCGTGGGGGCCACGGAAAGGACCGTGTTGTCTCCGCTCGACCAGATGATCTCGGCCTCGTTGTCCTCATGGCCGAAGCCGTCGAGGACCGTTGCCGTGACCGTCATCTGACGGCCTATGCCCAGCGTTCTGGTTCCGGAAGGTGTCAGCGAGATGGAGACGGGAGCTGTCGTCTGGCTCGAACCCGACTCGTTGACGGTGATGTTCAGGCTGGCGGAAACCGACGGGTTGTCGGCGCTGGCCATCGTGACAGTCACCTTTCCGGCCTTGGCGGCGGTGATCGTCGCCTGCTGGCTGGCGGTGTCCGGAGTAAGCACGACACAGTCGTTGGAAACGCTCCACGCGATTGCAGTCTGACTTGTGTTCAGGGGGTTGTAGACAGGGGCGAGGACCATCGTGCCGCCTGTGTACATGCTTACCGGACTTCCGCTCGCGAATGTCGTGCGCGTGGAAGCGTTCTGGATGTTGAGGGACGTGACGTAGCCCTTGACGTTGACTACGCAGAATGCCGTCTTGACAATCTTGTCCTTATAATAAGCGTCTGCCTCGATGGTCCAATAGCCGGGTTTGTTGATCTTGAAGGTCAGGCGGCCGTTGGCGTTCGTGAGCAGCGTATAGTACGAGATGTCGTCGGGAAGCACCCATTTTACGTCGGTGCTGGTCCCGCCGCCCTTGAGGTTCACCGTGGCCGTCAGCTCTATCACGGCATCGCCGATGCCGGAGAAGCTGTCGTACTCGATGAGGTTCTTCGAGAGCGTGAGCGATACCGGCTCGTTGTTTCCGAACGGGTCGTTGTTACAGGCAACGGTCAGGAAAGCGAGCACGATTGTAAGGATTGCGATGACAGAAAAACGGAAATTCTTCATGATGTCCCCCTGTATTTGACGCCGTCGCAGGAGGTTTCCAACCGACTCCTGTGCGTGTCATTGTTAAATAATACGCCAATCGGACGTAAAAATCAACCATTGTCAATATTTCCGTCTTAAAAACGGAAAAACGGGGACAAGAAAAAAGGGACGGCCTTTCGACCGCCCCAAGGAGCATTACGGCTGGCCAGGAATTGAACCGGCCGTTATTTTCTTTTATTGTGTGACTTTCCTTTCGAAACTGACAATGGAATTGACGATCATCGTCAGCTGTGCGCCGGGACGGATCACGATCGTGGGCTGCCTGTTGGTCATCTGTCCCACGTATTTCTGGCCTATCGTCTGGCTGGTGTTCACCAGGCTCGTGGCCGCGGCGTTGGCCGCATCCATTGCGATGTTGCCCTGCAGCGTGTCCTGGCTGTAGCCCTTGGCCTCCTCCGCCCCGAAGTCGATGAGCGTTGCGAGCAAGGCGCCTCCCAGAGTCTCCCAGAAGTGGTTGAACACCTGGTCCTGTGCGCCGGAGAAGCCCTGGCTGTCCGTGGCGTTGAAGCCCAGGCCGGAGAACACGAATCCGTCCGGTGTGATGATCTGGTTCCAGACGATGGCCACCCTCTTCTGTCCGAAGGCGACTCCGCTGGAATATGTCCCGACGACCTTCGATCCCTTGGGGATCAGTATCCTTGTTCCCGTCAGCGAATCGTAGACGTTGGCCCTTATCTGGCCGACGACCTGGCCTGGCATGTCCGTGTTCAGTCCGGTGATCAGCGTCATGTTGATGACCGTTCCGGGGGCAAGGTCCCATTCGGTCAGCTGGTTGGTGACCTTCGTGGCGTTCTGCTGGTTGTCGAGCCAGCTCTGCTTCTCCGCCTGCCTGTTGGTGTTCTCCCAGTCGGAAGATGAGCTGCCGGATCCTCCGAGGCTTCCGAGAACCGCCGAAAGCGTGTCGGCATAGTTCAGGTCGCTCGTGAGCCAGTCCGGATAGTTCGAAGTATTCGTCTCGGCAGTGTTTCCGGTCTGCTGGGTCTGCGCCGTGATGTCCGCGTTGATCTGGCTTCCGGTCTGCTGCAGCTCTGCCGTCTGCGATTCCTGCTGCGACAGGCCGACCTTGATGCTTGCGATGTATTCCTCGGGATCCAGGTATCCGGCCTCGACCATGTTCCAGAACGTGGTGGGGGTGGCGCCTCCCGTGTAGATCTGTCTGTACAGGTCGTCTTCCGTCAGGCCGTACTGGCCCAGGATGATGCTCACCTTCTCTCTGTAGTCCACCGGCTGGGTTGTGACGGCGGTCGTCTCCGGGGTGTCTTTCTCTGTCGTGGCGGCTGCCTGCTCTGCCTTGTGGGGGCTTTCCAGGCCGCTGAGGGCCATGTCCGCGAATACGTCGGCCTCCATGATCTGGACGGCTGTTTCCACGGCGTTCTCCTTGTCCGAGCCCGTCAGCGAGCGTATGACCTTTCCGTTGGCATCGACGATGTCCACGGAGCCGTCCTGGTTCACCCTTATGTTCTGATTGCCCTGGTTGATGACTATGTAGTCCGTTCCCGTGGAATAGGAGGTGTTGCCTTCCGTGAGGTCTGCATAGCGGATCTGCGTCGGCGCGACGATGGTGGAAGGAGGTGTATCGTACTCCTTCTCGGCCGCTTCGGCTGCGGCGATCTCCTCCTTCTCCTTATTCACGGACCTGATCACCGTGGCGGCAACCGTTATCGCCAGCACAATGCCGAGGAAGATTCCTCCGATCACGAAGACGGATCTCTTGTTGATCCTCTTCTGTGAGAGCGATGCCTGGCGGAACGTGCTCTTTTTGTCCATGAGGACCTCCTTATTTCGCGGTGATCTTCACCTGCTCCTTCTGGGAGCTCTTGAGGATGAAATACTGGTTGCCGGTAAGCACGCAGTCGACCTTCAGCAGGTTTCCTGAGACATAGCGGTAGTTCACCAGTGTCTCCTCGTTGTTCTTGACGAGATAAAGTGACGGGAGATCGTCGCTGTTGACAACCGTGACCGGGAACTGGATATATGTGCTGACTCCGCTTGAGACGACCAGCTGGGGCGTCCATGTCGGCTTTCCGCTGGTTGCCTTGATGTTGTAGCTGTAGTTCGCGTTGGACAGGTCGATGGTGTACTCGCTGGAAGCCTTGTACTCCTCTATGACCTTGTCGAATCCCTCGGCGACGTAGACCCCGTCTGCCGTCTCCGTCGGATAACGGAACTTCAGGGCCGTGAAGTAGTAGGTCTCGAAGCTGGCGATGCGGAAGTAGTACGTCCTCAGGTTCGTGAGCAGGATGAAAGACGTGTCAAGGCCGACCTTCAGCGGTCTGATGAACAGATGCTGGACCGTCTGGCCGTTCTCGACGGAGTAAGCCGTCTGAAAGGTCCATGAGTCGGCGCCGTTGGCTATCGCGTTGGCGGCGATCTCCTCTCCCGGCTGCATCCTGAGGTCCGTGATTCCTGTCGGCGATGTGATGATCTCATAGATCCTGTTGGGCACATAGTCGTACACGGCCATGCTCTCGGTGAATGCGGTCGAGCTGTTGATGTACTGGAACGCGCTCTCGGTGGCCTGCTTGGCAAGAAGACCGCTGGACACGACGTTGTCGTCGTCCTTGAGCTTCGTGTTCACCGCAAGACCCTCTGAGAGTGCCTGCTCTATGTCGCTCTTCGTCTTCTCCTGGTTCTTCAGGGAACTGGAGACCACGCTGGTTGTCTCGCTTTCGAGGATCCTGAGCGTCGTGATGTCGATGATCGGGCTGGTGACCAGGTCTTCCGGCTGGATGACCGCCGTCAGCGGGATCTCCGAGTCCACACCGTAGGGATTCGTGCTCACATCGATCGTCTGGATCTTCATCCAGTTGCTTCCGTCCTTCACGTCCTGGGTGGACATGCAGGAGGCCAGAAGCAGCGTCAGCACCGCAAGCGCGGCTGTCTTTGCAATGATTCCTTTCATTTGATGCTCCTTATCTCATGTCAGGTTGTCGGCTTCCTTTATGGAGAAGCCTGAGATGTACATTCCGATCGGGTTGTTCCTCAGGTCTCTCTCCGTTGCCGGGGTGTAGAACTCTACGGAAAACCTTCCTTCATACTGTGTGTCCGAAACGATCGCATCGTCGGACCTTCTGTATATCGTCTCCCTCCAGGTGACCTGCCAGACGTTCTTCGCATACAGGACGACGGACATCTCCGCCGCAGGGATCTTGACGTACTGCGTGGCCGACCGCTCTATCGGGTTGTTTACGGAATACCACTCTCCTATCAGCGAGGATGCTGACGAGAGGCTCTTGGAATAGACGTCCAGGGCATTCGCCTGGTTGACGGAGTTGTCTGTGGACACGCTCCTCAGATTCATCACGTACTGCATGATGAAGTATCTCTGCGTGGCGTCGTTCGGAGTCCAGTTCTGGAGGAGCTGGACCTGGCTGGCGTTGTAGCGGGCCTCGCCGTCGCCGGTGAGCTCGATGACGTACGGCTGGCTCTTGGGAAGCGACGCCAGATAGGCGTCCAGCAGAGCAAGGACCAGCACGACGATTCCGAGCAGCACTATGAGCGCCGTCTTGACGGTGTTCATCATCTCCATGTGGCCGAGTCTGTTTATTACGTTCTTTTCCTTTGCCATTGCCTACCGCTCCTTTCTGATGTCGTAGTCGTAATATGTCACGTAAAGACCTGCAGGGTCGTACTTCAGGTCGATTTCCCTTCCGGCTGTGTAGCATCCGAGCTCGAACACGCCGTCGTAGGTAGTCTTCGATCTGAACTCTTTTGTCTTCAGGTCGTATTCCCTCTCGACCCATGCGACGGTCCATTTGTAGGGACCCTGCTTGGTCATCACGATGTCGTCGTCCGGGATCTCGATGTATGTGGACACCGTTCCCGTCTGCGGATGCACCGACAGGTAGTCGGCTATGATCTGGGATTCCAGTGCATGGATCGAACCGAAACCCAGGAACCTCAGCCTCGACGACTCGTCCGAGTCGTCTTCGAGAGGGCGTTCCCTCAGCGCCTTGATGAATTCGCGAAGGAACCACTTCGTGGTCCTCTCCGTCGGCGTCCAGGTTTCGAGCAGCCTGACGGCGTCCGCGTCCCAGGAAGCCTGGTACGATTCGTTGATCTCCAGCGCCTGGGGATCGCTCCTCACCTCGCTTCCGAGCTTCACGTTCAGGATCAGAAGCAGGACCGTCATGGATCCGAGGACCATCAGCAGCAGGTTGAGGAGCCTTCCCTTCTTCGCCACCGACGCGTTCTCGTCGCGTACGATCTCGGCGTAGTGTTTCTCAGCCATCCTCGAGCCTCCAGTCGTTCGAGTGGTCGCGCAGATCCAGAAGCTCAGTGAGCTTCCTGTCGCCGGCCCTCGTCCTCTCCATGAAACCGATGACGTCTATGGCGTCCTCGATCATCTCCCTCTGGCTGGAGGCGGAGACCTCCGTGCAGAGCTGGTCCAGTCTGACGATCGCGTCCTTCGCGCTCTTGGCGTGGATGGTGCTCATCCCTCCCGGGTGTCCGGTATTCCATGCTTTGAGCATCTGAAGGGTCTGATCCCCTTCCAGACACTCGCCGACGATTATCCTGTCGGGACGGCTTCTCAGCGCGTCCCTGACGGCCATCGTGTATGAGTAATAGGGGTTGATGAGGACGTGGCCCTTGTTGGGCACGTTGCACACCAGCTCCTCGATGTCCTCTATGATGTAGGGTCTCTGATAATCCGGGATGTAGGACAGAAGGGTGTTGATCATCGTCGTCTTCCCGCTTCCGGTGCTTCCCGCCATGACCACGTTCCTGGATTTCCTGACAGCATCGGCCAGAAAGTCCATCTGCTCTTTCCCGACTGTTCCGGAAGCGACCATCTGCTCTCCGGACATGACGAACTGGCTGGGTTTCCTGAACGTCGCGGTCGTCCTCTTGACGATCGGCGGGATCTGGAACAGGACCCTCAGCCCCATGATGGGGATGACCGCGGTGTAGCTGGGCGCCTGCTCGTTGATCAGATGGTTGGAATAGGATGCCAGCGAAAGCGCCGCGCCCTTGAGACCGTTCTCCGAAGTACGGCATTCCGGGATCCTCTCCATTCCTCCCTTGTGGTCGATCCAGACCGTACCGTCCTCATTGACCATGATGTCGGTCCAGCCTTCGGAGTCCAAAAGCGCCACCAGGGATTTTCCGAGACTTATCCTTATGTCTTCATACGCCTGCTGTGCTGTTACCACTTCTGAATCCCCTGTACTTGTCTTCTCCGAACGGGTCCGTCCCGTCCTTGTCGTAATAGTCGGCCAGTGCCTTGGCCGCCCTCTCTATCAGAACCTTGATGACCTCTGAAGCCTTTGTTTCCTTGGCCTGAGCCTCCTCCCTCGTCATCACCGGATCGGGAGTCCTCTTGTACACCAGGGATATCAGCTGAAGAAGCGTCTCCTGGTTGAGCTCGAGAAGGACCGTCATCTGCTCCAGCGCCGACTTCAGGCCGAACACGTCCGTCCTGAGTGTCGTCACGTCCGTTCCCGGTGAGAACAGCGTGTTGCGGATGTAGGTCCCCATCGGGACCCCTGCCTTCTTCGCTTCCGCCTCTATCCTCGAGTACTGCTTGTCGGAAAGCCTGACGCTCACCTGCCTACTGCTCATCGTCTTCCTCCCAAATCTCGTCCCAGTCTTCTTCCGTCGGGTCATCCACCAGCATCGATGCCACGAGGTCCCTCATTTCGGGGTCCTGCACATACGGCATGTCCTGGTTCAGCATCGCCTCGGCCAGGTCCGGATCGGTGTCCTTCATCGCCTCGCGCACTTCCGCCGGGGCGTCCTCGAATGCAACGTGGACTCTCTCCTCCTCTTTGGGCTTGTCGGGTTTCCTGACCTCGTCGTTCAGCTCGAACGAGACCGTGTTCTCCTTCAGGCTTCCGTTCATCACGATATTCCTGATGGTGCTGGTCACTCCCTTGAGGTTCTTCCACTGGTTCTTCATCAGCGTGGGCGGCATGTCCAGAGTAACCTTCCTCTTTCCGTCCTTGTATTCCGTCTGGATCGGGACCGGGAACTTGTTGCCCTTCTTGTCCTCTATCAGGCGGGTGAACCTCTTGTCGAGGAAGTACATTATCTTCTTCGCCTTGTACGGCTGCTGGCCTGTGGCCAGGATCAGGAGGTCATCGAACGGCATGCTCTTGATCTCCTGCGCCGTCATCAGGCTTCTTCCCTGCTCGTGTATGGAGATGTTCTCGCCCTTGTGGATCATGTTGCCCATGTTTCCGCTGTAGGACGTCTCCTCCTTCTTGACCGTTCCCTGTCCGAGCATATCCTCGACACGCTTCAGGGAATCGGGGTGCTGGACACTCAGTATCACCTGGTATCCGAAGTTGTCCAGGAAGATGGCCTCGCTCTGGTAGATCGTCTTGAGCTGGTCATACGACTGGATGACGATGCAGCAGAGAACTCCGTAGCCGGCACTCAGGGCCAGGGCTCTCTCCACTATCTCCATCTTTCCCATCTGGCGGAACTCGTCGAAGATCAGCAGGAGCTTGTGGGGATGCTTCTTCAGCTCTCTCGTCAGCAGTGTGATGGCCTGCTCGTAGAAGACCTTCATCAGCGGAGCCAGTCTCTTTATGGATGCGAGCGAGCAGCAGAGGTAGAGACTCATCGGATGGTCGAGATCCATGAAGTCCTCCATGCAGAAATCGCTCCTGTCCGTCACGGCCTGGACGTTCGGGTCGGAGATGGTGACCAGGTTGGACATCGTCGTCGAGATGACGCTGTTCAGCTGCTTGTCCTCGCAGTTGGCGAAGTATATGAGGTCCCTCTGGATTCCCCTTAGTGCCTCGATATCCTCGCTGTCGAGCTTCGACTCGTGCTCGTCCCGCCTCTTGTCCTTCTCCTCGTCGGGAAGGTTGTCCCAGACCTCCTGCTCGGCCGGCTGGATCGCGTTCTCCTCTATGTAGGTGTCGATGGCCTTTGCGTAGTGGTTCAGGTAGATCTTGACGCCGCCCTTGTCGCCGCCCTCCTCCTCGGAGACCGACTTGTTCGAGAATATCCCGTAGACCGATGCGAAGTTCCTCTTCTCCATCGGCATGCAGTAGAGCACGTACGCGCACAGGGTCGAGAACAGCCTTCTTCCTTCCGTGTTCCAGAAGGGGTCCGTGGCACCCTCGATGTCGGGCATCAGTATGAATGCCAGGTCCTGCACGTCCGCCATGGTGTACCTTCCCCTCCTGATGGCCAGGAGCGGGTTGTAGTGGATGCTCTCGTCCGGTCTCTCCGGCTCGAACTTGAAGGTGTAGCTGAACCTCGAGCGGAAGTTGCTCGTGATGCCCCATCCTTCGGACTTCGGATCGAACACTATCATGCTGCCGGGCCATGAAAGCTCTGTGGGTATGATGCAGTTGATACCTTTTCCGGAGCGGGTGGCTCCGACGATAAGTGTGTGCTGGTTCTCCGTGTGGGCGATCAGGTCACCGGCCTTCTTCAGCTTCCAGTTGTTCTTGCCCGGCTGCCAGTAGACCAGCCTCTGCTGGTACTCCTCGGGTTTCTCGCCGGCCTTCTTCTTCGGTTTCGGCTTCGCCACGCGCTTGTATCTGGTGTTGTTCGTCTGTCCGAGTACCATGCCGGTCGCGTTGACGAGTCCGATCTTCCTCAGCTCTCTCGTGGAAGCCCACCTTGCGCTTCCGAAAAGGGTCGTCTTCTTGTTTCCGGCCCTGAACACGATGTTGATTATCGTGCTCAGGATGATGAACAGGATGATGGCGGAGAAGAGGGTCAGGAGAAGGAACGGCCAGCAGTCGTAGCTGGACGGTCCGCCTCCGAGTTTCTGCTCGAATATCATCGAGAGGAGCTTTGCGTTGGACTTGAGAAGCCCTTCCTGCACGACATACCTGAACCAGATGAGCGGATGGAACGCCGGAACGGTGAATCTGGAGAAGAGGACCATCTTCGTCGATGTCCCCGGAATCGGAGCAATGCGGGAACAGGCGCACAGGAACGCGAAGAAGGACAGCGCCGCTGCCAGGATCTTGGTTATGACTCTCCATACTTTCCTCATGTTCTCTTCCTCTCGATTCCCCTGCCGTTGCCGATGTCCTTCACCCGGACCTCCGTCTTCATCAGGTCTTCCATCAGGTCCTCGTTGATCCTGTCTTCCAGGAGATGGACCTTGCCGTCCTTGTCCTCTACAGCGAGATAGAGGACACCCTCCCTCTCGTTGTCATCCATCACATCTATTACCTTGCCTTCGAACGACGGAGACCCGGGAGGGTCCACGATCGCGTCCGGCCTGTGGAAGAGCTTCCTCAGGAAGTCCTCCTGCAGCTTGGTCTTGTATTCCATGGAAAGCTTGTAGCCTTCCGGAGTCTTCTCGACTATGGGGCCGTATTTCTCCTTCTGGCTGGCAAGGTAGTTCAACCGCCTTCTGACCAGACGCTTGGCCGCACTGTCGTCCAGCTTCGTGTTCGGGATGAACTTCCCTCCGCTGTCCTTGCGGCTTCCGGCCCAGATGTCCTGGTCGATAAGGGAGAATCCGTCCCTCTCGATGTCGGAATTCAGCACCTGCTTCACTTCCCTCTCCGATCTCGGGCCCATGATGTCCGTGAGGATCCTCGCGGCGTCGGATCTGGCGTTCTTCTTCGCATAGCTCTTCGGGAAGTGGTAGAGCTCGCCGTTCTTCGGATTGACCCTGGAGACCAGGATGTGCACATGGGGATGGTCGGTGTTGTAGTGGTTGTCCGCCACCCACCTGAAGGTATCGGCCCCGATCCCTTTCCTTGAGAAAAAACTTTCCGTCATGAACTTGGCGGCCAGCAGGTTCAAATCCGCTCCGGGATCCTGCGGCGAGAGGATGATCCTGAAACAGGAACCGGATCCGATGAGGTTCGCGGCCTCCTGGTCGTCGAGCCTTATCATCCCTCCAGTCTCGTTGTAGGTGTAATGCGTGTTGCCTGCCCTGGAGAGCTCGTAGGTCGGCTTCATTTCCAACGTTGCCTCCTGACGGCCCATGTAGTTGAGCTTGTTCTGGTTCAGCACCGCGCTGGCAGCCCTCGAGAAGGACATCTTGACCGTGCAAGAACGGCTGGATCCGTAGGCCGCCTTGTACGCAGCCTGCTTCCATACCTTGCCGCCGAAACTGCAGGAATAGCTCACCTGCGGGGTACGGCGGATCGAGACATATCCCGAGGACGTTCCTTTCATCCTCTTCGGGGTGGTGATGATCTCGTCTTCGTCGAAGATCGACCTCTGCTTCATCTTCCATCCCTCGCGATCTTGCCGAGCTGCCATTTGTCGACGCAGAAGTCGACGACGGTGGAGCCTTCGGGCTGGGATATGTAGTACTCTCTCTTCCTTTCCATGTGGGAGATTATGTCTATTTCGGAGTCGCTGAGGCCGAACTTGCGGTAGACGGCGAACAGCTCGCTTTTTGAATCGCCGATGTCGGGGTTCGCCAGGAATATCTTCGTATGGCAGGAGGTGATGAATTCCTCGGGATCGTCGATGTCCTTGATGTTCTGGACCGCGAATCCTACGAATACATGCTTCTTCCTCAATGTCTTCAGCCATTCCTTGATCTTCTTCCTGAACATCGGGTGGTTGATGAACACCCAGGCCTCATCCATGAAAACGATCGTCGGAGGGTTGTTCGGCTGGTCGAAGAGCTCGTCCAGTCTGGAGAACAGGAAGTGGAGCGCCGGGTAGATGGCGATGTCTCCCAGATTCATCAGCTTTCCCATCTCAACCATCGTGAGGCGGCCGAAGCTTCCGGCGTTGAATTCGTCCTTCTCTCCGTTGAAGAGCTTGGACAGATCGTCGTCGTCGAGGAGCCTCCTGAGGCAGCCGATGACAGGACTTGTGGGCTTTCTTCCGTTGAGCCTGTCGGTGAAGCGCTCGAGAGTCGGGATGGAATCGTCCCAGCTGCGGCAGATGGCGTTCACGTCGGCGCTCATCTCCGGAGTCATCGTCACGTTGCATGCCTGCACGACCGTCTCGATCCACTGCTGGGCATCCGTAGGATTCTCCCTGATTCTCGAAAGGGGCATGAAGCGGAGGATGCTGTTGTCGTCGCACGGGATGTACTCCTGGCCTCCGGCGTTGTTGCATACACGGGAAAAGCTCCTGTCCTTGTCGAAAAGGATGAACCTGGCTCCCGGATAACGCATCCACTGGCTTCCCAGAAGGGCGATGAGGACGGACTTTCCTCCTCCTGTGGCTCCGACCATGAAGTGGTGGCCGATATCGTCTTTCGGGCCGTTGAGGTTCAGATAGTACTGCTCTCCTGTGAGAGTGCGTCCGACAACATGGGGATACCCGCAGCCTGTCAGGGTCTTCAGGTAGTGGTTCACGGGACCGCCGTGATAGACGGTGGTGAAAGGCATCATGTCTGCCACGTTGGACGATGTGAGATAGGGCCTGCGGAGACAGTGCTTCGAATCTCCGGGCATCGTCCCCAGCCATGCCGGGAAATTGGCCGTCGGACCTTCGATGATCGCGTCGAATCCCGTGGTCCTCATCTTCTCGAGAACCTTGTTCCTCATTTCCTCGAGGGTCTTCGAATCCTCGGCGATCAGGGTGACCGTGCTGGTGAAGTTTCCCATCGTCTCCCCTTTCGTGAGGGAGCCGAGGACTTCCTGAAGCTCCTGCGTATCCGTCGCAGCCTGTGCGTCGACGTGGCCAGAATCCTTTCCGGAAGAGGCCTCATACATGGAGTCCTTCCAGCTCTTGGTGGCGCTTCTCGCAGCGGTCTCGAGCTTGTTTCCGATCTTGATGCTGTCGTAGTTGGACTTAGGGACCCATCTTGTGGACCATATGAACGGGAACTTCAGCCCGAGAAGCGGCATCAGCATGGAGCTGTACGTATGGGACGGCCAGCCCTTGAAAGTGAGGACCTGGAGGAGCTTGTTGCCTCCGAGGATCATCGGCTGTCCTTCATCAAGGGAATTCACGACGAACTGGTACGACACGTCGGTCATCCCGTTCTCAGGCCCCTTGAGGTTCTTGGGTTCGGCATTGGCGCACGAACCGAGGAATGAATAGATGTTCTCGAATCTGTTGTCGGCATCCGGATCCGCGACGCACCGGAGCCTTCTGGCGTCCGCGCCGATCGTTCCGAGAGCGACCTCGAAGTTCGAGAACACGTCCTCGGCCTTCTCCCTGTCCATGGGGGAGATTCCGTTTCCGGAAAGGTCGACCTTCCAGGTCACGCTTGCGTACCAGACGTTCCTCAGATTGGCCTTCTTGTCTCCGAACACGACGTTGTTGCGGTATTCCTCGACAGCTTTGTTGTAGGGGTCCATCTGCGACATTGCGGACGGGTTGACCCTGATGGCCGACGGGATCCTGTGCATGGTGAACCAGAAGCTCACTCCGGTTTCCAGGTTGCGGAAATACCTGGTCACCCTTTCGGCAACGTCGTCCGAAACCTGGCGATCGGTGCTGCTGTCCATGAAGTCGACCCTCCAGCACGCCATCAGGCGCGAGTCTTTCGTGAGGACCGTCCCGTCGGGGAATATCTCTTCCCAGGGGAGGTATTCGGCGTAGCTGATACCCCCTGTGTTCGCATTCTTCTGTCCTATCGTCTTCCTTGCCATTTATGCTCCCTTCAAGACCCTGCTCAGGGGTCGTAGTGCTGAGGTCTCTTCATCGCGTCGACGAAGTATTTCAGCGTGTTCTCGTCCTTCTTGTATATTCCCTTGACGATCAGGAAGATCACAAGGGAAACGGGAAGGAAGAACCACATCCATTGCGTGAGTATGAAAATCAGAATGGACGGCAGCCAGATGATGGCTATGAGCGGCATGGGCATCCCCATGCCGAATCTATTCGTTGTCAGTGCCCTTGCCAGCGGTGATCTTCTCATGTGCCGTTCTCCAATGCGTTTCTCGCCGCTTCAAAGGAGGGGTTGCCTCCGAACATGAAGGAGAATGCCGACAGCGTGAGGAATATGATCCCCATCACCAGCAGGTATTTCATAACGGCGTTCCATACGGATGACGCCTTGTGGTTCTCGTTGAAGTCCTTGATGATGTTCCAGATAGTCCGGAGCATCAGGAGCAACGCGATGCCGGCGCTGGTGAAGAGCCTGTATACGATCCCCGCGGAGAACGCGAAGGGATGCTCTTCCGCCGGTGCGGCGAAAAGCGGGATGGAAACAAGCAGCGCCAAGGCCAGAACCACGAATGCCTTTCTCTTCATGCTCCCCTCCTCATGTGAAACTCCTGCCGAACACGAGATATGTGATCAGCGAGAGGTTGAAGATCGCGAACACCGCCAGGGCGAACTTGATGATGGCGCTCTTGAACGCCTCGGGGTTCTGTTCCCTGGAGTAGTATGTCTTGACCATCTCGACGGCGAATTTTATCGTGAGCGTCAGTCCGGCCACTATTCCTCCGAGAAGGACGAAGAGCCTTGCGGAGAAATTCCTCACAATGAGTTCCAGGGTCAGCTTCGTGCCTGACTCTGAGGATGCTGCATCCACGCTTCCCGGATCTGCAAAAAGCATCACCGGTACAAGGACAGAGTTGAGGATTGCAAGGAATTTCTTCTTCATCGGACCGCTCCCTATAAAAAGGATTCCCGTCTGTTCCGAGGCGCCACGGCGTTAAGCCGGTTCCAACCATGCCGGCCGGAACCGGCATTCACGTCAGTGGATCAGGTTAGAGATCATCACCTGGGCGCCCTTGAGACCGTCAACGAAGTTTCCTGTCTCCTGTTCAGCCGATCCGTTTGTAAGGAAGCTGAGGACGAGCTGGAATGAGATGAAGATGATCGCAACGATGCCGAAGACCAGGAGGGCCTTTCTGACACCGGTCGGATTCTGCTCTCTTTCCATGTAGGCCTTGATGACCTGCCAGCCGAAGATGATGGCCAGGATGATTCCGAGGCCCCAACCCGTCATGAACTTTCCGACTGCCTGAAGCGGGGAAACCAGGGTGTCCAGATCGGCGCTACCGGTGGTAGTTGTGCCGGCAAAGAGCGGCAGACCGACGAGCATGAGTGCGACAAGTACAAAGATGAACTTCTTCATTCAATGTCTCCTTTCTGTTTGTTTTTCTCCGCAAGCTCGACGAGCCAACGCGGATTTTCGAATCCATACGTCAACAGGGGGAAGATCCTGGCCTTTATGGCAGACCGACCCACTGCGCCGAAGTAACGGGAGTCATACGATCGTGGATCCTCGCCTCTGACGGTGTAGTATCCGTCGTCGATCGAGACCACTCTCTTCAGAAGCCTCAGGGCCCTGACTCCGAGATAACCCGCTCCCATCGGGTTCTCGACCTCAACCAGGTCCCCGACCTCAACCGACCACGCGGGAAGCCTTATGTAGAAGCCTACCGGCATGGATGGCGAATCGTTGTACGTCACGCAGAACGTGACGAACAGCGACACGATTATCAGGAAGATCGCCAGTGAAACGGGAAAGACCATTCGGAATACCTGTTTCATGTTCAGTTCCTGATCGAGAAGTAAGCCGCCGTTCTGGGGAACGGCCCGGAGAAACCCTCCGCTTCAAGCTTCTTCTTCGTCGAGGGTGTGATCGGCATGCGGCGCTCGAGTACCGGAACACCGTCCAGCGTCGCCTTGTCCAGGCAGCGCATGACCTTGCGTACGGCCTTTGCGGCGCGGCGGTCTGTGTACGGCTTCCTCAGGATCCCTGATCCGATGGCCAGCACCAGTGCCGAACATGCCTGCGGATAGATGGGGAGATACTGTGTAACGTCCTTCATCTCGTCCTTGCCCCTCTCGTCATCACCGGTATCCTCTCAAGGGTCCTTTCGTCCTCGAGTTTCGCTTCAACCTCCGCAAGGATGCGGAGGACGCTTCCCTCGGAAGTCCCAAGGATATCCCAGAGCCATGCGGTTTTCACTCCCCGCACCGAGGCTTCCAGGTCTACGGTGTTAACCAGCGCAGAACGTACCGCCTTGCATTCGGGCATCTTCACGATCCCCTCGCACTCGGCCACCGTGCTGCGCACTTTCCGATCCAGGATGCCGAGGAACTTCGTGGAACACAGGACCTTCCTCAGCATCTCGGTGGACAGCCCCGAAGGGACGTCCGCCGTCTCCAATACATCGACCACCTCGTAGCCGAGGTTCTCGAGCTGCTCCCTCGCCCATCTGATCTGGGCGACCAGTATCGAATACCCTCTGCGGTTTATCCCGTCGGGGTCTATGTTCGCGCGGAACTCGTGTATGGGCGAGACGAGGTATACCTTCACGACAGCACCTTGTACTCGTCGCCGACGACGTTCAGGTCGAGGTTTTCGGGAAGGAGCCCCTTGAGCTTCTTCAGGTTCTTCCTCTGCTCCATGATCTCCGCATCCGCATCGGGGCCGATCATCGCCAGCCCGGCGCGGTCGGTCCAGAAGGTCGCGCACATTCCGGAGGCCTCCAGAAGCGGCTTGTCCAACAGCTCCTGGTTGACCTTCAGCGCATTCTCCGCGCATGAGTAGTAATCGATGAGTGAAATTGTCTCGGGAAGGAACTTCTCGGACAGGCTGAACCACCTGACCTCCAGGGTTCCTTCCTTCACCGTCGCGCAGTAGAGCCTTGCGTACAGCTGTGTCCGGCCCAGGCCCCTCCTGTCGAGGCGGCAGTTGTTGGCGACGGATATGAGGGTGGCGGAAATCCCGCAGGCCACCATGATGGCCTTGAGGTTTCCGAATTCGATGGCCTTGAGGTTGTTGTAGATGTCGTTCATCGCGTTGACGAACGTCATGGAATCACCCTCTATGCTGTCGCAGGGGGCGAATTCGGACGGGACGATCTTCTGGCCCTTCTTCGAGAACACCGTCGGGATCATCATCCCGCCGTTGCCTCTCTCGGGCTTCTCAAACCTGAGTTCGCCGGCCCCCGAAGAGCAGAAGTCTCCCAGCTTTTTCTTGTATTCCTCAACGTCGTACACCGAAATGCTCCCTTTTGCGGCCGTCGGTTTTCCTTTGTGTCGGACTTTGCGGCCGTTTTCAGAATTGAGCATAACACTTTTGTGACGGAGTTTCAAGCACGTTTTTCAAAAAACGTCCGTTTTGACATGCAACTGACATTCAACCATATGAAAAAGGGCCGCCTTTCAACGACCCTTTTCGGTTTTTCCGGTTGAACCAGGTGTATCAGAGACCTTCCATTCCCTGCTCCATGGACTCGTTGTGGCTCTTCTTGGGTTCCTTGGGAGCGCTGCCGTTCGCAGCCGCCTTGTCGAGGGCGTTGCCCTGGGCCTTGGATTCCTTGTTTTCCTTGCTCTTGGGCGGCTCGGGAGCGGGATACAGGAAGTCGAATGTGTACACCACCTTCGCATCCTTTTTCACGCACTTCTTCTTGTCGGCATCCGAGAGCTTCTCGAATTCCTTCTCGCTGACGCTCTTCTTCTTGCCTTCCTCCGTGGTCATGACATAGGAGTCATGCTTTCCGAAGTCCTTGTCGCACGAGGGAAGCCCTGCATAGGCCAGGATTCCGGAATCGCTCTTCATAAGGTCGGCGATCATGCGGATCTTCATGTTGGCATTCCAGTAACTGGTATTGCCGTCCTTGTCCTTTCCCCTCATCTCCTTCAGGTATTCGGACTTGATGGCGACGAAAACGTCGCGCCTGGCTTCCGGATTCAGGTACATTCCGGGAACCACGGCGAAGTTCTTCTTCGGATCCTTGAACGGAACGATCTTTTCGCCGGCCTTCACCCTGTTCGCATATTCTTCGCGGGAAAGCTGCTCAGGCCCTGCGTAAGCCTTGTAGGTAAGGCAGGTGATCCCGCTTTCCTTGCACTTTTCGGCCTGTTCTTTCGTGATCTCCACAAGCCCGTCCTTCAGAATGCGGGAAGCTTCGAAGAATCCGCCCTTGGAAAGGCCGTATTCCTTCTTCTTTTCGTCGTACCCCTTGTCGAGCGCGATATCGAGGAGGTACTTGGAATCCTTGAGCGTCGGAGTGAACTCCTTGGTCTCAACGGGGGTGAGGTCGGGTCCGTTCTGAATGAAGACTCCGACATCTTCCAGTCCCTTCGCCTTTTTGAGATTCGCTGCAAGCATGTCTGCCATGCTGGGCGCGAGGTACTCAGGGCAGACGATTCCAATCGCACCGTCCCTGTTCTCGCCCTGGATCATCCTGGCATAGGACTTGACGAATTTGTACATGTTGTCGGTGTTCACGACGCCTTTGTACTTGCCGTCCCAGTTGAGCTTCTCTTTTTCCTTCGCCTCCAGACCGTATGTTCCCTCGGGAAGATTCTTGCCGTAACCGAGCTGGATCTCCGCGGGCTGGTAGTTCTTGTCATAAGCGGGCTCGTTCTTTGAAATGATGATGCTGACCATTTTTCTGTTCTCCTTTTCTCTTTTTTATTTTCTCAACACTTGAAAGTGTCATTTTCTGTCTAATTAATTGAGAGGCCGTACGGCTTGCGCGGTTTCTTGTCCTGGGATTTGTCCGGCTCAGGCGGTTTGTTGCCCCGGGAAAACTCAAATACCGCCATGCGGCTATCTCTCCCGTCTGCCGGGAAGGAAACTTTAGGTTTCTCTTTCTGCTTCGCTTTCTCCAGCTTATTTTCCACAAAATCAAGAAGGGCGCCTTTGTTCTTCATCTTCTTCTCCTCGCCGTTGAGGATCGTGACGACCTCGACATTCGGGCCCAAAAAAAGGTTCTTGTCCACGGGGCACAGGTGCGCCAGATCTTCCTGTACTTTCTTCACGAAGAGATCCATTATCCCCGGACCCTTGAATCCGGAGGCCTCGAGCTTTGCCTTCAGTACTTCGGAGGCTTCGAATTTTGTCCTCAGTACTTTCTCGTTCTCTTCCAAGGTGAAGTCCGGAAACTCTTTGTACAGGATCCTTTCTATGTCTTTCCTCTCTCTTTCCGGAAAGCGGCCCTTCACCTCTTCGAAATCCTTCTTCATCGCATTCAGTCTTTCCAGGTTCGTCATCCGGTTCTCCTTCAGCGTCCATCGGCAGGATTGCCGTCGTTTGCTGCTGTCATGGCTTCCTCCGCCTGCTGGGTCTTCGCCATATCCTCGGGGGACTGTCTGACGTCCATGTTCTCAGGAATGGAGATGGTCTTGTCGGAACCGGGCGCCGGCTGGGAGATTCCGTTCTCCGGACCTTCGAGCTGTCTTCCTTTCTTGCTGCGGTTCTTTCCATCGCCGTCGCGGGCCGGCTGCACAGGCTGCTTCTCTGTGGATTCCAGGCCGGCAGACTGCTTTACAAGACCGTTCCTCACCTTCATGAGAAGCTTTCCGAGGTGGTTCTCGCCCTTGCCGTCGTAGACGCCCCAGAACGAATCCTTCCAGACGTTGCCTTCCGAGAGCTCCTTCGTTCCGGTTTCCGCGAGCTTTTTCGCAAGCTCGGGGTCCTGGAACTTCAGATTGAGACAGCGTTCCATCACGGCGATCCTGTTGCTGTCCCAGCGGGCCTTGTCGATGGGGATGTTCCTTCCGGCCTTCTTCGCCTCCTCTCCGGTCATCGACGCGAACTTGTTGAATTCCGCGACTTCCGCCGGCGTGGGCGTGTGGGCCTTTCCGGTATAGAACAGCTTCGAAGCCTGATAAAGGGCCTCTGAACTGGAGAACTTCACCTTGTGGGAAACTCCTTCGGAGTCCTTTACCTCGGCAGTGATGCTGCACTTGCCGTACATGTTCGAAAGGAAATCGTACCTGTCTTTGAACTCGGTGACCCTGATGCCCTCGCCGAACCTCTCCGCCGAGACCAGCTTCGCCCTCGGGATGCTGGGGCTGGGACCGATGTCATCGAGTCTGATGGACCTCTGGCCGTCGCCGATTCCGAACGACTTGGTCTCGCCCTTCTCCATTGTCCACAGCGCTTCCCCCAGAGGGGACTGGCAGTTGATCAGGGTCTTTCCGTCGGCTTCCCAGGGACCGACCAGCGTGACCTTCCCCGTCTTGTTGGTCTCCATGTCGGTGTAGGTGAACTGCTTGCCGAATCTGCCGGAGTCTTTGGACAGAACGACCGCCTTGTTGATCTGGTCGGACAGTCTTTCCGCCGCCTTGGTCAGATCCCTCAGCTTCTCCTTCCCGTACTGGTACTCTGCATTCTCCCTGAGGTCGCCCAGGGCTCTGGCATCAGCCACTTCCTGACTGATCTCCGGAAGCTCGACATCCTTGATGTGTTTCAGCTTCTCCTTCGCCGCCTCGAGCGATTCTCTCAGACACGGCGTTCCTGCAGGAGGACCGCTCTTCACGGGGCCCTGCACCACTCCGGGCGAAAGATCGGCCCTCGTGATGTCGAACGTCGCGGTCTTCCCTGTTTCGTACGAGATGGTGACCATGTTGTCCTCGACTTTGGAAACGGTTGCCGTGGTTCCTGACGGTGTCGTCACGATATCGCCTACGGCGAACTCCTTCTTCACGGGTTTCTTCTCCTTGGTCTCTTCCTTCTTTTCGAACTCGAGCTCTCCTCCGGTGACCAGGTTGAACAGTCTCACATTCACTTCGGGGTCGAGATGCAGGCGGTGGTACATGTTTCCGAGATACCACTGGTAGGGAACCATCCATGACCCGTAGGGCTTGTTTCCATTGTCGGTTCCCGACAGCATCTTCGCCGCGATGGGAAGCGCCCTGCTGCGGAAGTCCTTCTCGTTCTCGTCTTTTCCGCGCGGCATTGCCTCCATGACCGCCGCAAGGGCATCGTTCAGCCACATGTTGTACAATCCGGTGTTCGCCCTGTTCGCGTATTCCTGTAGCTCGGAAATGCTTTTCCCGTGGTAGGAGTGGTTCTGTGCAAACCTCATCGAAGGGTCTTCTTTGCCGTTCTTTTCGAAGTCGTCGAGCGAAAGGCCGTAGTTGAAACCCTCGACGTAGCCGAAAGCCTCCAGTACGGGGTCCAGCTTCCTTTCGGACTCGTCCTCCGACATCTCCTTGCCGGATGCATAGTCGTACAGGTTCCCCATGTAGTCGTGCATGGAATCGTATGCCTGCGGATAGTGTTCCGCAAGGGCTTCGTAGTTGGGTCCGAACACTATTCTCAGGAAGGCATGGCGGTTGTATTCCTCGAACCTGGCCTTTCTCGAAGGTGTGCGGAGAACCAGGGCGGTACCTGCTGCCGTTCTTGTCCTCAGATCTTCTGCATCCTTCACGAACCTGTTGTAGTCCTTTTCCGGGAGTCCTGTCCTGTTTTTTGCCGTCGCAAGGAGTTTTCCGAGTCTTACGTCAAGAGTTCCGCCGTCAACGGTCCCCGATATGCCATCAAGCTCCTTTTCCTTCTCGTTCAGGTAGGCTTCAAGGCTGTTCATCCTGTATTCGAAGGCACGCCTGTCTAAGTCGGGGGCCTTTCCGGTCTCGGGATCGGGAGCGGGCCACTTGAGTTCTCCGTATTCGACCAGCCTCGGGATGTATCCGTTGAGGCTCTCGAAAAGCCGGACCCTCCCCTTCTCGTCCAGAACCGGGCGGGTGTTCCTGGCCTGGATGTCCCTGTATTTCATCAAATCCTCTCCCGCTGCGCGGAGATATGCGATCCGAATCTGATCAAGAGTGTTGTTGTCTGCCATCTCTGTCCTCCCTTCAGACTCTTGTCTGTGCCATTGCCTTCGTCGTGGCGTCCCTGTTCACCGCTTCGTACGGATTGAAGCTGTCCAACGCACTCTGCATCCCGTGGACCACCGGAAACCTTTCGGCCCCCTTGTAGAACAAGGACGCGTTGCGGATGTCCTCCATGGATCTGACCACATCGTTCAGCTTCTTTATCTCACTTGTCGCATAGGCCCTGTCGGAGGCGTCGGACAGCGAGGCCGGAGCCTTGATTTCGTTCAGATCTTTTCCCTCCGACACCAGCTTTCCGGTGTCGAACTTCACTATCACATCGTTGCCGGACTTCTCGAAGCTCAGATAGTCCATGGTCGACGGCTCGAACCTGTGACCGCCGACCTTCTTGGCGGAGAACATCTCCCTGAGGTCGGAATTCTCAAGACCCGAAGCTCCGACGATCCTGAGCGGAGGAATCTCGTAGACCTTTGTCGGGAAGTAATAGCCGGAGAATACCGTCTTGCGTTCGATATCCTCGAAGCTGTTGTTCCCTCCGGGAGTCCTGACGGACCTGTCCGAAGCGGCAGCCAGACCGGAACCGTCGGTAAGTCCCGACATGCTTGTGCCGTTGACGCGCCTGCGGAGGGCCTTGAGCCCGTACAGCCTTTCCGAGAGCTCCTTGATTGTCTCTTCTTTTATGGGAAGCATCACCTTTTCTCCGCCTGCTTCCCTGGCGGCCTTCGCCAGAAGGTTCTCGAATCTCGCATTCTGAACCACTGTCTTCGTCTCGTCGAGGATATTGCTCTCCTTTCCCTTTGAAAGGACCTCGATCTGGCGGGGGGCCTTTGAACATGCACCGATGCAGGCTTCCAGGTGGTTCTTTTCCTTGCTCTGCATTATCGCATTGTCTTTCGCCAGACGCTGGATGGTCTCCGAAAGGTAGATGTCCGCCTTCGAGGAAAGCTCCTTCCTCTTGGCGACCTCGAGGGCGTAAGATGCCGGGATGTCGTTTCTCAGCAACGTCTCCCTCGCATCGAAGTCCCTGAAGGCGTACTTCAGGACCCTTTCTGCCGGAACCTTTCTGTCAAGGACCATCGAGGCGGTGTTCTCGGGGACCTTGAGATATTCCATGTCCTTCTCCGCCTTGTTCCTTTCCTCCATGGAAGAGGTTCCGCTGAGCGTCCTTATGACCGACTGGGCCTTGGAGATGCGCCTGTCGAGCTCCTGCTCGTATTTCTCCATCGGAGATGAGGAAAGTCCCAGTTCCTTTACCGAACCTTCCCCTCTGAAGTATCCCTGGAAGTTGTAGGGCAGACCCTCGAGGATCATCCTTGCCCTAGAGTGCTGTGACTGGCTCCCCTTGCTGTCTCCGTTCGAAAGAACGTCGGCAAGGTAGTCGGCCAGCATGCCCATCTCCTTGGGATCCATCACATACTTCTCGCAGAAAGGCTTGAGCACCCTGTTCATCACCGCATTCCTCGCCGTGTCGTACTCGGGATTCTTCAATCCGGTGATGCCGACAAGGCTCGCTCTGTTAGAGCAGGCTTCCTGAAGGATCGCCGCATCGGCTCTCCTGGCTTCCCTGAGACGGTCGTATGAGCGGTTCTCGACCAGCATGTTGTACTCGGCCCTCTTGGTATCGATCCAGTCGCGGAATTCCTTGTTCCCCTCGTTCGTCCTGGAAGCTGCCGGGAAGTCTTCCTTGTACTTCTCCCTTGCTTCATAGAGCTGCTGGTATATCGCGCTCAGTTCGCTTCCGTCGTCGTTCTTCGCGACCCAGGCCTGGAACGGCATCCTGTCACCGGAGGCCCTGTATTCCGCCTCGCGGTCGTTCAGCCACAGGTTTCCGCCGTAAGCGGCGAAAGTCTCCTCCAGGTTGGACAGCACCGTCTCCTCTTCGTTCAGCTCCGTGTATGCCGAAGTCACGAGACCCGGAATCGAAGAAGGATTGACGGTCTTGTTTCCGTCGGCGGTCTTCATTATGGTATGCTTGTAGCCGGGCTCGGGAGGAAGATATTCGTGTTCGGGCTCCTTGAAGCCTTCCATGTAGCTCTGGAAGAACGCCTTGTCGCGGTCGCTCTGCGCAGAGTCCTGCAGGAATTCGCCGAATCCGGGAACCCTGACGGCCGTCTCCGACAGGAGCCTGTTGGCGTTCAGAGTGAGGTTGATCTCGTCCACGCGCTGGCCCATCTTGAGGGCATTGTATTTGAAGAAGACGTCCAGTGCGGATTTCTCGTCCACTCCCCTTGCCTTGCAGTCGTCCATGTGCCTGTTGAATGCATCCGCGTTGATCCCGTAGTGGTTGAGCATGACGGCCCTTATGTCGAGATCGGTCGGAAGCACGATGTCCCCGTTGTCGAAGCGGACCGGTCTTTCGAGGATTTTCGAATCCCTTCTATCGGAAAGGATCTTGCCGAACGCCTTGCGGTCGCTGGACAGGTCGAGGGCCTCACCCCTCGAACCGAAGTTGGACTTCGCGCGTTCGAACGCGAGTCTGGCCATCTGGTTTTTTATCTCGCTTGCTGCCGATACGTCTCCCGCAAGCTTCGCAGCGGCGTTGGCCATCGCATCGTGCAATTCCACGGAAGGGGCTATATCCTTCACATATCCCATGTCCTTCTCGATCGCGGACTTCAGCTTGACGATGGAGGCCAGGAGCCTTTCCTTCTCGGAGAATCCCCTGCTTTCGTAGTATGACGGATTTCCGGCCATGTTCTTCTCGACCTCGGCAGAAAGCTCCTTCAGTTCCGATGCAGCCCTCCTTGCGAGTGAGTTCCTGTCTCCCTTCTGGAAGCGGCTGGAGTTGTCGGCGTTGAAGAACGTCGCGTATGTTCCCAGGACGTCTGTCGCGATACTGTAGACGGGGATCTTGAGAAGGTCGGTGACGAGAGACCTTGTGTCCGAAAGCATGGCCTGGGCCTTCTCGCGTTCCGCCCTCATTCCTTCCAGGACTCCGGCCGGCAGGTTTTCCCCGATCTCGATGGCCGCGTCGATCTTCGACAGGTATTCCCTGGTGTTCCAGTATCTGGAAACCGACAGGCTGACGGAATCTATGTTCCCGATGCTGTCCAGCCTGCCCCAGAAATCCCTGATCTTCATCGCGTTGTCGAGCTTTGCCTTCTGCTCCGCCGTCCTCTTGTCTTCTTTTATCTTCAATATTGAGGAATATTCGGGAGTCGTCATGTCGCGCAGGATTTTCACGGCCAGCTTGGAGATGTTTTCCTTGGGCTGCTGCATCTCCCTGGATGTGTTGTTCCTGTCTTCGAGATAGACGGCGAACCTTTCCGCAGGATCGGCAATGGATTCCTGCACATAAAGCTCGGTACCGGCCTCGGGGAAGGTCCCCACCAGCTTGTTGTATCTTGCGTTGGCTTCCCTTCCCTCTTTCATGATCTCGTCCCTGCGGGCTTCGAAATCCTGGGCTTCTATCCTGCACGCAAGGTCGAAGTTCGTGGCAAGCAGGTCGTAGGTATCCCGGTTGACCCGGTACCGGTCGTTTCCCTTGTCGTAGTCGGCTTTGATTCCGTCCATGATGTCGGTCATCAGCTTTTCCGCCATCTCCCTCCTCTTTTCCTTTCCACCGTCGGTAAGATATACGGATTCCCCTTTTTCTCCATAGACCGGAGGCTTCTTGCTGCCGTTCGAGGTGTATCCGTCTCCCGTGAGGGTCTTCCCGTCGGGATTGAGGGTGCCGGGGAAAAGGTATTCGCTGAAAGAACAGGCCGTGCCGAGGAAGAATGTCGTGGGATCCGACGCGAATATGGCCATGGCGGTGTCATGCAGCAGCTTCGCCTCGTTCGTGGCTGTCCTCGTGTCGAGGCTGAATACATCCTTTGCCCCGATTCCGTGGTGGACGGCCATTCCCATCATGCAACGTCCGATGTTGAAGAGCGCCGGCAGGCTGATCGTGTAGTTGCCGGTCTTGGGGTTCCTCTCCGCGGGGATGTCGTATCTGTCCTGGAGTATGGAAGCATAGCGGCTGAAGGAGGTGTCGATCTCGGCAGCGGAAAGTTTTCCCTGTGCCGCCTTGTCGAGAAGTCCGCCGTGGTTGAATCCGGTGAGGCCTGCGGTCTGCTTGATCGAGGCTTCGTTCCTTTCGTAGAACGTCGGATCCTCTATGCAGATGCGCAGCATCCTCTCGAGGTCGTTGAGCGCCTTCCTCTTCTCTTCCGGAACAGGAACGAAGTTCATCTGGTTCAGAAGCTGGTACGTGTATGTCGCAGGAAGCCTCAGGAAATCCTTCGTGAAGCGGACGTTTTTCGTCGGCTCGGACTTGAAGTCGGCGTCCATGTCGTCGGCCGCCTCCTCGTATGCCCTGTTCTCCTCGTCCTCGACTTCCTTGCTTTTCGAGGTGTGATACACCGAATCCGTTCCGTAACTGCCCCTGTTGAGGTCGTCGGCGTTCTCGTTGACGACGCGTTTCTCGTTCTCGTCGGAGATCATGACGGCGCCGTACTCATCGAGAAGCCCTTCCTTCATGGTTATCTTTCTGAGTATGGCTATGTCTACAACGTCGCGGATGCGGTCATAGAGGGCGGACTCGATCTCGACCTTCCTGTTCGGGACGATGGGCCTGTATGCGAACTCCGCCGCTTCTCCTGCAAGCCTGATTATATCCTTGTAATCCATAACTCACTCCCCCAGGACACAGAAAGGCCGGACATCACTGCCCGACCTCTTCCTTTATATCTATGACACATGCGCGTATGTTCGTCATGTCCTGTTCCTCAAATTCCTTGGTATCTTCATTATCGACGCACTTTTCGTGTTTGTCAATACCTTCCGTCCGCCATGCGAGACAAAACGGCCCCTTTTGTGATAGACTGTCCGCATGAAGAAGATTCTGATCATTCTGATGGTTCTGCTGGCCGCCTCCCTCGCATTCGCGGAGGATCTGGTCGGGTTCGCTTCCGGCACCTTCTCCGATGCGGACGAGTTGTCGGCCTTCGCGTTCGTCACGTCCCTGGATGCATTGATGCAGGGAAACGGCGCCGGGGGACTTATCGCGTTCGACGAGAACGGGGATGTGGTCCTGGCCTGGTCGGTCGACGGCACGCCTACCGATTTCTTCACCGAACTTCCAGAGAACACGCTGGTCACCCCGTGTGCGGTGACGGTCCCTCTTGCAAGGGCCTATTTCGCATCGCTGGGATGTCCCACAGGCGTCTTCGACGGCATGGCGCAGAATTCATACATCATGCTCGTCTCCGTCTGGAAGTCCAACGGAGAAGTTCTGGAGGATTACCGCTACACTTTCGCGGAGAAGTCGATCTGGAACAAGGCGACCGCCCAGGGTGTGGAGGCGTCGATGGTCTTCGACTACTGGAGAAGCAGGGGCTACACCGACGACCAGGTGATCTGGAGCGTGGCCGCGGGACATTCGGTCGACGACATCGTCCTCACGGCCATAAAGGCCGAAAGGGCCGATCCATCCCGCCGCGAGACAAAGGACTCCACCATCCTGATCCTTCTCGGGGTCAGTGTCTTTGTCCTTCTGTGCGGAACCGTGACAGTGATCGTCATCGTCAAACGGAAAAAGTCGTAATGTGATATACTGAAAGGAACGGAGGCTTGATGAAAGCAGAATTCAAAACACTGAAATTCGGAGGCAACGGCGGAAGCACCGCTGCCATGAGAGCCACGGCGGACAGGATCCACAAGGTCATCGCGAATGCGAACATCCCCGGACCATGGCTCGTCGCAACACAGTTCACCGACAGCGGCTACACCATCACTGCCGGCAGGAAGCTGAAGTCCGGCGGTGCGGACATCCGTCTGGCCGTCGACGTCAACGACAGGTCTGAGTTCACGAAGGTTCCCGACAACTCTAACAAGAGCGCCGTCATCTACACGAGCTGGCGTCATCCCGAGTCGAAGGAGCTTGCCCAGGTGATCAGGAACGTCCTCGTCAGGGACGGTTTCGGATCGAGGAGGATCGAGGACGACGTGGATGTCTCGAAGTTCTTCGACCGCTACAAGGGCAGACTCAACATGGACGAGGATGGAAACCTCGTAGCGGCGGGCTGATGGATTTCTCCGGCTTCGTCCACATGGACCTGGTAAACTGGCCGGGAGAGGTTGCCTGCACGGTCTTCACGGCCGGCTGCAACCTCCGCTGTCCGTACTGCCACAACGCATCGCTGGTACTCGAGGACTGCAGTGAAATCCACACGGAAGATGAGATCCTGTCTTTCCTGAAGACGAGGGTCTGGATGAGACATCTGGTGGTTTCCGGCGGAGAGCCGACGATCCAGCCCGGACTGAGGCCGTTTCTGGAAAAGGTGAAGGCTTTGGGCGTCTCTGTGAAGCTCGACACCAACGGGACAAGACCTGAAATCGTCAGAGACCTCGTACGCGACAGGCTTGTGGATTTCGTCGCCCTGGATTTGAAGGCCCCGGCAGGAAAGTACTCGCTCGTGGGCGGGGAGAGATTCGAGGAAAGGATCCGGGAGACCTTGGAATTCCTCAGGTCGAGCAGGGTGAAGAAGGAACTCCGGACAACATGTTCGAAAAACATGCTTTCCCGGGATGACATCCTTTCCTGCATCCTGGATTCCGGCCGGATGCCACTTTATCTGCAGGTGTTCGATCCCCATGAGACGCTGGATCCCGAATGGAGGAACGCGCAGCCGTGGACGGCCGGCGAACTTGAAGAGATAGCCAGGCCCTTCGACAATGTGTTCGTCAGGTGATCACCCGATCCTCCATGTCCTGATGTCCCCTTCGGGGGATTTTTTGTATTCGTTGAGCATCTTGTAGAATGTGTTGTGACTGACGCCGGAGATCTTCTCCAGGGCACTTGTCGGCACTTCCCTCTTCTTCCACTTCACATACAACTCGTCCCAGCCTTCCGGATAATTCCGGCCCGGCCAGGATTTCTCGTTGTCTGTTCCGGGCCAGCCGTCCAATGTCGAATAGATGTCTGTCGCGATCCTGAACGCCAGATGGTTCTCCTTCGGCTTTTCGAAGATCATCGTCGCGGGACAGTCGGAAAGGACGACCTCAACCCCCGTCAGGCCGGATGCACGACGCAGGATGGATTCCTTGGTCCGGCCGATGTCCTTCAGGGAGAAGAGAAGCAGAAGCCCTCCTCGGTATCTTGCGATTTCGGCTTCGAGATTGACCCACATGTCGAACCGGCCGGGGACATCCGTATATACGGAACAGGTGTTCCCGTAAGAAGGCGGGACAAGGGCAAGCAGTTCCCTGACCGCCTGATCCGGAGTACCGGACCGCCGGTATAGCCAGATGCTGCGGTACAACGGGGTTTCGAAACGGCTGTCGTCGAACAGTGGGAGTTGGTCCATAGGCAGATTATACAGCGGGAGAAGCTCCGGGCAAACAAAAATCCATATTATAAGGCAAAAGAAAACCGGCGGGGACGATTCCCGCCGGCTTCTTTGTCATCTGGCGTCGTTGATCGGCGCTCTCGATCCTCCTGAGCTGGACGTCTCGGAAGACTCCCCTCCGGAAACGCTGGAGGAACCTCCGCCCATCAGGTTAGATACTCCTCCCAGCATTCCTACACCCATATTGACAGGCATGCGGGCAGCATCCTTTGCCATTCGTGTGATTCCTCTTGTGAGCTCGTGCATGCGGTCCATGCTGGCCTGGCCGCTCATCAGGGCATTTGTTATTGAAGAACTCTTTCTTATGAAATATATCTGCATGAACGCGGCCATGATACATACGAAGAAATGCATGATCAGCATGCTCCATGAGGGATCCGCCGCTTCCGTATTGAGATTGGATTCTGCCAGGAATGCTGAATTGCTGGAGACCTCTATTGCATTTCCGAGTATTGTGTTGATGGTCTGAAGAAGTTCTGTCTTTCCAATGTAGTCCAAATCATCCCAGGATGAGACGTTTTTGTACGTGTCTGGATACAATTCCTTCAGAACGGACAGACTGTTGTTGATAAATGTGGAGAACTCCGAATCGATCAGTCCGTTTCCCTTGTAGTTGTCGTCCACGCTGGAGCCGAGCATTGCAGCAAACGTGATTGTGGCGTATTCTATCGGGGCTTCTGCAAAATAGGTGTAATCGAAATCCGTATAATCGGAATTAAAATAGAAGTTGCTTGCATCGAAGGACGCTTCCATCTGGATGCTTTTCTTGACGTAGCCGCTTGATGGAGCATTGGCGGAAACGTTGCGAAGGAACGTAAGGAAGCCGTTTCTTATTCTGAAAGCATAGGTGTTGCCTGCAACGGAAAGTCCGAGGAAATCGTAGGCGGAAAGATATCCGAACATCGTTTTCGCTATAAACTGTTCGGTGTTCTGTGCTTTGCTTGTCGTTTTGCCACCCGTTTCGTATGTGACGCTTGAATTCGTTCTTATGAGTTTCTTCCCCTCATATTCCGAATACTCTGTTTTATATCCGTCAAGCCCTGAAATCACGGGATATGCGGTTGCTTCGTCCTGATATGATTGGCCAAGACTTCTGTATTTTTCAATATTGAGTAATGTTATCTCATTGTTTGTGTAGTATTGATCCACAAAGCTTTTTCTCATTTTTGCCAATGCGGGTTGCATTGTCATGCTTGGAAGCGTTACGACCTCACCGTTGATTGTCTGTACTCCAAGGTCTTGTTCGGGATCGTCGAAATGCATGTAGAAAATAAGGGAAAGTCCGTGTTTTCCGTCTGTTTGTCCGGTCTGTTTGAACACCTGCGACGACCCCTCGTCCGGAATTTTCGTTGTATCAATGGTAACGGTGACGGGATAGTATTCCGGATTGGTGATGTATACCAATCCCATCTTTGCAATGACTTCCGCCGCATTTGCGGTTGTTCCTATGATGACCATGATGACAAACAGCTCGATGATGTTTGCGAACAGCGACTTGATCATGTTCTCGCCGACGATGTATCTGGTCCCCGTGAACACCTGGAACGGAACGAGACACATTACGATCGCCAGAAGGACATAGACCTCGATGATATTGGCCATGATGGAAAAGGCTGAAAGAAGGCTGAGAACCATGACAAAGATGTTGAGAATGAAATACAGCAATCTCATCATCAGTTTTAGGAACCATTCCCCGAAATTGTCGGGAAATCCCATGGCTGTCTTTTCCAGTTGGGTGTTCAGATTCCACCCCATCGCGTCAGGCCCCATGCTACGCAACAATTTGCTTGTGCACCTCAGTACTCCTCCTGGCAGCTGGAACACGCTGTCTGCTTCAACAATATCAGAGAACACCAATGGGGCGGTTATCGTTTGTGCCAGAGAGAAGAACCCTATCCTGAACAATTCCACCAGAGCAGGCAATGCCATGAGGACCAGAAACAGAATACCGGCCACAAGAAGCCTTGTGATGATCTTCCTGATGAGGTTTTCCTCGTCGACAAGGTACCCTCTTATTGTCACATAAAGGACTTCGAGTATCGTGAATATCAGGAAAAGATATGTTATAACGCCCCAGGACTTGTTTTCGCTGTCTATATTTCTGATCAGTTTTGTGGTGTTTCCGTCCTCGTCTGTCAGTGTCATGAAGAGGTTCCCGAGGTTGCTGTCGGTAAAAGATGAACGGGAGGTGCTTGAAAGCAGGAAGTCCGACTCCTCCACTTGGGAAAGGGGTTTGTTCTGGAGAACTCCGATTCGCTGGCCGGAATTCCCGGAAAGTTTTCCGAAGACACTATCTTGGGCATCTATGTCCGTGAACGCTTTCAGCACACTGGGAAACGGGTGTACGGCAATGCACAACTCTGCAGTTGCATAATCGAAAAGCTCTGAGAACATATGGACAAAATCAGACACCTGGAGGGATTCTGATGCCGTCGACTCGCTTTTTCCTCCGGCAAAGACCGAAGATGCGAACAAAAGAACGAGCAGGAAGACAAGAAGGGTTTTCTTCAATTTGCAGATCCCCCTTCATTGTCGACATACCCGGCCAGGGTTCCGTTTTTGATGTAATATCTCATTTTCGACTCGGAGCTCAAAGCTTCTTGCGGAATGGATGATGGGAGTGCTGTATAGGTGTGTGCCGCCTCATACGCAGCCAGTCTCTGATTCTGGATGTCGTTATATGCCTTGTTGCTTTTTTCCAGTTCTTCCTGTGCCGACTTTGTATGTTCCGCCTGTCGCGTAAGGTCTTGAATGTATTGGTCAAGATTGCTTTTCTGGGCATTAGCCATATTGTTGAGCTGGTCGTATCTCTCTTCCGCTAATTTATAGGCTGTTTTCTGGCTTTCATATGCGGCTTGCATTTTCTCATGGTTGTTGCGGGCGCTTTCCAGGGCGACCGTTGCTGCCTCGACAGCAGCCCTGAGTTCTCTGGTCCTGTTCGATTCGACCTCTCCGTCACTTGCTATGGAACTCTGAAGATCTGCCTGCTTCTGGGATAATTCACTTGCAGCAGCCACCTCTGCGTCCCTTGCCGAATTCAGGGAGGCCTCTGCTTTTTTCAACGATTCTTCGGCCGTTTTCAATGTCTGGGCTGCATCGTCTTTTGATTTGATGGTCGATGCCAGGTTTGAAGTCATTTCGTTTATGGCTTCTTCGTTGTCTGCATAGACTTTCTCTCTCCATTCATCACCCTGGAGTTTTTTCACATATGAGTTGTTCAGAAAATCGCTTGTCAGGTAATCGGATGCTGCAAAATAAGAATCCGCCACAGGAGAAAGGGAGACCATGTCCCACAACAGGTCTATCGCGTCTTCTGTAGAATCGGCTGCATTTACCTTGTTCAGGAATCTCGACCATGTGGATTCTACGGAATTGGCCATCTGCTTTCCATCGCTCACAAGTTTTCTTCCGGTTTCAGCGGCGGCTGAAACCTCGGCAAAGAAGGCCAGATCCGCTCCGTAGCCGCTGATTGCCGTCGCCGCCTGGGATATCCCTCTGAGCACCGAATCGAAGTCGCCCTTTGCAATCGATTGCGCCGCCTTCGCCAGTCTGTCGTACTCGCTCTTCCACTGCATTATCTGTTTCTGATACTGCTGGACTGTAGTGGAGAATTCAGCGATGGCATTCATTATGGCACTTACGTCGATGACAGGGTATCCCGTCGACCATGCCGGCACGACAACCGACAGGACCAGCAGGAACGCGATCAATATTTTTCTGGGTTTCGTCATAGAACGGCCTCCGGTGGGAACAAATAAGTTCATCGGACAGTATAACGTACCGACGCTCGAATTTCAAGATGCCGGAGAAAACGTCCGAGGGGGAGATTGTAATGGAACAAGAGGAAGTGGCGCGTCTGATTCAGGAGTGCATGGGAATGGTGAGGTATGTGGCGGCGATGTACGGAGGTGGAGAGGATCTGGTCCAGGATGGAGTCGAAGGACTCCTGAAGGCCCTGCGGAACTTCGACCCCGAAAAGGGGCCGTTCAAACCGTACGCCAGGCTCTATGTGATGAAGGCCTGTTCGAGGAACAGGGAGCAATATTCGGAGGAGATTGTCGTCGAGCCGGGTGTCCAGGACAGGGAATTCGAATCGTGGGAAATACGCGACGCCATCGGAAGGCTCTCTCGGCGCGAGCAGAAATTCATCAGATCCTACTACGGCATCGGATGCCGGCAAAGGTCGACTCTGGAGCTTGCGATACAGGAAAAGGTCTCGGAAGCCTGCGTCAGGCAGGTGATCTGCCGGGCAAGGAAGAAACTGAAGGAGATGCTGGAGTGATCTCCCGCCTCGCGGCGGAGAATTCAGGTTCTGTCCGATTCGGGTGATGTCCGATCCCGGGACTTGACCTCTTTGTCTTGGCCCTTGTCCGCGGGTTTGTGTTTTTCGGCATTCCCACGTTCCGCAGGTCTTCTGGTCGCCGTGATGATCCCGGGAATGCTGTTCAGGGGTGAGTGGATCACTAGGACCTGCCTCCGATCGACATCGGCCCTCTTTCAGGAAGCCCGTTCAGGTGCCCGTGGTGGGTGCCGGCCTCTTTGCACGCGAATGAGTCGGCCTTCTTCAGAACGGTCTCGTTCTTCTCCGTTTCCTTTTCCAGGGATTCCGTTGTGATCTTTCCGACGCAGAACTCTTCTTTGCCGACGAGGCTGATGTCCTCGACCCTCACGCATCCGTAGAGCCTTACGTCGCCGCCGATGTGCATGCCTTCGCCGCCTTTCACCTTCGCCGAACCGCCGATGTATGCCATGCCGTCTATGGTCATTCCCGTCTCGTCTCCGATGACCTTGGCATCTCCCGTGATCGTCGCAAGACCGCCGACGGACACGTTTCCCTTGACGCTGGCATGGTCGTCTACCGAAACGGCACCCGAAACGCGGCACCCGTCACCCACCTTTCCCCTGTCGGAAACGGTGGCTTTCTCCGTTACCTGCGCGGTTCCCGAAATGTCGGCATGGCCGGATATCGTGGCCATCCCGTCGATGTGGGAATTCCCCCTGACCCCGGCGGAGCCGAAGACTCCTGCAAGTCCTCCGATGACGGCTTCGTCCTTCACGATGGCCTGATCCCGCACCCTGGACTCCTCGAAGACCTTGGCGTTGTCCAGGATGAGGGCGTCATCGTCCTGCCTGAGGTTGTAGGGATGCTCGATGAAGCCGCCCTTGTTCAGGTCGACTGATTCCCTGTGGGTCCGTTTGTAGTATTCCTTGAATTCGGGAGTGTATTCCACACGCCTGAGCGTATGGCCGTTGAATTCGACGGACTCCTCCGTCAGATTGTACTTCTGTCCTCTGAACATCGGCTCCTCCGATACCTATCTTTCCATGACCATGGCACGCTGCTTGGCTAACCTTTCGGCTGCCGCACGGTCGGCGGACATGCTGCGTCCCTCACGCTCGCCTCTTGTCGTGGGTCTGTTTGCGGAACTGGAGGACAGCGCGTTCTCTGCCTTTGTCCTCTGGTCGTCCGAATACTGGACCCTGGAGGCCATCTGTTCCTTCGCGGCGCTGAAGGTTCCTCCCGAGGCTCTGAAGGCCTCTCCGGTGATTTTATTCTGCCCCTCGGCCTCTGTATACCTCTCCCCGCTTTCCGAAACCCTTTCCCTGACGGTGACCGTGGCATCGGTGTTGTGGTCCACGATGCCGTAGGTCTCCTGTCTTGACAGGGCTTCCCTTCTCATCTGTCTCAGCCTGGTGGCGAAAGCCGCCATCGGATCGATGTCCCTGGCGATGCTGCGGAATTCCGAAGGAAGGCTCTTGCCGACTGCGAATATGAAGGCGATGCCCTTGATTGTCTTCAGCTCGTTCCTGGAAAGCCCTCTCAGCCTTTCAAGGCGTGAAAGTCCGATGGAATCCACAAGGTAGCGGTTCCGGCCGGCCCTCTTGAGAAGATCGGCCCAGAACGAGTACTTCAGCTCCCTGTCTGTCGGGAGCCGCCGGCGGATTTTGAAGTTCTTCCACGCGGTGCAGAAGCGCTTGCGGCCGTCCTTCTCGCCGATGAAGATGAGGTCGTCCCTGTCGGGGTTCTTCTCCGCGATCTCCTTGGAGACCACGATCAGCTTCCCCGCGACTCTTGCGGGGACGCCCGTTTTCCCGGATTCCAGCTTCGCCGCGGACGTGACCGCCTTGGACGTGGGGATTGTCTTCCTCCCTACTTCCACCACCTCACCGCTGAGGTTGACGATCTTCCTGTTGCGCAGATGCCGGCTTCCGAGAAAATCCATGGCCTACTCCCTCCGCCTGTTCAGCGCCCACATCAGGAAAGCAATCACTCCGAGTGCCACCGTAAACATCAGGACGCTGAGCCAACCGCCGCCGAAGAGTTCGGAGAACCGGCGGAACAACGACGCAAGGAGAATGATCAGCAGCACTGCGGCGATCGCCGCGATGATAATCAGAATGATCAGGTCCTTCTTCTTGCCGTCAAGTTTGCGTTTCGCTTTTTCCATGCCCAAAGTCTAGCACGGACGGAACTTTTTTTCAAGCAATCCAGCTACGTCCGATGTCCGTTGCGAGGGAGCTCCGGGGTGCTGTGTTCCCGTAAGACTCTCTGTAACCATACAGCTGTACATGAAGGGCTTTTACTTTCATCTGAAAGGAAAAGCACTGAATGTACGATAGGCTGTATGGTGGAAGAGAGGCTGTAGGGAATACAGCGGGGTTTTTGGAGTTGTTGAGAAGGGAGGGAAATAGCGTGGGGCTTCCGAGCAGTCTGGAGGATACTTGTTTCGGCTTACGGCCTGCCGCATACCCCGCCTGTGCGCAGGCCTGAGCGCATGCGAGGCATGTCTCCGTCGGATCTGGCGCCTTATCTTCGATACAACTGTCGGAAACAAGGGTTTATTGCATTTCTCGGAAGACAGCGCATGTTACAGACAGTCTCGCAGACTCTGCTTCGCGCCTGCACACGCGACATCTTCTCCAGCATCCGCCCAGATTCGTAAAGTGCGCGTACGCGGACTATTCTCTATACCTTGTAAGGGATACTAGAAGCGCTCGTGTGTGCGTGTGCGCGGACATGGTTTCCTACGGCCTGTCGTAGAGATACAGTGCGGGTGTGCGTGCGCTACCTGTCTCGGATAAAAGCTTCCCGGAAAGGGTGTGATCCGGGCCTTCGGATCCTCCGGCTCCTCGGACGGAGAATCTTCACCATGCTTGACCTTCTGTCGGTGTTTATGGTATGCTGGGGACGATGAGTGGAGCAGCTTACGATATCTCCCAACTCAGGGAGATGCTTGGATCACAATTCGACGAAATCAGCCTCGACGACCCCGATTTCAGGGCGGCCCTTGATGCGGCTCTGGACCAGGATCTGCCCATCGTCTCGGTGGTCGGACCCGGGGGATGCGGCAAGAGCGTCATCTACCGCGCCGTCGCGCGGGTGTACGGGAGCAGTGCACTCTGCCTCGCCTTCACCGGAGTCGCGGCATTCAATCTGAGCGCGGCCGGCTGCCCTGCCACGACCGTCCACAGGGGCCTGAGGATACAGAGCCAGGAGATGTACGACTCCACCCAGGTGTTCCCCATGACCCTCAAGATACTCAAGCACGCCAACGTCGTCCTCATCGACGAGGTCTCGATGATCCCGAGCGACCTCATGGACCTCATAATGCGCCACATCGACATCTCGAACCGCAACAGACGCGGAAAGCAGGTACCGCTCAGGCTCGTCCTGTTCGGCGACGTCATGCAGCTCCCGCCTGTCGAGACGAAGGAGAAGCGCGACGCCAGGGCGGCACTAAAATACCCGGAGACCATGTTCTTCAATTCCCGTCTCTTCAGGGCCCACGAAAGGAAGACTTTCGACCTCACCAGAAGCTACCGCCAGGAGAATCCCGCGTTCTGCGCCATGCTCAACGGTTTCAGGATGAACAACATCACGGACGGCATGCTGGAAACGGTGAACCGCCACGTCATGCCCAGTTCCCTCTTTCTGAAGCAGAAGGGCAGTTTCCTCTATCTCGCCGCAAGGAACGAGAGTGTGGATGCCGTCAATGCGTTCTACCAGGCGATGTTCGAGAAGAAGGGCGCCGCCGGCTTCGCCTACGAGGCGTCGTACAGCAAGGCTGAGCCCGAGGACTTCCCCGCCATCCGCCGCGCAGTGCGCCTTTACGAAGGCATGCAGGTCATTTGCGTGGCAAACGCCTCCGGCGGGGAATACCAGAACGGCACGCTGGGAATAATAGACGGCTTCTCCGGAGGCTTGCCTCATGTTGTCACTGATGATGGGCGTTCTTTTGTCGTCGGTCTCCACGACTGGGAGAAGTATGCGCTGTCCATTGGAAAGGACGGCGGGATAATTATGCGGAAGTCGGGCTCCGTCAGACAGATCGCCTGCCGCCCGGCTTATGCCGTCACGTTCCACAAGGCCCAGGGCCTCACGCTGGACCGTGCCTATATGGATTTCTCGGGATGGGTTCCCGAGCATGTGGTCTACCTCGGGCTCTCGAGACTGAGAAGCCTGGACGGACTCGGGTTGAAGGTTCCCGTCACAAGGGACATGATCAGGGTTTCCTCGGAGGCGATGCAGTTCTTCGAGGACGACCGCGACGAGGTGCGGGTCAATCAGCCCGCCCCGTTCTGAGGAGCCGGCCATGGTGGTAGCGATCACTGGCATTTCACTGGTTCTCATGGTTTTCTCCCTTGTAAGGGGAAAAGTCCTGGTCCGCGGCAGAACGCTCTGGGTGTTCCTGCTTCTGATGGTTGCCCAGGCTGCGGTGCTCTCGCTGGACGTCGCGATGTGCATCGTTTTCTTTGGAGGGAAGATATGAGCGACGGATTCTCCTTCACGGCTCCGGCGGGCATGAGCGTGCTTATCCCCGAGGAAGCGGAGCAGTTCATCAAGGCGATCGCCCAGGACGGGGACGAGATCGAGATCACTGTCAGACGCCGTTCGAAGCCCAAGCGCGAGGCTCAGAACAACCTGTTCCATACGCTGGTGAGGGCCATCGCGAAGCAGAGCGGCACGACGTTCGAGTGCGCCAAGGACCACATAAAACGCGTCGCCTGTGACTACGGATACCCGCAGGTCACCGACGAAAGCGGCTATCCCCTTTGCGACGACGAGGGGAATCCCGTCCCCATCTCCGTCTCCAAGGCGGGAATGAAGGACATGACCGTGCTTATCGATGTCGCCTACATGATCGGCGACGAATACGGATACGAGCTCGACAGCTCCGGGAGGAACTTGCTGTGACGAAGACGGAGAAGAAACTGAAGGACCTTTCCTGTCCCGATGAAAGGATGAAGAAACTCGAGGAGGTCCGCGCGGATCTCGACCACCAGTTCGGAAAGGGCACGCTGATGCGCCTGGGCGAGAGGGTCGAGGAAGCCGACGCAATCCCCACCGGAAGCTATCTTCTGGACAGGGCCCTCGGGATCGGTGGCTATCCCCGCGGGAGGGTCATCGAGATTTACGGCAGCGAAAGCGCGGGAAAGACGACGCTGGCGCTGCACGCCATCGCCTCTGTGCAGCAGAGAGGTGGCTACGCGGCCTTCATAGACGCCGAGCATGCGTTGGACCCGTCCTACGCAAGGAAGCTCGGAGTCAACACCGACGAGCTGTGGATATCCCAGCCGGACAACGGCGAGCAGGCCCTTGAAATCGCATGTGTGCTTGCCGCCAACAGGGCCGTCGACCTGATCGTGATCGATTCTGTCGCGGCTCTCACGCCTCAGGCGGAGATAGAGGGCGAGATGGGAGACTCCCACATGGGGCTCCAGGCCCGTCTGATGAGCCAGGCCATGAGGAAGCTCACGGCAATCCTGGCCAAGAGCAGGACCACCATCATCTTCATCAACCAGCTGCGCATGAAGATCGGCGTCATGTTCGGCAACCCGGAGACTACCACCGGCGGCAACGCGCTGAGGTTCTACAGCTCGGTTAGGCTGGACGTCAGACGCGTCTCCCCCATCAAGAGGGGCGAGGACCAGATCGGCAACCGCATAAGGATCAAGGTCGCCAAGAACAAGGTGGCTCCTCCGTTCAAGACAATCGAGACCGACCTCCTGTTCGGGAAGGGCATCTACAAGGAAGCGGAGATCCTGGATCTCGGCCTGTCCTGCGGGATCATCACGCAGACCGGCTCCTGGTTCTCGTTCGAAGGGAACAAGATAGGGAATGGAAAGGACAAGACCGTCGCGTTCCTTGCCGGAGCCCCGGATGTGTGCGCCGCCATCCTCGGCCGGATCATGGCCGGAGAGGAGGTTCCGGAATGACATGTTATGTCAAAGACAAGGCAATAGACGCTGTCGTCATCAGGAACGAGATGCTGCGCATGATGATGATCGGCGAGAAGGCAATCCTCGATCAGATCAGGAACCTTGACGTGAAGGCCGCCGAGAAGACCGTCATCGTGATGAACGCGTACAAGAGCATGTTCGTCCGTGTGATGACCGCGTGCGGAGCGGAGATAACCGACAAGGAAGGCTATCTCAAGCCGGCCGACGGGCTCAAGTACTACAGGTTTCTGGAGGGCAACGAGTTCTGGGAAAGCTTCAGGGACCAGTGCGTCTGGGACAACGACAGGAAGGTCTGGATAACGCCGGAGCACTCCCCCGCAGGCATACTGCTCTCGGAGATCTTCGACGACCACTGCCACGACTGCATGTTCTGGGTGCTGGAGAATAAACCTTGTTGCCTTTGCGAGGTTAAGTCTTGCGATCCCAACGACCGCGTCTGTTCCCGTTTCTGCGTCGATAAGGAGGCGGAGGAATCTGACGAGGACGGCACGGAACAGAGTGCAGAGGAATACTACGACCGGCAGAACAGGCGCCGGCGTGAATATTGGGAAAGCCTTGGAAGCCCCATCTATCCGCCAGAGGACGTTCCGATGGCGAGGATGAGGACGCCTGAACACGAGGAGAGAATCCGCAGGCTCAGGGAAAAAGATAAGGAGAGTAAGAAATAAACGAACTGGAAACAGCCTGAACGAATAACACTGCGGGCCTCGCGCGAAGAAAAGAATCTGATCAGACAACTTGCGAATGCACAGAATATGACTGTTCAGGATTATGTTCTTAAAGCTGCTATCGGTCGGTCGGACAGGGGTGTTGCGGAAAGAATGAATAATGATGCAACTATCAGACAAAAGATAAAACAACGGCACTGCTTCACGCAGAAAGGTAAAACCGATATCAATTTTTTAGAATGTAAAGAAACCTATACCGTAAGCACGATACCGGCAATCAGCCGACGAATCGCTGTGTCCTATGTACTGAACAGCCCCTGGATGTTAGGGGCTCAAATCGCAAGAAGGACTCAGGATTATCATGTAGACAACGACTTTGGAAATTCGCTTACGTCAATCAAAAAAAACGTTCTGAAAACCCTTGTTTTAAGAGAAATGGACCTTCTTTTCGAAAGGGAAGAACTTCTCGAACCATATGACGGACTTTTATGGAAAGGATTCGATGATCTCACCTGGAGCAAATGTGAATGTCTTGAAGAAGATATTCGTGATTTACACAAGGAAATGGAACAATATGGAGTCATTGACTTCGACAAACATCCGGAGTTTGAAGATGATATTCACTTCGAAACAAAACTCAACGGACCGACCTTTTATGTTGAAGAACTCCGGATGATATATGAAATGGCAAAATACCTGGAATTTGATGGAAAAGACCCTTGGGATCTGTTTCTCGATGATAATTATGGAAGAATTCCTCATAGCAGAAAAAAGGATGGATATATCTATCGCGTAATCAACATGGATTACAATTCTTTCCGCCGCAGGCACGAAAACGGCATGGATTTTTATAATGCAGTGTTTCTTCCTGCCGGACGATATTCTCTTGGAGAAATGTTCATCAAGGAGACTCTCGACAAACTGAAGGCAAAGTACGAAGAGCAATACAAAATCGCATCCTGTGCGGATATCAACCCGCTTCCGTTTGATTTTGCCGTATTCAAGGATAATAACCTGTCGTTCCTGATCGAGTTCCAGGGCAAGCAGCATTACAAACCTACGACATTCGGAACCCGCGACAAAGCCAAGGGGCAAAAGATTTGGGAGACTCAGGTACGTCATGATGCAATGAAGAAGAAATGGTGTTCCGATAACAACGTACCCCTCTTGGAAATCGATTACCATGACATCAACAAAACATCAAAGATTGTTGAGGATTATTGCAAAAAGATAGGAGTGGTCTGATGGCAGAAACAGTGCAACTTCACCGCGGAATGATGCTCTACGCCCTCGATAAGGACGAGAAAATCGTACATGTCGATTCGGTCGCCAACGGGCTTGAATGCAAATGTACGTGTCCCGCCTGTCACGGAAAGCTGATTGCGAAGAACGGAGGCGAAATATACCGTCACCACTTCGCCCATGACGGCGGTCAGGAATGTCAGTACGGTGTGGAAACGTCTCTTCACTTTCTTGCAAAGGAAATCATTTCCAGGGGAATCTCCGTATGCTTTCCTGCCTCATATTTCAGACTCACCACATACTGGAATCATATGTTGTGGCGCAGGGAATTCAGAGGTCCTTACAAGAACATGGCGAAGGTTGTCCTCAGGAGCGTCAACAACAGATACAGAATAACGGAAAAGACATCCGTCAAACCGGATTCCGTAAAGCTCGAACACCGGATCGGGGGCATCATCCCGGATATTGTCCTGGAATGGAAAGGACGGCCGCTTATTGTAGAGATATTCGTCTCTCATGCCGTAGACGAAGAGAAGAGAAAGAAATTGAAATCCCTTGGGATTCCCGCAATCGAAATCGATCTCAGCGAACTCGACAGAGATGTTGACGAAGCTTTTCTAAAGAAGTCACTCGAAGACGGCAGGTTTACAAACTGGATATATGCCCCGAAACGCGATGCTCTTGAAGACCAATACATCGAATTGTTGAAAGTTCCGAAAAGTCCGGGGCAGAAAGAATATTCACAGTACGATCTCAAATACATGGAATACGAAATCAGGGACAAGAGAGTGGAAAACCCTCCATGTGCCGAACACTCGAAATTCGAGACTGGCGCTACCGACGGTACGAGGTTCATGTCGCCGAAATGGTGCCGCAACTGTCCTTTCTGCCTGAATATCAACAAAGAACGCGTTCTTTGTTGCCGAGACATCTATGAGTACGATGTTGATAAGGACCTGTATCACGCCTTAGGGCTGTACAGGTATCAGAAATTCGGGGTCACCGCATATGACGACATCTCGGAGTGTCATGTAAACGATGAAACAATCGAGAGGGACGGGTTGATTTTCATTAATCCGTTCAAAAAGAACGAAAAACGAGCGTTGTCGTGGGACTCGACTATATGACAGAAGACGCCATAACTTTCCGTCTATGTGTCCGTCCTGCCTTCAAAACCCAACAAAAAAGTTGCGAAATACCAACAAAAATAGCAAAGGAATAATAGGTTATAAGAAGAAAGAATACAGATTCCCACCGTGTAGGTGGTTTAGAAGTGTGGCTAACCTTTTTTGCAAAGCGCCCGCATGTTTCCCATCGTATAGATGGTTTTGCACCAAAAAAGGGACTGTCGCGAAATTGCGATGGTCCCTTTTTCATATCTAAATCCTTATATTATAGCAAAATAAACAAAAAAAGGTTGATTGCGATACTGATTTCTGATATAATTTCTTTAACCACAAAGAATTAAAAAGAAAGGAGTCGTCAACCAACCATGTCTAATGATACCTTAAACAGCCTTAGAAAACAACTGACCTTTGATTTCATGCTTGATTTCACTGTTGAACTGACATCTGAAGAGGTTGCCCTTCTGACATTATTTGAGAATCTGGATTATTCAGCCTTTGGCACAAGGCTCGGGAGAAAAGAAAAGATTGAGCCATTCAAGATGATGCTTCTTTTGGTCCATGGTGCAATGAATAACAGGACAAGTAGCAGAGACCTAGAGAAACATGTAGAAAGAGATCTGTTCATGAAAGCGGTGTTCGGAACTGATGTTCATCTGGATCACAGTACCATCAGCAGGTTTATCTCCAGGAATCCGAAACAGATTGAGGATGTGTTCAGGCAGAGCGTGGAGAAACTTGCCTCCCTTGGAGAGTTGGGAAAGAAAGTGGTGTTTCAAGATGGCACAAAGATTGAAAGCCGTGCTGGGAAGTACACATTCGTATGGAAGTCTGCTACAGAGAAGAACATGGAGAAGTGTCTTTTCAGAATCAGGAAACTCCTTG
>Ga0310786_10000396_pt1 | contig 70530 bp, 57 predicted proteins | sample AusTroGonzalo_MG_FD_203881 | JGI IMG/M metagenome (GOLD analysis project Ga0310786, IMG submission 203881) | Bovine rumen microbial communities from tropical cattle in Woodstock, Queensland, Australia - Gonzalo_03 (v2) (version 2) | ecosystem: Host-associated > Mammals > Digestive system >... | reverse complement strand
GCTGGACATAAATACATATTTCCCAAGGTCTGACTCTGTCTTTTTCATGAGTGCAAAGTTATAACTTTCTCACTCAAAAAGACTTTTTCAACACTTACTTTTACACGGAAATTTACCGGTGAGCCTACCGGTTTTGGGAAAACATTTCAGAAGCGACTGAGTTACAGATAGTTACGCTCCACTGTAATTGTGGGAGAGCGTTGACATAGATTAGCCCGTATGAGCTAGTGGTGAGCCTGCAGGTCAGCTGCAGCAACAAAAAGGGCGGTATTTGCGTCCATGGCGGACCTGAAGGACAGCTGCGGCAACAAAAATAGCTGTTTTTTTGTCCCCAGCGGACCCGGCGGTGGTTTGGGCATTATCGCGTGGAGTGAAGTGGCTGAGTATTCTTTGGCCCAAAGGGCCATGTTAGTCTTGGTGCTTTGCGAAACCGTGGTGGCTCGCGGAGACATTGTGCTTTATGAGAACTAGAGGCAGGGGCACTTCGCCTGGCGGCTTGTATGTAGTTGCTCTGGATTTTTCCAGCCCGCTGCCCTGCGGGCTGACGAGGGCTGTCAAAACCCTCGGAGCTCGTCTTGGGAATCTTATGCCGACGCCTTGTACCGTAGGTTGCGAGCGTTATCACCCACCCAAGCCATGAGGGGGGTGCACACATATCTCAGTGCCCGGCTTGCGCCTAAACCCCTCACCCCCATCACTCAATGAGACTAAGTTCTCCGATTCAGAGTTGCTGTCGCTGAATGCGTTGCAGGTCTGGTCCTAAAGTGTCACAGGTCCAGCGTAGTAGTGTCGCAGGTCTGCGTTTTTGGCGTCACCTGCGACGCAAATCGGCCATATAGAACGAATAGCATCGCAGGTCCGGCGTTATTTGCAGACCTGCGACGTTACTACGCTGGACCTGCAACGTTTAACTGTCTGACCTGCGACACTTTGTAATTTTACCTGTAGCATAGAAATGGAAAAATGGCAACCTAGACCAGTACATGGGCTAGAGTAGCACGGAATTTCCAGATTGTTTTCCCGATACAGTGGGACATAAGTAACCGATACTTAGCAAGTTGCTGAATATTTTCCCAAAACCGGTAATGGGAAAATATTCTGGAAGTAGCTGATTAACAAGTGATTACGCCCCACCCAATCGGGAAAAGTGACGGGAGGTGGCGGGCTGCGAGGGTTGGGTTGAGGGTGCAGGGACAATAGAGAGCGCCGGGATAAAGGCGAACAGGTGGGAGGGCCGGTTCACATAGGTCCTCCCGCCGTCGAGAGCCCCCAGCCGAATGTCGTCCCTGTACCCTCAACCAACATTTGCTGCCGCCAATCCACAATAATGTGCCCCACATGCATTCTGAGTGGATTTGCGGCAATGATTTGGGCAATTTGGGCCGATTTCCGTACCGCCAATCCACAAAATGTGCCCCACAAGCATTCTGGATGGATTCGCGGCAAGTGGTGGGGCGCGTGGCGCTTAAGTAGCTGATAGTGCGCAGATTCCTGGATTCAGGGTGCACGCGCAGGTGCACCCTACAATGTGTAAAGGGCTATATATCAGCAGGTTAAATGCCAACATGGGCGACATTCCGGCGGGGACATTGGACTGTGTGGGCGGGCAGAAACTAGGCAAAGACAAGGCATAGACTAGGCAATAGTACACATGCGCGCGCGGGTGTTGCGCACATGTTAAAATATTTTTATTATCTTTGTGAGATTATATATAGCAACAAGATATGAACAAGTTTATTGAAAACTACATAGAGGGCTTTATGGCCGACGTAGTAAGCAAGAACCCCGGAGAAAAAGAGTTTCATCAGGCAGTACGTGAAGTGGTGGAGAGCGTTGCGCCTTTCATGATGGACTACCCCCACCTGATGGACCAGAAGATACTTGAGCGCATAGCAGAACCTGAACGCATAATCATTTTCCGCGTTCCATGGATGGATGACCGTGGAGAGATTCATATAAACCGCGGCTTCCGTGTACAGTGCAACAGCGCCATAGGCCCATACAAGGGCGGCATCCGCTTCCATGCAAGCGTGAACCTTTCCATAATGAAGTTCCTGGCTTTCGAGCAGACCTTCAAGAACGCTCTCACCACCCTGCCCATGGGCGGAGCAAAGGGCGGCAGTGACTTTAACCCGCGCGGAAAGTCGGACGCAGAGGTGATGCGTTTCTGCCAGAGTTTCATGACGGAACTTTACAGGCATATCGGCCCCAATACGGACGTACCTGCAGGTGACATTGGTGTTGGCGGACGTGAGATAGGCTACCTTTTCGGCCAGTACAAACGTCTTAAGGATGAGTTCACCGGTACCCTTACCGGCAAGGGCCTCTCATGGGGCGGCAGTCTCCTGAGACCGGAGGCTACAGGTTATGGCCTGTGCTACTTTGCATCCCAGATGCTTCAAACCCGCGGAGAATCTTTCCAGGGCAAGAAAGTCAATATTTCCGGTGCCGGAAATGTTGCCCAGTATGCAGCCCAGAAGGCAATGAGGCTGGGAGCCAAGGTCCAGACACTCTCAGACAGCGACGGTTTCATCTATGACCCGGAAGGACTGGATGAGGAAAAGATGGCCTATGTATTCCAGCTCAAGAACATTCGCCGCGGCCGAATCAAGGAATATGCCCAGAAGTATCCCCAGGCCCAGTACTTCCCCGGAGAGCGTCCCTGGAAGATTGCCTGCGATATAGCCCTCCCCTGCGCAACCCAGAACGAGGTTGAGGCGGCGGACGCAGAGAACATAGTAAAAGGCGGAGCAATCTGCGTGGCGGAAGGTGCCAATATGCCCTGCACCCCGGAGGCAATCAGGATTATCCAGGGCGCTGGTCTTCTCTACTCCCCCGGAAAGGCTTCCAATGCAGGCGGCGTAGCCACCAGCGGCCTTGAAATGAGCCAGAACTCTATGCGGACAAGCTGGACTGCCGAGGAAGTTGACACTTACCTGAGAAGAATCATGAGCGATATCCACGCTGCCTGCGTCAAGTACGGCACCCAGCCGGACGGCAGCGTAAACTACGTAAAAGGCGCAAACATTGCCGGTTTCATTAAGGTTGCCGGCGCAATGGCAGATCAAGGACTGGTATAGCGTATGACAGAAACCCTGATGGCAAAGAGGATCAGAAGGATCCTCCTGGTGTGCAACAACTACGACAACTTCTCGCTTGAGGAGGACGGTCGCCTGGATATGCGCATCTCCCGTGAGTACAGTGAACTGAACCTCTCCGGACCGCCCGTTTTTGAGCGCGTCTCAACCACGCGTGAAGCTTTGGCAAAAGCAGCGCAGGGAGAACACTGGGACCTGATTATAACCATGTACAACGTGGGAGAGGTGGACGTATTTGCCTTTGCCCAGAAGATGAAGGCGGATTCCCCGGAAACTCCCGTGGTCCTTCTCACATCCTTCTCCAGGGAGGTCTGGCGCCAGCTGGAAAGCAGGGACCGCTCCTGCATGGACTACATCTTCAACTGGAACGGATCCACAGACCTTATCATTGCCATCATCAAACTGCTGGAAGACAGTATGAACGCCCCGGCCGACATCCTGGAAGGCGGTGTTCAAGCCATCCTGCTTGTGGAAGACTCCGTGCGTTATTATTCCACCTATCTTCCCCTTCTTTACAAGCTGGTGCTCCAGCAAAACTCGGATTCAATCCTGGATGCCGTAAACGAGGACCAGCAGATATTCCGTAAGCGCGCAAGGCCGAAGATTCTGATGGCCACAAACTACGACGACGCCGTAGCCCTTTACAACAAGTACAAGGAAAACCTCCTTGGAGTGATATCGGACATCGGCTTTGTCCTGCACCGCAACGACAAACCGTCGGATGAAAAACTTGATGCCGGCGTGGACCTGTGCCGGCTTATCAGGAAGGAAATTCCCAAGATGCCAATTCTCATGCAAAGCTCACAGGAGAGCATGAGGACAATGGCCGAAGGCATAGGCGCCGGCTTCCTGATGAAGCGTTCCAAAACGCTGACGCACGAGCTTGGAGAGTATATCGGCCGGGAATTTGGCTTTGGAGACTTTGTAGTCACCAATAACCGCGGTCATGAAAGCGCACGCGCACGCAACCTTCAGGGAGCGGAGCAAATCATAGCCACCATGCCGGAGCCTCAGCTCACAAAGATGCGCAGCAAGAACTACGTTTCACGCTGGCTGCTGGCAAGAGGTATTTTCAAGGAAGGCAACGCCCTCAAGAACGGCACTTTTGCAGACACGGAGGACTTCCGTGCAAAGGCGGTTGCGGCCATCCACAATTACAGGATAGCCCAGAACCTTGGCGTTGTGGCCCGCTTTGACCCGGCCACATACAATGACACCGTGTGGTTTTCCCGTTTTGGAGAAGGTTCCATGGGCGGCAAGGCCCGCGGCCTGGCATTCCTGCACCAGATACTGGATAAGCACAAGCTGTACAACAAGTGGGATGACGTACACGTAATGGTGCCTCGTACCCTTGTTATCGCCACAGAGTATTTTGACCGCTTCATACTTGAGAACGGTCTCCAGTACGTAATCAACTCTGACATATCGGACGCAGAGATACTCTCTGAATTTGTGTCCTCCAACCTGCCTACTGACCTGACGGAGGCTTTAAGGAGTTTTATCAGGGTTGTACGCACTCCCCTTGCCGTGCGCTCCTCCTCCAAACTGGAAGACTCATATTACCAGCCATTTGCCGGAGTCTACTCCACATACATGATACCGGCCGTTGAGAACGAGGACCAGCAGCTAAGGCTCCTGGCAAAAGCCATAAAGAGTGTCTACGCTTCTGTATATTTCACATCTTCAAGGGGTTACATTACCGCAACAGGCAATGTTATCTCAGAAGAGAAGATGGCAATCATCCTCCAGGAAATCTGCGGACAGGAGCAGGACGGATGCTTCTTCCCCACCGTATCCGGCGTAGCAAGGAGCGTCAATTTCTACCCCATCGGCCATGAAAGGGCAGAGGAAGGAATTGCAAAGATTGCCTATGGCCTTGGCAAGGCCGTGGTTGACGGGGAGCAGGTTCTGCGCTTCAGCCCTGCGTATCCCAGGCACGTTCTCCAGACCTCAACCCCTGAACTTGCCATGCGGGACACCCAGCAGGTGATGTACGCCCTGGACCTGATGCCGGAGAAATTCAAGACATCTCTGGACGACGCAGTGAACCTCCAGCGCATACCCGTCACGGAATGCGGAAGGTTCCCCTCATTTACCAAAGTTGTATCCACCTACGACTACCAGAACCAGAGGATGGTGGACTCTCCTGTCCCGGAAGGTCCGAAAGTTGTGAGTTTTGCCCACATCCTGCGCTACGGCACCTTCCCGCTGGCTCCCATTGTCAAAGAGCTTCTGGACATATGCTCCCAGGAGATGAGCACCAGCGTGGAAATTGAGTTTGCGGCAGAGCCTTCACTGGGCCTTTTCAACGCCCTCCAGATACGCCCCATATCGGCCGACAGCATGAAGGCCGATGTAGACTGGCGCACCATAGACACGGAGGGAGCCTTTGTGAAATCCTCAAGCGCCCTTGGCACGGGATGGATAGAAGGAATCCAGGACATCATATATCTCAAGGCAGAATCCTTTGACAAGATGATGACCCAGGAAATGGCGGCCGAGCTACGGGAGCTGAACGCCAAGATGCGCGCAGAAGGCCGGCAGTACATACTCATAGGCTATGGCCGATGGGGCTCCAGCATACCCACCCTGGGCGTTCCAGTAGTATGGAGCGACATCTCAGAGACCAAGGTGCTGGTAGAGTGTTCCCTGCCGGATTTCCGCGTAGACCCCAGCCAAGGCACTCACTTCTTCCAGAACCTCACCTCTTTCAACGCCGGATACGTGAACGCAGACCCGTACACGCGTCAGGGTGACAGCATTGACCTGCAAGCCCTGGACGCCATCCCTGCACAGTATGAAACCAAGTGGCTGCGCCATATAAGGCTTGACAAGCCCGTCACGGCCTGCGTGGACGGACGTGAGGGAAGAGCATTCTTGAAAATTGATAACCAATAAAAAATATGGGAAAATATAAAAACGATGCACGCGTAGTGCTTACCCTGGATGCCGGAGGCAATTCAATGCGCTTCAGCGCCATGAAAGGTGAAGAGTTCATAATTGAGCCCATCACCCTTCCTTCTAACGCCAATGACCTTGACCTGTGCCTTGAGACCATGGTAACGGGCTTCAAGATTGTCATCAACCAGCTTGGCGGCGTCAAGCCTGTAGCCATAAGCTTCGCCTTCCCCGGCCCGGCCGATTATCCCAACGGCATCATTGGCGGCTATCTTCCCAACTTCCCCAGCTTCCGCGACGGCGTAGCGCTGGGCCCGTACCTCAACAAGGTTTTCGGCATCCCCGTGTACATCAATAACGACGGAGACCTCTTTGCATTTGGAGAAGCCCTGAGCGGCGCCCTGCCGGAAGTGAACGAGCACCTTGCCGCCCTTGGCAGTTCAAAGCGCTTCAACAACCTCATCGGCTATACCTTTGGGACAGGCTTTGGCATAGGCTGCGTCATCAACGGAGAGCTTAACCGCGGAGACAACTCCTGCGTGGAAACCTATTGCTTGCCCAACCCCCATATTGGCGGCGTCATCCTTGAGGACAGCGTAGCCATCAGGGCTGTCAAGAGGGTTTATGCAGAGCAGTCCGGAGTCCAGGATGCCAGCCTTACGCCCAAGGACATCTATGATATTGCCGAAGGCACCAAGCCCGGAAACCAGGCCGCGGCAAAGGCGTCATTTGCAGAACTGGGCCACGTAGCCGGCCAGGCCATAGCAGTGGCCGCACAGCTGATGGACGGCCTGGTGGTGATTGGCGGCGGCATATCGGCCTCCAAGAAATACTTCCTGCCGGCCCTCCTGGAAGAGATGCGCGGCACGGTAAGGACTCTGTCCGGAGACACCCTTCAGAGGCTTCAGATGAAGGTATACAACCTGGAAGACGAGGCCGAATTTGAGGCCTTCGCCAAGGGAGACGCCAGGGAGATTAAGATTTACGGAACGGACCAGACCGTTACCTATGATCCGCAGAAGCGAATCGGCGTCATGATTGACAAGATAGGGACATCAAAGGCCATTTCCGTGGGCGCCTATGATTTTGCCCTGGACCAGCTTGACAAATGAAAGAGTTTGAGATTGCTTTGAAGATTGGCAAGCCCCTCTCTCAGGAAATCCTGAATGAGGCGGCAGCCAAGGCTTTGGGCGTTAAGCCGGAAAAAGTGGGCAGGACAGTTGTGGTAAAACGCAGCATAGACGCCCGCCAGGATATTCTGTACCGCTACCGCGTGCTGGCCTTCAGGGAGGGAGAAGCGTATGAACCCTTCCGGCTTGCACCGTACCAGGACGTACACAACGCCAGCCCGGTGATAGTGGTGGGCGCCGGTCCCGCCGGCATGTTTGCCGCCCTAAAGCTACTTCAGAGAGGTCTCAGGCCGATAGTCCTGGAAAGAGGCAAGGATGTGGAACGCCGAAAAGTGGATATGGCAAAACTCTCCACCGAAGGTATTCTGGATCCGGATTCAAACTACTGCTACGGAGAGGGCGGTGCAGGAGCATTCTCTGACGGAAAGCTCTACACCCGCTCATCCAAACGCGGAGACATAAGGGAAGTCCTTCACCAGCTGGTTGCCTTTGGGGCCAGTGAAGACATCCTCATAGACGCCCATCCCCATATAGGCACGGACAGACTCCCGGAAATTGTCAAAAATATCAGGCGCTGTATTGAGGAACACGGCGGGGAGTACCACTTTGACTCAAAGGTCACCGACATAGATTCATTCGCTTCGCTCAGAATGACAGAAACCGGGATGACGGGGTTTGCGGTGCACTGCGGGGACAAAGTATACAAAGCCGACAAGGTAATCCTTGCCACAGGCCATTCGGCCCGTGACATCTATGAAATCTTTGAGGCAAAGGGCTGGAAGATGGAGGCCAAGGGATTTGCCCTGGGCGTACGGGTTGAGCACCCTCAGTGGATGATTAACCAGATACGATATCACGGCAAGTACCAGCCGGAGATGCCCACGGCCGAATATTCATTTGTCCAGCAGGTGGAAGACCGCGGCGTATTCTCCTTCTGCATGTGCCCCGGCGGCATACTTGTCCCATCTTCCACGGAAGAAGGCACGGTGGTCCTCAACGGCATGTCAAATGCCGCCCGCAATTCAAAGTGGGCAAACTCCGGAGTGGTGGTTCAGATAGAACCCGGAGATCAGCCGGAGAAGTACACGGGACCGCTGGCCCTTATGGACTATCAGAGAGATATAGAACGCGCAATGTACTCCTGGTGCAGGGAGCACGGGGCAAAGCATCCATTCACGGCTCCTGCCCAGAGGATGAAGGATTTCTGCAGGGGCATTGTCTCCAAGGACCTTCCAAAGACCTCATATCATCCCGGCACGCTGAGCGCTCCGCTTCACGAGCTTTTGCCCCAGCATGTTTCCATGCGTCTTAAAAGGGCTCTGCCGCAGGTAGACCGCCAGATGCACGGATACTACACCAACGACGCCCTCCTACTGGGAACGGAATCCAGGACATCCTCCCCCGTGAGGCTTCCAAGGGATCCGGAGACCTTGGAGCATGTGGACGTCCCCGGGCTTTACCCCTGCGGGGAAGGCGCCGGATACGCCGGCGGCATTGTGTCGTCGGCCCTTGACGGAATAAACTGCGCAGAAAAGTGTTAGACTATGGCAGATATTATATTGGGAATAGAATCATCTTGTGACGACACCTCCGCAGCCGTTCTAAGGGACGGAGTGCTGCTGTCAAACGTGATTGCATCGCAGCAGGTGCACAAGGACTTTGGCGGAGTTGTGCCGGAACTGGCCTCCCGCGCACATGAGCAGAATATTGTGCCGGTTGTGTCTGAGGCACTCAGAAAAGCCGGAGTAAAGGCATCTGACCTCACGGCCATAGCGTTCACAAGGGGCCCGGGCCTGCTTGGTTCCCTTCTTGTGGGCACCTCCTTTGCCAAAGCGCTGAGTCTTTCCCTGGATATCCCCATGATTATGGTAAACCACCTGCAGGGGCATATTCTGGCTAACTTTGTAAGGCAGGAAGGCGTACCCGTAAGGGAGCCGTCATTTCCCTACCTGTGCCTTCTGGTTTCCGGAGGCAATTCACAGATTGTCAAGGTCACCAGCCCCACTGAATACCAGATACTTGGCCAGACCATAGACGACGCCGTGGGAGAAGCTTTTGACAAATGCTCCAAGATGCTTGGTCTGGGATACCCTGGCGGTCCCATAATTGACCGTCTTGCCAAGCAGGGAGATCCGGTGCGTTTCCACTTTGCCCAGCCAAACATTCCCGGTCTTGACTACAGTTTCTCAGGAGTCAAGACTTCCCTCCTGTATTTTGTGAGAGACCAGCTGGCACTGGATCCGGAGTTTATGGAAAAGAACAAGGAGGACATCTGCGCCAGTTTCCAGAAGACGCTCATAGACATCCTGATGAAAAAACTCATCCGCGCCGCCAAGGAAACCCGCATTAGGGAGATTACAATAGGCGGCGGCGTGAGCGCCAACAGCGGCCTCAGGGAGCGCCTTACACAGGAAGGGCTCAAAAGGCACTGGAACGTATACCTGCCGGAATTCAAGTTCACTACGGACAATGCGGCCATGATTGCCGTGTCCGGATGGTTTCAGTACAAGGCCGGCGTGAGGACTCCGCTTGACGTGGCACCGGTTTCAAGGATGGCCGATTTTTAGGATGAAGAAAGTTTTAAGGATATTGCTCAAGATTGTTGCAGGGGTGCTTCTGGCACTTCTGATAGCAATGGCGGCCCTTCAGTCACCCGCAGTTCAGACAAAGGTGGCGGAAAGGGTTGCAGAGTCCATCCTTAAGACTACAGATGCCGACATCCGTTTCAGGATGATATCCATACGTCCGTTTGAGGCCATTACGCTTGACGACGTGGCAATAATTGACCGCGCACCTGTGGTTGAGGGGGCCGACACCATTGCATGGATAGGTTCCCTGAGGGCCAAGTTCTCTCTTGGCGGCCTTTTTGCCGGCACAGGAGCTTATGTTGGACGCGCAGGGATTGAAGACGCCGTGTTAAGGATAGCAATGGAAGCGGATACTCTTTCAAAGCATGGCAGCAGAAGCAATCTGGAGCGCGCGTTCCGCCTGACAAGAAAGCAGAACAATCAGGATCCCACATGGGGTAAAATCCTCACTGCCAGGGATATCAACCTGCGGAACGTACGCGTAATATTCAAAGATCCCGTGAACGCAGCCGCCATGGCCAAAAAGGGCATTGAGTTTGGCAAAATAGACTTCACAGACCTTGACGTCACGGTAGAAAACCTCCACGCAAGGAATATAAAAGTTGCCGACAACCGCATTATTCTGACTCTGGAAGACCTTCGCGCCATTGAGAACAAGAGCGGATTCCGGATTTGCCGGGCATCGGCCGCAAGGGCAAGGGTTGGCATGGACCGTGTCCGGCTGGAGAATTTTGAACTGGAGGACGGGCTGTCAAACCTGGACTTCAATCGCCTGCAACTGGACGGCCGGCTGGCAAATTATTCAGAGTTCGTAGACAGCATACGCGTTAGCGGAGACATCCACGAAGGCTCCGTCATTGCCATGGAGACAATCAGTTACTTTGGCCCTGGCATGGAGCAGATAAGTTTCAGAGGCTCTGTCCGGGGAAAGGTTGACGGCTACGTAAACGACATCCTGATAAGGGACCTGTCGGCCCAAGATCTTGACAACAAGTTCTCCGTCAAGATGACAGGCCGGGTGATGAATGCCACTGACCTTCAAAATCTAGCCTTGGACCTCAAGGTCAGGGAGGCCAGGTTCAGCCTTAAAGGCCTGGGCGGGTTCCTCCACGCATGGGCTCCGGAATCGCAGCTTGGCCTTGACAACTTTGCCCATGGAGAGGTATTCACTTTCAAAGGAACAGCCAAAGGTCCCCTTAACAGGCTTTGCGTGAACGGCGCCTTTGATTCTGCACTGGGGGCGGCTACTGCCGATATCACCGTCCGCAACACGGTGGACTTCCTCAGGCCCCTGATTGTGGACGGCGGTATCCGGACCAAAGATCTTGATATCGGCATTATTACCGGCATTGATGCCCTGGGGCCCCTTACACTTGGAACCGGGCTCAGCGCCACAATCCCAAGGGACGGAGCCCTTGCTGTAAAGATTGACTCACTCAAGATTGACCGCCTTCAGGCGCTTGGATACGATTACAGCAATATCTCCGCCGCCGGCAGTTATGCCGAGGACGCTTTTGACGGGCGCATAATTGCGGCCGATCCCAACCTGAATTTCCTTTTCCAGGGCCGGTTCAACCTGTCCGGCAGGACCAAGAACCAGATATACCGTTTCTACGCATCCCTTGGATATGCAGACCTTCATGCCCTCAAACTGGACAAGCGTCCGCAGTCAAAAATCAGCTTCCACGCCTTCTCAAACTTCATAAAGACGGAAAGCCATGACCTCCTTGGAGACATAAACATCTCTGACATCTCCCTTGTCAGTTCTTCCGGGCAGCACAACCTTGGCAATATAAGCGTAAAAGCTCACGCCAATGACAATGTACACCGCATAAAACTGGATTCTCAGTTCCTGGAGGGGTCCTATCTTGGAGACAAGGCCGTCTTCAACTTTGTAAACGACCTCCGCAGCCTTGTCCTTGACAAAGAACTTGGTGCGCTCACTCAGGACCACGCACCGGCTTGGGACGGGGCTACATATAACTTAAACCTCAATGTCAAGGATGCCAGGGACCTTCTGGATTTCCTTGCTCCAGGCGCCTACATAGCAAATCCCACGGAACTCAGCCTTAACGTAGACGCCGGCGGCATAGTAACAGGCAGTGTAAAGTCCGGCCGCATAGCGCTAAAAGACAAGTTTATCAAAGACCTTGACCTGAGCCTGAGCAACCAGCGTAACGTACTGGTGGCAGACCTTAAGGGCTCCTCTGTCCAGCTAGGCGGCGGAGTGAAACTATTGGAAAGCAGACTTGCCCTGTTTGCCAACGACAACAGGCTTGGCCTGAGCTACAGTTTTGACAACAGCGAGCAGGACGCTACCAAGGCGGAACTCATTATGAGAGCAGATCTTGACAGGAATGAGGACGGTCTAAAGGTTCTTGCCCGCGCACTTCCTTCCAACCTGTACTACAAGGGTGAAGGCTGGGCTATTGCTTCAGGGGACATCCTGTTCAATGACGGCAATTTAAGCATAGACAAACTCAACGCCCGCCACGATGACGAGCTTCTGGAAATTGACGGAGGCTACTCCCCCACCGGAACCGACACCCTGAGCATAAGGATGGAAAAGTTTGACATCGGCCTTGCCAACACTTTCACAGGATCCATTTTCCCTCTGGCAGGCTATGCAAGCGGCAATGCCGTTGTCATTTCTCCTGGCAGCCCCTTCCCCGGGATAGAGGCCGCAATAGTGTGCGACTCAACCGTTGTCTCCGGCCAGCGCATGGGATCCCTGCACCTTGGCAGCTACTGGAGCCAGGAAGAGAACTGCTTCAAGATTGACGTGCACAACAATATGGACGGCAGGAGCAACCTTGCCGTAGACGCGTCCTTCTTCCCCAAAGGAGCAATACTTAATGCCGATGCCACCATGGACAGGTTCAACCTGGCATCCGCAGCGCCCGTACTGGCATCGGTTTTCTCCACTTTCAGCGGTTACCTGAGCGGAAAGGTTGGGGTGAGCGGGCCACTTTCAGATATTAATGTCACAAGCGACAGCCTGAGGATTGCCGACGGTGCCATTGCCCTTGACTTCACCAGGGCGCTGTATAATTTTGACGGTCCCGTAGCTCTTGACCAGAGCGCTCTCCATCTCAATGGCCTAAGCCTGAGGGATAATTCCGGCGGCCGTGCCACTGTAAGGGGAGACATCCTCATTAACGGATTCAAGGATCTTGGAATAGACATTCACGCAGACCTTGACAGAATCAAAGCCCTGGATTTGAAAAAGGGAGAGAATCCCACTCTGTACGGAGTTCTTCCCGTTTCAGGACAGCTTGATGTAAAGGGGCCGATGAGCCGCATAGTTGTAGACATAGACGCCACTACTTCCGGCCCGGGAGACCTGCATCTGCCTTTAGGCTCCAGTTCCGGAGAACGAGAACGCAATATGCTGGTTTTCACCAAGCCCGCAGACGACCTGCAGCAGGACCCTTATGAACTGATGATGGCATCAAGCGCAAAGCAGGAGGCCGAGGCAAGCAATCTCATACTCAACATTGTAGCTCACGCCACCCCGGAAGCCATCGTTTACATAGACCTTGGAGACAACACACTCAATGCACGCGGCAACGGCACCGTGGGCGTGAACATGGAAACCGCCCAAAACAGTTTTGGGCTCAGCGGGGATTACACTCTGGAGCAAGGCAGTTTCCGTTTCTCGGCCATGAACATTGTGAGCCGTGACTTCACAATTCAGGACGGCAGTTCTGTCCGCTTCAACGGCCCGGTCAACGACACTGACCTCAACGTCAAGGGCCTGTACACCACAAAAGCCAGCCTGGACAACCTTGTAACCAACCTGGAAGGAGAGAGTGAGGACACCGGCGGCGGAAGACGCACCGTACTGTGCGGCATTGACATTACCGGAAAACTCCTTAATCCGGAATTGCAGTTCTCAATAGACATCCCGGACCTGAACCCCACTACCAAGATGGCCGTAGAGAGCGCCTTCAGCACGGAAGACAAGGTGCAGAAACAGTTCCTGTACCTGCTCATAGCCGGCAGTTTCCTCCCGGAGGAAGAAAGCGGTATCACCAACACCGGTTCTGACATGCTGTTCTCCAACGTGTCCAGTATCATGAGCGGCCAGATAAACAACATATTTGACAAGCTCAACATTCCCCTGGACCTTGGTCTTAACTACAAGGCCCAGGAAGGCAGAAACATGTTTGACGTGGCCGTGAGCACCCAGCTGTTCAACAACCGCGTGCTGGTGAACGGCGCTGTAGGCAATAAGCAGAAGATTGGCAGCACAACAAGCGAGATAACGGGAGACATTGACGTTGAAGTTAAAATAAACAAGAGCGGTACGCTGCGAACAACCGTTTTCTCCCATTCGGCCGACCAGTTCTCCACCTATCTGGACAACAGCCAGAGAAACGGTGTAGGTATAACGTACCAGAGGGAATTCAATTCCATAGGGCAGTTCTTCAAGGAACTGTTTTCCCCCAGGCGTCCTGTTACAGGCCCCGTGCCTCAGACAACGCTGCAGATTGATTCCACCGGTAAAACCAAAGTAATTGCAGATGACAAAAGGTAAACTATATCTGATACCATCCCCTCTTGGAGACGGAGCGCCGGAAGAGGTGCTTCCGCAGTCCGTCTTCAGCATTCTACCGCAAATCAAACGCTTTGTGGTAGAGGAAGTGCGCACAGCCAGGAGGTTCCTCTCTGCCGCAGGTCTCAAGGGACATATACAGGACCTTGAGTTTCATACGTTAAACGAGCACACCTCCCCTGCAGAGGTGGAGGCCATGCTGCCGCTCTTTGATGACGGATCTCCTGTGGGACTCATCTCTGAGGCAGGCCTTCCTGCGGTGGCGGACCCGGGCGCCAGACTTGTAGCCCTTTGCCACCGTCACGGCATTGAAGTAGTGCCTTTTGTGGGGCCGTCTTCCCTGATGATGGCACTGATGTCCTCCGGCCTGGACGGGCAGAGTTTTGCCTTCAACGGCTACATCCCCGCCAAGGCCGATGAGCGCAAAGCCGCCCTGAAAGCCCTGGAGAAGCGCTCCTTCCACCAGACCCAGATTCTGATAGAGACTCCATACCGCAACGACTCTCTGCTGCAGGACATGCTCTCCACCCTGAGCCCGTCCACAAGGCTGTGCATTGCGGCAAACATAACTTGCCCGGACCAGTTTATCCGCACCCTCAAGGTAGCGGAGTGGAAGAAACTCCAGGGCTTTACAATTGGCAAGAGACCTTGCGTATTCTTATTCCAGGGCGCATGAAGATAGCATTTACAACACTGGGCTGCAAGCTCAATTATGCAGAGACATCCACCTACCAGCGGGCTTTTGTGTCGGCCGGATGGGAGGTAGTCCCGTGGAGCGCCCAGGCCGATGTATACCTGATAAACACCTGCGCCGTCACTGAGACCGCGGAGAAAAAATCCCGGAACTATATCCGCCGCGCCCACAAGACCGCCCCCGGTGCCCGCATAGTTGTAACCGGTTGCTACGCCCAGCTCCGCCGTGAGCAAATCCAGGCCATAGAAGGCGTCTGGAGAGTATTTGGGGCCGATGAAAAGGCATTACTCGTCAAAGAGACCCTGAAGGGTATGCCTTCGTCCACCGTCGCTTCGCGACCCCTCCCACCTTCGGTGGGCCCCTCCCTCTTATCCGGCCGAGGGTGGCCAGAGGTTGCCGAAGGCATACCCTCCAGGGTCTCATCCGAAAAAACGGCCAAAAACACTCACATAACCTTTGGGGCGTACTCCACTGGTGAGAGGACACGGTCATTTTTGAAGGTGCAGGACGGGTGTGACAATTTTTGCGCTTATTGCACCGTGCCGTTTGCCCGCGGGCGCAGCAGGAACATTCCTATTTGCGAATGCGTGAAGATGGCGCGGGAGATTGCAGCAAGCGGCGTGAAGGAAGTGGTGCTTACTGGCGTGAACACCGGGGACTTCGGCCGTACCAGCGGAGAATCTTTCCTGGAACTGCTGAAAGCCCTTAATGAGGTTGAGGGAATTGAGAGGTTCAGGATTTCATCAATAGAGCCCAATCTCATTACACCGGAGATTGTGGACTGGATTGCATCCGGAACCAAGTTCCAGCCTCATTTCCACATCCCGCTCCAGAGCGGCTCTGACACTATGCTGCGCAAGGTTGGCCGGCGCTATGACACGGCGTTGTTCGCTTCCCGCATTGAGTATATCCGCAAGGCCATGGAGCGTCCCGGAGGGCCCAGGGTTTTCTTCGGTATTGACGTCATTGTGGGGCTTCCTGGTGAAACCGATGAACTCTTCAGGGACACTTACGCTTTCCTGGAGCGTATACGTCCGGCGTTCATCCACGTATTCCCCTACTCTAAACGTCCCGGCACCCGTGCGGCCCAGTGGCCGGAGCAGGTGCAGGAGAGCGTAAAGGCAGCCAGGGTTGCCGCTTTGGAAGAGCTTTGCGCCAAACTGCATGAAGAATTTGTATCGGCCAATAAAGGTGTCCGGGAAAAGGTACTTTGGGAATCTTCCGTCAAGGGCGGCCTGATGGGCGGATACACTGGCAATTACATAAGACTTGAAAAGCCCTTTGATGCGGCATTGGTTAATACTTTGGAGGAGGTGGAGATATGACAAGGCTGAGGTTTTTGGGAACTGGGACATCGCAGGGCGTGCCAATCATTGCATGCCAGTGTCCTGTATGCAAGAGCGAGGATCCACGTGACAAGCGCTTCCGCTCCTCCGTATTTGTGGAATACCAGGGGCTGAACATCCTTGTGGATGCGGGGCCGGATTTCCGAAGCCAAATGCTGGCGGCCGGCATACGCCACCTTGACGCCATACTACTGACACACAACCACAAGGACCACACCGGTGGGCTTGACGACGTACGTTCCTTCAACTACATAGACATGAAACCGGCCGAGATTTACTGCGAGGAAAGGGTTCTTGTGAGTCTCAGGAACGACTACGCCTACGCTTTTGCCGACGTCAAATACCCCGGTGCGCCTGAATGGCATGTGCACATAATTGATTCCAGGCCCTTCCGAGTGGATTCTCTTGATGGAGTTGGGAACCTTGAGTGGGTGCACGACAAAGGCTATTTCTACAGGCAGCCGGACGGGAGCCTTACCAGAAGCGGTGAAATAGTCTCTGAGGCATCTCACGACAGGCCCAACATCATTCCCATACGCGGGATGCACGGGCAGATGCCGGTCCTGGGATTCCGCTTTGGCAATATTGCGTACATCACTGACATGAGTCACATTGAGGATACGGAGCTGGAAAAACTCCGCGGCCTTGAACACGTGACTCTAAATACGGTGAGTTATCACCCCCACCACTCTCATTTTTCACTGGAGCAGGCCATAGAGCTTGCTGGAAAGATAGGAGCAAAGCACACATGGCTCACACATTTGAGCCATAATTTCCCTACTCACGGAAGATTCTGTGAGGAACTGGAAAGATACGGAAACATACAGCCTGCATTTGACGGGCTGGTCATTGAAGATTAGAAGATGAAAGAAAAAGTAATAATTGTAGGCGGCGGGATATCCGGCCTCACGGCCGGAATCTATGCCCAGAGGGCAGGATTTGACACACTGATCCTGGAGAAATGCGCCACACCGGGCGGCGTTTCCACATGCTGGAAGCGCGGTGGATTCCTTTTTGAGGGAGGAGTTCACTGGCTCAACGGCTCAGGAGAGCACCTTGATCTGAACAAGGTATGGAAAGAGGTTGGCGCCCTGCAGGAAAATAATCCTGTATATTTCAAGGACCCTGTTTATACCCTAAAAGGCGGGAAGGCAGAGATTTCCATTTGGCGGGACCAGGAACGTACACTGCGTGAGCTCTGTCAGTATTCTCCGCGGGACCGGCGTGCGCTCAGGTGGATATTCCGCAACGTAAGCTGGTTCAAATACTTCCAGACTCCTGTAGAAGGAGTAACTACTGTCCTTGACTACATAAGAATGTTCCCGGCCATTGTGCTGGCGCCATACCTCTGGATGCAGTCCACAAAGCACTACCTGTCGCGTATCAAGGACGACGACGTGAGAACTCTGCTGGAGGCTGTAGTGGCGCCAGTGAACAATGCAATGACATTTGCATATACGCTCAGTTCATTCTTTACCGGGGACAGCGGATACCCATCCGGAGGCTCCCTTAAGATGGCTCTGAATATGGCCGATACCTACCGGAAGGCCGGCGGGGAAATCCGCTACAACACTACGGTTGAGAAAGTAACGGACAAAGGTGTGATTGTAGATGGCAGACTTTTGGAGGCCGACGCCGTCATAGTTTCAATAGACGCCCGCACCGCCATAGACACTCTGTTTGACAAGCCGCTCCAGGACAGCTGGGCCAGAAAGATGAGAAAGAGCCTTGTCACCAGCCAGACCGTCTTTATAGGTGTGGGCGTAGAGGCCGACCTTAGCGCCTACCCAAAATCGATGGTATTTAAAGTGCCTTTCAAGGACGGTGGAGTTGACCTGCCATTCTTTGTTGTAAGCAATTATTCAAGGGACCATTACTCCCCGGAAGGCTGTACGGCTGTAACCGCCCTTCTTCCCGGTTACAGTTATTCATACTGGAAGGCCGCAAAGGCCGATGGCAGTTATGACCAGAAGAAAAAGTCCGTATGCGACCGTTTCATAAAAATACTGGAAGAGCATATCCCTCAGACAAAAGGAAAAGTGGTTGTGACGGACGTTGCAACGCCACTAACCTACCAGCGCTACTGCGGCACTCACGAGGGCAGTTACATGAGTGACTGGCTACCGCGGACCTCAGTACCCAATGCTCCAAACCGCTACCGCAAGGGCCTGTACTTTGCCGGGCAGCGTACAGCATATTCAGGAGGCCTTCCTCCGGCAGTTGTAAGCGGAAGGCTTGCAGCCATTAAACTATGTAAAGATTTCGGCCATTTATTCATTTAAACTATGTCACCAGAAGTAATCAAAACAATTGACAGCATTAACGTTACGCTGAACGCCGGCGGGATGAACACCATCAACATCATCCTTGCTTTTGTCATGTACGGAGTTGCCCTTGGCATCAAGCCCGGCATATTTGTAGAAGTATTCAAAAAGCCCAAGTCCGTGCTACTTGGCATGCTGTGCCAGCTGATACTGCTGCCGGCTTTTACCTGCCTGCTTGCCATCCTGATCACCGGATGGATATCCCCCATGATGGCTATGGGAATGATTCTGGTGGCCTCCTGCCCCGGCGGCAACATCTCCAACTTCATGAGTTCCCTTGGAAAGGCCAATGTTGAACTGTCCGTGAGCCTGACCGCCATATCCACGGCCCTTGCAGTATTCATGACGCCGTTCAATTTCTGGTGCTGGGGAAGCCTCTACATGCATTTTGCCGGAGTGCAGAGTGAAATCCCTACCCTTGTGATTCCACTTTGGGATGTGTTCAAGACCATATTCATCCTCCTTGGCATTCCGCTGATCCTGGGCATCCTCACAAGCCAGTTCCTGCCCAAGGTGGCATCGGCACTGAAAAAACCCCTCCAGTGGCTCTCTATAGTCATTTTCATTGCAATGGTGGTGCTCTCTTTCAGCAGCAACATCAACGCATTCCTCATCAGTGTCAAGTACATCTTCCTGGTTGTGCTTATCCATAACCTGCTTGCGCTGGGAATTGGATTCTCCGTTGGAACAATTGCCAAGGTGCCTTTCCGTGACCGTCGTACACTTACCATTGAGACCGGCATTCAAAATTCCGGCCTGGGCCTTGCCCTCATGCTTGGAACAAGCCTTTTTGCCGGCTTCCCTCCTCACGGAGGCATGCTGGTGATAACTGCATGGTGGGGCATCTGGCACATTATCTCCGGCCTTTCCGTTGCTACAATCTTCAATATGAGTAAAAAGAATGTCTGATTTTTGGAAAAGCACTAAATCCTACTTTTTTTTGAGGCGCTACGTAGACTGGACAACGCGCAGGAGTTTCCGCAAGATTGAGACCTCAGGAACCCTGCCGTCCATGGACAGCGGAGCCTGGTTCATTGCCTGCAACCATACGCATACCCTCATGGATGCCATGGTAGTGCTGCAGGCACGGCCAGGAGAGCCCACCTCCTTTGGCGCACGGGCCGACGTGTTCCGTAACCCAACGGCAGCCCGTTTCCTTAGATTCTGCAAGATTGTTCCGCTTGCACGCAAAGACAGGGAGAGGCCGGAGGAAGTTGCCCATAACCGTGAGACCATGGAATACATAGACAAGGTTGTGGAGCACGGCATCCCGTTCTGCCTTTTCCCGGAAGGACGTCACCGCACCATGCATTCCCTGCTGCCAATGCGCCGCGGCATTGCATCCATGGCTTTCCGCAGCGCCGCCAATCGGCCCACCTACATATTACCTGTAGGATTGGAATACAGTGACTGGTTCCACTTCAGAGGCACTGCCCGCATTAACTTTGGTACCCCCATAGACGTCAATGCCATGGCCGCTTCCCTTGCCGGCCTTGATGACAGCCACCGTGACGCCGCTCTTCAGGAAGAACTCTTCAAGCGCCTGTCTTCACTTATATTATATATACCTGACGACGAGCACTATGACGAGAAGTATGCAGAGCTGATGGCAGCACATCCCGCACCAGAGAGATGGCTGCGTATTCTGCTTGCAGCACTCACCTTCCCCCTCTGGCTTGTTGCCGCCCTGCTCTCTGCCCCGCTTTGGCTTCCTGCAGAGATTATGTGCAGGCGCATGATAAAGGACCCCGCCTTCCAGAATACAGTCCGCTATGCCGTGCGCCTGGTCCTCTGGCCGCTCTGGGCCCTCATCTGGCTTATCATCGGCCTTTGTGTCCTTCCCTGGTGGGGTGCTCTCCTTCTCATGGCGGCATTCCTCCCCTCCTACAGCCTCTTCTATGACTGGCTCAATCTGGTCCGTGTCGCATAACCGCCTGATTCTGAGCCATATACGTAAATTAGGGTGCACCTGCAGGTGCACCCTAATTGTTGTAAGTAATTGAAAGGCAGCTTGTTAGCTGCCATATCAAATTGACTAGAGGGCAGGACCGGCCTTTACAAGGGCCTTGCCGGCGCGGTTGCTCTCATACTTGTGGAAGTTCTTGATAAAGCGGGCGGCAAGATCCTTTGCCTTCTCCTCCCACTCTGCTGCGTTTGCATAGGTGTCCCTAGGATCAAGGATACCGGTGTCTACGCCTTCCAGCTTGGTAGGAACGGTGAAGTTGAAGTAAGGGATAACCTTGGTGGGAGCCTTGTCAATGGCGCCGCTCAGGATTGCGTCAATGATACCGCGGGTGTCACGGATGGAGATACGCTTGCCGGTACCGTTCCAGCCGGTGTTCACAAGGTATGCCTTGGCGCCGGACTTCTTCATCTTCTTCACAAGTTCCTCTGCGTACTTGGTAGGATGGAGCTCCAGGAATGCCTGGCCGAAGCAGGCGCTGAAAGTAGGAGTGGGCTCAGTGATGCCGCGCTCTGTACCTGCAAGCTTGGCGGTGAAGCCGCTCAGGAAGTAGTACTTGGTCTGCTCAGGAGTGAGGATGGAAACGGGAGGCAGTACGCCGAATGCATCTGCGCTGAGGAAGATAACCTGCTTTGCTGCCGGTCCGTGGCTTTCCGGACGGACAATCTTCTCAATGTGATATATAGGATAGCTGACGCGGGTGTTCTCAGTGACGGACTTGTCGTTGAAGTCAATCTTACCGGCGGCATCTACGGTTACGTTCTCAAGGAGAGCGTCCCTGCGGATAGCATTGTAGATATCCGGCTCTGATTCCTTGTCAAGCTTGATGACCTTTGCGTAGCAGCCGCCCTCAAAGTTGAAGACGCCCTTGTTGTCCCAGCCGTGCTCGTCGTCACCAATCAGGAGACGCTTGGGGTCTGTGGAAAGGGTGGTCTTGCCGGTGCCGGAAAGGCCGAAGAAGATAGCGGTGTTCTCACCGTTCATGTCCGTATTGGCAGAGCAGTGCATAGCTGCAATACCCTTCAGGGGCAGGTAGTAGTTCATCATGGAGAACATACCCTTCTTCATCTCACCGCCGTACCAGGTGTTGAGGATAACCTGCTCACGGGAAGTAACGTTGAAGGCAACGCAGGTCTCACTGCGGAGGCCCAGCTCCTTGTAGTTCTCTACCTTTGCCTTGGCTGCGCAGTAAACTACGAAGTCCGGCTCCTGGTCAAACTCCTTCTGGTTCTTGGGACGGATGAACATGTTGGTCACAAAGTGTGCCTGCCATGCCACCTCCATGATGAAGCGGACCTTCATGCGGGTGTCTGCGTGGGTGCCGCAGAAACCGTCTACCACAAAGAGGCGCTTGCCGCTGAGCTGCTGCTGAGCAAGTTTCTTGACAACCTTCCAGGTTGCAACGCTCATCTTGTGATTGTCATTGTGGTACTCCTCAGTGTCCCACCAGATTTCACCAGGCTTGCCTTCCTTGGTGGTGTTGTCGTACACAATGTACTTGTCTTTAGGGGAACGGCCGGTGTAAACGCCGGTCATGACGTTGATGGCGCCAAGTTCTGTTACCTGACCCTTGTCAAAACCCTGGAGACCGGGCTTGGTCTCTTCATTGTAAAGAACCTCGTACGTGGGGTTGTAAAGAATTTCCTTAACACCCTTGATGCCGTACTTTTTGAGATCTACGTTTGCCATATTGACTATATAAATTAAGAATTAATTCCAGTCCACAAATTTACTCATTTTCCATTACTTTTCCAAACGCGCGTTTATGCGTTTTCTAAGTCCAGGAGACAGGGAAAGATTCTCAAGGGAATCTGCCTTGTCAAGCCATCTAACGGCCATCCTGTCATCCTCCAAAAGGTAAAAGGCCATGGCAATATTGTAACAGGCAGCCGCCTGCTTTATTGCCTTTCCGCCCTTTGCCAGTTCTATCCAGACATCTACAGCATTTGAATACTGCCCCTGATAGGCATAGCGGAGGGCCTTTTCCCACTGGTAGGAAGAGAAGTCGTCAAAATAGTAGAGGCTGAAGCTATCCGGCTTCCACTGGGAGAGAAAACGCGTTGCAATGCGGTTGCCGACGGCTTCTGCATCATCGGCCGAAGTAATATTTGCCGTACCCTTGTACTTATGAATCACATCCTCCTTCCCCATGCTGTCATAAACTTTAAGGGAAGTGTTGAGAGGGATACGGGAATCTTCCTGCGCCGGGCCCAGAGTGCTGGAGAGGACAAAGATAACGTCGTACTCCGTATCCATCACCAGGGAATGCATCTTTTCAAGGGATACGCTGTCCACGGCGGGTATCCTGTACATGCCGATAAGTTCTTCTCCTCCAAAGTAATCCTTTTCAAGGGCACGCGCCATGGCCGATGCCGTGGCCCTGTCAAACAGGGAATCCGGCGTTTCCATGGTCACTATGGCCATGGTCTTGCGGGAAAGGTCAAGCCCTGACGTGGAAGGCTGCCTCACATCCAGCTGAAGGCTGTAAACAAGCGGAGAGCAGGCCGCTGTGAGAAGCGTCAAAAGAGGGAACAGCAATTTTTTCATATTACCTCTGCTATTAAGTCGTATTCATCGGCACCGGTAATCCTTACACTGAGGAACTGCCCCGTGAGGCCGGCGGGATCCATCCCTTCCGGAACCTTTACCAGGATTTCCCCGTCAACTTCCGGGCTCTCAAACTCAGAACGGCATACCAGTACGCCGTCCTGACAGGAGTCCACAAGCACTTTTTCAGTGGTGCCTACGCGGGATTGATTGTATGCAAGAGATATGCCTTTCTGCAGCTCCATGAGCTCCTGAAGGCGTTTTTTCTTTGTACTGGGCCTGACGCTGTCCTTAAGATGCTCAGCGCCATACGTACCCTCCTCCTCTGAGTAAGTGAAGGCACCCAGCCTTTGTATTCCGGCCGATGAGACAAAGTCCATCAGCTCCTTGAACTCACGGCTTCCCTCTCCAGGATGACCCACTATCATTGTGGTACGGAGGACTACTCCGGGGACGCGTTCCCTCATGCGCTTGACAAGAGCCCTTGTCCAGGCGCCGTCTACGCCGCGGTGCATAGCTTCAAGCACCTTGTCAGAGATATGCTGGAGAGGGATGTCCATGTATCGGCACACCTTGGGATTGTTGGCCATCTGGTCCAGGACATCTTCCGGGAAATCGGCCGGATAGGAGTAATGGATGCGCAGCCACTCAATGCCGTCTACCTCAGAGAGAGCCTGCAGCAGATCTGCCAGGCGGCGCTTTCCGTAGATATCCAGCCCGTAATAGGTTGTGTCCTGGGCAATTATCACCAGCTCCCTGACGCCCTGAGCGGCCAGTTCCTGAGCCTCCTTCACCAGAACCTCAATGGGCACGGAGCGGTGAGGCCCGCGGATAAAAGGGATAGCGCAGTAGGAGCATCGGCGGTTGCAGCCCTCTGAGATTTTAAAGAAGGCGTAAGGCTTTCCGGGGGTGGTAAGAACGCGCTTGTGAGAGGCCGGTACAGGCTTGCACCCAAGCGCCTTTACCAGGGAATCCAATTCACGCGCGCCAAACCAGCCGTCCACCTCCGGGATAAGATCCGGAAGCTCCGCTGCGTAACGCTGTGACAGGCAGCCAAATACCATAAGCTTTCCAACCTGCCCGGCGCTTTTGCGCTGTGCGGCAGCCAGAATAGTCTGGATTGACTGCTCCTTGGCGTCTCCAATGAAGCCGCAGGTATTGATTGCAAGAACGTCTACGGGACGGTTATCCTCCTCAGGTACAATCTCATACGAGTCCTTGACCTGATACAGGAGATGTTCCGTATCTACGGTATTCTTGGAACATCCAAGAGTTATGAGTTGAAGGGTTGGCATTATGCCTGGGCTTCACGCTCCTCGTCAGTGAGGAAATCAAAGGAAGCGTATTTGAGAAGGATATTGTACCACTCAGAAACCTTCTTCATGTGGGACACATAGAAGCGGTCCTGGTCATAGTCCGGGAGGGCCTTTTCAAAGAGGGCCTTGAACTCTGCGTCCGGGGACTTGGGTGCGGGGGCTTCCTTGTCACCAAGGACTTCCTTCATTTTCAGGAGGACTTCCTGGAGCTTAACCTCTTCCTGCGTGGTGTAGATGGAAATGTCGGCAAGGGAAGTAATACCGGCCGATGCGCTTACGTTAAGGCGCTTTTTGGTATCCATAGCCTCTACAATGGCTCCCTGGCGGGACTGTGCGATATAAGTAAAGAGGCCGTGCTGGCCACGTACTGAAAGGGTTTTTGCAAGATCTGTTTTCATATTTTGAGTCAATTTTTATCTATCATACAAATATAGCAATTTTCAGGAAAAGAAAGTGCGGGAAACTGCTTCCCGGAGAGATTCAAGGGTGCCGGAGTTTTCTATTATGACGTCTGCTCTGGAAAGGTCTATGGACTGGGCCGATATGCGGCAGCGGGCGTCTTCCTCCGTAAGGCCGCGGGCAATGAGGCGGGAGAGACGCACTTCCTCCGGCGCAGTGACGGCAACAACGGCATCGGCAAGGCCGTCAAAGACGGGCTTTGACAGGATGACCGCACTTTCAAGAACCACAAATGGGGCGCCGGACTGAGCCTCACGCCAGGCAATAAAGTCCTGGCGGACAAGCGGATACACAATGGCTTCCAGTTTTTCCCTGGCTTCCCTGGAAGAGAAAAGCAGGGCGGCAAGTGCTCCGCGGTCCAGGCGGCCGTCCTCAGTTGAAAATGAGGCGCCAAGTTCAGTCTCCAGCCTTTGGACAAGGCCCGGGACTGTGTCATATAAAGCTTTTGTTTGGGAATCAGAATTGTACACAGGTATGCCTTTCCCGGAAAGAATGGCACAGACGGCCGATTTGCCGCTTCCTATAAGACCTGTGACAAAGTAGGTGCGCATTACTTGAGTTCCACGCAGTCAAACACTTCCGGGCTCACCTGATAATCCAGAACCCCGGGAGGAAGGCGGAGAGTACGGGGAGCGCATCGGCCACTCAGGGATGCGCTGTAGTCCTTATAATCTATGTACAGTTTGAAAGACGGCAGAGGGTCCTTGGTCAGGGGAAAGGTGCAGCGCATCACCACCGACGCCGTTGTAGGGAATACCTGCAGCTGGTGGCCGGCCGGGACGTTCCAAACCTCAATGGGGACCGTTGTCTTGAGCTCCACGTAACGGGAAACCGGGACCTCATACGTCACATCCTGGTGAGACATCCTAACGCCCTCAATCTCCTCTATCCTGAGGATTCCGTGCCGGGATTCATCTATATCCGTAAGCACAAGACGGGCCGACGTCACCTTCTCAATGCCCTCAAGAACGGAATCGTCGGCATAGACAGTGACGGAATCCGGGGTAACTTTGAACGGACCGCTCATCATATACTGGGACCGGCAGTGGATGTTATGAGGGACCTCCACAGGAACCTTCTTGTGGTTTTCCTTTGGAAAGACAAATCTAAGTGTATCAGTGATGAAAGCCTCAACAAGGGCTTCTTCACCAAAGAACTGGTTGATGTAGGAGTTTTTGGCGCCGCCAATTACGCAGAAGGTTTCCGGGCCGGTGCGCCGGAGATCTCCCCTGTCGAAGGCTACCTTCACAACCTTCTTTTCCTTGCGGCTGTGCTCACGTAAAAGACGGAAGCCGTCGGCCCTGCAACGGGCGCTTACCACCACGGTGTTTGCCGACGTGCTGCGGTGCCCGTCAATGTTGCACTGCGCAATAACCGGAACGCTGATGGTTCCGGTATACTCGTTGGAGAGCTGGGACATGGTCCAGATAAGGGCTGCCAGGAGAACGGATGCCGCCATGAAGACCCATTCCCTGCCAATGCCTCCTTTACGGACGCTTAACCGCTCCCTTAAGGACATTTGCTACTTCTGGGGCTCAGAGTAATCCTTCTGAAGACCCTGTTTGTCTACGCGGAGCTTGACGTCTCCGTCCACGCGGAGGAGAGCTGTCTTCTCGTTGACCTCTACAATTTCTCCGTAAATGCCGCCAACGGTGACAACCTTGTCACCCTTCTTGAGGCCGTTGCGGAATTCCTGAAGTTCCTTCTGCTGCTTGCGCTGGGGACGGATCATGAAAAGCCACATCACAAGGATGATGGCAGCGAACATGATGATTGTAGGGAGTGCGCTCTGCTGGCCCTGGGCCTGCTGGAGGAGGATAAAAAGTGTATTCATAATGGATTAGTTATTACGTTTGATAAGGCGGTCCAGGAGCCCGTTCACAAAACCGCGGCTCTTGGGCGTTGAGTAATACTTGGAAATCTCTACGTACTCATTGATGGTGACCTTCATGGGGATATCCGGGAAAGTCTCTGACTCTGCAAGGCCCATGGCTATGAGAACTATGTCCGTTGTATAGAGACGGTCCCTGTCCCATTTGGACACTGAGTCTGCAATGAGGGCGTTATACTCTGCAAACCGGCCATAGGCGGTTGTGAGAAGGCGCCGGACAAAGTCCCTGTCACTGCTAGCCTCCTTTCCCTGTGCAATGAGGATGTCACTCTGGTAAAGCGGAGGACATGTCCACTTTCCAAGGCGGCCAACCTCTTCAAGGGAGCGGATGCAGGTGCCAAGCGCGTAAGCAAGGTCATCGGCCCAATAAATTGAAAGATCTTCAAGGATGGCGGCAAGTTCAGGGTCATCTTCAAACTCCTGTTCAAAGACATTCACCCATAGACGGGCGTCCTCCTTGAGGGAAGAGCCTTCCGCTGCCATGTACTGCTGATAATAGTCCCTTGTCTTGAGGCGGCCGTATAGCTCTGAGATATAAGCGTCATTCTGCTCCCAGGAGAACTTTTTCTTTTCCGTAAGGCGCAAAAAGTCCGGGTCCGCCTCCAAAATGGCCGATACGGCGTTGCGGACAAACTTCATATTGGGGTTGAGCTCTTCCGGCGTGGGATTGAATTTACCGCGTGCGGCCTCTGTACGGCGCGCCGCCTCTGCCGTGAGGGCGGGAATGAGGGACAGCATATAAAGATAGAGGTCCCTGGTTGCCTGTGCCGACGTTTCAAGGCTGTCCAACGCCTCTTTCAACGTAAGGTCCGGGTTCTCTGCGTAAGAGTACAGGACTTTGAAAGCCTTGATCCTGAGTATGCGACGATTGAGCATATAACGTATGTCAAATAAATTTCTGCAAAGTTAGTATTTTTTTAAATATTTTTGGTTACATTTGTGATTAGAAAACTAAAAACAAAAAGAGATGTACAGCGAAGCGGAAGATGTGTACTCAAAGCCGGTAAGGGCTGGCAAGCGCACCTATTTCTTTGATGTCAAGAGCACCAAGGGAAACAATGATTTTTATCTTACCATAACGGAGAGCAAGCGCCGTACGGAACGTGACGGCTCCTTTGTATACGACAAACACAAGATTTTCCTCTACAAGGAGGATTTTGAGAAGTTCTCGGAGGGCCTTCAGGAGGCGGTTCAGTACATTATGCACAACCTTCTGCATGACCAGCCCATCCGTCAGTACTCCAGGGAAGAGGACAGCCAGGAAGAAGAGTTCTAAAATTCCGCAGCACCCGTGATACTGTTAAGGAACATACTTCTGGAAGATACTCCCGCCGATATTGTCATCGACGGGAGTTTTATCTCAAAAATCAGCCGTACCCCCCTGGATATACCGGGGGCGGAAGTCTTTGACGGCAGCGGCAAAGCCGTTATACCAGGTTTTGTAAACTCCCACACCCACGCCGCAATGATTATGCTCCGCGGCATCAACGAGGATCTTACCCTGTATGACTGGCTGGAGAAAGTATGGGCATCGGAGGCAAAGATGGACGGAGAGTTCATCTACTGGGCCACAAAGGCCGCCTGTCTTGAGATGATAAAAAGCGGCACCACTACTTTCAACGACCAGTACTGGTTCCCCTCCCACGCCCGCAAGGCTGCGGTGGAAATGGGCCTGAGGCCGGCGGTGTCATTCATCTTCCTTGATTCACAGAGCCGGGCCATGGCCCTTGCCCAGAGAAGTGCGTGTGAAAGGCTCTATGAGCGTTCCCTGGAATGGGGCTCAGAGTCCATTTTCACCATTTCCATCCATTCAGTATATACGGTAACAGAGGAGAATATCCTCTGGGCCGCCCGTTTTGCCAGGGAAAGAGGTCTTCGCATACACATGCACCTTGCAGAGACCGCCCTTGAAGACGCAGACTGCCGCCGCCAGCATGACGGAATGTCACCCACGGAGTATTTTGACTCGCTGGGACTGTTCGGCCCTGATGTCATTGCGGCTCATTGCCTCTTCCTGTCAGACAACGACGTACGCATTCTTGGGCGCAACAAGGTAAACTGCGTCCACAATATAAACTCAAACCTCAAGCTTGCCTCCGGCTACCGTTTCCGTTTCAAGGAACTTGCACAGGAGGGCGCCAACGTATGCCTTGGAACGGACGGAGCAGCCTCCTCCAACACCTTGGACATGCTTGAGCACATGAAGACAAGCGCCCTCATGCAAAAGGCCTGGAGAGGCAATCCGGCAGAGCTTCCCCTGAAGCAGCTCATGGAAAGCGCCACCCTTAACGGGGCCCGGGCCCTGGGCATTGACAGCGGCGTAATAAGAGAAGGCGCCCTGGCAGACCTTTCTATAGTAGACCTGAGCGGAACGGCCTTCATTTCTCCTGGTTCCACCATGGCAAACCTTGTTTACGCCGCCCACAGCGATGTCATCACAGATGTGATGGCAGGCGGAAAATGGATTATGCGCGGCAGGGAGATTCCTGGAGAGAAGGAGATTATAGCAAACGCCAGGAAAGAACTGGAAAAAATCTAACCACAAGCATTTATGAATCCAAAAATACAGAAGATAAAGGACATTGTGGAGGTCCTGGAAAGCCGTATAGGTGACTTCAAACCGGAGATAGGCATAGTTCTGGGCAGCGGCCTGGGTTCACTTGCAGATTCCATTGAGAGCCCTGTCGTTGTACCGTACAAGGACCTTCCCGGTTTTCCGGTCTCAACGGCTGTTGGCCACAAGGGCAATTTCATTGCCGGTACATTGTCCGGAAAGAGGGTCCTTGCAATGCAGGGCAGAATACACTTCTATGAGGGATACGGCATGGACATGGTGGTGCTTCCCATCCGCGTCATGTTAATGGCTGGCATCAAGTACCTGTTTGTATCCAACGCTGCCGGCGGCACCAATCTTGGCTTCCACGTGGGAGACCTGATGATAATCAAGGACCACATCAACCTCCTGCCCAACCCCCTCATCGGCCCCAATATTGATGAAATAGGCCCCCGTTTCCCGGACATGACAAGGCCTTATGACCCTGCCCTCATTCGCCTGGCGGAATCTCTGGCCGATGAAATGGGCATAAAACTGCAAAAGGGCGTATACGTGGGCGGCACTGGCCCGTCATACGAGACTCCGGCAGAATACAAGTACTTCCGCCACATCGGAGGTGATGCCGTTGGCATGAGCACCATTCCGGAGGTTATTGTGGCGCGCCACGCGGGAGTACCGGTCTTTGGCATGTCCGTCATAACCAATGAGGCCCATGACGACTATGCCGAAGATTACGTAAACGACGGCCAGGACGTTGTGGAAGCAGCCAATGCCGCTGCCGCAAAGATGACGGCGCTTATCGGCCGTATGATAGAAAAACTCTAAACCTAAATATATGACTTATACACAGACAATATACGCGGCGGCGGACTATGTGAAGGAGAAACTCCAGGACCGTAAACCCGTAGCCGGCATCATTCTTGGCAGCGGCCTTGGAAAACTGGCCGACGAGATTGAAAATCCCCTTGTAATCCCCTACGGAGAAATCCCGGGCTTCCCTGTTTCCACGGCCATCGGCCATAAGGGAAACTTCATTGTGGGCCTTCTCTCCGGCAAAATGGTCATTGCCATGCAGGGGCGAATCCACTTCTATGAGGGCTACGGAATGTCCATGGCCACTATGCCCGTGCGCGTGATGGTGCTTCTTGGAATCAAGCACCTCTTTGTTTCCAACGCTGCAGGCGGCACCAACCTGGACTACCATGTGGGAGACCTCATGATTATCAGAGATCATATCAACCTCCTGCCCAATCCGCTTATCGGCCCCAACCTGGATGAGTTCGGCCCCCGTTTCCCGGATATGACAAGGCCTTATGACCCTGCCCTTATACGTATGGCAGAGGAAATTGCCGCCCAAAAGGGTATTGTCCTCCAGAAAGGCGTCTACGTAGCCATCTCCGGCCCGTCCTATGAGACTCCGGCAGAATACCGATACTTCCGTTCCATAGGCGCAGATGCCGTAGGCATGAGCACAACTCCGGAGGTCATTGTGGCACGCCACAGCAGCATTCCGGTCTTTGGCATGTCTGTCATCACGGACGTTGCCCACGCCACTGACGACGAGGATTATGTGACAGACGGAGAAGCCATTGTGAAAGCCGCAGATGCAGCCGCAGACAAAATGACCACACTAATTAAAGAAATGTTAGTGCGGCTTTAATTATTTTTTGTAAATTTGCAGAGATTAGGGCTTTAGTTGGCCATGCTGGAAGATGTAAGAGCAAATATCGAACAGCTGATTGCACGCTATGAGGCTGTGAAGGCGGAGAATGAGACTCTCCGCCGGGAGTTACTGTCGTGCAAGGAAACCAATGATGCCCAGAAGGCAAAGATAATGGAACTGGAGTCAGAGATATCCACGCTCCACCTTTCCCGCGCTTTTTCCGTAACACCCGGCCCGGAGGCCAAGGCAAAGATAGATTCACTGATCAGGGAGATTGACAAATGCATCTCCGCCCTGGAACAGTAAAGTGATGGCACAAAGGATAACAATCAAAATAGCCGGCCGTGAATATAACCTCACAGCCAAAACAGAGGACCAGGAGGAACAGTTCCGCCTGGCGGCTCAGGCCATCAACAAACGCCTTGAAACCTATACCGCCGCACATCCCGGCAAAACCCTGTCGGAACTGATGTCGCTGGTAGCACTCAACGAAGCCATTGCACGTCTTGGTTTCCAAAAGGAAATCCAGGACATGAAAAATGCGGAAAAGCTGCTTCAGGAAGATTTGGAGCACTATCTCCAGGACAACAAATAAGCCACCGGACATCGAAGCTGAAATCAACGCGTTTCGACGTACCGGGCATACTTAGGCCGCGGATGGCGGGCCCTCCCAGAAGGGATACCTGAACCGGCCGGAACCCAAATCTTATTTTTTAAGATTTTCTGTCGGGATGCCGGTGGCTTTCTTTCCATATCTGTTGCTTGTTGAAGACAATAACCAACACTATATATGGACATTATATCATTAATCACAGGATTTGCAGCCGGCGCGGCTATTGCCCTGACGGCCTACATACTGATCCGCCGCTCTATCCTTAACGGGAAGCGTGAAGAGATCATTGAAAAGGCAGAGGTAGAAGCAGAAAAAATCAAGAATGAAAAGATTCTCCAGGCAAAGGAGAAATACCTCTCTCTCAAGAGTGAGCATGAAAAAGCGGTTAACGAGGCCAACGCCCGCATCAAGGATGCAGAAAACCGCATCAGGCAAAAGGAGAGCAGCCTGAACCAGAAACTTGGTGAGGCAGACCGCAAGAACCGGGAACTTGACAGCCAGAAGGCTGTACTCAAGGAAAGGGAGCAGGAGTATGACAAACTCCGTGACCAGGCAATTCACCAGATTGAAGAGGTGGCCGGCCTTACAGCCCAGGAAGCCAAGGCCCAGCTCATGGAGCAGATGAAGGCAGAGGCCCGCACCCAGGCCCAGGCATACATTAACGACTGCATAGACGAGGCCAGACTCAACGCAGCAAAGGAAGCAAAGCGCATAGTCATCAACACCATCCAGCGCACCGCAACGGAAACGGCCATTGAAAATGCCGTCACCACCTTCCCCATTGAGAACGATGAAATCAAGGGACGAATCATCGGCCGTGAAGGACGTAATATCCGTGCCCTGGAGGCCGCTACCGGCGTAGAGATTGTGGTGGACGACACTCCGGACGCTATTCTCCTTAGCGCCTTTGACCCTGTGCGCAGGGAGGTTGCCCGCCTTGCACTTCACCAGCTTGTTGTTGACGGAAGAATCCATCCGGCCCGCATTGAGGAAGTTGTGGCAAAGGTTTCAAAGCAGCTTGAGGAAGAGATTCTTGAAACAGGCAAGCGCACCTGCATAGACCTTGGAATCCACGGCCTGTCCATGGAACTTGTCCGTCTTATCGGCCGAATGAAATACCGTTCTTCCTATGGCCAGAACCTTCTGCAGCACTCCAGGGAAGTGGCTAACATCAGCGCCATACTGGCATCTGAGCTTGGCCTCAATCCCAAGATTGCAAAGAGGGCCGGCCTGCTGCACGACATTGGCAAGGTGTCAGAGGAAGAACCTGACCTGCCGCACGCCCTTCTGGGTATGAAACTGGCAGAGCAGTACAAGGAAAAGCCGGAAATCTGCAACGCCATTGGCGCACACCATGAAGAGACAGAGATGACATCCCTCTACGCTCCGCTGGTGCTTGTTGGAGACGCCATCTCCGGTGCCCGTCCCGGTGCCCGACGTGAGGTCATTGAGAGCTATATCAAGAGGCTACGCGGCATGGAGAACCTTGCCGGAGCATATCCCGGAGTCACCAAGGCATACGCCATCCAGGCCGGCAGGGAACTTAGGGTCATTGTTGGCGCAGAACAGGTAAGCGACCACGACGCAGAGGTCCTCTCCGGAGAAATCGCAAAGAAGATTCAGGACGAGATGACCTATCCCGGTCAGGTAAAGATCACAGTCATCAGGGAAACCCGCTCAGTGGCTTACGCCAAGTAAGCCCTATTTGCGCGGGGTTCCAAAGATGAGCTTCATGTCGGCCTCCATTGCGGGGCCGACAATTTTTTCAGGGATGAACTTCCAAGAGCCTATGACAGCGGCGTCATTGATTATCTGAGGATCAATGCTGCCGTTTTCTTTCAGATAGTCATAGAGGATATTACGGATTTCAGGGTAGCGTGCAACAACACGGCTGTCTATGAGGTCCGTATCTATTCCCGCCTCCTTGAGAAGGTTGCCGCCGCCGCTGGCGCGGTAGGAAGTTATAGCCACATTATAAGATGCAGCCGTGTCAAATGCGCTGCCGCCGGCCATTGAAGATATTGCTATCCTTGAGCCGCGGGGTTTTGTGACGTCTACGGTATAGTTGAGACCGGCCACAGAGTCAAAATTGTAGCTTAAACCTGCAAACGACCAGCCCTTTTGCATAGTGCGTGGATTGTCCTTCTGGATAATTTTAAGGACATGGTCACCCGGCTTTGAAACAGTATTTATCCAGCGGTCGTATGAGGCCTCCAGATAGTTTACAATCTCCTCTCCCGTCATGGTTATCACATACAGCTGGTTCTCAAACGGGTAAATTGTAAAGAGGTCATTGAAGATGAGTGTCCCGGCCTTCACGGTGCCGTTATAAGTCAGCGGAGCGGCAATTGACAGCTGAGCAGGCGCCTGCCTTATGCAAAGAGTGTGGATAAGGTTGATATAGTCACTCATTCCGGTATATGCATCTCTTGTACAGAGGTCTGTCTTGAGCTCCCCTACTTCTTGCTTAGTAAATGCCTTCACCGCCTCAAAGTCTTTGCGGAAGAACTCACGCATAACCGGGTCTGCATTGGCGGCCTTTACAGGGATAAGATCTGTTTCAAAAGATTTGCCGGTTATTCTGCCGCCTTGCACTGTGAGGTGCATCTTGCCGCAGGCAAGGTACCTGGCGTGGCTGCCGGAATTCATGAGCGCAATTGTATCCCTTGATTCCACAACGGGCCTGTGGTCATGGCTAGTCAGAACCCAGTCTACGCCGCGTACGCTGTTGAAAATATCCAGGCCCTCTGCCTCCGGATTTGTGCCGTCACCTTTTCCTGTTGCCGAGTGGACGGCTACCACCACTACGTCCGGACGCTCCTTTGCGCGAACGTAGTCCACATCCTCCTGGACGCGGGATGTAATACGCTCAAACTGTATTCCGCTCCACACCTCCTGCGCAAGCCATGCCTTGATGTTGGCATTCTCATAGCCAAGGACAGCAATCCTGAGGCCGGCCTTGTCAACCATCTTGTAAAGAGGGAAATATGTTTTCCCATTGTCTTCACGTATGGCGTTTCCGGCAAGGAAAGGAATCCCGTAGGCAGTAAGTTCCCTGTTTACCCTGTCATAGACCTTGTGGCCCGTTTCCACGTCATGGTTACCCCACACCACTGCGTCGTAGCCCATGTAATGGAGAAGGCGCGGGAAAAGATGCGGAGAAAGAGTATCTATATAATTATAATAGTATGCAGCATTGTCTCCCTGCAGGCAGTCCCCTACCTCTACCAGGAGCACCTTGTCTTTGCCGTCTGCCTTGCGCACGCTGTCCACAAGGGTATTGACCGCAAAAAGGGAGGGTTTGACCTTACCGCCCACATAGGTGGAGTCAAACCAGCTTCCGTGGACGTCGTTGGTGGAAAGGAGTGTAAGCGTGTACTCCCCGTCCTTTAACTTATGACCGCAGGAAAGCAGTATAAGGCAGGCGGCGGGGATTAAAAAGTTCTTGATACTCATTGTTTATGGATTATCTTCTGAATCTTGACATCTGCTGCATAAGAGAGCCGGTTGCTACGCCCTTCATGAGTTTGCGCGTGCCTTCAAACTGCTTCAGGAGCTTGTTAACCTCCGGGAGGGATGTTCCTGAACCATCGGCAATCCTTTTTCTTCTGGAGCCGTTTATCACCTCCGGGTGCTCCCTCTCATAAGGGGTCATGGAGAGGATTATAGCCTCTGTTGTCTTGAAGGCGTCATCCGGTATATCCACATCTTTTATGGCCTTGTCCATGCCGGGAATCATGCCTGCCAGGTCCTTGATGTTGCCCATCTTTTTGACCTGCTGGATTTGCTCATAGAAGTCCCACAGGGTAAACTGGTCTTTTGCAAGTTTTTTCTTGAGGGCGCGGGCCTGCTTTTCATCGTACTGCTCCTGAGCCTTCTCAACAAGGGAAACGACGTCACCCATGCCCAGGATACGGTCTGCAATACGCTCCGGATGGAAAACATCCAGGGCCTCAAGCTTTTCTCCGGAGCTTACAAACTTGATGGGTTTGCCCACAACCGCCTTTATGGAGAGGGCTGCGCCGCCACGCGTGTCACCGTCCATCTTTGTAAGCACAACGCCGTCAAAGTCAAGACGGTCATTGAAGGCCTTTGCGGTTTCCACGGCATCCTGACCGGTCATTGCGTCCACCACGAAGAGGGTTTCCGTAGGATTGAGGGCCTTGTGAATGGCCGATATCTCATTCATCAGTTCCTCGTCCACCGCAAGACGGCCGGCAGTATCCACTATGACTACTGAATAGCCTTCTGCCTTTGCCTTCTTTACGGCTTCAGTGGCAATCCTGACAGGATCCTTCTCCCCTTCTATTGTAAAAACGGGGACATCTATGCCGGCGGCCAGTACCTGAAGCTGCTCTATTGCAGCCGGACGGAATGTATCACAAGCTGCAAGAAGGACCTTCATGCCCTTCTTGGACTTTATGTTAAGGGCCAGCTTTGCGCTGAAGGTGGTTTTACCGGAACCGTTCAGACCTGCAACCAGGACTATTCCCGGATTGCCCTTGATGTTGATATCCTGCGACGTGGAGCCCATGAAAGCGGCCAGCTCATCATGCATGATCTTGACCATCATCTGCTGTGGCTTCACGGCGGTAAGAACGCCCTGGCCTATAGCCTTGTCCTTGACCTGGTTGCAGAAATCCTTGGCAACCTTGTAACTGACGTCTGCATCCAACAGGGCCTTGCGGATATCCTTGACGGTTTCCGCAACGTTTATCTCTGTAATCTTGCCCTCGCCCTTCAGTATTTTGAACGACCTTTCAAGCCTTTCCTGTAAATTCTCAAACATAGCTTTTCATTAAACGTACAAAGATAGTAAATTATACTTTCATAAGAAAAAAGAAACGTTTCATGCGTTGTATCACGGGATGCCGCAGGAAATTGATGAAAATAATTGCTGTTTTACGCGAAATTTTTCCGCCGGGGGGCCATACCTTCGCAAAAAACAGAAAATATGGGAAAAATGTTGAAATGTTTGGCCGTGCTCCCGCTGGTGGCGGGACTGGTCGCGTGCGATGACTTTGGCAAATACCCCCCGGAAGGCAGCATGGGGGAATTGCAGTGGGTCATTGACCGCAATTCAATTGCAAAGGCGTCCGGGGATATACCGGACACCAACGACTTCATCCTGACCGTCACTGATTCAAAAGGGGTAGTTCTCTATGACGGTGCTTACGGGGACTCTCCCCTGAAAATATCCGTACCTGCAGGCAGTTACACCATTAAAATAGTGTCTGAAGTGTTTACAACTCCGGCATTTGACCGCCCCGTTTACGGAGATGAGCAGGTAGTGCTTGTAAACGCCGGTGAATCGGCCACAGTTGTACTCAACTGCGCCCTTGTCAACTGCGGGATAAGGCTCAGGATTGCATCCGACTTCCTTACAAATTATCCTAATGGAGTGCTGTTTGTCAAGCAGGAACCGGCGCGCCTTATGTACGGGTACAGGGAAAAGCGAATAGCCTATTTCATGCCGGGAGAGATTGCCGTTGTACTCAACAATGAGGATAAGGACGTGACTCTTTTTGTCAGGAAACTTGAGGCCCGCCAGATTCTCACCGTAAACATATCGGCCCCATGCGCACCGGGAGACGGTGTGTCAACCATATCGGCCGTAGTGGACACCTCCAAGACCTGGCTGTCCGACTCCTGGATCATAGGCGGAGACAATTCAGGCAGCGGAGGAGGCATGATTCCGGACGCGTGCTCTGTTGCCGATGCCCAAAAGATGACCGGGCAGAAAGACGTGTGGGTTTACGGCTACATTGTTGGAGGAGACCTGACCACAAGTGCCACCGGAGAGGTCAAGACAGTTGGCATCATCAAGCCCACTCACCTTGCAATGGCAGACCGTTCCTCCGTCACAGACAAAACATACTGCCTTGCCGTTGAACTTCCGGCAGGAAAGATAAGGGATGCGCTGAACCTTGTGGATCACCCGGACCTTATTGGCACCAGGGTTTATGTAAAAGGCGAAATTGTGGAAAAGTACTTTGGTACAAGCGGAATGAAAGGCACCTCAGACTATGCCATGAAATAATCAGAACTCCCTGTAAAAGAGGCGTACCAGGCGGGAGGAGATGTCTTCTGTGAACTTTCTGGTCCTGAGCCACTCCTCCCTCTTCCACTCCTTTGCATCATCCATGCGGGAAAGGAAGTCCGCCTTGCAGTCAAGAGCCATCTCTTTGTCAAAGATGAAGGTGTTTACCTCATTGTTGATTGAAAAACTGCGGACGTCCAGGTTGGAAGTTCCAACCACCGAGACGTAATCGTCGGCCACCATTGTCTTGGCATGATTGAACTCTCCGCCGCCTTCCATTATCTTTACGCCGGCCTCAAGGCACTCTGCGTAATAGCTCCTGTTAAAGGGACGCATGATTGGGGTGTCCACCTTCTTTGACAGCATTACCCTTACGTCCACTCCCCTGAGAGCTGCAGACTTGAGGGCCGAAAGGAATGACTTTGGCGGAACAAAGTAAGGCGTCTGGAACCACACATAACTCTTTGCATTGTGGAGGATCCACTCATAAGCCATCATGGTAGTGAGCCAGGGGAAATCGGCCTGGTCCGTTACTGCCTGAACCAGCTTTCCTCCGTCGTAGGGCATCACTGGCACAAAGTATTCCCGGAGCGGCTTGTCAACGCTTCCCTTGCAGCTTATCCATGTATCCAGGAATGAAGCCTGCAACCTTGCTACGGCCGGACCCTGGATGCGGATATGGGCATCCTGCCACAGGTTGAAGTAATTGTCGTTCACGTTCATGCCGCCGGTGTAGGCTATTCGGCCGTCTATGACAACTATCTTCCTGTGCTGCTGGTGGTCAAGACGCATAAGGAAAAGTCTGAGGCCCTGCTTTATGGTAGTGTAACGGACCATCTGCACGCCGGCCTCCTCCATGGGTTTCCAGAAATCTCCAGGAATCTTTCTTGCCACCACGCTGTTAAGGAGGAAACGGACTTCCACGCCCTGCCTCGCCTTCAGGATAAGTATGTCACGCACCTGCTCTGAGGACTTGTCATTCCCAAAGCGGAAGTATTCCATGTGTATGCTCTTTGATGCAGCCATTAGGTCTTCCATCAGGAGCTGCTTTTTCCTGCTGCCGCTTGTAATCCTTTCCAGGATATTGCCTTCATAGACTTTGTTCCCTTCACCGCAGGCCTGCAGGAGCCTTGCAAGAGAAACAAAGTCACTGTCCACTTTATCTTCATTGCCGGAGGGGAAAAGCTGCGCTCCAAGCTGCGGAGGAATCTCCCTACGGAACCTTTGAAGAGCCTGAGCGTGAACGTATTGCCTCACTTTTTCAGTACGGTAATCCTTGCCGAATATAAGGTAAAGGAAAAAGCCGGCCAAAGGCAGGAAGAGCATAAGCAGGATCCACGCCATGGCGGTTTCCTGAACGCTCTTGTCCCTCAGGACCATATAGCATAAAGCCAACCTGAAAACTCCGGCTAGTATGTACAATGCGGCTGTCATTAGTTACAAATATAACATTTTTTACTATATTTGTAAACTTGTATATCCATTACAGCAGTGAAGAATTACCTGAAAAAACTGGAAGAGCAGATTCACCTGCATCCACAGAATCCCGCCCTGTGTGATTATGAAGGGGCAACATACACCTACGCCCAGGTAGCAGAAATCATTGAACGCTATCATATCTTCTTCCAGACAGCCGGAATACGTCCTGGAGACAAGATTTCAATATGCGCAAAGAACTCGGCCAGATGGGCCATTCTTTTCTTTGCCGTCAATACCTATGAGGCCGTCGTAGTCCCAATCCTGGCAGACTTTACCGCCAGCGGGACAACAAAGCTTGTCGGCCACTCGGACAGCCTGCTACTCATTGTTGACCCGGATATCTGGAGCCAGATGTCGCCGCAGGACCTGCCCCAGATTCGCGGCGTGATAAATGCACGTGAAGAAGGTCTCCTATGGCACAGGGACGATGAGCTCCTCCGCGCCTGGCAGGACAGGGACAGCCTCTTCACGGAGTGCTACCCGGACGGATTCAATCCAGAAGACGTCCAGTACCCGGACAAAGAGGATTCCCTGGCATTCATCAACTATACCTCCGGCACATCCGGAGACCCTAAGGGAGTAATGCTCACATACGGAGCAATGTCGGACATTGTGGATGTGTGCCAGAAAACACTCTCCAATACTCCGGACCGTCTGGTCTCCATGCTGCCCCTTGCCCACATGTATGGCCTTGCCATGGAATTCATCTATCCCTGCTGCACCGGATTTACAATCTGGTTCCTTGGCAAACTCCCCTCTCCCTCGCTTCTTCTCAAAGCGTGCCGGGACATCAAGCCAAGCCTCATGATTACTGTGCCCCTGGTAATGGAAAAGCTTTACCAGGCGCAGATTGTGCCCCAGCTGTCATCTCTGTCGGCCCGTGTGCCTTACCTAAGGATTCCGTTCTTCAAGGGCCTTGGCAAAAAACTTATACAAGCACTTGGCGGAAGGCTGGAGACCATCATCATCGGCGGCGCGCCACTTAACTGGGATGTGGAAAACGGGTTTCGTAAGATTGGCCTTCCATACGCCGTAGGATATGGCATGACGGAAGCCTGCCCGCTCCTTTCGCTGGAGGTTCCGGACCGCTTTGAGCCTGGTTCATGCGGCAAGCCTACCCACTCACTCAGGATTGAATCCTCAGACCCGGAGCGCATTCCGGGAGAAATCCAGGCCCAGGGCCCCAACCTTACAATAGGTTATTACAAAAATCCTGAGGCCGATGTCAAAGCCTGGACCGCTGACGGCTGGTTCCGCACAGGAGACCTTGGCATTATGGATGAGGATGGCAACGTCTTCATCAAAGGCCGAATCAAGGCCATCATCCTCAGTTCATCCGGGCAGAACATATATCCGGAGGAAGTGGAGCAGGTCCTTTCCAAGCACCCCATGGTACAGGAGTCAATAGTAATTGAGCGTGGCGGTAAGGTTGTAGCTCTTGTATATCCCAAACCCGGCGTAGTGCCGTCAGAAGAGCATATCCGTGACTACACCAACCGTTCCCTCCCCGTCTTCAGCCAGATTTTCCGCGTAGAACTGGTAGACCTCCCCTTTGAACGTACCGCCAAAGGCACCATCAAACGTCACCTGTACCAGTAGTTATTGATTATCAATCACTTATGTGATTTAGGGTGCACCAAGCGGTGCACCCTAAATTATGTATATTGCTGTGACTCAGCGTTTTACGCGCCAGGGCTCGTGTAAGTGTAACCAACGGTCCAACACATGGACCGGAGAGAGCAAAATACAAAGAAAAACGTTGCTGACGGTCCAACAACTGGACCGGAAGGAGCACTGTAAGGGGGATTGTCACTGCGCGTACAAAATCTCATGCTAGCCGCCAATCCACAAAAAGTGCTACACGCGTCTTATGAGTGGATTCGCGGCAATGGTTTTGGCACTTTGGGGCATTTTCCATGCCGCCAATCCACAAAAGGCTCAACACGGAGCTTCTGGATGGATTCGCGGCAACGAATGGCTACTGACATTATGGCAGAAACGGCATGAATGGCTTGCAATTTGACTATATTGCCGCGGACTATAAAAAACAATACATATTATGGCAAACAAAGGACAGATTGGCGTAACCACCGAGAACATTTTCCCGGTTATCAAACAGTTCCTGTACAGTGATCATGAGATTTTCCTCCGTGAACTTGTTGCAAATGCCGTGGACGCTACCCAGAAGCTCAAGGCCCTGGCCGCCAGCGGAGACTGCAAGGAAGAGATTGGAGATCTCAAGGTGCGCATAGAACTGGATGAGAAGAAAAGCAAGCTCAAGATTGTGGACGAAGGTATCGGCATGACTGAGGAGGAGGTTGACAAGTATATCAACCAGATTGCCTTCTCGTCGGCCGGAGAGTTCCTGGCAAAGTATAAGGACCAGATTGGCAGCATTATCGGCCATTTCGGCCTTGGATTCTACAGCGCCTTCATGGTTGCAAAGAAGGTCACCGTTGAGACGCTTTCCTGGAAGCCCGGCTCAAAGGCCGTGAAGTGGACCTGCGACGGTTCCCCCGCTTATGAGATGGAAGAGGCCGACAAGACCTCCCGCGGCACCGTTGTCACGCTGTATCTGGACGACGATTCCAAGGAATTTGCCAAGAAAGAGCGCATTGGAGAGCTGCTTGGCAAGTACTGCAAGTTCATGCCGGTTCCCATTGTCTTTGGCAAGGAGCAGGAGTGGAAGGACGGAAAGTATGTGGATACAGACAAAGACAAGATTATCAACGCCACGGAGCCTCTCTGGGCCAAAGCGCCCTCAGAGCTCAAGGATGAGGACTATCTGAGCTTCTACCGCACGCTCTTCCCCATGAACGAGGAGCCTCTGTTCTGGATACACCTTAACGTGGACTACCCCTTCAACCTCACCGGTATACTTTACTTCCCTAAGTTGAAAGACAGGGTTGCCGTTGAGCGCAATAAAATTTCCCTCTACTGCAACCAGATGTTTGTGACGGACCATGTGGACAATATTGTTCCTGATTTCATGACCCTGCTGCACGGCGTGATAGATTCCCCGGACATTCCGCTTAACGTTAGCCGCAGCTACCTTCAGAGCGACGCCTCCGTCAAGAAGATTTCCACCTACATCACAAAGAAAGTGGCAGACCGTCTGGAAAGCATCTTCAAGGAGCAGCGTGACCAGCTTGAAGCAAAGTGGGATAACCTCAAGCTCTTCATAGAGTACGGCATGCTGAGCGACGAGAAATTCTGCGAAAGGGCTCTCAAATTTGCCCTCCTCAAGAACGTAGATGGCAAATACTTCAGTTTTGACCAGTACAAGGAAGCAGTTGAGGCCGCCCAGACAGACAAGGACAAGAAGCTGGTTTATCTCTATACCACCAATGCCGAAGAGCAGTACGCCTATGTTCAGGCCGCAAAGGACAAGGGTTATGACGTCCTTCTTATGGACTGCGAGCTTGACGCCCACTATGTCAACCTCCTGGAGCAGAAACTCAAGGACACCCGCTTTGCCCGCGTAGACTCAGACGCCATTGACAATCTCATTCCCAAAGAGGAGAAGGTGAAGCCTCAGATGAAAGAGGATGAGCGCTATGACCTTGAGAATCTGTTCAAGGCCGTGCTCCCTCAGGGCAACGACTACTTTGTAAACGGAGAGAACCTTGGAGAAGAATCGGCCCCTATCCTTATCACTCAGAACGAGTTTATGCGCCGATACCGTGACATGAGCGCCCTTGGCGGAGGAATGAACTTCTACGGCAGCATGCCTGAAAGCTACAACATCACCGTAAACATGGAGAACCCTTTGGTTGCCCGTATATGGAACGCCAAGCAGGCCGATGTTGCCCCTCAGGCAGAACTCCCGGCCGAAGCTCCTTCAGATGCCCCGGAGGAGGAGAAAACCAAGGCCCGCGAAGCCCGTGAAGCCGTACGTAAAGCTCATAGGGCCGATGTTGAGGCCTTTGCCGCCGGCAATGAACTGCTTCATCAGATAGTAGACCTGGCCCTCCTTGCCAACGGCATGCTCAAAGGCAAATCCCTGAGTGATTTCATAGCCCGCAGCTACTCACTCATGAAATAGTCCCTGGCGCGTAAAACGCTGAGTCACAGCAATATACATGATTTAGGGTGCACCGCGCGGTGCACCCTAAATTCTTTAAGTAATTGATAATCAGAGACTACTTGTACAGGAAGCGGCGAATGGACATCTTGGGAGTCTTCTCAAAAGGCTTGTCCATGAGTTCCACCTTGGCTATCTGGCTGTAGCCGGGAAGCTGGCGGTTGGCGCCCAGGCGGATGTTCTCCGGAATCTCTGCCTTTGCCTCATTGTCCAGGAGGGCTTTGGCAATGGACTGTTCATCCAGGAATACAAGGGCAACAAGTTTTCCGCCGCGCTCAACTACAACACTCTCAAGTACATAAGGCTGGTTGTTTACCACAGCCTCTACCTCTTCCGGATAGATGTTCTGGCCGGAAGGTCCCAGAATCATGTTCTTGGAACGGCCGCGGATAAAGATATTTCCGTCTGCATCAATGATACCAAGGTCTCCTGTGCGGAGCCAGCCGTCATCCGTGAATGCGTTTGCGGTGGCTTCATCATTCTTGAAGTAGCCGATTGTGATGTTCTCACCGCGGGCCTGGATTTCACCTACAACGTGCTGAGGGTCATCTGAATCTATGCGGACCTCTGCTACATCCACTGCCTTGCCGCAGGAACCGGCAACATATTTGGTCCAGTGCTCATAAGCCAGCAGAGGGCAGGCCTCTGTCATGCCGTAACCAACCAGGTAAGGGAATTTAATCTTCTTGAACAGGCGCTCTACCTCCGGGTTAAGGGCTGCGCCGCCCATGATGAATTCCTGCACATTGCCGCCAAAAGCCTGTACAAGGCCATCCTTTACCTTCTTATAGATGATTTTATTGATTCCGGGAATCTTGGTAAGGAAGTTGATGAGAGGCTTATCCAGGGTGGGCTTCACCTTGCTCTTGTAAATCTTTTCCATTACAAGCGGAACGGTAATGAGAAGGTAGGGCTTAACCTCTGCAAAAGCCCTCATGAGGGTTGCCGGGGTGGGAGCCTTGCCCATCCAGTAAATGGAAGTACCGTTGCACAGAGGATAGAGGAATTCTATCACAAGACCGTACATGTGGGCCATAGGGAGCATGGAAACCATCTTGTCTCCCGCAGGGACATTGCGCTGGGAGAAGTCCACGTTGGCGCTGAAGTTACGGTAAGTAAGCATTACGCCCTTGGGGTCTCCCGTGGAACCAGATGTATAGTTGATAGTTGACAGGTCATCCCAGTTGTCCGTAGGGAATACTACGTCTTCCGGACCGAATCCCTTGGGATACTTTGCCGCAAAGAGTGCATCCAGATTGTCAACTGCCTCCTGGATCTTGGGGTCTGCGCAGAAAAGAATCTTCCATGTATCTACGTCAAAGGCCACCTTGAGGGCGGGCATCTTTGCCGGATCCATCTTGGCCCAGCGGGCCGCGTTTGTAAAGAGGGCAATGCTCTCCGAGTGGTTCACAAGACCCATAACGCTCTCCGGGGTAAAATCTGCCAGGATGGGGACGATTACGGTCTCATATGTGTTGACGGCAAGGTAGGCAAAACCCCACTTTGCACCGTTGTTGGCACAAAGAGCAATCTTATCACCTTTCTTGAAGCCGGCTTTTTCAAATACAATGTGGAAACGGGCAATATCCGTAGCCATCTGTGCATAGGTGAAAGAATCACCGCCGATGGTGTTGAGTGCGGGCTTGTCCCAGTACTTGCGGGTTGCATCCTGCAACCTCTGAAGATAGTGTGGATAATTAGACATATCTTAGGTTTAAGGTTTTCACGTCTTGCAAAGATAACAATAATTTCCGAAACCACCATGTTTCGTTTGGACTTTAAAGACACGTCAGACATAATCTGAACGGCACCTTCACGATATCAGAAAAAATGGGTATCTTTGCAGATTGAAACATATTAGAAATGAGAAGAAAACCTATAGTAGCCCTCATATATGACTTTGACGGTACCTTGTCTCCCGGAAACATGCAGGAGTTCGGGTTCATCCAGGCCATTGGGCAGACACCTGAGGAATTCTGGGCCAAGAGTGACGGAATAGCTATCGGCCAGGACGCATCAAACATCCTTGCTTACATGAAACTGATGTTTGACGAGGCCCGCAAAAACAATATCAGGCTTACCCACGAGGGTTTCAAGCGCTATGGCGCAGACATAAAGCTGTACGACGGTGTACGTGAATGGTTCCGCAATGTAAACCGCTACGGGAAGGAGCACGGCGTAATTGTAGAGCATTACATAAACTCCTCCGGCCTTACGGAAATTATAGAAGGCAGCCCTATTGCCAAGGAATTCAAGCACATCTTTGCCGGCAGCTTCATCTATGATACCAACGGAGAGGCCGAATGGCCGGGAATAGCCGTGGACTATACAGCAAAGACCCAGTACCTGTTCAAGATTCAGAAAGGCATTTTCTCTTCACGTGACGCGGTAAAGGTGAATGAATCCCTGGCCGATGAAGCCAAGCGCATCCCCTTCACCAACATGATATACTTTGGAGACGGAGAGACGGACGTGCCCTCCATGAAACTTGTCAACATGTTTGGCGGAAATGCCATAGCGGTATTTGACCCATCCCGCCCCCGCAAGAAGGAGACGGCCCGGAAACTCCTCCGCCAGGGCAGGGTGAACTTCATCACCCCCGCCTCTTATACCAAGGATTCCCGCACCTTCCGACTGGTGTGCGCAATCATAGACAAGATAAAGGCCGATAACGAATTACGTCAATTCTCAAGATACAAATAGCCCATGTCCAGAAAGTTAAAGGTAGGCATGGTGCAGCAGCACTGCACAGCCGACATCCAGGGTAACATTGAGCGCCTTCAAAAAGGCATCCGTGAATGCGCAGCGCACGGAGCACAGCTTGTAGTTCTTCAGGAGCTGCACAACAGCCTGTACTTCTGCCAGGAAGAGAACGCCAAGCTCTGTGACCTTGCAGAGCCTATCCCAGGTCCGTCAACGGAATCATTCGGCGCACTTGCTAAAGAACTTGGCATAGTGCTGGTCCTCTCTCTGTTTGAGCGCCGCACCCCTGGCATATATCACAACACGGCCGTTGTCCTTGAGAAGGACGGCAGCATTGCCGGAACCTACCGCAAGATGCATATTCCGGACGATCCTCTGTTTTATGAGAAATTCTATTTCACGCCCGGGGACCTGGGTTTCCAGCCTGTCAAAACCTCAGTGGGCGTACTTGGCGTACTTGTATGCTGGGACCAGTGGTATCCGGAAGCCGCACGCGCCATGGCTCTGAACGGGGCCGAAATGTTAATCTACCCTACTGCAATAGGAGGCGTACCTACAGACCCGGACTGGGAACAGGCGCAGCAGCGTCAGGCATGGCAGCTTGTCCAGCGAGGGCACAGCGTGGCAAACGGACTTCCCGTAATCACCGTAAACAGGACCGGCGTAGAGCCGGATCCCACCGGGCACTCAACGGGCATAGACTTCTGGGGCCATTCTTTTGCAACCGGCGCCCAAGGTGAACTCCTTACAGAATTTGAAAAATCAGAAGAAGGCGTACGCGTTGTTGAACTTGACATGGAGCAGTGCGAGTATGTGCGCCGCGGCTGGCCCTTCCTCAGGGACCGCCGCATTGATGCCTACGATGTCCTTCTTAAACGTTTTGGAAAATGAGACTTCCGGCCGAATGGGAGAAGCAGGGCTTTGTTCAGCTCACTTGGCCCCACTGTGAAACGGAGTGGTATGACCTGCCGCATGTACTGGACTGCTATGTAAATGTAGCCCGCGCCATTACGCACTATGAGCCTCTGCTGGTAGTATGCCGAAGCATTCCTGAGTGCAAAGCCGACATGGAGGCACGCGGCTTCAAGCCAGTCAACGTCCGTTTTGTAGAAAGTCCTCTTAACGACACATGGGCACGGGATCACGGAGCAATATCCGTCTGGGGAGACAAGGGAGAAAAATGCATAGAGGATTTCGTATTCAATGGCTGGGGACTAAAGTTCGCATCCTGGCTTGACAACCAGATTACGCGCAATATATATAAGGAGGGAGCATTTGCCCCGGATGTGAGCTACCTTGACATGCGGCCGTTTGTCCTTGAAGGAGGCAGCATAGACACTGACGGCGCCGGAACGCTTATGGCTACGTCTGAATGCCTCTTGTCCGTAAACCGTAACGAGCAGCTGGCAAGGGAAGAGATTGAGCAGCATCTCACCACGGCCTTTGGCCTGGAGCGAGTTCTATGGCTTGACAATGGCTCAATTGTAGGAGATGACACTGACTCACACGTGGATATCCTGGCAAGGTTCTGCACCCCTGACACCATTGCATACACCAGTTGTGATGACCCTCAGGATTCCAACTACGCCAGCCTTAAAGCTATGGAAAAGCAGCTGAAGACTTTCCGTACGCTGGACGGCAAGCCATACAAGCTTGTTCCGCTTCCCCTGCCGGATGCCATGTATCTGGAAGATTACAGGCTTCCCGCTTCTTACGCAAACTTTCTTATCATTAACGGAGCTGTACTGGTTCCAGGAGCCGCATCAGCAAAAGATGAAATTGCCCGTGAATGCTTGCAGGCTGTTTTCACGGACCGCAAAGTAGAAGTCATTGACTGCCGGGCTCTCCTTTCCGGCCACGGCGGCCTCCACTGCATCACAATGAACTACCCCGCCGGGTGGTAAAAAAGAAATAATAAAAAAAAGAGGCTGACTCAAAAAGTCAGCCTCTTTTAGATTGGTATCCGTAAGGATTACTGGAGCTCGATGGTAACTACGCGGTTCTTAGCAGCACCGTCGAAGAGCTGGATGGATGCGCCGTGAGCGGCGGTCTCAATGTTCTCTTCCTTGGCACCGGCCTTGACCAGAAGGTTAACAACTTCCTTTACGCGCTGCTCTGAGAGCTGCTGGTTGCGACGGGCGCTACCGGTCTGCTTGTCTGCGTAACCGTTTACGCTGAGCTTGGTGTCTGCATCAACCACGTTGCTGGTGAAGTACTCCAGGTGAGCCTTTTCACGAGCGGAGAGCTTTGCGCTGCCGCAGTCAAAGTACAGGGTGATAGGTGAACCGGGCTTCACATCAACTGCAGTGAACTGGCCGTTCTCATAGAGGTAGGTCTGGCCGTTTACAAGCTGGCGCAGAGGAGCAACCTCATTCTCAAGGGCAGCAATCTTGTCCTTAAGTTCTGCATTCTCCTTCTCAAGGGCAGCCACCTTGTCTGCAAGGTCATTGTACTGCTCAGTGGTGAAAGGAACAGGGATAACCACAGGAGTGATGGAGGTGTGACGGTCAAAGTTGGTCTTGCCAAGGTTGAATGCTACACCAACGGTTGCGTAAGGAAGGTACATATACCTGCCCTTAGGTTCTTCACTGTAAGAGTGAGCCTTGCAAACGAGGGCACCAAGATCAATGTTGAGGTCTACACGCTCACCCAGACGGAGATTGTTGATTACACCGAAACCAGCGGAATACTCAGTATTGCGGCCCTTGAAGGGGCTGATCTTCTGGCTGGTAAGCAGAACACCCATGTGTGCATAAGGGATGAAATCCCAGAAACGGGTCTCTTTGTAACCGCCGATGGTGTTGGAGATGTTCCAAAGGAGGTCACCATGGAAGTAATGAGTTCCAAAACGGTTACCAGCCTCTACACTGGGATCCAGCATGTTGATTTTTGCCTTGTTCCAAAGACCGCGGTAGCCGAGACGCATACCGATTACGGGAGTCCACCACTTACCAAATGCAACACCTGCATCAAGACCACCGATTACCTGGGTCTTGTTGAGGTCCTTGATTGAAGGAATGGAGCCGTTGACACCAATACCAATCTCAATAAAGGTATTGTCAAAGGCCTTATTGGTCTCATAGGGACCACGAACCACCTTACCGTTCTCATCACGGTTGGCGTTCTCCTGAGCGAAAGCGTTCACAGAGAAGAGGAGACTTGCAGCTGCAAGAGCCCCAAAAATCATTTTGATACCTTTCATAATGTATATTTATCGTTAATTTTTTCCTTTCTAATGCTCCCAAAGGGCTTAATCGGCACAAATTTAAACATTTTTTTTGACAGAACAAAATTTCCTTATAATTTTTTAAATCTTTTCAAAACTCCGTATCTTTGCACAGAAGCCATCCAGACATGTTATTCAAGCTCAGTTCACCATACTCCCCTTCCGGCGACCAGCCCCAGGCAATAGACCAGCTTTGCGACGCTTTAAGCCATGGCATTCAGGATGTTACGCTGCTTGGCGTGACCGGCTCCGGCAAGACCTTCACCATGGCCAACGTAATCCAGAAACTCCAGAGGCCGGCACTTATACTGAGCCATAACAAGACTTTGGCCGCCCAGCTGTACGGAGAATTCAAAGCATTTTTCCCGGAGAATGCCGTGGAATACTTTGTTTCCTACTATGACTATTACCAGCCGGAGGCATATATCCCCGTCACGGATACCTATATAGAAAAGGACCTGAGCATAAACGACAAGATTGATGAGCTTAGGGTAAGCGCGGCATCGGCACTTATGAGCGGCCGCAGGGACGTAATTGTGATTAGTTCCGTCTCCTGCCTGTACGGTATAGGCAATCCGGACGACTTCCATGACCAGACGGTGACCGTGCGCAAAGGAGAACAGATGTCTATGACAAGGCTCCTGTACAAGATAGTGGACGCCCTGTATTACCGCACGGAGACTGATTTCAAACGCGGCAGTTTCAGAGTCCGGGGAGACACCGTGGACATCTTCCTTGGGGGTGCCGATTACGCCGCCCGCATAGAATTCTTTGGGGACGAGGTAGACCGGATAGCTCTGATAGACCCTGTCTCCGGCGCCATCTTTGAGGAAATGGACAAGATTGACCTCTACCCTGCCAAAAACTTTGTGACTTCCAAGGAAAAAGGCGCCAAAGCCGTGAGCCAGATTCAGGATGACCTGGTAAAACAGGTGGAGTACTTTGAGTCTATCGGTAAATATCTTGAAGCCAAGCGCCTGAAACAAAGGGTGGAATACGACATTGAGATGATAAAGGAAATGGGATACTGCCCCGGCGTGGAAAACTATTCACGCTATTTTGACGGCCGAAAGCCGGGCCAGCGTCCATTCACCCTCATAGATTATTTCCCGGATGATTTCCTGGTCTTCATAGATGAGAGCCACGTCACCCTCCCCCAGATAAGGGCCATGTACGGCGGTGACCATTCCCGCAAGGAGACGCTTGTGGAATACGGCTTCCGTCTCCCGGCCGCCAGCGACAACCGCCCCCTCACCTTTGAAGAATTTGAATCTGTCACAGGCCAGACGGTATACGTGAGCGCCACCCCGGCCGAATATGAGCTGGAAAAGAGCGAAGGCCTGGTAGTAGAGCAGATTGTGCGTCCCACCGGCCTCCTTGACCCGCCCATAGAGGTTCGTCCCACCAAAAACCAGGTGGATGACCTTATGGAAGAGATCCGGCAAAGGGCCGAAAGGGATGAAAGAGTCCTTGTCACCACCCTCACCAAAAGGATGGCCGAAGAGCTGGACAGCTATTTCACCAAGAACGGAGTCCGCTGCCGGTACATCCATTCAGACGTGGATACAGCGGAGCGAGTAGAAATCATAGAGGATTTCAAGAACGGCCTTTTTGACGTCCTTATAGGCGTAAACCTCCTCAGGGAAGGCCTTGACATTCCCACAGTGTCGCTTGTTGCCATACTGGATGCCGATAAGGAAGGCTTCCTCCGCAGCACCCGCGCCCTCACACAGACCGCCGGACGCGCCGCCCGCAACCTCAACGGCCTTGTGATAATGTATGCCGATACTATCACCAGCTCCATGGATGAGACCATACGAGAAACCGCACGCCGCCGCACCAAGCAGCAGGAATACAACAAGCTGCACGGCATCACGCCCAAACAGGTAGCTGCCCATGCCAATGCGCTGATGACGGAACTGGTAAAATCCGGAGAGGACACAACCCACGTGAGCGGATTCCTGAATCCAGTGCTCCAAAACAGCGTCACCGGCCACGTAAGCGCCCGGGACAGCGTGTCAGACCCGGAATATGTGCCATCGGCCTCAGAGCTTGGGAAGGGAGACGTAAGCGTAGGACTTGGGCACGACGCCCGCCGGGAAGCCGGAGCCGCCTACGTTGACGGTTACATTGCGGCCGACCTTGCCGCCGTGCTCCAGGATCCGGTAATCCGTTCCATGTCCCGGGAACAGGTGCAGAAAGCCGCCGACGAGGCGAAGCGCAAAATGCAGAAGGCCGCTGCAGACCTGGATTTCACCGCCGCCGCCCGTTACCGCGACGAGATGTGGGCCCTCCAGCAATACCTTAAAGTCTGGAAGGTCTGATCCAGGCACACTGTCCCAAACCCATGGCCACCCTCGGCCATGTAAGAGGGAGGGGCCCGTCGAAGATGGGAAGGGTCGCGAAGCGACGGTTTGGGACAGTGTGCCTGAATCAGACCCTGGTCACCTTTATTATATGTTTTTGGATTTTAATCTGGGAAAGGACTTTGTCCAGTTCCAGGTTGGAGGGGACGGAGATTTTCAGGGAAATCTCCTGAGTGCCGTTTCTGTGGTTTTCCGTAACGTTGAAGCTGCGGAGAGAGGCCTTGAACTGGCCTATTACCTCCATGATTTTGTTCACAACGGAACTCTCCTGGTCAGAGATAATCTTCAAAGTTACCTGGAAACTGCCGCTTGAGGGAGTCTCCGCCCACTTTACCTTTTGGATGCGATACGGGTACATCTCCAGCAGGCGCGCGGCATTGGGACAGGTAATGCGGTGAATCTTGATACCGGCCTCACGCGTGACAAAGCCAAATACGTCGTCCCCGAAAACGGGGTTGCAGCACTTTGCCATCTTGTAGTCTATTCCCTTGACATTCTTTGCGTTAAGCACAAGGATATCGTCCTTGCCATCAGAATGCCTTGCTGCCTTTGCCGATGCGGTCACAGCCTCCGCTGCCTCCACCGAAGCTGCGTGACGGGCCTCCTCTCCAAGGATGAACTCCTTGACCACGTTTACATCCAGTGTTCCTGCACCAATGGCGGCGTAAAAAGCAGTAAGGGTGGGATAGCTGTATTTCTTACGGAACTCCGTTAGCATATCATCCGGGAGTTCCAGCTTCCAGTTTTTAAGGCGGCGCTCAAGGAGTTCCTTGCCGTCAACAGCCCTTGTCTGTTCCTGAAGAGCCAGAGCCTGCTTCACTTTGGAGCGGGCCTTGGAACTCACCACCCAGTTCATCCAGTCCGGTGCCGGATGCTGGTTTTTGCTGGTCTGGATTTCCACCACATCTCCCGTGGAGAGTTTCTCACGAATGGATACGGCCTTGCCGTTAACCTTTGCTCCAACGCAGTGAGCGCCTATGTTGGTATGTATGCCAAAAGCAAAATCCAGAACCGTAGCCCCGGCCGTAAGGATTCTCAGTTCTCCTGTGGGGGTAAAGACAAATATTTCCTTGGAAGGAGGCTGAGGGAGGTCCTCTTTGTCATCGTCCGGGTGTTCCAGGGCATAACGCACTGAGGTAAGCCATTTATCCATGGTCTCTTCCCTTTTGATGCCCTTGTAGGACCAGTGAGAGGCAAAGCCGTTCTCTGCCATGTCGTCCATCCGGCCTGTGCGGATCTGCACCTCAACGTAAGCGCCTTCACGGTTTTTGACAGTAATGTGGAGGCTCTCATAGCCGTTGGGCTTGGGGTTGGTCACCCAGTCCCTGAGGCGCTTTGTATCGGCCTCATACTCCTGGGTCACAAACGAATACACCCTCCAGCAGAGGTCCTTTTCCAGTTTGTGGTCATCAGGGTCACATTCTATGATAAAGCGGATTGCAAATACGTCATAGACACCCTCAAAAGGCACTTTTTGCTTTTGCATCTTCTGCCATATAGAGAATGCGGCCTTGGTGCGTATTTTCAGTTTGTACTTTATGCCTTCCGCGTCCAGTCTGGATTTGAGCGGTTCTATGAACTCCGCCATAAGTTTTTCCCTGTCCTTCTCCCCTGCCTTGAGTTTGTTGGTGATAAGCCTGTACTGCTCCGGCTCTGCGTAATTGAGATAGATATCCTCCATCTCTCGCTTCATGTTATACAGTCCCAGCTGGTGTGCAAGCGGGATATAAAGCATAAGGGTCTCAAGTATCTTCCCTTCCCTGCTGGCCTTTGGAAAAATCTTCAGGCTGCGCATCACTTCCAGCCTGTCTGCAAGCTTCAGGACTGTGACACGGGGATCCCTGGAGTACTGGATGATAAGTTTCTTGTAATTCTCCGCCTCAAGACGGGTGTCCTTAGGCTTGATGGTGGAAATATGGTTTAGACCGTCCACCAGGGTGCAAATTGTGGCGCCCCACTCTGATTCCTTCACCTGATAACCAGCCATGCGGCTTGCCTCATGCAGGTACACGGCGGCAATGCACTCCGGAGGCAGACCAATCTCATCTGAGACAATCCTGGCCACCGCGTCCGGGTGCTCTATGAACGGAGAGCCGTTGTGACGGGTGATATCTTTAAGAGCATCGGCCGCTGCGGCACGGGCCTTTTCTATAAGCGCGGAGCTAATCATCTATTATTCTTTTGGCGGGCGGTAAGAGCTTTCTGGAACTCACGGGCGTTTGCAAGGTGCTCTGAGTAAGTGCTTGCAAAGCGGTGGGTACCGTTGAAGGACGGATCTGCACAGAAGAAAATGTAGTTGTGAGAATCCGGATAAAGAACGGCCTCAAGGCAGGATTGCGGAGGGCAAGAGATAGGGCCCGGAGGCAAACCGTAATACTTGTAGGTGTTATATGGAGAATCCACCTGAAGATGAGACTTCAGGACTCTGTTCAGTTTATAGTCAAAGCAGTATGCAACGGTAGGGTCTGCCTGAAGTTTCATTCCGGTTTTGAGTCGGTTAAGGTAAACCGCTGCAATTGCGGGCTGCTCCGGGACATATCTGGTTTCACCGTTTACTATTGAGGCCAGTACAGATACCTGGGCCGGGGTAAGTCCTTGACGCTGGGCTGCAAGTTTCCGCTCTCCTGTCCACCAGGCGTCCCTTTCTCTGAAAAGCCTGTCCATGATATCTTCCGCCGTGGCCGTCCAGAGTATCTGGTATGTATCAGGGATAATCTTTGTAAATAGTTGAGACGGCTTGAATCCCAGGGAATCCTCAGAGGAGATGTACTGCGCCACATCCAGGGAATCCACCATCATCTGGGCTCCAATCTTTCTGGCCAGAGAGCCTGGAGTCCTAATTGCCGATAGTGTGAGGTTCACAGGAGTCTGCCAGCCTTTTTCCAGCATTCTTGAGACATAAATGCTGCTGGATTTGGCATCTACCAAATAATGACCGGGCCTGATATTTCCCGTCTTGGACAGCATGCGGTCCAGGCTGGCTTCTTTTTTAACCTTTCCGGATGCAACTATTGAATCCCTAACCTGAGATATCTCAGTGCCGGGATAGACGTAAAGTTCTATGTTACCGGTAAAGTTGGGCGCCTTTCTGTCATACCAGAAACACCAGGCCGCCCACGCAAAATATGCCAGGGCAACAAGAACAAATCCCGCAGCCAGGCGGAAAGGCCATCTGTCCATGACTATCTGAGTTTTATCTCATCACCTTCCATAAGTTCTACCGGGGGTACCCAGCCGTTGAGCTTGAGCACGGCCTTTTCCTTAACGGCAAAACGCTGGCATATTGCATGGAAGTCTTCCCCGTCCTCTGAAACTATGTACATCTCCAGGCCCTTGGGCGCTTTAGTCTTTTTTGCCTGCAGATACACAATGGTGCCTGGAAGGAGCGGCTGATCCTGCTTGAGGTCATTGTACTTGAGTATCTCCCATTTGAACAAATGGTACTGCTTTGCTATTGACTTGTATGTTTCTCCCTCCATGGAGTACACAAAAGGAACATTGTTGAGGGAATACAGGCGCCTGGAAAGCGGGAAGTGGAACTGCTCTGACGCAGGGACATTTACACCGTTACGCTCCTCAGGAACTGCCACCGGCTGCTCTATCTTGAGCGGGGACTCCGGCATCACCTCTGCCTCCTGCGGCGTAACTATGTCAAAGCGGGCCAGGTTGTAATCCTCAATGTACTTGATGAGTTTACCTGCGTATTTGGGGTCCGTTGCGTAACCGGCCTTCTTGAGACCGTGCGCCCAGCCTTTGTAATCTGTTAGTTCAAGGTCAAAGAGGAACTTGTAACGGTCACGATACCTTAGGAAGTCCGAGTGGTCACGGAAGCTCTCCTGGGGATTGTCGTACACCCTGAAGCATTCTCCGCGGCGGTCGTCATCCATATACATGGTCCTTCCCGTCCAGCCCTTGTGGCACTTTATACCAAAATGGTTATTGCCTTCCGTAGCCAGTTTGGAAAGCCCTGCTCCGGATTCCAGAAGGCCCTGGGCCAGGGTAATACTTGCCGGAACGCCGGTGCGCAGCATTTCCTCAATGGCTATGCCGGAATAAGTATCTATGTATTGCTGCTGAGCCTGACCGGGCCTTTGCGCCCATAATGTCACGCAAAGGACGGCCGATAGAATGGCGGTTAAAAGCTTCTTCATTGTGCGAGTTCTTACAACTCGCTAATTTACGAAAAATAATCAGATTTGGAAACTGTCACCGTCGGAAGTGGCGTAAGTTTCCGGGAAAATGCAGCGGCACTGGGCCTGATAGGCCTCAATATCTGAATTCCTTGAAGAATAGTGGCCGATAAGGAGTTTCTCTGCGCCGGCATCACGCGCTACGCAGGCGGCCTGTTCAGTTGTTGAATGGTGCCTAAGGGCGCCAAGGTCCTGGTGCTCCTGAAGATAAGTTGCCTCATGGTAAATGACCGTAGTACCGCGGAGCCACCGGGCCTCCTCCGGGAAGGGAGCTGTGTCCGAGCAGTAGGCATAACTGCGCGGGACAAAAGGTTTATAGGCAGCCTTTTCCAAAGGAATCACAGTACCATCGGCCCTATAAACATCCTCTCCCCTTTTGAGAGTGCCGATTTCCGTAAGAGACAGGCCGAACTCCTGGATGGCCTCCTTATATACATTGTAGGGAGGCTCCTTTTCAAGGATACGGAAGCCGAATGTCTCTATGGCGTGATTGAGCGGGAAAGCCTCCACCCTAAGGGACTTTGTCTCCAGGACAGTCTCCGGCTCCTTCATCTTGAGCGGGGTGAAACGGATTTCATAAGCCACACCTTCCCCGTAATAGCTCAGGAAAAACTTGAGTATGGGGCCGAATGACGGAGGAGCAAAAATGTTGAGCGGCATCTGCCGGCCTTTCATCCCAAGGGTGGAAAGAAGGCCGAAGATACCAAAAACGTGGTCACCGTGGATATGTGAGATGAAGACGGTGTCAAGCTTCATCATGGGGATGCCGAAGCGTGCCATGGCATACTGCGTACCTTCCCCACAGTCTATAAGGAACAAGCGCCCGTGCACTTGAAGTGCCTGGGCGCTTTGGTTCCGGTCCCCTGCGGGCATGGCCGAAGCAGTGCCCAGCATGGTAACCTTAAACATATTGGAGGGATTACTCACCCTTTGCCATCTTGTCCTTCAGGGCAGCAAGAGCGGAGATGTCACCAAGAGTGGTCTTCTCCACGCTGGTCTGAACCTTCTTGATGGCCTTCTTTGCGGTCTCTGCCTCTGCGGTCTCCTTGGCTGCCTTTGCCTCCTGGTAAGTGCGGACGTGGGAAACGCGGATGGTGCGGGTGCTGCGGCGAAGGTCAACAACCTTTACGGAAAGGGTCTCACCTACCAGGGCCTGCTTGCCGTCTTCCTTAACCAGCTCACGGTTGAAGGCCGCAACCTCAGTGCCGTCTGCAAGGGTGAGGGTTGCGTTCTTGTCGCTGATGGAAGCAACGGTTGCGTCAACCACGGTGCCAACAGGATATTTGGCCTCCAGTTCATCCCAAGGGTTGGGAGTGAGCTGCTTGTGACCAAGGGAAAGCTTGTGGCTGTTCTCATCAAAGTCAAGGATGACAACGTCAATGACGTCACCGGCCTGGACCATCTCTGCGGGATGCTTGATCTTGTTCCAGCTGAGGTCGCTGATGTGGATGAGGCCTTCTACGCCGTCCTCAAGTTCTGCAAATACACCAAAGTTGGTGATGTTGCGGACGGTAGCCTTGTGCTGTGAACCAACGGGATATTTCTCACGGATGCTCTCCCAAGGATTTGCGGTGAGCTGCTTGATGCCCAGGGACATCTTGCGGGCCTCACGGTCAAGGGTAAGGACAACAGCCTCAACCTCGTCACCAACCTTGAGGAATTCCTGTGCGCTGTGAAGGCGGGGGCTCCAGCTCATCTCGCTTACGTGAACCAGACCTTCTACGCCGGGCTCAACCTCTACGAATGCGCCGTAGTCTGCTACTGCAACCACCTTGCCCTTTACGGTGTCACCAACCTTGAGGTCTGCTGAGAGAGCCTCCCAAGGATGTGCGGACAGCTGCTTGAGACCAAGGGCGATGCGCTTCTGCTGCTCATTGAAGTCAAGGACAACAACGTTGATCTTCTGGTCAAGGGCAACAACCTCTTCCGGATGGGAGATGCGGCCCCAGCTGAGGTCTGTGATGTGGATGAGACCGTCTACACCGCCAAGGTCTACGAATACGCCGTAGTTGGTGATATTCTTGACAACGCCTTCCAGAACCTGACCCTTCTCAAGCTTGGAGATGAGCTCTGAGCGCTTCTGCTCCTGCTCTGCCTCCAGGAGGGCCTTGTGGGAAACAACCACGTTCTTGAACTCCTGATTGATTTTGACAATCTTGAAGTCCATGGTGGTGTCTACGAATACGTCGTAGTCACGGATGGGTTTGATGTCGATCTGTGAACCGGGGAGGAAAGCCTCAATTCCGAATACGTCCACGATCATGCCGCCCTTGGTGCGGGTCTTTACGTAACCCTTTACGATCTCACCGCTCTCGTATGCGGCGTTGACCATATCCCAGGACTTGAGCTGGCGGGCCTTCTTGTGGGAGATGATGAGCTGACCCTTGCGGTCCTCTGCGTTCTCTACAAGAACTTCCACCTTGTCACCCACTTTGAGGTCCGGATTGTAACGGAATTCAGGTGCGGAGATGACACCCTCGCTCTTGGCGCCGATGTTCACCACAACCTCACGCTTGTTGATGGCGGTAACAACACCCTCTACAACCTCATTCTCAGTGATTTTGTTGAGAGTCTGCTCATACTGGGCCATTGCTTCCTGCTTGGATGCACCGGTCTCAGCGCCGTCATTCTCAAAAGCTTCCCAATCGAACTCCTCAGGAGCGATGGAGGCGTTGAATAATTTTTCAGACATAATTTAATTCTTTGAAAAACTAGTAGTTAAACATTATTTCTTGAGCTTCTCCGCCACGGGGGCGGAATAAAGCGCGCAAAGATATGGATAATTATTTGATTATGCAAGAGTTTTGTTTGCACAATTCTTACTATATTTGTAAGTATGAGAAACATTCTGAACCTTGCCGCCACGCTTATGCTCGCGATGAACGTTTTTGCCTGCTCCCAGGCAGAACCCTGCACCCTTTCACAGGAGTGCGTCTATACACCTTCTTCAACAACATTTACCGTATGGGCCGGAACGGCCTCCAAGGTGCAGCTGTGCCTGTATGACGCCCCGGAAGGCGGGGATGCCAACATTGTAAAAATGCGCACCGCCGGCAACGGCTTTTTCCGCGTGAGCGTACGCGGGAATCTTGAAGGTAAGTTCTACACCTTCCGTACATTCATTGACGGCAAGTGGAATGCAGAGTCCCCCGGCATCTTTGCCAAGGCCGTGGGAATCAACGGAGAACGCGCCGCAGTGGTGGATATGTCCAAGACCAATCCGGAGGGCTGGGAGGCCGATGTCCGCCCCGCCTTCAAGGCCCCCGTCATATATGAGCTCCACCACAGGGACTTCTCCATCCACCCCACTTCAGGAGTAGCTCACCCGGGCAAGTTCCTTGCCCTCACGGAGGAAGGCACCGTGAGTCCGGACGGGCTGGCTACAGGAATCGGCCATCTTAAGGAACTTGGCGTCACGCACGTACAGATACTCCCCTCTTTTGACTACGGTTCCATTGACGAATACACTCTGGAAAAAGGTCAGTATAACTGGGGATACGACCCCAAGAACTACAATGCCCCGGAAGGCTCCTACAGCACTGATCCTGCAGATCCATCGGCCAGGATAAAGGAATTCAAGCAGATGGTGGCGGCCCTTCACAAGGCTGGCCTGCGCGTAGTGATGGACGTGGTGTACAACCACACTTATGAGACAGAGGGCTGCGCCCTTGGACGCGTTGTACCGGGCTATTTCTACCGCCACAACCAGGACGGAAGCCTTGCAAACGGCTCCGGCTGCGGAAACGAGACTGCGTCGGACAAAGAAATGATGCGCCGCTTCATGGTGGAATCCGTCAAGTACTGGATGGAAGAGTACCACGTGGACGGATTCCGCTTTGACCTGATGGGCATACACGACATTGAGACTATGAACGCCATCCGGGAGGCTCTTCCGGCCGATATCCTGGTTTACGGAGAGGGGTGGGCGGCATCGGCCCCTGCCCTGCCGTTTGAGAAACTGGCCATGAAAGCCAATATGTCACAGATTCCGGGAGTGGGCGCCTTCAGCGACGACATTAGGGACGCCCTGGTGGGCTCTCCCTTCAATTCCCTTCCGGCTTTTGCGGCCGGGGCCAAGGGATATAATGCTCCTTTAATGGCCGCCATTGCCGGTTCCAAGGGATGGACGGGCAGCCCTGCGCAGCAGATATGCTACGTGACATGCCATGACAACTACTGCCTGAGGGACCGCCTTACTCTCTCTTCTCCCAAGGCCTCTGAGAAGGAGCTTTTAAAGATGGACAAACTGGCCCAGACCGCTGTTCTTACGGCCCAGGGCATTCCATTCATATTTGCAGGAGAAGAACTCTTCCGTACCAAAGGCGGGGATGAGAACAGCTACCGCAGCCCGGACAGCGTTAACGCTATAAACTGGCACAACAAGCTGGTTTACAATGATTTGTTCTCATACTATGCGGGACTTGTCCACTTACGTACGGCCCATCCTGAGTTCTGGCCGTCAGTTGACGGTTCTGCGCCCGCAGTGGCTTTCCTGGATGCTCCTGCACAGGTGGTTTATTTCAAGATAGACGCTGCTGATGGACATAGCCTTTATGTAGCCCTCAACGGCAGCACCAGGGCTGCATCCGTCAAGCTTCCAGCCGGCAGCATTGCCGTTCAGGGCGGCAAGAGCGGCCTTGACAACGCATGGAATGGCGGCCCGTTCAAAATTGGACCGCTTGAGGCAGTTGTGCTTGTAAAATAACTAAAGGAGTTTCTTTCTCCTGAAAAGGACAAATACCAGCAGGCAGCTGAAGGCCATGAGGCCTATGATGATAACCCAGTTCCAGAAATTGGCATTGGGGTTGTCTGCTGCTATTATGGGGAGCCGCACGTTCATGCCGTAGAAACCAGCAATGAGGGTGGGCGGCATAAGGAATACGCTCACCACAGCCAGGATCTTCATAATCTTGTTCTGCTCCAGGTTGATAAGACCAACTACAGTGTCCTGAAGATATTCCAGACGCTCAAAGCAGAAGTTGGTATGGCTGAGAAGTGAACTGATATCCTGCAGGAGTACGTTAAGGCGGTTTTCCAGGCTGCGCGGAACCTTGGTGGAACGCATGAGGTTAGAAATAAGACGCTGCTTATCAACTACGTTTTCACGCACCACCATGGTATTTTCCTGCATCTGGGAGATATCTATCAGGAGTTCCTGGTCTATGTCTTCCTGGTCGTTGATTTGCTTTGCGTACTGGGAGATTTCCTTTGACAGGAGCTCAATCATATCTGCATCAAGGTCTACACGTTGATCCAGTATGCTGGCAAAAACGCTGAAGCCTGAAGGATACTGTTTTGGATTTACCTGCATCCTGCGCTGAAGGTCCGTAAAAGAGCGCAGCGGCACTTCCCTGAGCGTGGTAAGGGTGTCGTCCACAATTGTGAATGACACTGCCTGCTCTCCGTACTCCTCAGGACCGGGAGTAAGGAAGTTGGTGTTTGCAAATATTGCGTCGTCCGTTTCAAAGTAACGGGATGAGGATTCAATTTCCTCTGCCTGCGCGCGGCTTTGGATTTCCGTACCCAGAAAGGCCTCCACGGCACGTTTTTCCGCGCCTGTAGGCTGGACCAGGTCCACCCATACTACGTCCTCAAGCTTGATCTGCGGGAAATCTTTCTCCGACTGGGAGACTAGAATCTTTCCGTTTTCCTTGTAGAAGATACTCAGCATATCTCTTGTCCTGTTTTAGCTCCGGGCCAGTCACACCGGATGGGGTTACACATTCAACCAGCTGACATTACGGAAAAGTCAGCCTGCAAAAGTACGTAATTTTTCTAAAAAAACAAATTATCCTTCGTACTCCGTTGTGTCAAAACCGTCAAGAGCTTCTTTGCGCTCCACGCAGGTGCCGCATTTGCCGCAGTGCTTCTCCCCACCCTTGTAGCAAGAATAAGTGAGGTTGTAGTCCAATCCAAGTTCACGTCCGCGGAGGGCTATGTCACGTTTTGAGATATTGCAGTAAGGTGAAACCAGTTTAACACCGTTGTATGTTCCGGCGCGTACGGCTTCTGCCATCCCGGCTATGAATTCCGGGCGGCAGTCCGGATATATGGCGTGGTCTCCGCTGTGATTTGCCAGCATTATGGCGTCCAGTTCATAACTTTCCGCCAGGCCGGCGGCAATTGAAAGCATGATGCCGTTGCGGAAAGGAACCACTGTGCTTTTCATGTTTTCGTCGGCATAAGAGCCTTCCGGAATGTCCCCACCGCTTAGGAGAAGGTCACTCTTGAAATATTTGCCGATAAAGCCAAGCGGGATAATCAAGTGCTTGATTCCAAGCTTTTTACAGTTGAGGGCTGCGTACTCCAGCTCCCTGGCATTGTGCTTTGAACCATAGTCAAAAGACACCGCCAGGGCTATGCTGTCCTTGTACTCATACAGCAGGGTTGTGCTGTCAAGGCCGCCGGAATAAATCAGCACCGCTTTCATAGGCTCTCAAGAATATCTTCTACCGCAGTTCTGGCGCTTTGGACGGCTTCAACCACCGTTGCGGGGCCTGTCATGAAGTCACCGGCTATGTATATATTATTGTATGCGCGGGCCGCCACAGCCAGCACCGGATCCGGCTTCTCGCTAATGGCAGTCAGGAGGGTGTCGCACTCCACAAAGTGCTCCGTGCCCTTGAGTATCTTTGTCACAACCCGGCCGCCGTCCTCCGGGACTACGTTCTTGGTGTCACAGAATACCACTCCGCCGTCCTTGATTTCCACAGGCGCCTGGAATACCTTGAACTGCACGCCGTCTTCCTTTGCTTCCTTTACTTCCTGGGGGTTGGCTGGCATATTCTCAAAGGTCTTGCGGTAGTATACCCAGGTCTCCACACCCATGCGGGCTGCAGTTCTGCATGCATCCATTGCAACGTTTCCGCCGCCTATGACTATCACCTTCTTGCCAAGCTTGTAATCTGACGGATTCTTGAGGAAAGGCAGGGCCTGGACAGCCTTCTCCTCCCCGGGGATGCCAAGGGTGGAAGGGTGCTCCGCGCCTGCCGCCACAAGGACAGCGTCATATTCGGCCGACAGGTCTCCAAGGGAGATATCCTTGCCGATTTGTACGTTCTCACGGAATTCCACGCCGGCGTCCAGGAGCATCTTCTCATAAGCGTCGCAGTATTTGCGGTCCAGGCGGAAGGGAGGGATGCCATAGCGGAGCACGCCGCCCATGCGGGGATTGGCGTCAAACATTGTAACCTCCGCGCCGGTCTGGTACAGCCATATTGCTGCGGCTATTCCTGCAGGGCCAGCGCCCACAATGGCAACGCGGTCATACGAATGCTCCAGACTGTGGCGCTCCAAGCTGTGTTCAAACAGGTATTGGGTGGAAATCTCCTGCTCAATCTCATACCAGCGGACTGCCTTCTGCTTTACATTGAGCACGCAGTGGCCGTAGCAGAACTTCTTCCAGTCACACACCTGTGAGGTGACGGCGCTTAAGGGGTTGTTCCTGAACAGCAGGGCGCCGGCCTCTTTGAGGCGGCCCTGGCGGTACAGAGCCATGCACTCCGGGACAGGAGTATGGACAGGACAGCCTTCAATGGCACATTTTGGTTTTTTACAAAGCAAACAACGGGATGCTTCTGTATTCATGGTTTAAAGCTTTGTCTGTTAAGGATGGATCGGCCCAGAGTGAGCGAATCTGCATACTCAAGGCCATCTCCAAATCCCAGGCCCCTTGCAAGGGTGGTCACTTTGACCCCCAGGGCCTCAATTTGTCTGTAAATATAAAAGGCGGTGGTTTCTCCTTCCACGTCACCGCTCAGGGCAAGGATGATTTCATCGGCCCCGGCGGCCCTTTCCGTGAGCTCCTTTATGGTAAGGTCCGACGGCCCCACCCCCTGGATGGGAGAGATGATTCCGCCAAGGACGTGATACACGCCGTGGTACTGACCGGTGGCCTCTATGCTCATCACGTCACGGACGCTTTCAACAACGCAGATGGTGCCGTGGTCACGCTTTCTGTCCGCGCAGATGCTGCAGGTTTCATCGTCCGATATCATCTTGCAGCAGTTGCAGTACTTGACGTTGTCCCTTAGGCGGTCTATTGCGCCGGTGAAGTGATGGACGTTGGCCTGAGGCTGTTTCAGAAGATGAAGGGCAAGCCTGAGCGCACTGCGGCGCCCAACTCCCGGAAGGGAGCTGATGGCTTCCACGGCCTCAGTCAAAAGGGCCGACGGATATGTCTCCTTGTAGGGCACCTTTTAGCGGACCTCTATGAGCTCTACCACAAACTTGAGGGCGCTGTACGGAGGGATTCCGCCGGTTCCGCGGTCTCCGTAGGCAAGGTGATAGGGCAGGTAAAGTTCATACTTTGCGCCCTCGCTCATAAGCTGAAGGCCCTCTGTCCAACCCTTGATTACCTGGTTGAGGCCAAACTCAATGGGCTCTCCCCTCTTGTAGGAGCTGTCAAAGACCTGGCCGTTGGGGAAAGTTCCCTCATAGTGGCAGTATACTTTGTCCGTTGCCTTGGGCTTACGGCCGCTGCCTTCCTTGATAACCTTATACATAAGACCGCTGCCTGTGGCTTTCACTGCCGGATCCTTTGCCATGGAGGCAAGGAACTTCTCGCCTTCTGCCTTTGCGGCGGCGCCTGCTGCGGCGTTACGCTCTGCGCTTTCATCCTCCAGTTCCTTGTAGAAAGCCTCAAGGGCCTCTCCGGCCTCCTCCAATGAGATTGCTGGTTTGGCTCCGGTAAGCATGGCCTTAAGGCCTGCAAGGAAGTCTTCAACGTTTGCTACGCGTATACCCTGCTGGTAAAAGCTGGAGGCAACGCTCATTCCGAATGCGTAAGATTTTTTATCCATAATTTTTATTTTTCGTATGCTGCCATGTTCATTTCACTTTCCCATACTTCCACGCGGTATGCGTTTTCCACATGGTCACAGATCCAGCGGGCAATGTTCTCCGCCGTGGGATTGAATGGCAGCACATCGTTCAAGTTCTTGTGATCAAGGGCGCCGGAGATGTCACGCTTTATGTGCGTAAAATCCGTCACCATTCCGTCTGCGTTGAGAGATTCACTCTTGCAATAAATCTTCACTATCCAGTTGTGGCCGTGAAGGTCCTCGCACTTGCTCTCATAAGATAGTTTCAGGGCGTGGGCCCCGGCTATTTCCAGTCTCTTACAAACGTAATACATATTATATAAAATGTCCTTTTGCTTTCCAGTTAAAGTATCCGTACACGGCCGCCGCTGCATAAACCAGGTATAACCCGGCCATCCAGTACTGTCCGGTGAGGATGCACAGAGCCGTTGACATGACGTCTGCCACAATCCACAGAATCCACTGCATGAGGTAGCTCTGGGCCAGCCACCATGTAGCAATCACGCTTAGCGTAGCGGCCGATGCATCCAGCACGGGGAACGCCCCGCCGGCTTTTCTCAGAAGCCACGTCAGGGCCAGAGACCCTACTACAAAAATCATACTGATCCACAGCATGACGCCTTTTGGCAGCTGTCTCAGGTGAATCTCTTCTTCCTGAATCATGGCGCTGTCCCTGCGCCATTTGTACAAGCCGATTACTGAAACCGCCAGGTAATAGACGTTGAGCCCCATTGAAGCCCAAACGTGCTGCACCCCAAAACTGAAGGCACAGGCGGCACCGGTCAGTATGCCTACCACCCACATGAGATTCTTCTGCGAAATCTCCAGCACAACGTATAGCACACCGGTAATTGCAGCGAATATCTCTATTGCCCCTATAACAGTTTCCATAACTAAAAAAGGAGGGAACCGTGTCCGCTTCCCTCCGTGAGCCACTCATCAGGCTCGAACTGACGACCTGCGCGTTACGAATGCGCTGCTCTACCGACTGAGCTAAAGTGGCCTTGACCGATTGTGGTGAATCGGGATTGCAAATATACAACAATTATTTGATTTGGGGAAGGTTTTATGTAAATTTGTGACCGTATGGAACGTTTACTTCAATTATTCTTCAATTACAGCGGCAACCAGGCGGAGCGGGCAGATTTGCTTCCGCTTTCCGGTAGCGCCCGCAAATACTACAGGATACAGGGCGGCGGAGAAACCGTCATAGGTTGCATCGGCACAAACAAGGCAGAGAACCTTGCCTTCCTTTCCCTTGATGCAAAATTCTGCGCCTGCGGCCTTCATGCGCCCAAAGTTTACGCAGTCACGGAAGACGGCATGGCTTACATTCAGGAAGACCTTGGTGACGGTCAGCTCTTTACGCTTCTGAAAGAGGACATAGCCAGCGGCTCCTACTCTGCAGAGCATCTTGGCTGGCTGCACCGCACAATGGAGCTTTTGCCTAAGGTTCAGTTTGAAGTGGGCAAGGGCTTTGACTGGAGCGTATGCTTCCCGGACAGGGAGCTCAATGACCGGATGGTGAGTTTTGACCTGAATTACTTCAAGTATGACTTCCTGAAATTTACCGGCCTGGAATTTAATGAGATACGCCTTCAGGATGACTTTGACCGGATCCGGGAAGATGCCACCCTTTACCATGGAGACACTTTCATGTACAGGGACTTCCAGGCCAGGAACGTAATGATTAAGGACGGAGAGCCCTGTTTCATAGACTTCCAGGGCGGGCGCCGCGGTCCCGTGCAGTATGACCTAGCCTCATTCTTATGGAATGCCGGAACACATTTCCCGGCCGATATGAGGCGTGAACTTGAACTCACATACCTTAAGTCACTTGACAGATATCGGCCCGTGGATGAGGCGCAGTTTTATACGGAGTACCGCCTTATGACACTTCTAAGGCTCCTGCAGGAGACCGCCGCATACGGCTTCAGGGGCCTTGTGGAGCGGAAACAGATATTCCTTGACTGCATTCCTACGGTGCTTGGCTGCCTGAGGGAACTTACGGAGAAGCCTTTCCCCCGCTACCCCTATGTCACGGAGGTACTGAGGAAGGTTGCAAATGACTGGGACGGCAGCACCAATATGCCGGGATTCAAGATTGACCTATGAAAGCGCTGGTTTTTGCCGCGGGGCTTGGCACAAGGCTGAGACCGCTTACGGACAATATGCCCAAGGCCCTTGTACCGGTAGCCGGGACGCCCATGCTGGAGCGTGTGATTACCAAACTGTCGGCCCAGGGCTGTGATTCCTTTGTTGTAAACGTTCACCATTTTGCTGGGCAGATTGAAGATTTTCTGGCGGGAAAGGGTAACTTCGGCCTGCCAATATCCATTTCTGAAGAGCTGGAGGAGCCGCTGGAGACCGGAGGCGGAATAAAGCGCGCCGCTCCCCTTCTTGGGAAAGGCCGATTCCTTGTGCACAATGCCGATATCCTGTCTGACATTGATATAAGTTGGTTTATCGGCAAGGACAGTCCTGACACTTTGGCAACCCTCCTTGTCAGGGATGCGCCGGCAGACCGCTGCCTCCTTTTTGACGACGAGATGCGTCTGGTTGGCTGGACAAACGTGCGCACCGGGGAGGTCAAAAGTCCTTATCTGCCGGATTTTGACCCTTCGGCATATCACAGGTACAGCTTCTGCGGCATTCACATCGTATCACCGGAAGTTTTCCCCCAGATGGCTGCCTGGCCGGACAAGTTCTCAATCATAGACTTCTACCTTGCGATGGCCGCCGGACACTGCATCCGGGGCGTGGTTGCACCTCCTGACATGAAGCTTGTGGATATAGGAAGCCTGGAAGGCTTGCGGGAAGCGGAAAGTTTGATTACCTTTGCCGGATAAAGTTTAAGTTATGCGTTCTGACATCGTTGTTATTGGCGGAGGAGCCGCCGGGCTGATGGCCGCCATAGGCGCCGCCCAGGAAATTGCTGCAAGTGAAAAGGCTGGCACCGTCACCGTTTTGGAGAAAATGCCAAAGGCCGGCAGGAAGGTAATGATTACCGGTAAAGGCCGATGCAACTTCACCAATGTAAAGGAGTGGGGAGATTTCTCGGCCCATATCCGTACAGATGTCAATTTCCTCAGTCCCGCTTTCCATACCCTCACCCCGGAAGGAGTGATTGAACTGCTTGGACGCAATGGTATGCGCAGCGTAGTGGAGCGCGGAGACAGGGCTTTTCCCCAGTCCCACATGGCCGGAGACGTAGTTGATACGCTCCTTAGGGCCTGCACCCTTGCTGGAGTCAAGGTGGTTACTGACTGCGAGGTCAAGACAATAGACACCACCCCGCGCGGATTCAGCCTGGACTGCGTTCAGACCTCCCGCAAGCAGGTTCGCATTCACACGGACAAACCGCTCCGCCCCGGTAAACCCGCCCCAACACGGGAAGAGCTCACAATTGAGCCGGTAGAATACAACTGTACCAAGCTCATCATAGCCACCGGCGGCCTTTCATACCCTGGCACAGGCTCTACGGGAGACGGCTACATGTGGGCCGAGGAACTTGGCCACAGCGTGGACTCCTGCTTCCCCGCCCTCACCGCTTTGGTGCCGGCTGGTTACAAGAGCGCAAATCCCCTTCAGGAAGAGATAAAGCAGGCCTTCCGCGGCCGCACTGTATACGGCAAGTCAAAGGAGCGCAAGATAGCCCCACTGCCTTCATGGTATCCAAAATTTGAAAAGCACATTGAGCGAATCACTCCCCTTTCTGAACTTGGAGAACTGTTTAACGGCAACAATCTGGACAACGTACAGCTTTCACTTTATGTGAATTCAGACCTTGTTCAGCAGGAGTTTGGAGACATTGAATTCACGGACGGCGGCCTTGAGGGTCCCCTTGGATTCATGGTAAGCAGAAGGGCCGTAAAGGCGCTCAACGACGGCCAGAAGGTTTCCGTCTCCCTTGACCTCAAACCTGCCGTTGAGCTTGAAAAACTGGATGCCGATGTTCATGCGAAGTGGGAGGAAGTGATTCATGACCCCCGCTCCAAGGGCCAGAGTTTCCAGTATCTTTTCCGTATCATGCTGGGTAAACTCATCCCATGGAATATCACAATGGCCTTCTTGAAGACAAATCCCAAGGTGAGCGTAGATACGCTGGCCGCCACCCTCAAGGACTGGCGTTTTGAAATAGCCGGATTTGTTGGCTTTGAGCGCGCCGTGATTACGGCCGGCGGTATAAGTACTGGGGAAGTCACCGCAAAGACTCTGGAATCCAAGAAGCAGCCCGGCCTCTACTTTGCCGGAGAAGTGCTTGATATGGACTGCGACACCGGCGGATACAACATGCAGGTAGCATTCTGCACCGGTTTCCTTGCCGGGCAGAGCGCAGCAAAGGCGTTGTAAATGTACAGGGTAAACGAGATATTCTACAGCCTTCAGGGAGAGGGGTTCTGGACCGGAACCCCCATGGTTTTCATACGCCTTAGCGGCTGTAATCTCCGCTGCCACTTCTGCGACACTTCCCACAGTGAGTTTCGCCTGATGAGTGCAGAAGACATCATGAAAGCTGTATCCAAAGTGGATCCCGCCGGCTGCGGCCACGTGTGCATCACCGGAGGTGAACCCCTTCTTCAATTGGCGTCAGACCTTACTGAAGCCCTTCACCGTCATTACTATACTGTACACCTGGAGACAAACGGCACCAAGCCTGTACCAGACGGCGTAGATTGGGTTACCCTGAGCCCAAAGGAAGACGTCCGCTACATAGGTCCTGCCGCCAAAGTAGTACTCAGGCAGGCAAATGAAGTCAAAGTGGTCTTTGACGGCGCCATCACTGAAGAAAGGCTGGAATACTGGGCTGCCTTCCCCGCAAAATGGCATTTCATCCAGCCGTGCGACACATCTGACAAAGAGAAAAACGCACATATCCTGAGCGCCGCTATCAAATACATTAAATCTCACCCTGACGTCTGGCGCCTCTCTCTCCAGACCCAAAAACTGACCGGTATCCGGTAAGCGTTCTTATTTCTCTCGCTTTTGCCAGTCATGTGCCTGTGGCTGTTTCGGGACAACCGGGTCAGCTGCGACAACAAAAATGGCGGTTTTTGTGTCCACAGCTAACCTGGCGGTGGGTTGGGATATGTTGCGTGGAGCGAAGTCGCTATTTTGAGAAGGACGTGCACCTTTTAGGGCCTTTTTTGCGCACGGGGTGGTTTGTTTGTTGAGAGCCAGAGGTATTCTTTGGCCCAGAGGGCCATGTTAGTCTTGGTGCTTTGCGGAACGCTAGTGCTTTGCGCGGCCATGGTGCTATATGATAGCTCGAAGCAGAGGCACTTCGCCTGACGGCTCGTAGGCGGGTGCTCTGGATTTTTCCAGCCCGCTGCCCTGCGGGCTTTATAGGGCTGTCAAAACCCTCGGAGCTCGTCTTGGGAATCTTATGCCGACGCCTTGTAACGTTGGTTGCAAGCGTTGTCACCCACTCGAACCATGAGGGGGGTGCACATATATCTCAGTGTCCGGCTTACGCCTGAACCCCTCAACCTCGTCACCCAATCATACATAGTCCTCCGATTCGGTGTTAGTGCTGTAGGGAGCGTGGCAGGTCTGGTCACAAACTGTCACCGGTACTACACTATACTGTTGCAGGTTAATTGCCAAAACGTCGCAGGTTCAGCGTAGTTGTGTCGCAGGTCTGCGTTTTTGGCGTCACCTGCGACGGAAAACGGCCATACAAAGCGTATAGCGTCGCAGGTCTAGCGTTTTTTGCAGACCTGCGACAGTGTATTGTCTGACCTGCGACGCTTTACAGTTCTACCTGCGACGCTTTTCAATGCAACCTGCTACAGTTTATGATTTGAGCTACTAATATTTACAAATTACATCTTACTGGGAAGGAAAAAACGGCCTTTGTTTTCCCGATTCAGTGGAGCGTAAATAATTGATACATAGCGAATTATAAATTATTTTCCCATTACCGGTTTTGGGAAAACATTCTGGAAGTGACTGAACCACAAGCAGTTACGCTCCAC
>Ga0310786_10000395_pt1 | contig 70582 bp, 55 predicted proteins | sample AusTroGonzalo_MG_FD_203881 | JGI IMG/M metagenome (GOLD analysis project Ga0310786, IMG submission 203881) | Bovine rumen microbial communities from tropical cattle in Woodstock, Queensland, Australia - Gonzalo_03 (v2) (version 2) | ecosystem: Host-associated > Mammals > Digestive system >... | reverse complement strand
CGCTTGCAAGCTACACCCACTACCTTAGCGGCTGCCACGCTTGGAAGCGTGGCCTCCTACAACCGCACAGCTCGGAAATTTTCAACCGCACAGGTCGAAAATTTTCTCTTTCTCCCGTTTCATCCATCATTTCTGTGTGCAACAATCGCGGCTCCGCGTTCGGATGGGAGGGCTTCCCGTTCAGATGGGAGGGCTTCCCGTCCGGATGGGAGGGCTTCCCATTCAGATGGGAGGGCTTCTCATTCAGATGGGAGGGCTTCCCATTCAGATGGGAGGGCTTCCCGTCCGGATGAGAGGGCTTCCCGTTCAGATGGGAGGGCTTCTCATTCAGATGGGAGGGCTTCCCGTTCAGATGGCGGGCCTTCCCATGCGCATGGGAAGGCCCGCCAGAAATATCCCTGGCCGTGGGACTATTCCATGACATGGGATGGTGGATGGTGAGTGTCACGAGTATATGGAAGGCGAAAGCGAAAAATAGCTTGCACCCCTTGCACCTCTTGCATCTGGTTAGGTGCAAGAGGTGCAAGGGATGCAAGCATTTTTTTTGTTACCCTTCCAATACGCGCGCGCGAACATTTACATATTCATGCCGCCGTCCACCTGAATGACCTGTCCGCTGATGTAGCTCGACATGTCGCTGGCAAGGAACACGGCACACTGGGCGATGTCGTCGACCGTACCGCCACGGCGCAGGGGTATCTTCTTCTTCCACTCCTCGCGAACGCTCTCGGGCAGTTCGGCAGTCATGGCCGTCTCGATGAATCCCGGTGCGATGGCGTTGGCACGGATGCCCTTCGGTCCCATTTCCTGACCGATGGACTTAGCCAGCGCGATGAGTCCTGCCTTCGAGGCGGCGTAGTTGGCCTGACCGGCATTGCCATGGACACCGACGACGGAGGCCATGTTGATGATGGAGCCGCCACGCTGGCGCATCATCACCGGCACGCAGGCATGGATGAAGTTGAAGGCCGACTTCAGGTTGACGGCAATCACGGCGTCCCACTGCTGCTCGGTCATGCGGAGCATCAGCCCGTCCTTGGTGATGCCGGCATTGTTGACCAGGATGTCAATGGAGCCGAACTCTTCCTTCACCTGCTTCACCACCTCCTCAGTCTGTGCAAAGTCGGCGGCGTTCGAGGCGTAGCTCTTGGCCTTCACGCCTTTGGCGGCGATCTCACGTTCTGTCTCTTCGTTCACTGCGAGGTCGGTGAATGCGATGTTGGCACCCTCCTCGGCAAATTTCAGCGCGATAGCTTTTCCGATACCGCGTGCTGCGCCCGTAATCAGCGCAGTCTTACCTTCTAATAATCCCATTTTTCTATTATAAATAATATGTAGTGTTTACCGTCTGAACTTGCCCAGAGCGCCGTAGACGAACTTCGCCACCTGGGGCTTCGTGGCCTCCTCAGTCATGCCGCGGGCCAAGCGGCCGTAGATGTAGGGCACTTCCAGCCCCTTGATGCAGTAGTGGGTGATGTCGGCCACCAGATCCACATTGTCAATATCGAACTCTCCCTCGGCCTTGCCCTCGGCATAGACCTTGCGGAACAGCTCCACCTCGGCGTCATCGAAGTGCTTGCGCACTTTCTCCACCATCCAGATGTTACGGAAGAACTCTGCACGCAGGTTACCGTTGCGCACCACCGTCTCACGAATCTGGCTGAGGTGCATGTATATCAGCTCGATGACTTTCTCCTGCGGTCTGATCTTACGTGCTGCCACCTCGTCAAGCTTGTCGCTTAACCGTTCCAGCTCGGTCTCAATGACTGCATAGTAGATGTCTTCCTTCGACTTGAAGTAGGTGTAGAGCGTACGACGTCCCTTGCCCGACGCCTGAGCGATGTCGTTCATGGTGGTGTTCTCCAGCCCGTTCTTGGCGAACAGTTGCCTGGCGACATCTACAAGCAGTTGTCTCGTCTTTGATACCGACATTATTGAATCCTCCTACGAGTTAAAAGTATTGCACATTTCAAATACCGTGTGCAAAATTATTCTTTTTATTTGAAATAACCAAGAAAAAACGGGAAAAAAGTTTGCAAAGTGCCACTTTCTGGGAATAAATCTAAAAAAAACGCGCGAAAATTTGCAAGATTCAGAAAATAGTCGTACCTTTGCAGCCGCAAAAACGGTTAAACATCGCGGAGTGGAGCAGTTGGTAGCTCGCCAGGCTCATAACCTGGAGGTCGCACGTTCGAATCCTGCCTCCGCAACACACGAGACGGGTAGCAAGCTGACGACGGCGAGTTATCCGTTTTTATCATAAAAAAGGAACACTTAGCAACAATACAACAAAATATGATACTTGACAAGATAGACCAGCTGCTGAAAGAAGTGCAGACATTGAGTGCGAAGAACGCAGAAGAGGTGGAGCAGCTCCGCCTGAAGTATCTCAGCCGTAAGGGTGAAATCACTGCCCTGATGAACGACTTCCGCAATGTGGCGGCCGACGAGAAGAAGACTGTCGGCATGAAGATCAACGAACTGAAGCAGTTGGCTCAGGAGCGCATTAACCAGCTGCGCGAGGATTGCGAGACTCAGGATAGCGGCAACGATGCCCTTGACCTGACACGCACCCCCTACCCCATCCCACTCGGCACACGCCATCCGCTGACCATCGTCACCAACGAGATTATCGACATCTTCTCGCGCATGGGCTTCGTGCTTGCCGACGGTCCGGAGGTGGAGGACGACCTGCACGTGTTCACGAAGATGAACTTCGCCGCCGACCATCCCGCCCGCGACATGCAGGACACGTTCTTCGTCAGCCAGCATCCCGATGACGTAACCAAGAACATTCTGCTGCGCTCGCACACCTCCAGCGTCCAGGCTCGGGTTATGGAACAGATGCACACCGAGGACGGCAAGCTTACAGCCCCTATCCGCGTCATCTGTCCAGGCCGCGTCTACCGTAACGAAGCCATTACCGCCCGCGCCCACTGCTTCTTCCATCAGGTGGAGGGACTGTATATCGACAAGAACGTGTCATTCACCGACCTGAAGCAGGTGCTGCTGTCGTTTGCCAAGGAGATGTTCGGCGCCGATACGAAGATACGCCTGCGTCCCAGCTACTTCCCCTTCACGGAGCCCAGTGCCGAAATGGACATCTCATGCTTCATCTGCGGTGGTGAGGGTTGTGGCTTCTGCAAACACACCGGCTGGGTGGAAATCCTCGGCTGCGGCATGGTCGACCCGAACGTGCTCGAACTCTGCGGCATCGACTCGAAGGTCTACAGCGGCTATGCTTTCGGCATGGGTGTAGAGCGTATTGCTAACCTGAAGTACCGTGTCAACGACCTCCGTCTGTTCTCAGAGAACGACACCCGCTTCCTTCACGAGTTCGAGTCGGCCGACTAAATTTTTGAAAGAAAAAGGCGAAAAAGTTTGGTGGAATGAAATATAATTAGTACCTTTGCACCCGCAAAACGAAAAAGGTCTGCACCCGTAGCTCAGTTGGTAGAGCACCTGACTCTTAATCAGGGTGTCCAGGGTTCGAGCCCCTGCGGGTGTACAAAGAAGTAATAAGCGTAATTTTAATGGTTTTATAAATGGTGTAGCACCCGTAGCTCAGTTGGTAGAGCACCTGACTCTTAATCAGGGTGTCCAGGGTTCGAGCCCCTGCGGGTGTACAAGTGAGCAAAATGGGAAAGCAGCAATGTTTTCCCATTTTCGTTTTAAAAACAATAACGGTATGAAGAGAATAGGCTTCGTTTTGATGGTGTCGCTCTTTGCCATTTTCACAGTCACAACGGCTGTGGCCCAGGAATTGCAGGCAAAGGTAAACATCAACCACTCAAAAATCCAAGGCACCGACGCCTCTGTATTCGAGAACCTGCAACAGACGCTCGAGCAGTTTATCAACGAGCGCCAGTGGACGGCTCTGCAGTTCCAGAAGAACGAGCGCATCGTCTGCAACTTCAACATTACCGTCAACAAATACGTGCAAGGCGATAATCAGTTCCAGTGTACGGCACTCATTCAGGCCAACCGCCCCGTGTTCAACTCGGCCTACACGACCACCCTGTACAATAATACCGACAAACAGTTCGACTTTGAGTTTGCACAGTTCGACCAGCTGAACTTCAACGACGAAACCATCGACAACCAGCTGACGGCGCTCTTCGCCTACTATGCCTACCTCATCATCGGCCTCGACCTCGACAGCTTCGCGCCGCTCGGCGGCACGGACGTGTTGCAGCGTTGCATGTATTTGGTCAACAACGCCCAGGACCTTGGCTTCCCCGGATGGAAGTCGTTCGAGGACTCCCGTAACCGCTTCGCCATCATCAACGACTACTTGGACGAGGCCATGAAGCCTTTCCGCCAGCTGCAGTACGACTACTACCGCACCGGGCTTGACGAAATGGCCAGCAACGTGGAGCGCGGGCGCACCAACGTTACCACAGCCTTGGAGAAAGACCTTAAGAAGGCACACGAGGACAAGCCACTAAGCCTGCTGCCGCAGATATGGACCGACTATAAAAAGGATGAACTGGCCAACATCTACAAAGGCAAGGGCACACAGAAGGAAAAGGAGTCTGTCTACGACATCCTCTTCGGCATCAATGCCTCGCAGAGCACGTCGTGGGACAAAATAAAACAATAGTTATAACCCTAAAATACGTAAAGATTATGAAACCAACTCTTTTCTTACTCGCTGCCGGCATGGGCAGCCGCTACGGTGGACTGAAACAGCTTGACGGGCTGGGTCCCAACGGCGAGACCATCATGGACTACAGTATCTACGACGCCATCCAAGCTGGATTCGGCAAAATTGTGTGGGTCATCCGCAAGGACTTTGAGGAGCAGTTCCGAACGCAGATTCTCGCCAAGTACGAAGGTCAGGTACCTTGTGAACTGTGCTTCCAGGCCCTCGACGCTCTGCCCGCAGGCTTCACTGTTCCTGAGGGACGTGTCAAGCCGTGGGGAACAAACCACGCCGTGCTCATGGGCAAGGATGTAATCAAGGAGCCATTCTGCGTTATCAACTGCGACGACTTCTACGGCCGCGACGCCTTCATGCAGATAGGCAAGTTTCTGAGCAACCTGCCCGAAGGGGCCAAGAACCAGTATGCCATGGTGGGCTTCCGCGTTTGCAACACGCTGTCGGAGAACGGCACCGTGGCCCGTGGCGTCTGCGCCTATAATGACAAGCGCCACCTGACCGATGTTGTCGAGCGCACTGAAATCGTTCGCTGTGCAGAGGACGGTTCGAAGGCCGGCGAGGCCGACCAGCCCATCCGCTTCAAGGACGAGCAGGGACAATGGCAGGCACTGGGCGAGAACGTGCCCGTGTCGATGAACATGTGGGGATTCACGCCCGACTATTTCGACTACAGTGAAGCTTATTTCAAGGAGTTCCTCAGCGACCCGAAGAACATGGAGAATCTGAAAGCAGAGTTCTTCATTCCGCTGATGGTCAACAAGCTCATCAACGACGGTACGGCTACCTGCGAAGTGCTCGACACCACATCGAAGTGGTTCGGCGTCACCTACGCTGCCGACCGTCAGGACACCGTCGACCGCATTCAGAAGCTGGTGGATGAGGGTGTCTATCCCAACAAGCTGTTCTAAGTATTAGAGACGATGGGGCCTATGGGACTAATAATTCCTATGGAGCCTATATGTCCAATAGATTTACGACGAGGCCCCGCCATTTAGCGGGGCCTCGTCGTAGGTTATTATTTCTTTTGTTGTTGTGCGCGCTGGCGCTGCAGTTCTTCGGCCTGCTTCTGCATAGCTGCTAAGCGGGCAGCCAGTCCGCTCTGTTTCTTCGGGTTGGCCTTGTTTTCCTTATAACGTGCCTCGAGGATAGCGAGCAGTTTCTCGTCGTTGGTCGTCTTGCGAAGCGTCCACATAATGGCAGCCGAGAAGAACAGCGAAATGAAGTAGTAGAAGTTCAGACCGCTGGAGTAGTCATTGAACATGAAGAAGAACATCACCGGCATGAGGTACATCATCCACTGCATGTATTTCATCTGTTCAGCCTGTTGTCCAACCATCTGGTCCTTCTGCTGGCGCATGGTCATAGCAGAGTACAAGATGTTGCTGACGCAGAACAGAATACACGTCAACGAGAGGTGATCGCCGATGGCCCAGATTGGCGTGTCCCAAGAAATGATGGGGTCGTAGGTCGACAGGTCGTCAATCCACAGGAACGACTCGCGGCGAAGCTGGATGGCATTGGGCACGAAGTTGAACATGGCAATCCAGATAGGCATCTGTATGAACATGGGCAGACAGCCACCAAGAGGCGACACGCCATACTGAGAGTACATCTGCATCATGGCCTGCTGCTTTTGCATAGCGTCCTCGGGCTTGTCGTACTGCTTCGTGGCTTCGTCGAGTTTCGGCTTCAGCACACGCATCTTGGCCGACGACATGTAGCTCTTCTTAACCATCGGGAAGGTGATGGCCTTTAATAATAAGGTAATAAGGATAAGCACCACACCCATGGAGAAGCCCCACGAAGTGAGCCAGTCGAAGACATAGATGGTAAACCAGCGGTTGATGATACGGAACAACGGCCAGCCTAAGTAGACAAGCTGCTCCAGGTCAAGATCCTTGCCAAAAGTGCTCTGCTCCTCAACATCCTTGATAAGACGGAAGTCGTTAGGGCCGATGTACATCTCAAACTCCGACGGAGTTGCACCCGTAGGGTCAAAGGCGGTCTTCATCTTTGCCTCAAACTGCTTCAGATAGCCCGAGCCTTTCTCCTGTGGTATGCTGGTCATCAGCGAACCGCCCTTGAAGTCGTCCTTCGAAATGAGGGCTGCCGAGAAGAACTGGTTCTTGAAGGCCACCCAGTCAAGCGTCTCGTCAATTTTCTCGTCGATCTCCTCGCTCGTCTCGCTCAGGTAGTCCGTGCCACCGTTCTTTTCCTTATAGGTCAGCGTGGCATAGCGATTCTCGAAAGTAAAGCCCTTCTCCTGCTGGCGGGCCATGTCGCTCCACTCGATGTCCATCTCCTTGTAGTTCGGAGCGAAGGTGCCACCCAACCCTTTAGCCTGTAACGTGAAATGCAACATATAGTCCTCGCCTAAGCGATAGTCCAGCATGATACTACCACCATTGGCTGCCTGTGCAGTCATAGTTACGGTTGTGTCAGTAACGTTTGTCGGTGTGAAGAACAGGTTCTGGGTGATAATGTTTTCCTGCTTACCGGCCAGGAGGAAGTTCATCTGCTGGGTCTTCTCATCGAAGAGCGTCACGTCCTTCGCGCCGTCCTTGTCCTCAAAGCCGCGGATAATGGCCTTACTGATGGTGCCACCCTTGGTGTCGAACGTCAGCTCAACCTTACCATTGCTGAGAACAACCTGACTGCTCTGGCCGTTCAGCGCAGCATAGAACAGAGCCGTCGTGTCGCCTTGGGCGGCAGCCTCTGCCTCAGCCTTGCTTTCAGCATCGGCAATTTTCTGTTTCACTTCCTTGTCTTTCTTGACAGCAGCAATGCTGTCCTGCTGCCGCTGGTAAGCTTCAACTTCTTCCTGAGACGGCTGGTTGTACCAGCTAAAGCCGATAAGCACCAGACCGATGAGCAGGAAGCCGATTAATGTGTCTCTATTCATATTTATCTGTATAATATTCCGAATCAGGCTGCAAAGTTACGAAAAAAATCTGAATGTCAGCACGACATGAGGGTTTTTTCTTGTTAAAACGGGTGATTACACTATGCCGACGGCAGCAACCAGTAAGAAAAGTAACATTTTTCAGAAAAAAAAAGGCAAAAAGTTTGTAGATTCAAAGAAAATGCTTACCTTTGCAGCCGAAATCGTAAGAAAGACTGTAAAAATGAAACAGACGGTGAACACTTTCGCTTGGTGGTGGCGCTCGGGACAGAAGTAGTCGCGAGGCACTGAGCCGTATTTGTTCATCAGTAAGATAAAACGGAGGCTCGTCGCGACTGCGGCGAGTCTCCTTTCTGTTAAGCTATGCTATCACGTGTCGCAGCACACACAATTAGGAACATAAAACAAAAACAACAAGATATGAAAGAGAGCTATTTTGTAGACGAGAAAGGTTTTTACGGGGAGTTCGGCGGGGCTTACGTGCCGGAGATACTGTATGCGACAGTGCGGAACCTGCAGGAGACGTACAGGCCGATAGTGGAAAGCGCAGAATTCAAACAGGAGTATCACGCGCTGCTGAAGGACTATGTGGGAAGACCCAGTCCTCTGTATTTTGCGCAGCGGATGAGCAAGAAATACGGCTGCCAGCTGTACCTGAAGCGCGAAGACCTTAACCATACGGGAGCGCATAAGATCAACAATACCATCGGACAGATTCTATTGGCGAAGAAGATGGGCAAGACACGCATCATCGCCGAAACAGGCGCTGGACAGCACGGTGTGGCAACAGCGACAGTCTGTGCGCTGATGGATATGAAATGCGAGGTATTCATGGGAGCCACCGACGTGGAGCGTCAGCACACAAACGTAGAGCGTATGAAGATGCTCGGTGCCGAGGTGCATCCTGTGCGGACGGGCAACATGACGTTAAGCGACGCCTGCTCAGAGGCCATCCGCGACTGGTGTTGTCATCCGGGCGACACGTTTTATATCGTGGGTTCGACGATGGGACCACACCCCTACCCCGACCTCGTAGCAAGGATGCAAAGCGTCATCAGCGAAGAAATCAAGTGGCAGCTCGAAGAGAAGGTGGGACGCGACTATCCTGACTATCTCATCGCCTGCATCGGCGGCGGAAGCAATGCCGCCGGAACGATTTACCACTACGTAGACGACGAAAGAGTGAAGATTGTCCTCGCCGAGGCCGGTGGCCACGGCTGGGAGACCGATTACACGGCGGCGACAATCCACAAAGGCTCGACGGGTATCCTGCACGGTGCAAAGATGCTGGTGATGCAGGACGAAGACGGACAGATACAGGAGGCTTTTACTATTTCTGCAGGTCTCGACTATCCCGGCGTAGGACCGATGCACTGTAACATGGCGAAGAAAGGGCGCACGCAAGTACTGAGCATCAACGACGACGAGGCCATCTACGGCGGCTACGAACTAACACGCATGGAAGGCATTATCCCCGCTATCGAATCAGCCCACGCCATCGCCGCGCTGTCAAAGCTGACGTTCAAGCCCGATGACGTAGTGGTACTTACGGTGAGCGGCCGCGGTGACAAGGACGTCGAAACGTATTTGAAAAACAAGCAAATGGCAAAGGAATACGGTAATTTCTAAACCACGAATTACACTAATTACACGAATTTGTTATGGAAACTTTTAAATATCAGACCACAAGCCGCACAATACTGGCAGATCTCTATACCCCTGTAGGCGTATACATGAGACTGAGGGACATCTACCCACAGAGTGCGCTAATGGAGAGCTCAGATTATCACGAGAAGGACAACTCGCGAAGCTTTATCGGCATCAACCCCATCGCAAGTGTCGCCATCGGGCACGGACGCGCGACCATCACATTTCCCAATGGCAACACGGAGGAGCATGAAGTGAACAAGGAATACCGCTCGGACAAGGCCATCCACGCGCTCATCGACCGCATCCAGGTCGAGGGCGACTACAAGGAGTTCTGCGGTATCTACGGATACACGAGTTTCAATGCCGTGCGCTACTTCGAGGACATTGCGGTGAAAGACGAGACGCAGGAACGGAACGATGCGCCCGACATGCTCTATATATTATATAAGGTGGTGATTGTGTTCGACCACTTCAACAATACGCTTACTGTTGTGAGCTTAAATCCCCTTTCGTCCCCTGAGCCCCATGAGTCAAATGAAGCCCCCTCGGGGGCCGTAGGTGGGGCTTTCGTCCTCGATGATGTACTGCGAGCCATGAACAAGGCAAACGTGAAAGCCTACGACTTCCACCCCGTGGGCGACGTGCGGTCGACACTGACCGACGAGGAGCACAAGGCAAACATCCGCAAGGGCATCAAGCACTGCCTGCGCGGCGACGTGTTCCAGATTGTGCTGTCGCGGCGGTTCATACAGCGGTACGAGGGTGACGACTTCAAGCTCTATCGCGCACTCAGAAGTATCAATCCGAGTCCCTACCTTTTCTACTTCGACTTTGGCGGCTTCCGCATCTTCGGCAGTAGCCCTGAGACGCATTGCAGAATTGAGGACCGACGCGCCTACATCGACCCCATTGCCGGCACGACGAAACGGACGGGCGATGCCGAGGCAGACAGGCGTGGAGCAGAGTATCTGAGAAACGACCCGAAAGAGAATGCCGAACATGTGATGCTCGTCGACTTGGCGCGCAACGACCTCAGCCGTAACTGCCACGGAGTGAAAGTGGACTTCTACAAAGACCTGCAATACTACTCACACGTCATCCACCTCGTGAGCCGCGTGTCCGGCGAGCTTGATGCTGATAAAGATCCCATCAAGGCATTTATCGACACGTTCCCAGCAGGAACATTGAGTGGTGCACCAAAAGTACGTGCCATGCAGCTCATCAGCGAGTATGAGCCACACAACCGCGGTGCCTACGGCGGCTGCATCGGGTACATCGGTCTCGACGGCTCGCTCAATCAAGCCATTACCATCCGCACCTTCGTCTCGCGCAACGGCGAACTCTGGTTCCAGGCGGGCGGTGGCATAGTGGCCAAGAGTAACGAGGAGTACGAACTACAGGAAGTGAACAACAAGCTCGGTGCCCTGCGACGCGCCATATTGATGGCGGAGAAGATGTAATTCTTTTTAACTACGAACAAAACAAATTATGAAGATAGTAATCATAGACAACTACGACTCATTCACCTACAACTTGAGTCATTTGGTCAAGGAACTGGGTGCAGAAGTGACCGTTTACCGCAACGACCAGTTCCGCCTCGAAGACCTCGAGGAGTTCAGTAAGATCATCCTCTCGCCAGGCCCGGGCATACCCTGCGAGGCGGGCCTCCTGCTCGACGTCATCAAAACCTACGCTGGCCGTAAACCTATCCTCGGCGTTTGCCTTGGTCATCAAGCCATTGGCGAAGCCTTCGGCGGCAAATTAGAGAATCTCTCCGACGTGTTCCACGGTGTGGCAACACCCTGTCATCTCGTCAATGACGACCCACTATTCTCCGGCCTCGACCGCGACATTACCGTGGGCCGATATCACTCATGGGTTGTATCGAAGGACGGATTCCCTGAGTGCCTTGAAATCACTGCCGAGAGCGACGAGGGGCAGATTATGGCACTGAGGCACAAAACGCTCAACATCCGTGGCATACAGTTCCACCCCGAGAGCGTCCTCACCCCCGACGGCAAGAAGATGCTGCAGAACTGGCTTTTTCTTTAGGGCGAAATATCGAAATAACGAAATAACGATAAAAATACAATGAAAAAACAGACAATGAAAGACATCCTGAACCGGATGCTCAACCACGAGGAACTCTCGCGCGAAGAAATGAAGAACATTCTGATTGGTATCACCCAGAGTGAGTACCCAAACGAACAAATTACCGCCCTGCTCACCGCCTTGCAGATGCGCGGTGTCACCGTTGACGAGCTGTTGGGTTTCCGCGACGGTATCCTCGAAACCGGCGTACCCGCCATCCTCGATGCTGACCGCTACATCGACGTCGTCGGCACCGGCGGCGACCGCAAGAACACTTTTAATATCTCTACGACGGCGTGTTTCGTCATCGCCGGTGCCGGCTACAAGGTGGCCAAACACGGCAACTACGCTGCTACAAGCATAAGTGGCGCCTCTAACGTCATCGCCCAGCACGGTATTAAGTTCACCGATGACATTGCCCGCCTGAACCGTAGCCTGAACGAGGCCGGCATCGTCTACTTACATGCCCAACTCTTCGCCAAGGCCATGAAGTTCGTCGGCCCCATCCGCAAGGCGCTGCAGTTCCCTACCATCTTCAATCTGCTCGGCCCGCTTGTGAACCCCAGCCAGCCTAAATGCCAACTGCTCGGCGTGGCCAACCTCGACCAGATGCGCCTCTATCACCAGGTGTACCAAAAGATTGGCATCGATTACGGCATCGTCAACTCCATCGATGGCTACGACGAAATCTCGCTGACCGGTGACTTCAAGGTAACCACCAACGACTACGAACGTATCTTCAGCCCAAAGGATCTTGGCTTCGAGATTGCTAAGCCTGAAGAGCTTGTCGGTGGTGCCACCGAAGAGGAGGCCGCAGCCATCTTCGATAGTGTGTTAGAAAACCGCGCCCTACCCGCACAGAAGAACATCGTCCTCGCTAACGCTGCCTTTGGCATCCAAGTGCTTGAGAAGGGTAAACTCAGTATCGATGAATGCATTGCCAAAGCCCGCGAAAGCATCGACAGCGGCAATGCCCTTCGCACGTTCAAGAAATTCGTGGAACTTAATAGTTGATAGACGCGGGAGGCCTCAAGTAACTAATAAACTCTTATGGCAAAAGACATCTTACAAGAGATAGTAGCGCACAAGCACGAGGAACTGGAGCGGATGCGGGCAAAGAAGCCCTCACTGAGAGAGGCTTTGCTTCAGAGCGACACTGGCATCATTGCCGAGTTCAAGCGCAAGTCGCCATCAAAAGGCTGGATTAAAGAAGATGGCCGACCGGACATCATCCCCCTGTCGTACCAGCAGAACGGCGCTGCCGCACTGAGCATACTGACCGATAAGGACTATTTCGGCGGACACGACGACTTCATCCGCCAAGCCCGCCAGTCGGGGGTGACGATACCTATATTATATAAGAACTTCGTCATTGACGAATTCCAGCTCTACGAAGCTGCCCTCTGTGGAGCCTCTGCCGTTCTCCTCATCGCTGCCTGCCTCACAAAGAACCATTGCGCAGACCTCATCTGCAAAGCACATGCACTCGGCCTTGAAGTATTGCTCGAAATGCATAGTGAGAAAGAACTGGATTTCTGCGAATTAGAACCAGATATATACGGTATAAACAATCGCAACCTCGGCTCTTTCGTCACCAACGTAGAGAACTCCTTCCGGCTCGCCGACCAGCTCCGTGCCACGACAACCTCTCTCCTTTCAGTAGAAGGCGGGAACGAGAACTCAAACTCTCCTGTTCTCGTCAGCGAAAGCGGCATCTCGAATCCTGATACAGTAAAGGCTCTTCGCCAGGCAGGCTTCCGCGGCTTCCTTATCGGCGAAAACTTTATGAAGACGCCTGATCCGGGACAGGCATTGGCGCAATTCATTTCTGAACTATCAAATCGTAAATAGCAAACAATTAAATACATGGACAAGACGATTATCAAAGTGTGTGGTATGCGCGACGGCGAGAACATCCGCCAGGTCGCAGAGTTAGGAATAGACTGGATTGGCATGATATTCTGGGACAAGTCGCCCCGTAACGTCACGATGATTCCCACCCATGCCGGCATCATCCCCGACCGTTCATCAATCCACAATTCACAATGCACAATGCACGATTTCAAGCGTGTTGGTGTGTTCGTCGACGAAATGCCCCAGAACATCATCACCCGTGTAGTGAACTTCCAACTCGACCTCATTCAGCTGCACGGTCATGAGACGCCGACGCTCATACGTAACCTGCGGCGTACACTCGACCCCGATATTCGGCCGGGCATCAAATTTATCAAGGCCATCTCGGTGGAGAACCGCGACGACATTGCGGCATACAAGGACTATTCCGACTGTGTCGACTACTTCCTGTTCGACACAAAGTGCCCGACCGTTGGCGGTAGCGGCAATCAGTTCGACTGGTCGGTACTCGATGACTATGACGGCGACGTGCCCTTCCTGTTGAGCGGTGGCATTGGCCCCGACGACGCCGAGCGAATCAAGGCTTTCCATCATCCCAAGTGCATCGGCATCGACCTCAACTCCCGCTTCGAGACCGAGCCGGGCATGAAGGACGTCGAGGCACTCGCCCGTTTCCTGAAAGAACTATAGGTTCGATAAGGCCCATAGGCCCCATTAATACCAAAAGACAATGACAATGAACAAGATTAATAAGCTCTTCGCCGAAAGGCCCCAAGACAAGAAATTCCTCTCCCTCTACTTCTGCGCCGGCAGTCCGACGCTTGAAGGGACGGGCGATGTGATAAAGACCATGCAACGCCGCGGCATCGACTTCATCGAGGTCGGCATCCCCTTCAGCGACCCACTCGCCGACGGCCCCGTCATCCAGACCGCCGCGACGAAAGCCCTGAAGAATGGCATGAGTGTGCAACTGCTTTTCGAACAGTTGAAAGCCATCAAGGACGACGTACAGATTCCCCTCATCCTTATGGGCTACCTCAACCCCATTCTGCACTACGGCATCGAGGCCTTCTGCCAGTCGTGTGCCGAAGCGGGTGTCTCAGGCATGATCATCCCCGACCTGCCGTTTGACGACTACCTCACACAGGTCAAACCTGTGGCCGACCGCTATGACCTCCGCGTCATCATGCTCATCACCCCTGAGACCAGCGACGACCGCATCCGCTTCATAGATGACAACACCGACGGCTTCATCTATATGGTCAGCTCTGCCGCCATCACTGGAGCACAAAAAAGTTTCGATGATGCAAAACAGGCCTATTTCCGCCGCATCGACGCCATGAGCCTGCGCAATCCACGCATGATTGGTTTCGGCATCAGTAACAAGCAAACACTGGAATCTGCCAATGCCAACGCTGCCGGCGCCATCATCGGTTCCAAGTTTGTCACCCTGCTTAACGAAGCCGGTGGCGATGCCGATGCAGCCCTTGACAAACTCTTCGAAGCCCTTGCCCACTAAAACGATTACGTGATAAATTTCCTTAATTAGTTCGTAGTCTCGCGCAAAATGAGTAACTTTGCACGGAGCTACGAACTAAAACTTTGTATAAGATATGAAAAGACTGTTACGATTGACGCTCTTGGCACTCCTGATCCCAGCATTGGCAATGGCCGACGGCTGGGACGCGGCGAAGTACCGTCAAATAGAGCAGAGCATCCAACCCCCGCAGATCAGCGGCAAGGACTACGTGATTACCAAGTTCGGTGCCAAGCCCAAGGCTACGGCGGCTGCGAACCAGAAAGCCATACAAAAGGCCATCGACAAATGCTCCGCGAAGGGCGGTGGCCGCGTCGTGGTTCCTGCCGGCCAAACATTCCAAACGGGAGCCATCAGTCTGAAGAGCCACGTCAACCTGCACATCGAAGAAGGTGCCGTGCTTCAGTTCGTCTTCGAGCCGGAGCTGTACCCCATCGTCGAGACGTCATGGGAAGGGTTGGAATGTTTCAACCTCTCGCCCTGTGTCTATGCTTTCAAGGCCACCGACATCGCCGTAACCGGCATGGGAACGATTGACGGCGGTGGTTCTGTGGATACGTGGTGGCCGTGGAACGGAAATCCGCGCTTCGGATGGAAAGAGGGCATGATTAGCCAGAAGACAGAAGCCCGTCCTCGCTTGTTGAAGAACGGTGAGGACGGTATACCGATGTACGACGAGAACGGCAACAGAACTGCCGCACGTACCTTCGGTCCGAAAGACGGTCTACGGCCACAGCTGGTCTCGTTCAACAAATGCGAACGCATCTTGTTGGAGGATGTCACGTTGTTGCGCTCACCCTTCTGGGTCATCCATCCGCTACAATCGACGGATATCACAGTACGCAGGGTAAAGATGATTAACGATGGTCCCAACGGCGACGGCTGCGATCCTGAGTGCTGCGACCGGGTGCTTATTGAGGACTGCTTCTTCAACACCGGCGACGACTGCATCGCCATCAAGAGCGGGCGCAACCGCGATGGCCGCGAGCGCAATAGACCCAGCAAGAATATCATCATCCGCAACTGCGAGATGAAGAACGGTCACGGCGGCGTGGTCGTTGGATCTGAGATTAGTGGCGGTTGCCAGAATGTCTACGCTCACGACTGCGTGATGGACTCGCCGAACCTCGACCGTGTTCTCCGCATCAAGACAAACTCCTGCCGTGGCGGCGTGATAGAGAATATCAACATGCGCGACATTAAGGTGGGACAATGCGCCGAAGCCGTGGTGAAGATTAACCTCGACTATGAACACAACGAGATCTGCTGCCGAGGTTTTAACCCGACTGTACGTAACATAAACGTCGAGAACGTCACCTGCAACAAGTCTAAGTATGGCGTGCTCGTCATAGCCCTCGACACCGTCTGCAACGTCTATGACGTGAACATCAAAAACTGTAAGTTCGACGGTGTGGCACAGGGTAACAAGATTACCGGCCAGACACGCAACATCCGTTATGACAACCTCTTCGTCAACGGCTCGCTCTGTCTGACGGAGATGCCCTACAAGCACTACTCAGAATGGATGACTTATTCAGAGATGAAGCGCACGCCTAAGTCATACCTGCTCGACTTCTCTACAAGTCCCAAGTGGTCGTATGTCATGGGCATCGAACTGGAAAGTATGCTTGACACTTATCTCAGATATGGCGGCGAGGACGTCCGCCGCTATTGCCAGGAATATACCGATACAATGATTAACGACAAGGGCGACATTCGCGGCTATGACATCCTTGACTATAATCTCGACAACATCCGCACGGGTCACTTCGTCACCCGCATGTATCAACATTGGCCAGAAGCCAAAAACCTGAAAGCCATGCAGACCATGATGAAGCAGTTGCAGGACCAGCCGCGCACCAAGGCCGATAAGGTCTATTGGCACAAAGCCATCTACGCCTATCAGGTGTGGCTCGACGGCATCTTCATGGGATTGCCCTTCCGTGTACTGACTGCCCCGAAAACAGAAGGGGAAAAGGGAAAGGGGAAAGTTCAAAGTAATCATAAACTTCAAACTTCAAACTTCAAACTTCAAACTATCTACGACGATGCCGTCAACCAGCTGAAGATTACCTATCAGCGAACGCTCGACCCTAAGACAGGCTTGAACCGCCACGCCTACGATGAGACACGCAAGGCATTCTGGGCCGATAAGGATACTGGTCTGTCACAGCACTGCTGGGGGCGCGCTCAGGGCTGGTACACAATGGCCCTCATCGAGGTGCTCGATGCACTGCCCGAAAGCTACAGCCGCCGCTCTGAGGTCATCGACTTGCTTGTCAAAGACTTCAATGCCATCCTGAAATGGCAGGACAAGAAGAGTGGCACTTGGTATCAGGTGATGGACTCTCCAGGCCGCGATGACAACTACTTGGAATCCACCTGCTCAGCAATGTTTACCTATGCATTGCTAAAAGCATACCGCAAGGGGTATGTCGGAGCGAAGTACCGCGATGCCGGCATTAAGGCTTACAAGGGAATCATCAACAATTTCATCCGCATAAACGAGGACAAGACCATTTCACTGACCAACTGCTGTAGCGTCGCTGGTCTTGGCCCTGCCGCAACAGATGAGGTGATTGCTGCTATGAAGCAGGTGAACCCGAAAGGTAAGGTTAATGAGAATCGTCGCCGCGACGGTGGCTACAGCTACTACCTCAGCGAGCCTGTTCGCGACAACGACGCAAAAGGCCTTGGCCCCTTCATCTGGGCTTCGCTCGAAATGGAGATGCTCGGATATGACACCAAAAACACTACGGCCGAGATTAACCGCCAGACCGTAGTCACCCGCAACAACCCCATCATCACCGAGGCTGACCCTCTGGCCTCGCTGACCGTGGGTAACGGACACTTTGCAACGACGGTCGACGTTACTGGACTGCAGTCGTTCCCTTTTGATTATGAGGCAGGTGTGCCTCTGACAGCCATGTCCGACTGGGGATGGCATAAGTTCGAAAACACCGGTGCCCTGACACCGTCAGAGTCTGAGAAGTCTTTCGACCTCGGACACGGACATCAGGAAGTGTACGCCGTTGAATACAAAAAGGCTGAGGATGGACGCCACAAAGAAGCTACCGACTATTTCCGTGTGAATCCACATCGTCTGAACCTCGGAACCATCGGTCTCGACCTGACCGATGCCCACGGCAAGAAGAAAGAACTCACGTCGCTGACTAACATCCGTCAAGAACTACACCTCTACGACGGCAAGATAGAATCACAGTTTGCTGTCGACGGCATTCCTGTAGAAGTTACCACTGCCGCCCTCCAAGACAAAGATGCCGTCATCTACCGCATCAAGACCCCACTACTGAAAGACGGCCGCGCCCGCATCACCATACGTTTCCCCTACCCCACCGGCCGTCATGCCGACGATGCCGCCGACTGGACGAAGCCCGACCGCCACACCTCCCGCATAGTGTGGCACGTTTCCGAGCGTGCCGATGCCGGGACAGCAACGGCCGGAGACATTGCCCACTCCGCCGTCATCGAGCATGTCCTCGACTCCACCCGCTACTATCTCACCCTCAGTTGGCAGGGCGATGCCACCCTCACCGAGTGCGACCACCACTACTTCGAGCTTACCACCACCGATGACGTCCTCGCCTTTAAGGCCGAGTACAAAGCCCCCTCGGGGGCAGAAGGGGGGACCCTCGTCTTCGACCAGGAGCTGAAGGCCGTTATCCACGCCTGGAACCGCTGGTGGCAGGAAGGCGCCATCGTTGACTTCAGCCAATGTACTGATCCACGTGCCAAAGAACTGGAACGTCGCGTTGTTTTGTCACAGTATCTCACACAGGTGAACTGCGCCAACAGCCTCCCACCGCAAGAGACAGGGCTAACCTACAACAGCTGGTTTGGTCGTCCGCATCTTGAAATGGCGTGGTGGCACCTCGTCGACTTCGCCCTGTGGAACCGTCCGCAGGTTGTTGCCGATATACTCGATTGGTACAACACCGTCGCCTATCCCGAAGCCCGCAAGATTGCTGAGCGCCAAGGCTTCAAGGGGGTACGCTGGATGAAAATGACCGACCCCTGGGCGGGTGAAGCGCCGTCAAATGTTGGCTCATTCCTCATCTGGCAACAGCCACATTATATATATATGGCCGAGGAAATGTACCGTGCTACCCCCACTGCAGAAACCCTGAACAAGTATGCCGAGCAGGTGGAGGAAACCGCCACTTTCATGGCCGACTTTGTCAGTGTGGCCATCGGTTCTCCCGCTGGCAAGAAGCACTACTTCCTCCAAGGCTCAACAGCTATGCAAGAGTCAATGTCTAAGGATTTCAGCTTTAACCACCCCTTCGAACTGGCCTACTGGCAGTACGGCCTCAGCATGGCCAACAACTGGCGTGAGCGTCAGGGTAAAAAACGTAACGCCGACTGGGACGACATCGTAAATAACATGTCATCACTGCCCATGACGAAAAACAACATTTACACTGCAGGTCTGCCCAAGGGCAAAACCGACAATCTGAAGAGCTTCGACCCCTTTGACGCTGTCGCAGCAGGTGCAGTACCCCCTGTTTCTACAGAGTCCTTCGCTGAGAAGTGCCGCAACGACCACCCCGCCGTTCTCGGCCCCTTCGGCATGCTCCCCGCAGGTTCACTATGCAGCGGCGCCGCCGCTGCCAAAAACACCCTCCACTGGGTCATGGACAACTGGAACTGGCCCACCACCTGGGGCTGGGACTACGGCATGACCGCCATGGCGGCCGCCCGTCTCGGACAGCCGGAAACCGCCCTTCAGGCCCTGCTCATTGACACCCAGAAGAACACCTACCTAAAGAACGGTCATAACTTCCAAACTGCCGACCGTCTGCGCATCTACCTGCCAGGCAACGGTGCCCTGCTGACGGCCGTCGCCATGATGTGCGCCGGTTGGGACGGCTGCACCAATCCCCACAACCCTGGCTTCCCCCAAGACGGTACATGGAACGTCCGCTGGGAAGGCCTCCAACGCATGCAATAGCGGCACTTTGTGCCTGAATGATATAAAAGATAAATAACAAAAATACTTTCTGATCATGAACAACAAGAACAAGAGTAACAGTAAACGATGGATGATGGTGACAGCTTTGTCATTTATCATTTGTCATTTATCATTTAGCCCCGCAGGGGCGCAGACACCCGCCTTTCCCGGTGCCGAAGGTCACGCCCGCTACATCACCGGTGGCCGAGGCGGCAAGATTGTACACGTCACCAACCTCAACGACAGCGGCGAAGGCTCGCTCCGAGCAGCCCTCAGTGGCGAAGCCGCCAAAACCATCGTGTTCGACGTCAGCGGTTACATCGACCTGAAGTCGCAGCTGAACATCACATCGAACACCACCATTGCTGGCCAGACGGCCCCTTACCCCGGCATCACCCTGCGTTACTACACCGTCTATTTTGGCAATTGCGACAATGTCATTGTCCGCTTTATCCGCTTCCGCCGCAGTCAGGTGAAAGACGTCAACGATGGTGCCGATGCCACCTGGGGTCGCAAGCGCAACCAGATTATGCTCGACCACTGCTCCTTCTCGTGGAGCATTGACGAGGTGGCCTCGTTTTACGACAACAACAACTTCACCATGCAGTGGTGTACCGTTGCCGAAAGCCTCACCAATCCCGGTCACTCAAAGGGCGCCCACGGCTACGGCGGCATCTGGGGTGGCAAGCTCGCCTCGTTCCACCACAACCTTATTGCCCACGTCACCAACCGCGCCCCGCGTTTCAACGGCGCCCGCTACCAGTGGACCGGCTACAACAAGAACATGTACTACGACCAGTATCAATGGCAGAACTACGTCCAGGCCGAGAACGTCGACTTCCGAAACTGCGTGATGTACAACTGTCAGTCGGGCAGCGCCTGCTACGGAGGTCCTGGCGGTGGCTACATCAACATTGCCAACAACTACTACAAGGCCGGTCCCTCCAGTCCCAGCAACAAAAACGTCACCACCATCTCCGTCGGCAACAGCAACAACTCCACGCCCAACGAGCTCACAGGCATGACCAGCCGCTACTACATCAACGGCAACTACGTAAAGGCAGCCGGCAATAAGGCTGAGAACTACGACTGGTCGGGCGTCACTTACGACGGCGGCACCGTCTCAAAGGACGGCAACCGATATAGCAAGGACCCGAACCACCTGTACGGAGACACTGCCACCTGTATCACCCATACCGACGGAGTGAACTACGTCAAGATCAAGCTCGACAGCCCCTGTCCCACGGGCGATGTCACCACTCACAACGCCCAGACAGCCTTCGACAAAGTGCTGACCTACGGCGGTTCGTCACTCTACCGTGATGCCGTCGATGCCCGTTACATGGAAGAGGCTGCTGCCGGCACCGCCACCTACACCGGTCCCGTAACAAAGAAGGCCGGTCAGCTCGACTTCATCAACGATCCTAACGGCACGCAGAACGATGCCTATCCCAGTTTCCCCGAACTGACGTCCGAGACACGGGCTACCGATTTCGATACCGATAAAGACGGTATGTCTGATGCTTGGGAGACCGCCAACGGTCTGAATCCCAATGATGCCGCCGATGCCAACCTTTACACGCTCGACACTGAAAAACAGTGGTACACCAACCTTGAGGTCTACATGAACCAGCTCGTAGAGGACATCATGAAGGCCGGCAATGCCGATGCCGACAACGCCATCGACGAATACTACCCCGCCAACATCATTAGTGGCATCCAACACCCAACGCCCAACAGCGAACACCCGACCTCCGCCATCCTCTCTACCGAGTACTACGACCTGCAGGGCTGCCGCCTGACTACTCCCCAGAAAGGGTTGATGGTCCGTGTCGAGAACCTTGCCAACGGCCAGAAGATTACCACAAAAGTTATCAAGCAATAACCTAATACCCAGCATCATGTTCAGTCACATAGTAACTTCAAAGTTCAAAGTTCAAAGTTCAAAGTTCAAACTCCAAGCAGCCCTCACGTGCCTCTTGCTCATTCCCGCAGGTTCGCTATGTAGCGGCACCCGCGCTGCCACCCTCGACAATGAGCCAGTAAAAATAGCCTTTTCCTCCAATTCGTCTGGCAATTTTGCCACCGATTTTGGCGATGCCTCTGCCTTTTTCGTCACCAGTAAAGTGACATACGGCAGCAACCTCACCCTCAAGGGACTCGACTCCAACGGCATCGGCATGACCCAGTTTGAGCCGCTCACCCAGCAGAACGAGCCTTCAGGCGGCACTGCTGCCGACGAGAGCAACGCTATCCGCTTCCTCTTCCAGCCCAACTACGGTCTCACCTTCACCCCGACCAAGGTGTCGCTGAAAGCCACACGCTTTGGCACTGACAATGGACTGCTCGACTTCTCATGGCAGAACCCCGACAAGTCCACCGTCTCATTAGCTGTCGGAGAGAAGCCCAACCGTAACAACAACAATCCCAACTTCTCCGAATACGCTTACGACGTCACTGGCGCCAAGCCTGCCGAAGGCACCTGCGGCCTGCTCGTCAACCTCTATCACCTGCAGAGCGGCAAGCAGGTCGGCTTCACCGACATCGTCATCGAAGGGATGCTCAGCGGCACCGAGAAAGAAGTGCCCGTCTTAGCCACTATCACCGTCAACGGCAAGGAGTACACCGCAGCCGAAGTATTCGACGATGCCTATGAGGCCGACTTTGAGTTATCGAAAACCGTGCCCATGGTCAGTGCCGACAATCCCGTCACCGCTACCGCCCTCAGCGGACAGGTGGGCACTATTACCTACGAAGGTGACCAGACCCACTGCGTGGTCACCATTCCCATGAGCAATGGCGATACCACCGTCAGCTACATCCTCAACGTCATTCAGAAGCCTGACTTCACCCTCTATTATATTAGTCCTGAAGACGGCACCACCGTGCTCACTACACAACAGGTGGAGAAAGACTCGCCCATCGGTTATTTCCAGGGTGACGTCATGTCCAACTACGGTATTCCCAATGGCTGTGCCATGCGCGGCTGGTTTGTCCGTTCCGATGGTGGTCGTAAGTACACCGTCGACGACATCGTCACCAGCAATCTTAATCTCTACGGCTACTACACTGAGATTGAGACGCCCAGCACACATAAGAAGTACGTCTTCGACCTGACCAGCACCACTTTCTATGCCGAAGACCACGAGGCCTTCGACCCAGAAGGTGAAGGCTACTATTACCACGACGCACAGCACGGCTGGGCCTTCCAGAACGGCAACAAAGTCCACCTGCTCGTAGGCCCAAAGGCCACCGTCACCATCACGCTCTGCAAATATGGCAATGCCAAGGCCATCACCATTACCGATGCCGCCGGTAACACCTTAGGCACCCTCCCCGGCATGGACAGCGCGACTGACGGTTCTACTGTCAATTTCGACTACGAAGGTCAGGGCGGCACCATCACTCTTAACATGGAGTCCGATGGCGAGATGTACATCCACGCCGTCAAGATTGTGAATACAGCCGAGACCAACTACCAGAAGCAGGACAACTGGTACTTCGTCAAGGCCGGCGATGCCAGTAGCTTCCTCGAGGTGCTCGACCTTGTCAATAGCACCAACGCCAAGAAAGATGCTGAGCGCTCCTTCATCTTCCTGCCCGACGGCACCTACGACCTCCGTCAAACCGTTAAAGTACCCGTTAGCGGCCACAACATCTCCATCATCGGACAGTCCATGGATCGCACTATCATCAAGACCAAGCCCGACATAAGCATCGAGGGTCTCGGCAAGGCCGACATGCTCTCCGTCATTGGCACTAACCTATACCTTCAAGACCTCACCCTCTGGAACGCGCTCGACTACTACAATGCTGGTTCTGCCGGACGTGCCGCCGTTATTCAGGACGCCGGCAACCGCACCATCGGTAAGAACGTCCGCATGATTTCCTGTCAAGACACCTACTACAGCTCCAATGCCAGTATGCAGTCCTATTACGAAGACTGCGACATCCACGGCACCGTCGATTTCATCTGCGGTGGTGGCGATGTCCGCTTCGTCAACACCCAACTCTCGCTCGAACCACGGCAGACTAACGGAACAGGCAGCCGCACCATCGTAGCGCCCAACGGCAAAGTCAAGTTCGGCTATGTCTTCGACCACTGCACCGTCGTCGACCTCGCCAACGGCAAGGGCAGCTGGAACCTCGGGCGTACTTGGAATAACCAGCCCGTCTGTGTCTACCTCAACACCACGCTCGATGACAACGCACGCAAGACGCTCGTCAAGTCACGCTGGACAGAGAAAGGCATGAACAACACAGACCCCGTCCTGTTCGGCGAGTACAACACCACTGACGCTGCCGGTAACAACATCACCCCGCAGAGCAACATCATCCATTCATACGGAGGCGACTTCCAGACCATACTCACCGCTGAGCAAGCCGACAACTATAGTTACCAGAAGATGTTCTCCGAGAACAGCGAGAAGCAATGGAAGCCCGCCAATATGACACACCAGAAAGAAACTCCTGACAATGTTGTCTACGTCAACGGCTCTGTGTCGTTTGTAGGAGACGCTTATTTGGACATTCCAGAAAGGTATGAATGGGCACTGTTCAAGAACGGCGAGTTCGTGGGACTCATCCTCGGCAACGACAGTTTCCCCATCGACATTGACCCGACCACGGACGCACTCACCGTACGTGGCATCAACCTCATGGGCGGCTTCGGCCCAGAGGCCCCTGTGGCCGGTACAGCTGCCAGCATCCAACGCCCAACATCCGACACCCAACATCCGACCTCCGTCTACAACCTGCAGGGACTGCGCGTCAGTAACACCTATCGCGGCCTCGTCATTCAAGACGGGCGGAAAATGGTGCGGTAATCATTATACAATAATTATCTTTTCAAATAATCATTAACCAAAACAAACAGTATGAAGTACAAACTATTAAGATTCTACCTACTGGGCATCATGGCGATGCTCGGAGGAGTTTTCTCTATTGCCGCAATTCAGGAAATAGAAGAAGAAACAGAAACACTAACGCCCAGTACGACAGCGGGCTATGCAGAACTGACCGTGACTAATACTGGCACCAGCGGCACGGGCAGCGCTCTGGAAATATCCAAGGGCAACATTGTCGTAACATCGAATTTAGGTTACATCAAAGACCACGAAATGAACGTCTACAGGACCGGTAGCATGACCATTGGTTTCAAGTCAGGCATTAGCGCCCACATCACTAAGGTTGAACTGACGGTCAAGAACTATCACTTTGCCAAACCTGAAGGATGGACGGCTGTGTACACCAACGATGTAACAGACAAAATCAACAATGACGAGACAGAAGTGTTTACCACTGATGCCACCGACAAGACATCGTTTACCATTAGTAACGCTGCTGGTGGCAAAACAATTGTCAAAGTCATCACAGTACACTATGTCATCGATTCTAATTCTGGCGACGAACCCGGTGGAGGCGACGAGCCTGGTGGAGCTGACGAGCCTGGTGGGGATGAAACTATAGCAAATCCCTACACTTACACATTCACAGCTAAAACATTCACGGCAAAGACTGAAACCCAAAAGTTGAACAATGTCAACTGGACACTTGACTTAACTTGCAATGACGCTGATGGCTATTTCGGCTATGATGCAACAAAAGGACAGCAGTTCGGTAGCGGCAACAAGCCTGCTACGGCTATTACGTTGTCAACCTCCGATATTCCTGGAACTATTACCAGCGTAAAGATAAACACCAGTGGGGCAAGTAACATTGCCGCAACTGTTGGTGTCACGGTCGGTGAGACGGCATTACTATGCGATGACCAATCGACTATATCTTTGACAAACTCTGCAACTGATTATGAGTTCACTGGCTCGGCTTCGGGAGCTATTACCATCAGTTATACACAGACTTCTTCCAAAGCCATCTACATCAAGTCAATCGAAGTAGAATACACCATAGCCGAGGAACCTGCCGAATTCCAGAACTTCGAACTCACCCTTTACAATCTCTCAACAGAGTTTGACACATCCACGCTTCCCAGTGGAGTAGAGTTCTCTGGCACATACAATGTTGACTCGCACGGATATCGTAATGTTACTATTAAGGTTGCAGTAAACGGCCCAGTGAAGTTCACCATCGGAGGATGCCAGTATACCGACAGGACGTTCACCGTCACCAACACCGATGGCGAGACCATCACCACACTCGACCCCAAAACAACAAACTGCTATCATCAAGACGGGTCGGCAATCACCTACGAATATACGGGTGAGGCAACAACACTGTCCTTCAATAACATTCAGTACCTGCCTTACTTCAAGGCTGAGGCATTTGAACCGGTGCCGCAGTCCGCACTGGTAGAGAAGTCCATTTATAATACAGACTTCAGCGAGTGGGGTGAGCTAACGGCCAGCACGGAGGAAAGCAACGTTCCCAAGACGACCAAATATACGAACGAAACGCTGAACTTCACATTCTATAATACGGGTGTGAACACTGGCACCTATGATGAAAGTAAGTTCCCCAACAATAATGGCTATCGCATTTACTGTCCGAAGAATGCCGGCGGTTATATCATCACTTCTGCACTTGCCAACATCACCAAGGTGCGCTTCGTACATGCTGCCACTGGTAGTAACCGCGGTTACAAGCTGGAAGCCAAAGGCGATGGCGATGACGACTGGGTCGTTATCTCTGAAAGTGTTGCAAATCCGGCAGGATGGTGTGAGGTGACCAAGGACATCAACAAGACCAACTGTCAGCTGCGCTTAACTAACCTGAGCGAACCCAACTATGCCTACATTTTCGAACTCGAAATCTTCAGCAACGTTGATCTGTCTGGTGCTCCACTGCTGGAATCGATGACTGCCAACAACAATACTTATAATGCTGACGATATCTTCGAGATGGGCAACTCAGGCAACTATGAGGCTACCATCGAGCTCTTCAGCAACGAGACCATGCCTTCTACTGACAATCCCGTCACAGCAGTAGCAGCCAACGGTGAAGTAGGTGAAATCACATACGCTTCCGACAACGACAATACCATCGTAACCATTCCCGTTACCGCTGACGGGCAAACAGCAAACTATGTTGCCACCTTCGTCCGCAAGCCCGAATTCACGCTGACCTATCTGAATGTCGCAGGCGAAGTTATTGGTACACAGACTGTCGAGAAGGACGCCGCCATCGGCCAGTTCGCCTACGACATTGCCGACGTCGAAGCTGTAACCGACGGCTACAAGGCCCGTGGATGGTTCAAGAACAGCTACGTTGGCGAGAAGTTCTCTACTGCCGACGTCATTACCGACAACACCAACCTCTATGCCGTCGAGACCGAGATTGAGGTGGCAAGTGACAGCAGAACCTACACCTTCGACCTGAAGGACAAGAACTTCTATGCCGAAGACCATGAGGCATTCTGCCCGCAGGAGGGTGTCCAGTGCCACTGGCACGACGTCCAGCACGGCTGGGCTGCCTACAATGGCGACAAGATCGACCTGCTCGTTGGCAGCAAGGCCATTGTCTCTATCGCCATCTGCCAATACGGAAACGCAACTAACATCCTCGTTAAGAAGGGTGACGAGACACTGGCGACCCTGCCTGGCATGAACAGTGCGGCTGACGGTTCTGCCGTCAGCTATACCTATGAGGGCGAGCCCGGCACACTCACCTTAGAGATGGTTGCCACTGGTGAGATGTATATCCACAGTGTAGAGATTGCCAACATCGCCGAGACGAACTTCGAGCAGGACGGCCAGTGGTTCTTCGTCAAGAAAGACGATGCCAGCAGCTTCCTCGATGCCCTGACCGTGGTCAACGGCCTTAATAGTGCTGCCGATGCCGAGCGCGCATTTATCTTCCTGCCCAACGGCACGTATGACCTCGGACAGACAGCCCTGACAACCATCAGCGGTAACAATATCTCCATCATCGGTGAGAGCCGCGACGGTGTCGTCATCAAGAACCGTCCTATCAAGGAAGGTATCGCCATCACCGCCACCCTGCTGAACACGGGAGCAAATACTTATTTGCAAGACCTGACTCTCGACTGCGTGGCTCCTTACGGAACAGGTGATGATACGCAGAGCGCCGAGCGTGGCGTCTGTCTGCAGGACAAGGGCACTAACACCATCTGTAAGAACGTTTACCTGAAGGGTTTGCAGGACACCTACTACAGCAATAACAACAGCGGCGTCTTCTACTTCGAGGATTCCAAGATTGAAGGTACCGTCGACTATGTCTGCGGTAACGGTGATGTCTACTTCAACAAGAGCCTGTTCTACAACGTAGAGCGTCAGCACGGCGGCGGCGCCGACTGCATCGGCGCTCCGAACACCAAGCGTGACTTTGGCTATATTCTCAGCGACTGTACCATCGACGGTATCGCTGGTCAGGATGGCCGCTATCGCCTGGCTCGCCCATGGGCAGCAGGAACCATCTTCCGCATGATCAACACCACCATGCTCATCAAGCCGACGGCTGAAGGATGGGATGAGTGGTCATCCGCCCACAGCGTAGTACAATTTGGTGAATACAACAGTGTCGATGCCAATGGCAACGCCATCGACCTCAGCGGTCGTAAGACAACGATTGGCGGCGAACCTAACAACCCAGTCATTACCGAAACCGAGGCTGCTGACTATGCTGTCGAAGCCATCTTCTCCGGCGACTGGAAGCCCTATCAGCTGGCTGCACAGGTTGCTGCACCAGCAGCTACCTACGCTGGCAATCTGGTTAGCTGGACACCAGCCAACAACGGTGCCATTGCCTACGCCCTGTTCAAGAACGACGAACTCGTGGGTATCACGACAGAAAGTAGCTTCGAGGTTGAGGCAGAACCCACTGACGTGCTGACCATCCGCGCCGCCAACAGCTGCGGTGGCTTCGGCGAGCCTGCCATTGTACAGCAGGAAGGTTTCGTCACCTTGAAGCTGAACGCCAGCGGCTTAGCAACCTTAGCTTCCGACCAGGCTCTTGACTTCACTGGCGTAGACGACCTGACGGCTTACGCCGTGAACTCGACAAGCAACGCAGAGGCTCAGCTGACTTCGGTTGATGCTGCACCTGCCGAGACCGGTCTTGTGCTGAAGGGTACGGCCTATGCCATCTACAGCATTCCTGTCGCCACAACAGCACCGGCTGAAATCGAGGGTAACCTGCTCGTGGCTGCCGTGACCGGCGCAACTGTTGATGCCAATTCCGTCTATGTGCTCAGCGGCGATAAGTTCATGCTGTTCGCCGGTACGGAGATTCCCGCCGGCAAGGCATACCTGCCAAAGACCACCACTGCCCGTTCGCTGCGGCTTGTCTTCGACGAGACAACAGGCATTAGCGAGGCTTCGCTATTTGAAAATGAGATAATGAGAAATGAAGAAGACAATGGTGAGTACCTATCGTCTAAGAAATGCGGCGCAGTATTTGATCTCCAAGGACGCCGCATACAAACTTCAAACTTCGTTGGAGGGGATTTGCAATCCCCGACTTCAAACTTAAAGAAGGGCATCTACGTGGTTAACGGTAAGAAGGTAATCATCAAGTAACTATATGGAGGACAACAATATGAAAAAGACATATCAATCTCCGGCATTGGAGACCATCGACATGGAACTCGCTGACATTCTGGAGTCAACGACAATTACCATCAGCGAAGATACCACGACAACGGTCGACTCACGCGACTTGCTCATCTTCACACTGATGGATGAGTAAGCCAGGAAAGACTCTTTGTATTCTGTAAAAATGCTGCCGCCTTCCCCTGCAACTATGTCGCAGGGAATGGCGGTAGCCTAATCAACCAACAACATGCTAAAACTGTTATTACGACTCTGGGCTGACCAGAAACGCAGAAACTTCAAGTGGGGCAAGCTCTTCGGACAGCTCTACTTCTTCGGATTGTTCCTTATGATCAGCATCATCGCCACCTTTGCCATACATGAGGAGGTTGGCGATCTTGAGAACGTGGCGAAGACGGTCAGCATCATGGCCGTCACCATCATCGTGCCCGACTTCCTGCACAAACTGCTCATGAAGCACGACGAGACAGTGATGGACCACTATCTGAAGAGCAAGCCCATCCCCGACCGTGCGTGGAACCGTTTCCTGCTCGTGGGCAACCTCGTGAACTACTGGAACTGGACCATCCCCCTGCTTCTGCTGCCATTCTGCATCGTGTTTATGAAATGGACGGAGATTCTACCGTCGTTTCTCCTGTTGCTGGCCGTCTCGATGGTCGGTGGCGTAGCCATCACCGCCCTGCGTCGCGCCAAAGGCTGGACGAACAAGTGGCCCGTGCTGGTGGCAATGCTGATATGGCTCATCATCGCCTTCGCCTACTCGCTGACGTCGTTCTTCCTGCCGTGGGGCATCCATATCGTGGGTTTCCTGCTGCTGTGTGTCGGAGCCACTGCCGTGTTCTACGACTACCTGTGTGACCTGCGCCGCTACGACGAGGAGAAGACGAAGAAGAACCGTCTGTTCCTGTCGGGTCAGTCATCGCTGTTCTCAATGGAGTATGTCAGCGTGCTGCGCTCCAAGCGTATGCGCGTGGCAGTGATTGTCCTGCCGCTGGTGTTCGTGTTCAACTGCTACACGCAGATTCCGCAGGGTCCCGGCCTCATGTTCTACATGATGCTGATGTTTGCCATCTTCGCACCGTCGATGATGCTGGGACAGTGGGTCTTCGGCATCGAAGGCAACTACTTCGACGGTCTGTGGACGAAGCCCGTCGAGATACGCACCATCCTCACTAACAAGTACTTGTTCTTTGCGCTGCTGAACATCTTCCCCACCCTCCTGGTGCTGCCCATCATCTGGATTGGCGACCTGTCGCCCTGGGTGTTGCCTGTCACGTGGGTCTTCGTGGCAGGACTGGGCAATCTGACAATGATGCCCACAGCCCTGATATCGTCAAGGGTTGAGCTGTTCCAGTCGGCCTTCTTCAACTACCAGGGTGCCTCGATGGCCATCAACATGTACAGCTTTATCATTCTCGTCCCCTTGGCCGTCTACGTACTCTGCATGTGGCTGCTGCCCTTGATTACCGCCCTCATCGTGCTGTCGGCAGCTGGCATCGTCGGCTTCGCCCTTAGCCAGGTCATCATCGGCTGGATAACCCGTAGATATGAGCAGAACAGATACAAGAATTTTGAGAGATATAGGAGTTAAAGGAGTTAAGAATTATGGAAATCAAGATACAAAACCTCGTTAAGCAATACCGCAAGAACACCGTACTCAACATTCCCGAACTGACCATCGGATCAGGCGAATTAGTAGGACTGGTAGGCAACAACGGCGCAGGCAAGACCACGCTGATGCGACTCATCCTCGACCTCATTGAGGCAACGGAGGGTCATGTGGAGACGGAGGGACGCCTCGTCACCGAAGACGCCACGTGGAAACAGCATACCGGCTCGTTCATCGACGGTCACTTCCTCATCGACTACTACACGCCCGAGGAGTACTTCGGCTTCATCGCTCAGGTCTACCAGATGAGCAAGGACACGCTCGACAACCGTCTGGAACAGTACCGTCAGCTGATGCACGACGAAGTCCTGGGCACCAAGAAGTACCTCAGACAGTTCTCGGAGGGTAACCGCCAGAAGATTGGCATCATCGGTGCCATGATTATCAACCCCAAGGTGCTGATTCTCGACGAGCCGTTCAACTATCTCGACCCCACGTCACAGATTACCGTCGCCAAGCTCATCCGTCAGATGAACGAGCAGCTGGGCACCACCGTCATCATCTCCAGCCACAACCTGAGCTTCGTCTCTGAGATATCCACACGCATCCTGCTGCTGGAGAAGGGCGTGGTCATCAAAGACCTGCCCAACCACGACGGTAGCGCCACGAAGGAGCTGGAAGACTACTTTAATACTGCTGAGCAGTAATCCCTCGAAACATTACAAACTCAAGTTCCGAAAGCACACCACTGACGCTCGCATGCGAGCGTGCGTACGTATATGAAGGCGAAACAGAAAAACACCTAGCACTATAGGGGACGGCTTTCGAATTTGTCTCATTGGCATCGGTTGGAAATCCTAATATTCACTATGGCTGGATTACAAATCCAGCCAAACGGAGAAAGAATTGTCCCACGGCCTGGGACAATTCTGGCGAGGCTTCCCATCGGAATGGCGAGGCTTCCCATCGAGACGGCGAGGCTTCCCATCGAGACGGCGAGGCCTCCCATCGGAATGGCGAGGCTTCCCATCGGAATGGCGAGGCTTCCGGCGAGGCCTCCCCACCCCATCCCCTTTAATGTACGGGAATAGTAAACGTTTACGTGAGGATTTTCCGAAAAAAGCACAAAGCTTTAGACAATTTTTGCTAATTTTGCACCAAATAACGCACATATCGGATTTTTATCCGTACCTTTGCAGCCCGATAGCGGCGAACACCCACTACGACAAGCGAATAAAAGAACAATAAATAATAATTTAAACTTACAAGTATGCAAGCTAATTTAAGAACTTTTCGGATTGCACTGCTGCTCGTCCTTACCCTGCTGGTAGGGAACCTGCATGCACAGACAGTCAGTGGAAACGTCAAAGATGCTACTGGCGAGGCCGTCATCGGAGCCACCATCATGGAACAGGGCACCAAGAACGGAACCGTCACGGACTTTGACGGCAATTTCACCATCAAGCTGACTAACGGCAGGGCCATCGTCGTCTCCTACGTCGGTATGAAGACCCAGACCGTCAACGTGGCTGGCAAGACCAACGTCAGCATCGTGCTCGAAGACGATGCAACCACCCTTCAGGACGTGGTCGTCGTGGGTTACGGCACGATGAAGAAGCAGGACCTCACAGGTTCCGTCTCATCTGTCAACACCGAACAACTGAACGCCAAGGGTGCCTCCTCAGTGCTGGGCAACCTGCAAGGCAGCAACCCCGGCGTGAACATCACGCAAATGTCGGGCCGTACCGATGGTGAGTTTAACATCGAAATCCGCGGTCGTTCGTCCATGAACTCCAACACCACCCCACTCTACGTCGTTGACGGTGTGATGTGCGACGACATCAACTTCCTGAACCCGCAGGACATTGAGCGTATCGACATTCTGAAGGACGCCTCGTCGACCGCCATCTACGGTAGCCGCGCCACAGCCGGTGTCGTTATGGTTACTACTAAAGGTGGCTTGAACATCAAGAAGGATCAGAAGCCGACCATCAGTTACGACGGCTACTACGGCTGGTCGAAGACAGCCCGCATGCCTGACTTCCAAGACGGCCAGCAGTTCTACAATTACCGTTTCATGAAATTCCTCACCTTTGGCGGTAATCAGGCCACTGTGCCCGTGGGACGTCCCACTTATCAGCTCTCAGGAACAGCTCTTGAACAGTGTCTGTTGCGCGAGCATGTGGGGTCGGGCAACTTCAAAATGAAGGAGATGCTGGCCAGCGGCGAGACCACCGACTGGCCCGATATGGTGACACAAGGTGGTCACCAGCAGAACCACTTCCTGGCTGTCAACGGTGGCAGCGAGAGTGTAAACTACCACTTCGGCGCAGGTTATAACGAGGTCGTCGGCACCTACAAAGGTGACAAGCGCCAGCAAATCAACTTCAAGGGTAGTGTCGATGTGAAGGTCAATAAGATCATCAGTGCAGGCTTCAATCTGAATCTCGCACGCACCGAGCATGAATTTGCCAACGACGATGCCATCAAGTTTGCCTACCGCATGAACCCGTTCTTCGTTCCCTACGATGCCGATGGGAACATTAACCACAAGCCCGGAGCTTTCGGAGCAATAGGTTCTGATCCGAACTACCAGTTCTCCGATCAGCTTAGCGCGCTCGATCTCATGCAGAGCACCAACAAACAGCGCGAGATGTGGCGACTCCTCGGTAACGTCTACGTGAAGTTCGACCTGATGAAGGGTCTCGATATCAAGACCACCTTCTCACCCAACTACCGTAACTCACGTTTAGGATTCTTCGGCGGATATGTTAACCCCGTTACCAACTCTCCCTATGACGACAGTACATACAAGGATGACAAGATGAACGAGGCCAACACCGACCACTTCCGCAATTTCGGCTGGACATGGGACAACATCATCAACTACCAGACCACCATTGCTGAAGACCACAGCATTGGCCTCATGGGACTCTTCTCAATGGAGAGCTCGAACACCGAGCGCAGCCAATGGTACACCACCAATGTGATGGACAACACCGACTGGTGGAATATGGGCAGCGGCACATTCAATGCCGACGACTCGAAGACCTCATACTCGGAGAGCAGCATGACGTCCTACGCACTGCGTGCCAACTACGGTTACAAGGGCCGCTACCTCTTTACGGGAACAATCCGCTGGGATGGCTGCTCAAAGTTCGACAAGGATCACCGCTGGGGTGTCTTCCCCTCAGCTGCCTTGGCATGGCGCATCTCCGAGGAAGAGTTCATGAAGAGCCTCGACTGGATCAGCAACCTGAAGCTCCGCTTGTCCTACGGTAAGACAGGTAACAACAAGGGTGTGGGCAACTACGACACTCAGCAGACGCTGTCAGACCCCGTCTATTATCCCTTCGGCGACAGCTACATGCAGGGCTATTATCCCAGCAGTATCGTCAACAAGGTACTGCAGTGGGAAACCTCACAGGAGTACAACCTCGGTCTTGACTTCGGTTTCCTCGGTGGCCGCATTAACGGTAGCATCGACATCTATCAGAAGACGTCTGACGACCTGCTCCGCAGAGTACAGCTGCCATTAGAATCGGGCGGTGGAACTATGATGACCAACATCGGTTCCGTTCGCAACCGTGGTATCGAGATTGCCTTGACAACTATCAACATCGAGAACAAAGACTGGCACTGGGAGACCACCTTCACCTTCGCTCACAACCAGAACGAAGTGCGTAACATTGACGGAATCGTTGACCGCCTTGTCGCTGACAATCTGTTCATCGGCGAAAGCATCAACAATACCTACACATACGAATGGGGCGGCATTGTCACCGACCGCGACATGACTGTTCCCAACAATGCGGCAGCTACGGCCGCCGGCTTCACGCCAGGCCAGACTGTCAAGGAGTATGACTATTACTATAAGGTCTACGGTCTGTTGGAAGGCCAGCCGTGGGTTGTCGACCAGAACGGCGACGGCAAAATTGATCCATCCGACGACCGCATTGTGCGCAGCACCGATCCTACATGGACTGGCAGCTTCACCTCTAACCTCACATGGAAGAACTGGGACTTCTCGTTCTCACTTTATGCTAAGCAGGACTACGAGATCTACTCCAACCTCCGTGCTGAGTACCTCGGAATGGGCGACCGCGGTCGTATGCGTCTGAATGAAGACTGGTACATCCCCGCCGGTACACTTATCAATGTTGACGGCATTAACGATGACGGTACGTACATCAACCCCGTCTATCAGACCACGACCCACTACGGTGACTTCCCCTTCCCCAACAACGCCTCAGCAAATGGTGGCTTGGGCGCACAGGGAATCTACTGGGATCAGGCCAAGTGCATCACCGACGCCTCGTTCGTCAAGGTGAAGAACATCACGCTGGGTTACACTTTCCCGAAGACCATCCTCAGCAAGTTTGGCTGCAAGCGCCTTCGTCTCTACGCCACCGTCACCAATCCGTTCGTATTCACCAAGTATGACGGTTTCGATCCTGAATGGGCAGGTGTAGCCCTGAAGAACGATGGTCCGAGCACTATCAACTACCAGGTGGGTGCAAGCGTTAAGTTTTAATTGATAATTGATAATTGACAATTGATAATTATGAAAAGGAATATATATTTATCAGTGATTGCCGCCCTCTTCGCAGGTTTCACCTTGACGGCTTGCAGTGACTTCTTAGAAGCTGAGAACAAGAGTGCCGGCGGTATGACAGCCGATGACCGCTTAGGTGCAGATGCCACACCGTTTCTCACAGCTGCTTACAACAGCATGAAGTCCATCGTCTTCAACCCCGCTCTTTTCCAGCAGGGCACAGACCTGTACATACACACACGCTCGAAGACCACCAGTGTCTTCAGCGAGTACTCACTGGCATCGGACGACGGTACAGTAGAGAGTTTCTACTCCAATGTTTATAAAACCATCAACTATGCCAACGGTGTCATCAACTATGCCGGCAGTAACTCGCAGTTGGGCTACGAAGCACGCTTCCTTCGCAACTATGGCTACTACATGCTGACTCAGTTGTTCGGCGGCGTACCCTACGTCACAACTTACATCAACGATGCTAACCGCGACTATCCCCGCACGGCTCTCAGCGAGGTCTACAAAGGCATGATTGAGGACCTGACCGACCTGTACAACAACTCGACACTCGCCGACCAGGACCACACGGGCCGCGCCAGCAAACAGGCTGTAGCAGCACTGTTGGCCAAGGTCTATCTGGCTGCCGGATGGGATGTCGACACCAAGTACAACAGCATTGAGGCAGGTACCTATACCGTCAGTTTAACCGACAACTTCAACAAGGCTGCACAGTGGGCCGAGACTGCTATCCACAACATCAGCCTCACCATGAGCTTTGAAGACAAATGGAGTCCTGCCAACGAAGGCAATGCCGAGGAAATATTCTCTGTGCAGTACAAGCGCGACGGCTATCCCGGCGACGTGCTCACCTCCGGACATTCCATGCAGAACGACTTCGGCGGCTACTACGGCGAATGTAACGCATCGGGACAGAAGAACTGCAGCAGCGAGAATGCACAGTCAGAAAAGGCTATGTACCTCTTCGAGCAGGGAGACCTGCGCTACGATGCCACATTCATGACCACGATGTACAATGCCGAGGCCGTTGACCCCGACGCCTCCACCATCATTGCAAAATGGGGCAATGAAGGTTACTACGCTTACTATAATGTCAGCGCTGAAGAACGTGCAAAGGACACACCCATTGCTCACCGTTACTTCCCTTGGTACGTTACTGAGGCAGAAGCTGAGGCAGAGTTTGCGGCACACCAGTCTCAGTACGTGCGTGGCAACAACATCACCGAGGTCTCTGCCGTCATCCTTTCACTGCCGAACGTTGTCAAGTACACATTCAAGGCTGACGGAACAGTGAATCAGAAAGTCAAAGAGCCCATCAACTCTTACAACGGTCTTGTCAACAATGGCGTCTGCGTCAAGAAGTTCGACGACCCGGAGTCGTCGCAAGTGACTGGAAGAAACGACTACCGCGACATTGTACTGCTACACGTCAGCGAGTTGTACTTAGTGGCAGCCGAAGCTTACCTTATGGCCGGACAGAACGCACAGGCTCTCGACAAGCTCAACGCCGTACGCAAGCGCGCCGGACTGCCTGCCCTCGCATCGTTTACAGCCTACCAGCCGGAGTACTCCACCTCGGGCGGTTTCAACATTCGCGATATCGACCTTGTGCTTGACGAGCGCGCACGCGAGACCTACGCAGAAGGATACCGCTGGATGGATCTGCGCCGTACCAAGCAACTGGTTCGCTACAACGTTGAGTTCAACCCTTACGTTCCCAATGCTGATACCATGAAAGGCACAGGTAGCAACGACTTCAAACTCTACAAGCCCATTCCTACTGACGAGCTCGAGCTCAACACGGCGATGACCGCCGACGACCAGAATCCGGGCTACTAATCACTATCCACTTAAAAAGACAAGCAACATGAAGAAAGTTATATTATCAATGTGTACAGTCCTCGCCCTGAGCTGCGGCTTCGTTTCCTGCGGCGACGACGATGACGATGAAAATATCAGCTATGCCACCTCTGCCGAGCAGGCCAGTGCCGCCACCTATACCGGCACATGGACACTGGTAGCCGACGACGGCACTGAATCGACATACAACGGCACCGTGACGCTTGCTGCAAGCAACACAAAGGGCGTGACGAATATCACATTCTCATGCCCCGAGTCCTCGCTCAACGCCACGTCGGTAGCTAACGTGTGGAATTCACGCCACGAATTCCAGTTCGTCAACCAGACCGATAACAACGGACTCGGCGCTGCCTTTGCTGGGCGCATCACCGAGGACGGTCAGCTCACAACGTCGTTCACTATCACCCAGAAGGTAGGCCGTAAGTCGATAAAGGTCGTCTACAGCTTCCTCGGGAAGAAATAACCTCTATGAAGCCTGTGGAGTCTTAGCTTCGCAGGCTTTACTCCTGACAAGAGAGTAATAAGCTCTAAATAATTTATAATTAATCACATTTAAACGTTTTAAAACAGTATGAAAAAAATTCTACTTAGTGCAGCTGCCCTCGTGGCAGCAATGAGCATGAACGCTCAGGTTCTTCAACTCAACGCCGAGGATTTCGGTCTGACCGACGAGGTCAGCGATGTTGAGGCTGGTTTCGCTTGGGGTACTATTGAAGGTGCCCTCGAAGTAAGCAACGCTTTTGCCACAGCTCACAAGGCCCTGGACGCCAAAATCGACGATTTCAACAAGGTCATCATCGACGGTAACGAGATTCTCACCAAGGGTGGTGTTCAGGGTAACGACAACCCCAAGGACGCTGACGGTACTGGCGTGGCTGTTTCTCTGAAAGAACCTGCATCGGGTGCTGTCATCGCACTCAACGCCCTGAAGGACGGCTGGGTGTACATCGTAGCCAAGCTCTCCACCAACAAGCAGTATGTCGTCTTCGAGGAAGGCTCTGCCATGGGCTACAAGATTGCCATGGAGAGCAACGACGCCCGCGTGGAAGGTGGCGTCATCAACGTGGAGTACGCCGGTGAGGGTGAGTACAACTACATGACAACAGCAATGGAAGAGTATGCCAATGGACTGCCCTGGGTCATCCGCAAGTATCTTGGCGACCCCGAAGCTGAGTCTGCCGGCAACGGACTGGGTGTGTTCTACTTCCCCGTAGCCAAAGACTGCAAGTACTACGCTTCTGCTTCCGGCTCAAAGATCATGTGGTGTGGCATCTACTTTAGCGAGACTGAGGCTGCCAGCGTTGTTGTCGCAGGTGACGAAGTCGAGAGCCGCGCAATCGTCGGAGACGCTGACGCTGCCGTGAAGGGCGTCCAGACTGTTGAGCAGTTCAACGGTGCCAAGTACAACCTCGCCGGACAGAAGGTCGCTGCCAACTTCAAGGGCATGACCGTTCAGAACGGCCGCAAGTTCATGGTGAAGTAATCAAGTAATCAGTACTATCTCAATAAAAGTCGTGACGGCAACCCCGCCACGACTTTTTGCGTAGAGAAGGCGAAACAGAAAAAATGCCTGCACCCGCGGCACCTATCCATATACATAACACGCGCGCGCGAAACCACGGTTATACCAAACGGCACGGGAGGGCTTCCCGCAGCGATGGGAAGGCTCCGCGTTCGGATGGGAGGGCTTCCCGCAACGATGGGAAGACTTCGCGTTCGAATTATATGCGCGTTATTTCTTCGTTGACTTTGCGTTCTTGGCAGTACTCGTAGTCTTCTTGGTAGTTGAGGACTTAGTACTCGTGGTCTTGTTCGACACGGCACGTGTGGTGGCGGATGTCGTGGTTGCAGGCTTGTAGTACTTCAGCGCCTCGGGCATCCAGCCCTGAATCTGACTGATACGGGTGGCATCCGACGGGTGGTCGCTCAGGAACTCTGCTGTCTGGTTGGTCGACGAGGCCGCCATACGCTGCCAGAACGCGGTGGCCACGCGCGGGTCATAGCCAGCCATGGCAGCGAAGATGAGCCCCATGTGGTCAGCCTCGCTCTCATGGTTACGCGAATAGCTCAGGTTCTTGAAGTTAAAGCCCTGTGCGGCAATGGCCTGCACGATGGACTGCGTGTTCGTGCCCATGCCGAGTGCTCCCGCCACAGCCGTTCCTATCTGCAGACCGTACTGCTGCTTCATCTGTGTGCTCAGCTGTTCGGCTGAGTGCTTTGCCACGGCGTGGGCTATCTCGTGGCCGAGAACAATGGCCAGCGACGACTCATCCTGAGTGACGGGCAGCAGACCCTCGTAGACGACAATCAGTCCGCCAGGCATGCACCAGGCATTGACATTCTTGTCCTGAATGAGGTTGAACGTCCAGTTATAGTTCGACACTTCCGACGACAGTCCGTTGGCTTTCAGGTAATTGACCACAGCATTGGCCAAGTTTTGTCCCACGCGCTTCACCATAGCCGTGTTCGCGGTGTTAATAGAGAGCTTGGCCGTCTTCATAAACTCCTGATACTGCTGAGTGGCTAAGCTGAGCACTTCGCCATCAGAAACTAACAAGGTTTGCTGACGCCCGGTGATGGGCACAGTCGAGGTGGTTCCGCAGCTGGCAAGCAACAGCGTCATCACCGATAAAAGGGTCAGGTAAATCTTTCTCATAGTCTTGGCTTTTATTTTGTTATTCTACTTTCAAAAACTCCACCTGCGTGAACAAAGTTCAAAGTTCAATGTTCAATGTTCAATGTTCAAAGTTCAACGCCGCACGCGCACCAACTGCGAGGTAGAGTATTCTTCGCCGGCTCCGCCCAACTGCACAGCATAGACGCCGGGCCGCAGTGACGGCAGTTCCATCCGGCTGTCGGCAGCACTGCAGCGGCGCTGCGTCAGCAGTCGTCCGTCAAGAGCATAGACACTCACGGTGAGTCCATCGGCAGGTGCGTCAGTAGGCAGCGTGAGCCACAGTTGTCCGCCCTCTTTCACCAGAGCGACACCCTGTGCCTGACGGTGACTCAGTGCGGGAATGGCCGACACTTCGAGCACGTCGAGCAGTCCACGGTAGACGTCTATCTCACCGTAGCCATAGTAGTTGTTCGGGTAGGCCAGCTCGGGGTCGGGCTGCCGGCAGGTGCGGCTAAGCACGCCGAGCACATCCTCGGGTGTCAGCTTCGGGTTAGCCTCTAACCACAGGGCAATGGCACCGCCCACGACGGGTGTAGCCATCGACGTGCCGGTGTTGGCGTTCCAAGCGTATGTACGTCCGTTATAGTCAAAGTGCGCCACGTCCGAATTAAGGTCTGGCGCATCGGGATTGTTCTCAATATAAAAGCTGGAGTAGCCCGAAACGACGTTGTCGCCGGGTGCAGCAACATCAGGCTTAATGAGTCCCTCGAACGTCGGGCCGATAGACGAGTAGCGGGAATAGAGTCCGTTGCTGCCGTTATAGCTGTAGTCCATGTAGTTGCCCATATAATTGACGAAGCCCGTGCGGTGAACTGTGGAGCCTACGGTGATGACGCGCCTCATACAGCCCGGCTGCAACACATTGCTGCGCACCTCGGCCGACGTCCACTCCCGATAGTTGCGCAGATTCGTCACGGAGAACACCTCGGCCTCCGCGCCCTCGCCACTGATGACCAGTGCAATCTCATGGGTCTTGGTCAGCGGGCGGTCGGCCACCAGCTCGACACAACAGATGGTGTCGTTCAGGTTGTAGGCCGACGGGTACTTGAGCGTGGTAACGATGTACGGAATAGTATCGACCATCAACGAGTCGATGATTACGGGGGCGGAGTCGAAAGAGGGATCGTCGCAACGGGGCAGCTGACTAATGTCATAGGCGAGGCTGTCGACGTATTCGTGATTCTTCCGCGAGCCGAACAGCAGCGTGAAGCGTGGATTGCCCTGACTGCTGCGCATGAAGAAGGCGAAAGAGTCCTCGTAGGTGTTGGTATAGGCACCCACCGCAGGCTCTGATGCTGGCTTATGAATATAGGTGTATTTCACCGACTCGTTGCCCGACGACGAGACCAAGATATGACCCTCGCCTAACATTCGGTCGATGTACTGCTCATAGAGCCGGTCTACACTGTCGAAATAGGGACAATAGCCCTCGCTGAACGAAATGACACAAGGACGCCCGACGCTGTCGGCATAGTCGAAAATGTACTGGAAGCCAAGCGCGTCGGTGGCCGATGTATATTTGTAATAGTCGCTCTCAGGGATATAGAGGGTGTCACTGTTCACGGCGTTGCTCACCAAGCACAGCTCCGCTCCAGGTGCCATGCCGCGGTAGTCGGTATCGTAGCCCGAACCGGCGGCAATGCCGGCAGTGTGGGTGCCATGAGTCTCGGTGATGCCGTCGGTGGAACGTTGCACGGTCAGCTGTCCGTCAGGAAATGCGAAATCGCGGCCCACAGGCAACGGACTGCCCACGGTGTCGGGAGAAATCTGGTCCCAGAAGCGGCTGATGCGGTAGGCCGTGCGGTCATCGTTGAGGAATGTGGGATGGGTCAGGTCGAAACCGATATCCATGACACCCATCACCACACCACTACCACTATAGGCCTGGGGCAGCGCCTCTCCGGCATAGACCGGCAGGGCGTTGACCACAAGACGGGTGGTGTCCATGGTGAGCCGTGCCGAACGCGAAGCCTCAATACGCCTGACCTCGCTCCGCGCTACCAGCTCCGGCAGCCGTCCGACGGGAATCATGGCAATGGCGATGTCGCCCTGCTGAGCCAACAGGCGGCAGCCAGTCTCACTGAGCACACGGCGGGCCTGCTGTTCGTCGGTCTGGACGAAGGCACAGAGCTGGCGCGTGTCAACAAAGCCGCCCGTCAGACTGCGCGACTGCCCCACTGACTCACGATACAGGCTGCGGACGAAAGCCGACATCTTTGTTTGCGCTGATGCCGGACACGCATACAGACATGCAGTGAGCAGGATGGTTGCCAGCCGTGTCATAGGGGCAAAGTTCTGTCAGACAGAATGTTACTTCAGAATGTTGTAGAGCAGCGAGGTCAGCGAGATAAGGATGCTCGTGGCTGAGAACCAGAGGGTAGTCATGCTACCGACGCTGGAGTTCTGGGCCTTCACCTTGTTTGGCTCGACATAGACGATGTCGTTCTGCTGCAGATAGTAATAGGGCGACGAGATGATGTTGGCGTCGTTCAGGTTCAGCGTGTGAATCTCCTTCTTGCCCATGGCATCCTCGCGGATAAGCTTCACGCGGTCGCGCACACCATAGATGGTCAGGTCGCCGGCCTGGGCCAGTGCCTCAAGGATGGAGATCTTCTCGTTGGCCACAGTGAACATGCCGGGGCGGGCCACTTCACCAATCACGGAAATCTTATAGTTGATCATGCGAACGGTGACGATTGGATTCTCGGTAGCTGCCATGTAGGGCCTAATCTTCTCCATGATAAGCTGCTCAGTCTGCGACTTTGTCAGGCCACCAACGGTAATCTTACCAATAACGGGAAAGTCAATGGTGCCATCATTGTCGACCAGATAACTCTGCAACACGGGCTGCGAGTAGGTGGAACGCTGGGCCATATTGTACGGAGTAGCCACAGTCAGGTTAAAGGGTGCGGCAGCATCGGGTGTCGTCGTATTAACGGTGATGGTAAGCACATCCTTAGGCATGATACGAGCATCGTAGAGCACCGGTGTCTGCGAAAGGTCTACATTGTCGGAATTCTGGAAGTAAGCTACATCCTTGGTGGAACCACAAGCCGTCAGCAGTACGACGGCCAGTGCCAAAAGCGGAAATTTCATGTGTTTCATATCTTCTGTTTTTTTATGATTCTAATGGGTCTTCTGAGACTTCTGTGGCCACTGATTCTGAGACCGTTGGGGCTACGGGAGACAGGTTATCCAAAGTGCCACCATTTCTTTTTTATCGGTTTTTCGTAAGTGGACTCGGCGTTGACAGCCTCATCGATGAGGTTGTTCCACGTGCGGCCACGGGTAATCATGCGGTAGATAGTTCCCCAGTCAGGCAGTCCGCCGAGGTTACGGTCGTCGATGAAGATGTCGGCCTTCAGCTTTCGCGAGAACGACTGGTTGCCACCGGGCGTCTCCTCTGGATAGTCGCGGTTGACGGCGTAGAACTCCAGACCACGCTGACGGCACCACTCCACGGCTTCATCAAGCAACCTACCCTCGCGGACGGACCAGAGGATAATCAGGTGGCGCTCCTGCTGGAGCATCTTCAGCGTGTCTACGGCAAAGGGAATCTCCGGCCCGATTTCCGGGTAACGGTGCTCCACAATGGTGCCGTCGAAATCTACTGCTATCGTCATACTCTCTTTAATGTTCAACTATCAGCGCTTCACGGAGTTGTCCTCCTTGTTTCCATAGTGCGAAGCTGAATAGGTACCGTAACTACCATAGCCGCCATAGCCGTAGCTCTTGCCGTACTTGCCGTACTTACCGTAACGTCCATACTTGCCATACTTGCCGTAACGGCCATAGCCATAGTAGTAACCATACTTCTTCTTCGACATATCCACACCGTTGAGCAGCACGCAGGGGTTCGGCAGCTTCTTCTCCTGATTCAGCTCGTTAAGCATGCTGAAGAACGACTTCGGCGTGTAGTCGGCACGGCAGACATAGACGCTGACATCAGCCAGACGGGCTATCTGCAATGTGTCGGTGACCAGACCTACAGGTGCGGTATCGAGGATAATGTAGTCGTACTCTTCCTTCAAAAGATCCACCACCTGTACCAGCTGTTCACGGGCAAGCAGCTCGGCAGGGTTGGGCGGGATAGGACCAGCCAGCAGCAGGTCGAGGTTCTTGTCGATGCCCGAAGGCTGCAACTGACGATGAAGCGCCTCCTTGGTAACTTGCTTCTCTGCCAGTAGCGTAGTGATACCCGCCGCCGTGTTCGACAGTCCGAAGAGACGGCCCAGTGCCGGTTTGCGGATGTCAAGACCACAGAGCACAGTACGCTTGCCAAGCAGTGCAAACGACACAGCCAAGTTGGCTGCATTGAACGTCTTACCTTCACCCGACATTGACGAGGTGAAGAGGATGACGCGCTGGTCGCCCTGAAGCATAAACTGCAGATTGGTACGCAGTGAGCGGAATATCTCGTCCATCTGACTGTTGCGGTCAGCCTGCACGACGATACCGGCCTTACCCTTAGCCGTGTCGCTGGCCATAGCCACGTCGGCCACGATGGGCAGCTGAGTGAGGTATGCCACATCGTCGTGACCCTCAATCTTGTAGCGGAAGAAGTTAATCAGGAAGATAATGGCGGCAGGGATGAGCAGACCGATAATCAGGGCTGCCAGCATAATGATAGACGACTTGGGGCTCACCTTACCACCGAACTGCGGTGTGTCAATCAGCTTACCGTTGTCGGCAGTGGCAGCCAGTGAAATGGCGTTCTCCTCACGTTTCTGCAACAGCATCAGGTAAAGACCAGACTTCACCTCCTGCTGACGTCCAATCTGGGTCAGGACGCGCTCCTGCTCAGGTGTGCTTGACACACGGCTCTGGTACTTCGAGTACTCGTTCTGTAAACCCTGACGCTGGATGTCGGCAGAACGGCGTGCCTGCAACAGTGCCTGGCGGATAGAGGCCTGCAACTCGTCGAGGGTAGCCGTCAGCGTCTGCACCTGCGGTGCCTGCTCACTTGCGCCCTTCAGTATGCGGTTACGGTCCTGCACAGTCTGGTTATACGATGCGATAAGGGCAACCGAGGCACCGTCGGTCAGACCGACATTCGAAGGAATGAGCTGATAGCGGCTCGACGGACGGTCGATGTACTCGCGCAGATAGTCGAGCAACTGTAACTGCGAGTTGGCCTCAGACAGCTTCGTGGCATACTGGCTCGACATCTGCAGCGACTGCGTAGCGTCGGCCGAGAGGTTTGTCACGCTATTACGGCGCTTGAAGCTCTCCAGATTACTCTCGGTAGTACCCAGCTCCTTGTCGATTTTCTCCAAACGCTTGTTGATGAACTCTTCAGTCTTCAGGGCTATCTCGTTCTTGTCGGCGTTAGCCTGGCGGTTATAGCAGACTGACAACTGACGCAAGAAGTCCATACCACGATGAGCATCGCGGTCAGTCAAAGTCATCAGGGCGATAGATGTGAACTTCGTCGTGGGAGCAACAGACAAAGCCCCCACATACCCCCGAGCAACCAGCATCGGTGGATTGATAGTGACATACAGCTCCTCGCCCTCAGCCAACTCTCGTCCCTGCACCTTGCGGAACGTCAGTGTACCAGCGTCAGTAGAGATACTGGCCGGCATTGACTTTATAACACAGTGGAAAGTGGAATCCACCTCACCACCAGCTATCAGCTTACCCTCGACATCAAGTCCCTGGCCGCGGCCGGTCAATTTCAAACTGAAACTGCGCAAAGTGCCGATACCGTTAATCAGGGGCAGGTCAAGACTATCGAGATGGGCAGGATCCAAATCAACCGTCACGGGCTGAGTGGCATAGATGAGCTGCTTCTTGATACGACCCTTCACGCGATACTCCGTGTACAGTTTGAGGTCGCGCACGGCATCACGTGCAAGAATGTGCGACTGAAGCACCTCCACCTCGTTGTCGATACCGTTAGAATTAGTCATGAAGCCAAGATTCTCCATGCCTGACAGTAACTGGTTCGAGCGACGCATCCGGCTGTCGTCATCCTTAATCAACATTCGGGCTGACACCTGATACACCGGGTCTGCATAGCGCAAATAGGCGTAGGCAAGGCCAAGGCATACTATCAGCGACAGCAGGAACCACTGCCAATTCAGCACGACCATGGTGTAAATCTTTGCAAAGTTAAGACCTTGCTGGCGCTCTTCGTCCAGCAATCCTTCGAGTTCCTCGAGATCTAATTTTGTTCTTTCTGACATACTTTTAAATTTTATGGTGATCCCGTTGGGATTCAAACCCAAGACCTTCAGAACCGGAATCTGACGCTCTATTCAGCTAAGCTACGGGACCGTAAAGCGGGTGCAAAGTTACTACAAAAAATCTATAAATAAAAATAAACGGTACTAGAATTAACAGCCAGAAGCGAAGAATTAAAATCTTTTAAGGATTGCCGCTGGCCACAGAACGTTAGCGGGAGTCATTATTTACTGTCATTTTGCAAAATTTTCTGCGCGTTTTGTTTGCATTTAAATATTTTATCCGTACCTTTGCAGCCAAATTTGACAGAAAAGCAACATTATGAGTAAACTGATTGAACCCATAGCCTACCAAGCGCTGCTCGACACGAAACAGACGGAGCAGGGCATCAAACTGATTAAAGAGTTTTTCCAGCAGAACTTGTCCACCGAGCTGCGGCTACGCCGTGTCACCGCTCCTCTGTTCGTATTGCAGGGTCTGGGCATTAACGACGACCTGAACGGCGTGGAGCGCGCCGTCACCTTCCCCATCAAGGACTTGGGCGACGCACGTGCCGAGGTGGTCCACTCGCTGGCCAAGTGGAAGCGCCTGTCGCTGGCGGAGTACAAAATTGAGCCAGGTCACGGCATCTATACCGACATGAACGCCATACGCGCCGACGAGGAGCTGGACAACCTCCACTCGCTCTATGTAGACCAATGGGACTGGGAGGCCGTCATCCGACGCGAAGACCGCACACTCAGCTACCTGAAGAACATCGTGGAACGCATCTATGCCGCCATACGCCGCACGGAGTACCTGGTCTGCGAGACTTATCCGCAGATCAAGCCGTTCCTGCCCGAGAAGATCAAGTTCATCCACGCCGAGGAACTGCTCGCCATGTATCCCGACAAGACGCCGAAGGAGCGCGAGGATGCTATCTGCGAAGCCTACGGTGCCGTATTTATAATAGGTATAGGCGGTGCACTGGCCAATGGCGAGAAGCACGACGGCCGCGCACCCGACTACGATGACTGGTCGACCGTGGCCGAGGACGGGCGCAAGGGACTGAACGGCGACATCCTGATCTGGTATCCCATATTGGGACGTTCATTCGAGCTCTCGTCGATGGGCATCCGCGTGGACAAGGAGTCGCTGCTGCGCCAGCTGAAGATTGAGCACCAGGAGCAGCGCGAACAGCTGTTCTTCCACCAGCAGCTGCTGCACGACAAACTGCCGCTGAGCATCGGCGGCGGCATCGGCCAAAGCCGCCTCTGCATGGTGCTACTGCACAAAGGCCACATCGGCGAAATCCAAGCCAGCATCTGGCCGGAAGACATGCGCCGCGCCTGCAAGGCTCTCGGCATGCCCCTGATTTAAGTATTTGACCCAATAGTAAGTTGTATGATGAAAAGAACTTTTTTTATGATTTCTTGCCTGCTTACGGCGGCTGCGGCTATGGCCGACGGCCATTGGGTGGGCACGTGGGGTACGGCCCCTCAACTTGTGGAAAGCCACAATAACCCACCGTCGCCCGGACTGGGCAACAACTCTCTGCGCCAGATTGTGCAGGTGTCGATAGGCGGTGAGAAGGTACGCCTGAAGCTGACCAATGAGTTCAGCACACAAGCGACGGAAATCAAGGCTGTAGAACTGGCCTGTGCCAAGACAGCCGGCAGCAGTAGCGAGATAGACGAGTCAACAACCGTCAGCCTGACCTTCGACGGTAAGGCTTCTGTCACGATGCCCGCAGGCGGAAAAGCGGTGTCCGACCCCGTCTGCCTGCACCTCGACGACCGTCAGAACGTGGCCATCACCATTCACTATGGCTCGGCCTCGTCGACCAGCGTCAGCGGCCATCCAGGCTCACGTACCACCTCGTATCTGAAGTCTGGCAACACCACCGACTTCAGCGGAGCCACCAAGACCGACCACTGGTACAACATTCTCACATTAGAGGTCGAGGCTCCTGAAACGGCTGGAGCTGTGGCTATATTAGGTAACTCTATTACCGACGGACGCGGCTCGACCACTAATCAGCAGAACCGCTGGGCCGACGTGCTCTCGCGCCGTCTGCTGGCTAACGAGCCGACACGTCAGGTGGGCGTGCTCAACATGGGCATCGGCGGCAACTGCGTGCTCGGCGGAGGCTTGGGACCAGCTGCCGTGAACCGCTACCAGCGTGACCTGTTAGGACAGGAGGGCGTGAAGTGGATCATACTCTTCGAGGCCGTCAACGACTTAGGCGGAGCGCGCAACGGTGTGCAGACGGCAAAGCGTATCATCGATGTGTACAAACAGATTATCCGCGAGGCTCACCAGAAGGGCATCTATGTCTTCGGTGGCACCATCACCCCGTTCAAGGGGAATAATTACTATTCGGCTGACCATGAGAACGGGCGCAACACCGTGAACAAGTGGATACGCACCACGAAGATGCTTGACGGCGTGATTGACTTCGATCAGGCCGTGCGTAATCCTCAGGACACGGCAGCCATGCAGCAGCAGTTCCTCTTCGAGAACGACTGGCTCCACCTGAATGCCAAGGGTTATGAGACTATGGGCGGCTGCATCGACCTGAACCTCTTCACCAAGACCGGCCCGCTGGCTGCCGACGACGAGGAAGATGAAGGCCACGTTGAGGCACTGCTGTGGAGAGAGGCCGAAGACCTGCGCACCGATGCCGTAGGCACAGCCTTCCGTCTGGTGGAAGATGCCGCGGCCTCGGGAGGTCAGTACCTTCGGACGGTGAACAACATTCCACAAAGCGCCCCTACCGACAGTACCGACATGCTGGTCTTGCGCTTCGAGGCTCCCGCTGCCAATACCTATTATATATACGCGCGAGTAAACTGTCCAACGTGGGACGATGACAGCTACTGGTACGGCATCGACGGTCCGATGAGCGACTTCGCCAACGGCCTGCAGACCGGCGGCTCCTGGGACTGGAAAGAGATTTACAGCGGATACATGCAGGCCGGCGCCCACCAACTGACCCTTGGTGGGCGCGAAGACGGAGCCTGCATCGATAAGCTTTGCGTCACCGCCGATCCTGAGCCACCCACTGGCATGGGCGGCTCTTCCACTCCAGTCACAGCACCTTCCTACCACACCCAGTCCGCAGGTGTCGTTGACACTTTCTCATTGAGCGGCATCCGGCTGACAGCCCAATACAACGGTCCCCGTATAGAGGTACGTCGCTCTGACGATGGAGCCATTCTTTCGCGCAAGATTATAGTCCGTCCTTGATGCCTCGACGAACCAACTTACCATCCTCTTGACAATCTATTATCTTTCTTCATAAATTTACGGCGCGATTGTTTGGTGTTTTGGAAAATAATGCTTATTTTTGCAGCCTAAAACCAAAACTTGATTTATGGAGTATATCGTTTCGGCCCGAAAGTACCGTCCAATGTCGTTCGACACGGTGGTAGGACAGTCGGCCCTGACTACGACGCTGAAGAACGCGGTGAAGTCGGGCAAGCTGGCACACGCCTACCTGTTCTGCGGGCCGCGCGGCGTAGGAAAGACCACCTGCGCCCGTATCTTTGCAAAGGCCATCAACTGCCAGAACCCAACGGCAGAAGGCGAGGCGTGCAACGAGTGTGAGTCGTGCCAGTCGTTCAATGAGCAGCGGTCGCTGAACATCTTCGAGTTGGACGCTGCCTCGAACAACTCGGTGGAGCACATCAAGACACTGATGGAGCAGACCCGCATCCCGCCACAAGTTGGCAAATACAAGGTCTTTATCATCGACGAGGTCCACATGCTGTCGACGGCGGCATTCAACGCCTTCCTGAAGACGCTGGAGGAACCGCCTGCACACGTCATCTTCATTCTGGCCACGACCGAGAAGCACAAAATCCTGCCGACCATCCTGAGCCGCTGCCAGATCTACGACTTCGAACGCATGACGGTGCAGAACACGGTCGACCACCTGAAACACGTGGCCGAGAAGGAAGGCATACAGTACGAAGAGGAAGCGCTGGCCGTGATTGCCGAGAAGGCTGACGGCGGCATGCGCGACGCACTGAGCATCTTCGACCAGGCTGCATCGTTCTGCCAAGGCAACATCACTTACAAAAAAGTGATAGAAGACCTGAACGTGCTCGACTCGGAATATTACTTCCGCATCGTCGACCTGGCCGTGGATAACAAAGTGAGCGACATCATGGTACTGCTGAACGACGTAGTGAACAAGGGCTTCGACGGCGGACTGCTCATACAGGGACTGGCCAAGCACGTCAGGAACGTGCTGATGGCCCGTGACCCACAGACACTGCCCTTGCTCGAAGTGAGCGAGCAGCAGCGGCAACAGTACCAGAAGCAGGCTCAGCGCTGTCCTATACCTTTCCTGTATAAGGCGCTGCAGCTGATGAACCAGTGCGACATTAACTATCGGCAGTCCAGCAACAAACGGCTGTTGGTTGAACTGACACTGATAGAAGTGGCACAGGTGACGCAGCCTGACGATGGCAGCGGTAGTGGGCGCAAGCCCAGAAGATTGAAATCCCTGTTTAAGCAACTGATTCGGCAGTCCCAGCCCAAGACAACGGCTCCACAGGTGGCCGTGGCTGAGAAAAAGCCTGAAGAGAAACCGGCAGAATCACCAAAGCCGGATAATAAGGTCAGCGTCAAGGTCTCATCGATTGGCACATCGTGGAACACGCTTCGACAGATGGGCAAGACGCCGAAGATGAACATCCTGCCCGGCACCGACGGAACAAACCGGAAGAATGAGCAAGAAAACGCACCGTTCAGCCAGCAGGATTTGGAACTACAGTGGATGGCCATGTGCAACCGCATGCCTCAGCGGAATTCCAAACTCATGGGCATTGCCACCCGCATGAAGAACATGAACCCGAAGATTACGGAACTGCCCAACGTGGAGGTGACGGTGAGCAACGAAATCGTGAAGGGGGAAATGGAGAATATCCGCGGCAGCATCGTAGCCACGCTCCGAATGAATCTGCACAACAGTGCGATTACGCTGACCCTAAACGTGGCCGAACAGCAGGAGCAAGAGAAGGTAATGACCCGCCGGGAACAGTTCGAGCAAATGAGCCAACAGAACCCTGCTATCGAGCAGCTGCGCGAAGCATTCGACCTGGAACTGGCGTAGAACTTTGAACATTGCGCTCGGCTTTGCCGCTTGACTTGTCCAAGAACTTTGAACTTTGGAGAAAAGAATATGAGTAAGATTAAGAATATCATCGTAACCATCTGGCAGCTAACCTACATGAAGTATGTGTTAGTCACCGTGATTGGCGTGTGCCTGGTAGGATTCGTGGGCGACTCCAGCGTAGTGGCCCATTTGCGTAACAAGCAGCGCATCAGTCAACTGGAAGAAGAAATTGCCGACTACACGGCCCGCTACCAACGTGACCAAGAGCAGATACGCCTGCTGAACACCAACCCGAAAGCCATGGAGAAGATTGCCCGTGAGCGGTATTTCATGAAAGCCGACGACGAGGACATCTTCATCCTGAGCGACGACGACCGCACACCGCAACCCATTGAGAGCGAACAGCATGAAACAGCTGAATAAGACACAGACCATCATCTACCTCGTCGGAGCCGTACTGATGGCTATCGGTGCCGGCAGCAGTATCGTGATGTGGGATGCGGCGCCATACATCTATGCCTTAGGAGCCATCGGTTTCACGTCGATGCAGATGCTGCAGCGCTATGACGGTCCGAACTTCACTATCCGCCGCTTGCGCCGCATCATGCTTATCAGCGACATCCTGTTTTTGGTAACGGCAGTACTCATGTTTGCTAACCAGGGAAATTTCCTGCACATAGACCAAATCACCTACGTTCAATACGTCTACAACAAATGGGTGATAACGTTGCTGATAGCCGCCATTTTGCAACTCTACACCACCCACCGAATAAGCCACGAACTGGAGAAAGAGGCAAAAAAACTATAAAAGATTGCGCAATTGTTTTAAATTGCGCAAATTTATTTTCGTACCTCAATATATCGTTGTACATTTGCAGCGGTTAAACGTCGTAACTATATGAACAAACTGTTTTACGCAATTATTGTCATGGCTGCCTTTACCTCATGCGCTGAGTCATACAGCGTACAGGGATCGTCGTCGATTTCAGCACTTGACGGCAGCAAATTATACTTGCGTACCATCAAAAACAACGAACTGAAGAGCATCGACTCCTGCGAGGTCGTTCACGGTCAGTTCCGCTTTTCCGGACTTTTAGACACCGTACGCATGGCCAATTTGTTCATGGATGACGAAAGTATCATGCCGATTGTCCTTGAAAAGGGCGAAATCAGCATACGCATTGACAATGCTTCGCAAACCGTTGGCGGCACGCCGCTAAATGACAAGCTCTACGATTTCATCGACTTCCACAACCAGTTGGACAACCAGATGAGCGAGCTCTCACATAAGCAGAGCCAGATGCTGCTCGACGGCATTGACGAGGACGAGATAGACCAACGACTCAGCATGGAGGCCGCCATCATTGCCCAGCGTGAAGACTCGTTGGTGACGAACTTCATCGTGGAGAACTTCGACAATGTCCTCGGACCCGGCGTGTTCATGATGATTACCAGCGGGTTCCGCTATCCCATGCTGACCCCCCAGATTGAGGACATCATGAGCAAGGCAACGATGAAGTTCAAGAACGATCCTTACGTGAAAGACTACTATCGCACCGCCCAAGAGAACGAGGCCCGCCGTTTGGAGTTACATGACGTCCCCGCCGCTCCCCCTACCCCATTGCCTGCCGATACGGAAGCTAATATTCAGCAGCCGCCATCGTTCACCAATGTGCCCGAGCAATGAAGACACTGATAACAGGCGGAACCCTTGTCAATGAAAGCCAGACATTCGATGGTTCAATCATCATCGAAGACGGTGACATTATAGACATACTGACAAACGGACAACATCCCGACACATCGTTCGACGAGATTATCGATGCGTCGGGGTGCTTTGTATTACCAGGCATCATTGACGACCACGTACATTTCCGTGAACCGGGACTGACCGACAAGGCCGACATGGACACGGAAAGCCGTGCCGCAGCCGCTGGCGGCGTGACCACCTACTTTGACATGCCCAACACCGTGCCGCAGACCACGACCGTCGAGGCACTGGATGAAAAATTCAAGATAGCCGCCCAGAAAAGCCATGTGAACTATTCGTTCTTTTTCGGCGCCACGAACGACAATGCCTCGCTCTTTCCGCAACTCGACGCCACCCGTATTCCCGGCATCAAGCTTTTCATGGGATCGTCGACGGGTAACATGCTTGTAGACCGCAGCGAAGCGCTGGAACAGGTATTCGCCACAGCAGGACCACTGCCCATCATGGCACACTGTGAAGATACTGCTATCATCAACAGGAACATGCTGGAAGCCCAGCAACGCTATGGCGAAGACCCCGACGTGCGTCACCATCCGGAAATACGCAGCGAGGAAGCCTGCTACGAGAGCACCCGCCTCGCCGTGGAATTAGCCAACAAATACGGCACCCGCCTGCATGTAGCCCACGTCAGCACGGCAAAGGAACTGGAGTTGTTCAATGCACAAGGCACAATGCACAGTGCACAATTGGCATGGGGGAATGGACAGAGTCGCATTACGGCTGAAGCAACCGTAAGCCATCTCTATTTCAGCGACCGCGACTATACACAGTTGGGCACACGAATCAAGTGCAACCCGGCCATCAAGACTGAACGCGACCGCGATGCCTTGCAACAGGCGCTGACCGACGGACGCATTACTGTCGTAGGCACCGACCATGCTCCGCATCTGCTCTCACAGAAAGAGGGCGGCTGTAAGCGCGCCGTAAGCGGTATGCCCATGATACAGTTCTCGCTCGTCACCATGCTGGAACTGACTGACAAAGGCGTGCTGACGATAGAACGGTTAGTAGAGCTGATGGCCCACAACCCTGCCCGACTGTTTGGCGTACAGCGGCGCGGATTCCTTCGCAAAGGCTACCGGGCAGACATCGTACTGGTCAGTCCGAACCGCGCATGGACGGTGACAAAAGACTACATAGAAAGTAAATGCGGGTGGAGTCCCATGGAAGGCCACACCTTCCTGTGGCAGGTACAGCGCACGCTCTGCAACGGCCACACTGTCTACTACAACGGAACGGTTGACAGCAGTTACATCGGCGAGGAAATCAAGTTCGACCATGAGAATCGACTATAGCATCGGCGAGGTTGCGCCCTACATCAACTGGATTTACTTCTTTCATGCCTGGAACATGAGCAGTAAGCCGGAGGACGAGCAACAACAGTTGCGGCGTGAGGGGGAAGAGCGACTGGAAAAGTGCAATGACCGCTATCACACCCACGCCGTGTTCCAACTATTCAGTGCTTACAGCGACGGCGATGACATCGTGGTTTTGGGGGAAGGACTCAAGGAAAGTAAAGTGAGAATACCTTGCCTGCGACAGCAGCAGCAAGATAGCAACTACCTCTGTCTGGCCGACTTCATCGCTCCTCACACCTCAGACTCCCTTCCCCAAGCCTCAGACCTCACACCTCAGACCTCAGACCAAATAGGTCTCTTCGCCACTACGGTTGACCATGGGCTGGAGACCGACTTTGACGGAGACCCCTACGAGAAGATGATGATGCAGCTGTTGGCCGACCGTCTGGCGGAAGCTACTGCCGAGAAAATGCACGAAGAGGTACGCAAGAACCACTGGGGCTATGCCCGTGACGAACAACTCAGCATAGCCGACATGCTTAACGAGCGGTGGCAGGGCATAAGGCCTGCCGTGGGCTACCCATCCCTGCCCGACACAAGCTTGAACTTCATCATCGACCAGCTGATAGACATGCGCCAGATAGGCATCCGCCTGACTGAGAGTGGAGCAATGAAGCCCCACGCCAGCGTCTCGGGACTGATGATTTCGCACCCTGATGCCCACTACTTTGCTGTAGGAAAGATTGGCGATGACCAACTCCACGACTACGCCCGGCGCCGCGGCGTGCCCATGGAGCTAATGAGAAAATTCTTAGGAGGAAACTTATGACGATAGCTCAGAATATAATGCAGATGATTCTGTTGCAGCCCGACACTTACATTTGGCTGATGGTGCTGGCTATGACCATTGTGTCTGCGTTGCTGTTTTTCATTTGCCGCCGGAGAAAACGGTGGTTCAAGTTGCTGTGCATTGTTTTTGCATTAGCATGCTGGTATATATTGCTTTACGGAACGTTCATTGGGTTTGGAAAAATAGAAGTCCGACGAGTAGAACTTGCTTTCAAAGACCTTCCAGAAGTGTTTGACGGCTACCGTATCGTACAGTTCGGTGACGTACATGCCGGATCATACACAGGGTGGCGTGAACAGATACTCAGACAGGCCATTGACAGCATTAATGCTCAGAAGGCTGACCTGGTGGTTTTCACCGGAGACCTGCAGAACAAGCGCGCCGAAGAAATTGTAAAGCACAAAGACATTCTGTCCAGCATCAAAGCCAAAGACGGCATCTACTCCGTCATGGGTAACCATGACTACCCCGAATACATTGATGCCGAGCCTATAGAGAAAATGATCAGCTGCGAGAAGACCATGGGGATGGAAATGGAATTGGGGTGGGAACTGCTGCTGAACTCGCACCATCGCATTCGCCGCGGCAACCAAAGAATCGTCATTGCCGGCATGGAAAACGATGGAGAAGGGCGATTCCCACAGTTAGGCAATATCAGCAGCACGCTTAGCAGCCTCAACAGAGAAAGTTTCGTGATTATGCTCGAACACGACCCGACGTCTTGGCGGCGCAAGATCCTGCCACACTCCCACGTGCAGCTGACACTCTCCGGACATACCCACGGCGGACAGTTCAGCCTTTTCGGATGGTCGCCGGCCAGTCTGGCATACCGCGAATATGATGGTCTGTACCGAGCTGGCAACCGGATGCTCTTCGTGACAAAAGGACTCGGCGGCGTTGTTCCCTTCCGCTTCGGGGTATCGGGCGAAATCGTCGTCATCACACTAAAGAAATTGAGAGAATGAGAGATTGAGAAAATGAGAGATTGAGAAAATGAGAAATTGAGAGAATGAAAATCTGAAGTTATGATAAAGTTTTTGTATCGCATCTATCAATTGTTGGTCGGCGTACCAGTACTCATCATTATAACCATCGTCACTGCCGTAGAAGTTGGCATCGGCTGCGCTATCGGCAACGGACATTTCTGGGGCTACTACCCTGGCCGGTGGTGGGCAAGAATCATACTCCGCACACTGCTCATCCCCGTCAAGGTCGAGGGACGTGATAATCTGGAACAGGAGCAGTCCTACGTCTTCGTAGCCAACCACCAGGGAGCCTTCGACATATTCCTCATCTACGGTTTTTTAGGCCGTAACTTCAAATGGATGATGAAACAGTCGTTGAAAAAGATTCCGTTCGTGGGATTTGCCTGCGAGCGCTCCCACCAGATTTTCGTAAACAAGAGCGGCGTAAGCAAAATCCGCAAGACATACGACGATGCTCGTGAGATACTGAAGGAAGGCTACTCGGTGACCGTCTTTCCCGAAGGCGCCCGCTCATTCACCGGCCACATGGGCACGTTCCGCAAGGGAGCCTTCGCATTGGCCGACGAGTTGCAACTGCCCGTCGTGCCGCTGACCATCAACGGTTCGTTCGACATCCTACCACGGATGCGCGACGGAAAGTTCATTTCGTGGCATCCCCTGTCGCTTACCATCCACCAACCCATTTATCCCATCGGACAGGGACCGCAAAATATTGAAGCGACCTTACGACAGGCCTACGACAGCGTCATGTCGGCCCTCGAACCCAAATATCAGGGTTTCGTCGAGAATCCCGACCAATAGCAATCCTGTCTGTAGCCTATTGTCTGTTCTCCTTAATCTGTAGCCTACGGTCAAAATACTGTAGCCTACTCATCTACAATCGCTGGATACTTCCGTGTCCAACCGTCCCAGCGCAGGCGCATAACCCCGAAGAATGCCTCGCCAAAAATGCCGCCCGACATCTTTGAAACGCCTTCGCGCCGGTTTACGAAAATAACTGGCACCTCTTTAATACGGAAACCTATTTTATAGGCCGTGAACTTCATCTCTATCTGGAAGCCGTAGCCTTTGAAGCGAATCTTGTCCAGTTCAATGGTCTTCAACACCCGACGCTTGTAGCACTTGAATCCTGCCGTGGTATCGTGAACCTTGAACCCTGTCACAAACCGCACATACTTAGAAGCGAAATACGACATCAGCACACGACCTATAGGCCAGTTCACAACATTTACCCCACTGACATAACGGCTTCCGATAGCCAAGTCGTAGCCCTCGTCAGCACAGGCAGCATACAGCCGTGGCAGGTCATTCGGGTCATGGCTGAAGTCGGCATCCATCTCGAAGATATAACCGTAATCGTGCTCTAAGGCCCATTTGAACCCCATGATATAAGCAGTACCTAACCCCAGTTTGCCACTGCGTTCCAACAGAAACAGGCGGTCGGCGAACTCGTCGTTCATCAATCGCTTTACAATCTGTGCAGTACCATCTGGCGACCCATCGTCGATTACCAGGATATGGAAACATTTTTCCAGACCTAAAACAGCCCGGATAATTTTCTCGATGTTTTCCTTCTCGTTGTAGGTCGGAATGATTACGATACTGTCGCTTTCGTGCATACTTTCACCTATTTTCCTGCAAAGGTACAAATAATTATCAACAGATAAAAGAGATGCGACATATTTTTGCCTTTTTTAAAATTTGAGAGCAGACAATCGTCTGCTCTCAACCAACACAAAAACTAAACTAGACTTAACTAAAACCAATTAGGATTTTCACAAACCCCTATCAGCGGTGCAAAGATACACTATTTTTCTGAATCCGCCAAACTTTTGCTGCATTTTTTTGCAAAAATGATACAAGGAACGCTTTTCTGGCACTTTTTACAACGCTTTAAGCACTCATTTCCATGTTTTTTGCAAAAGGAAGAAGTCCAAAATGGTCATCGCTGCCATAGCCTCAACCACGGGCACAGCCCTTGGCAATACACACGGATCATGGCGACCCCTGGCCGTCAAAGTGGTGGCATTTCCCTCCATGTCTATGGTGTTTTGTTGTCTTAACAACGTAGCGACGGGTTTGAAAGCCACCCGGAAATAGATGTCCTGGCCATTAGAGATGCCTCCCTGAATGCCACCGCTATGATTGGTCTTCGTCGTAAAACCCGGCAGAAACTCGTCGTTTACCTCCGAGCCCCGCCGACTTGCTCCCGCAAAGCCATCACCATACTCAAAGCCCTTAACGGCATTGATGCTGAGCATGGCCGCACCCAAGGTAGCATGTAACTTGTCGAACTCCGGTTCTCCAAGTCCGGCAGGACAGCCCCGGACGACACATGTAATGACACCGCCGATAGTATCGCCCTCAGCCTTCACCTGCTTAATGAGCGCCTCCATCTCTGCTGCCTTCTGCAAGTCAGGGCACCGCACAGCGTTCTGTTCAGTTTGCGACAGGTCATACTGCCAGTAATCGCCGTCGAGCGAGACGTCGCCCACTTGCGACGTATAGGCCTGAATCACAATGCCCCACTGGCGGAGAGCGAGCTTCGCCAGTGCTCCGGCCACGCAACGGCTGATGGTGATGCGTGCCGACGACCGTCCCCCACCCCGGTAATCACGTATACCATATTTACTATAATAGGTAAAATCAGCGTGCGACGGACGGAACAGCGTGCGCAAGTTCTCGTAATCCTGGGAATGATGGTTCTGATTACGGACTATAAAACCGATGGGACAACCCGTAGACCGTCCCTCGAACACGCCACTGAGCAGTTCCACCTGGTCAGGTTCCTGTCGGGAAGTGGTAATCGCACTCTGCCCTGGACGGCGGCGGTTCAGTTCCTGCTGTATGAAGTCCAGATCTACCTCGATGCCGGCCGGCATTCCGTCGACGACACCACCGATAGCTGCGCCGTGACTCTCACCAAACGTGGTCAGCGTGAACAGTTTGCCAAACGTATTACCCATGACAATGCCCACACCCACAGCCGTGGTGGTCGTGATTATTACTGTCTCCGCCGTGGCAGTCTTCACAGTCACAGCCACAACCCTCACTCAGTTTGTTCAGCATCATCTGAATCTCCTCATTAGTGGCTTCGCGATTTTCGATGATTTCGCCTATGAAGTTCAGCTCTTTTCCGGCAAGGGGATGGTTAGTATCTACGGTCACACCATCGTCGGCCACCTCAATGACACGGGCCATAAAACGGCGGTCATCCTCATCGGTCAGGGTGATAATGGCTCCTTCGTAGATGTGCTCGCCGTCAAAACGGTCGTTCACAACAAACACTTCCCGCTGCAGCTTATGCACGCCCTCGGGGTCGTATTCGCCAAATGCCTCTTCCTTCGACAGCGTAAAGTCGAACTTGGCTCCTTTCTGCAAGGCGACGATGTTCTGTTCAAACGCATCGAGCGACACCCCGAATCCACTGATAAACTGGAAAGGATGGTTCTCGTGGGTCATTTCTTCCAAACTTTTCATGCCGTCGGCTACCGAATAGAGCTTGTAAGCTACGGCAAGATACCTGTTCTGTGGTTTATCCATACTGCTTATATATATAATAATGTATATTGGTCGGCAAAGATACAAAATTTACCCGAAATAGCCGCATATTTCTCGGAAAAACATTGTTTTTTTCATAAAACGCCCATTATTTGACCTGCATCAACAAAAGGACTGTTTGCGCACACAATTTACTAAAAAGCCATTGCCGGGTGGAAAAATCGCCGTACCTTTGCACCGTCAAAAGATGACAACAGGATAACAAAACTAAATTAATTAATGTAGAAAGTAGGAGCAAAATCAGGATAACACAAACGCTCCGAGTAAAAAGAAAGAAAGGGTAAGAAAATGAAAAGATTGTTTTTGATGACGATTGCAATGCTTAGCATGACTATGACATTTGCAGAGAATGAGAACGCAGCCAACGTGAACAATGTAGAGGCTTACGACATGTCAGTAAACATCCGCAAACTCGGCGAAGCTCTCGGACTGACTTTCGACCAGATGGAAGCTGTCGAGAACATTCACAACACATTCAACGCCGAGATGCTGTTCGCCGCACAGGCCAACACCGACGACCGCAAGGCCATGGTGGACAAGGCTGTCGACAAAGACATCAAGTGGATGCACTACGTACTCGACGAAAAGCAGTATCGTAAGTACCTGCTGTTGCTGAACGTCACACTTCAAAACCGCGGACTGCGCTAAGAAAGAAAAAAGAAAGGTCAAGAATCAAGAAAGCCCGGCAGTGATGCCGGGCTTTTCCTTTGTCAATATGCCTGTTTGTTATTGGATGCTATGTTGATACCAGTCGAACAGGCGCTGTACGCCGTCTTCTATCTCGACCTTGTGCGTCCAGCCGAGGGAATGGAGTTTCGACACGTCAATCAGCTTGCGCATCGTCCCGTCGGGTTTCGTGGCATCAAACTCCACGGTGCCCTCGAAGCCCACGGCTTTCACCACCAATTCCGACAACTCGCGGATGGTCAGTTCCTTGCCTGTGCCGACATTGATATGGCAGTTGCGGATTTCGCCAAGCTTGGGAATGGCGCCGCCACGGCCTGCCGAATGGTTGCGGTCTACGGCACCATCGGTGGAGGCACCGTAGTGGACGCTGGAGTACTTCTCTATGCCGATGATATCGCTAAAGTTCACGTTCAGGAGCACATGTACCGAGGCATCGGCCATGTCCTCACTCCAGAGGAACTCTCTCAGCGGCGTACCTGTACCCCACAGCACCACCTTATTATCCGAAATACCGTATTTTTGTAATACTGCTATCACGGTCTCACGAGAAGCCGACCCGTCAACGCCTTCTACCGGCCTGATGTCGAGGTCGCGGCGAATGGCATCCCAGTTGCCGTCATGTATCAGCTTAGCCAGATAGACCTTGCGCATCATAGCCGGCATGACATGGGAGTTTTCCAAATGGAAGTTGTCGTTGGGCCCGTACAAGTTCGTCGGCATCACGGCAATGTAATTCGTTCCGTACTGCAGGTTGTACGACTCGCACATCTTCAATCCGGCAATCTTCGCAATGGCATATTCCTCGTTGGTGTACTCCAAGGGCGAGGTCAGCAGGCAGTCTTCCTTCATTGGCTGCGGTGCGTTTTTCGGATAGATACACGTCGAACCGAGGAACAGTAGTTTTTCCACGCCATGGGCATACGACTCCGAAATGACATTACACTGCATCTTCATGTTCTGCATGATGAAGTCGGCCCGATAGAGTGAATTCGCCATAATACCGCCCACGAAGGCGGCAGCCAGCACGACGGCATCCGGCCGCTCCTCGTCGAAGAACTTCTTTACGGCCACCTGATCAGTCAAATCCAACTCCCTGTGGCTCCGGCCAACTAAGTTCGTATACCCCCGTTGCAACAGGTTATTCCAGATTGCCGACCCCACCAGTCCATTGTGTCCGGCAACGTAAATCTTACTATCCTTATTCATTGTTGGATGATTTGCGATAATAATATGTTTACTTGACTATACCTTTTTCGAGGTATTCGGCCAGGTTGGTGCGCACTTTGGCAGCAGCACCTTCAGCAGCCACTTTGGCTATGTCGTGCTCCACCATCAGCTTCACTAACTGTTCAAAAGAGGTCTTGCTGGGATTCCAACCCAGCTTGGCCTTTGCCTTGGTGGGGTCGCCCCAGAGGTTAACCACATCTGTCGGCCGATAGAAGTCCTCGCTCACACGCACCAGAGTCTTACCCACCAATGCTTCGGGACCTTTTACACAGATACCCACTTCGTCAATGCCCTTGCCCTCAAAGCGCAACTCGATACCGGCATGGCGGAACGCCAAGTCAGTAAACTCGCGTACGCTGTGTTGCACACCTGTGGCAATAACAAAGTCATCCGGTTGGGCCTGTTGCAGGATGAGCCACATGCACTCCACATAATCCTTGGCATAGCCCCAGTCGCGCAGACTGTCCAAGTTGCCAAGATACAGGCAGTCCTGTAATCCTTGGCTGATACGGGCGACAGCCAATGTGATCTTACGGGTAACAAAAGTCTCACCGCGACGCTCACTCTCATGGTTGAACAATATACCAGAGCAGCAATACATATTATAAGCCTCACGGTATTCCTTCACTATCCAAAAACCATATTGCTTAGCCACAGCGTAGGGGCTGTACGGATGGAACGGTGTGTTCTCATTCTGTGGCACCTCTTCCACCTTGCCATAAAGCTCCGATGTTGAAGCCTGATAAATGCGGCATGTGTCGGTCATACCCAGTTGTCGCACGGCTTCCAACACCCGCAAGACGCCCACAGCATCAACATCTGCCGTAAACTCCGGAGAGTCAAACGACACCTGCACATGACTCTGTGCTGCCAAATTGTAAATCTCCGTCGGACGAACCTTTCCTATCACGCCAAGCACACTCATAGAGTCTCCAAGGTCTGCATAATGCAAATGGAAATTCGGCGTTCCTTCCAAATGGGCTATACGCTCTCGGAAATCCACTGACGAACGGCGAATCGTACCGTGGACTTCATATCCTTTTTCTAATAAGAACTCTGCCAGGTACGAGCCGTCCTGCCCCGTAATGCCTGTAATCAATGCTACTTTTCTATCCATATTTCAAAATTTAAGTTGATACTTCGTATCGAGTCTGCTCACGCTTAGCATAGCTGATACAAGCATCACTCTGCTCTCGCTTAACCGCAGCCTTCAAAGTTCAAAGATCAAAGTTCAAAGATCAAAGTTAAACGAATCTCGCTCCGTCATCGGGTCTTACCCAGAACACCTGGAATGTCCGCTCATATTCTGGGAACTGCTCTAAATAGCGTTCTGTCAGCACCTTTTCAATATCAGCCTTATAGGCCGGATCAACCAACGCAATGCAAGCGCCCTTGAAGCCCGCACCGCTGAAGCGCCCGCCCCATACACCGGGCAGTTCACGCATAATCTCATAGATGGCAATCAGTTCCGGACTACCGCACTCATAGTTGTGGATGCTCGACTCACACGAGTCAAAGCTCAGCTTTCCGAACAGCTTCAAGTTACCTGTTTCCCAAGCCGTCACGCCTTGGCGTACCCGACGGTACTCCGAGTAGAAGTGCTCGGCACGGCGGGCAAAGCGGGTCGGCATGGCTATCCGCGTCTTCTCGAACGTTGCCTTGGGGATATCGCGCAGGAATGTCTTGTCGAACGTCTTCAACGGCTGGTCTGTATACGCCAGCATGTTCCACGCCGCCGTCTTACATTCATAGACACGCAGATTGTAGTCACTATTCACCAACGACCGTGTCAGTCCTGAGAAGAATATGCCGATTTCAAAGTCCGGCATATCCGGGTTCCGCCTGATGATGCGCCAGTCGTTCGAGTCGCAGTCAAGAAACAGCAGTCCGTCTTTCTTGCCCAGGGCTATGCAGGCCTGATCCAACAGACCGTTGTTCAGCCCAATGTACTCACGCTCCGCCTCCGAAGCAATCTGCACCACCTCGAAAGGCTGCAGCTTGATACCGTTGGCCTTCGCAAAAGCCATCACGTATGCTATCAGTACGGCAGCCGATGACGACAGACCACCTACAGGCAGCGAGCCCTGAATCACACCGTCAACGCCTTTGGTCAGCTCAAAACGCTTACGCAGCGCATACTTGGCACCACGTGCATAGTCGCCCCAGTGGTGTTCCTTCACTTGCGACGGTTTCTCTATATCAAAGCTCACGTCGCCTTCAAAAGTCCGTGACGACAGGTTCACCATGCCATCCTCGCGGACATTGAACCACAAGTCCACACCCTTGTCAATGGCAAAACCTGTCACCAGTCCATGCTGGTGGTCTACATGTGCACCCAACGGACATACCCGGTAGGGCGAAAAAATATGATACTGATATTCCATACCTAATTACTATTTTATAAGGTGAACGTAAAGGGGCTGTCGAAGTCTTTGAATAGCGGATGCTTGGTGTCCTTTTCGCTCAGCAGCACCCGGTCCTTCGGAATACGCCAGTCAATGCCTAACGAGTCGTCCAAGATACTGATGCCGTCATCAACCTCGGGATGATAAAACTCGTCACACTTATACTGGAACACCGCCACCTCGCTCAGAACGGAAAAGCCATGGGCAAAGCCCTTGGAGATAAAGAACAGCCGATGGTTCTCCTCGGTCAGCTCTACGGCCACATGCTGCCCGTAGGTCGGACTGCCCTTGCGGATATCGACAGCGACATCTAAAACAGCACCCTTCACACAGCGCACCAGTTTGCTCTGAGTAAACGGCGGACGCTGGAAATGCAACCCGCGCATCACCCCGTATGACGATTTGCTCTCATTGTCCTGAACGAAACAGACATGTCCCAACTTCTCATCAAACTCTCGCTGAGAAAAGGCCTCAAAGAAATAGCCGCGACTATCCTCAAAAACGCGCGGTTCGATAATGGCCAAGCCCTTAATACTTGTTTCTATTACATTCATAGCTATACCAAAAATATTGTTTGGAACGCCCTGCGTCCCATAAATAGACTAATACGAGACATGCAGGAACCTGGTGATTTTGCTGGCAATACTCATGTCCCTGTTGTCGATAAAGGTATCGAGGAAGCGGGTCTTTCCCTTGAGCGGTATGACATCATAGTCAGCCAGCACCGCCGGTATCAGACAGCTGTTGCCCTGCCTGAGGATAATGACATCGCCCGTGCTGCGGACACGGATATTGCAGTCACCCTCAATACACATACAGATAATAAAGCTGTCGTATTTGATGAGATTGCGATGGAACCACGTGTCCGTCTCCGTCACGCGGACGGTAAAATAAGGAGAATCAATGACCAGGTTGGCACGGTTCACAAGCCCAGGATAATTCGTGCGGTACTCGTCTTCCACACGATAGTCAAGAGCCTGTGCCGCCAACTCCGTATGTAGCTCACGCGGCTTTCCGTCGACACCAGGCCGGTTATAGTCATAGATGCGGTAGGTCACATCCGACGACTGCTGAATCTCAGCCAACAGGATGCCACCGCCGATGGCATGTACACGACCGGCCGGCAGATAGAAGACATCGCCCGACTTCACCTCATGCTTCGCAAGCACATCCATAATGGAACCATCGTGAATCCGCTGGCTGTACTCCTCGGGCGTAATCTCCTCCCTGAAACCTGCATAGAGGTAGCTGCCGGGCTTGGCATCGATGATATACCACATCTCGCTCTTCCCCATCTTACCATGCACCCGCTGCGCCATTTCGTCGTTGGGATGCACCTGAACACTCAGGTCACTCTTTGCATCAATGAACTTCGCAAGCAGCGGCAGTTGGCCGTGGTACTGCTCATTCACAGCCCGGCCCAGGATTTCCGCCGGTGCCTTATTAATGGCCGACACTAAGTCCACGCCTGCCAGTTCACCATTGGCAATGACAGACGTGCTGGACGGTACGGTGCTCACCTCCCAGCTTTCGCCTACAGAATCCATAGAGTCAGCAAGTCCCTTATAGGAACAAAGCCGGTCGCCACCCCACACTACTGTGTGCAGGTTCGGACGGAAGAGAAATGGATAAAACATGTCATTCATATTCTATTATGCCGTACACGCCAGAAATAATGATACCAGCGGAAAATCGGTTCCCAAAGACTTTCCGACGGGAAATAGCGTATCTGTCTGAAGTCGCGCTTCAGCCGGTTGGTGTTTTTCTGCAGTTTTCCTCCGCCATGACTGACACGCTTGTCGTAGTGCCCGAAATTACCAGCCAAGAGTATTTCTTCCAACAAGAATTTACCTAACCGCACGTTAACAGGGACAATCATCTTCTCCTGCGTCAATCCGAACACCTCCTGCAAGACATACATCACTGCTGCCGTAAGTTTATAAAGGCCAAACCGCCTCAAGAGCCGTTCATCTTCCTGACGTTCCTCTTCCGTAAAGCCCTTCTGCAACAGATAGTAATAGTCTAACAGCTGACGCAGTCCGATACCCTCATCAGTAACATGTTTGAAGATATGCGAAATCTGAAAGATGCGGTTGAACGAATCCGTCGGAACACTTATCCTGCCGACACCATCGGGCAACTCCACCCGATTTTTGCTTTGCTCCTCGGCCTTTTCCAAGAACCACTTCTGCAACCTGGCGTTAAACACGAGGTTGTTCATATATTGGGGCCTGTAGTGCAACTCCATCGGGACTCCTTCTATGCGAGGGAAATCAATATGATGGTATACTGCCCTTGCTTTCGGCCTCACCTTTTTCACCAGCCGGATAACCTTATCCGGATCAGCCATCAACCAGATGTCAATATCACCAGAAGTCCTTGTTCCTGGCTGAGGGTACATCAAGGCATTCCCCGGTCCTTTCAGAATGCAGTTAGGGACACCTGCCTTTGAGAACTGTTCCGACACAGTCACAGCAACCTTGTTCACATCGGCATTGCGCTTGGCAATCTTTTCCACCTGCATAATCCACCTCAGCTTCAGTTTCCGGGGCGGTTGCAACTCTGCCGGCAGGCGGTTCACTGCTTGGAAAACGACGGCGGTCAATGCCTGTTCCTTGGACTTGGTATACAAAGCATCCCACTCTTCCTCGGACAGCTGGGGGAAATCCGCACTTTCGCCTATCGCGACACGGATAAGCTGGAAAAAAGTCACATTCGCTATTGAATCCATCCCTACTACTTTGTCATTACAACGTTTTGCCGTATCACCGACAAGGAACAAACTTACCCTTACTCTGTCCCAGATCAAACTTCAATCCAGCCTCTATTCTGAAGAATCCATTACTACCGGAGTTGGCTCCCGTCATACTTGCACTGGCCTCACTTGTGGTCACTTGATAATCCACGTCTGCATACAAACTTAGCCTGTCATTCAGCCGATAAGTATTCTCAAAGCCCAATCCCACAATTGGCGAACTGGCATCGACGGCAAACTGATAGATAACGCCGGCCTTGGGATACACCATCAGGTTCCATTTCCGGTCTTCTTCGTATCCACCTATTATATTATGTAAGTCGAAAAGCACATCAGCACTTAAGACCATATATCCATGTTTGTCATAATTCTTTTCGGGTTCCTCAACGGGAGGCACCCACGTTATATGCTTGTTCTCTATCAGGCCATTCTCCCAGTTCAGCTTTCCACGTAAAGCCGCCTCTGGCGTAAACCATTTACCCGCTGCGACATCAATGCCATAGCTCTTGCCATTAGGAAATACTTCTGAGAAATTACATCCGTATGGGTTCTGTAAAGACATGTCAAGAGCAGCCTGTACAAACCAGTTACTCCATATTCCCGGAATACGGACGCTCCCTTTGTCCCCTTCGCCATCACTCTTTTTGGCAAATCCTTGTTTGCCAAGACTCAACTGCGCTCCTAATTCGATTGAAAAATACCCGTTAGTTCCATTTCCAACGCCCGTATATGCTCCAGGAACGACAGCACTTGAAGTCATGTTGTAGGCCATGTCAAGATACACGTCCCATTTTTCGTTCAGCCTATAAGAGTTTTGTATGCCCAGTCCTAAGAGCGGGGAACCATCCGTCGCCCCAAAATTATAGATTGCCCCGGCTCTCGGATGCAAGATGACATTCCAGGTTCTGTCAGGGCGGTATTCCCCAAACAGATTATGCAAGTTCAGCATAACGTCACCGTATAAATCTATATAGCCTCCCTTGTCCATGTTCACGCCTGGCTGGTTCATCGGTGCCAGCCAGTTGGCATGGTTATTACGGAACAGGCCGATGCCGTTCTCCCAATTCATCTTTGCCTTTAAGCCAAAAACGGGCGTAAACCATTTTCCTGCACCTATATTTATTCCAAAGGTCTTTCCGTTCGGAAACACTTTCGAGAAATCATATCCATACGGATTCTGCAAAGACATATCAAGTCCGAACTGAGCATGCCAATTCTTATCGAAGCCAGCTGTAACCTCTTGCTGCGCATACACATTACTGCCAATTGACCACACAAAGGCCATCAACAATAAACAAATCCCCTTTCTCATACCAATTAGCGCTTAAATAACAATTATCTTAATATGCTTTTTCGTTATGTACCACAACTTGTTTTACTGTGAGCCACACAATACGCACATCCAACCAGAAATTCCAGTGCTCCATATACCAGATGTCACGTTTGATACGTTCCTCCATTTGCCAGAGCTCTTCTGTCTCTCCTCTGAATCCAGTCACCTGAGCCCAGCCGGTAATACCCGGTTTAGCAAAATGCCGAACCATATACTTGTCAATCATTTTTGCGTACTCCTCATTCAAGGCCACCGGGTGCGGTCTTGGTCCGACAATTGACATGTCGCCCTTCAGCACATTCCAGAACTGAGGCAGTTCGTCAATACTGGTTTTGCGCATAACGTCTCCGAAAGGAAATTTCCTCGGGTCATCCTTTTTGGCCTGTACCCTACCCGATTCGTCCTTGTTCGGGTGCATTGACCGGAATTTATAGCAATAAAAGTTTTTCCCGTCAATTCCCGTCCGAAGCTGCTTAAAGAAGATGGGACCTTTAGGACTCTGCTTTTTTATCATAAAGGCGACAATAGGGAATATCGGTATGATAAAGACAAGAGCTATCACAGATGCAATAATATCAAAAATTCTCTTGATTACATTATTAAGCGAATTACGCAAGGGGAGTTCGTATGTAGAATAAATATCAATGTCATCCAGTAATTCCCTTTTCAGATTGATTCCTAATGATTCCACCGATACTGGCACATAATAGAAGCGCACGACCTTTAGGTCACAGAACTTGGAAATCTGGCGGATGGTCTCTCCATCACGACGTGAGATACAAACATACATGTCGTCGCCTATTACTACTTCTTCCTTCTTCTTGATTGATGCCATCAGGCTTTCAAGAGTCCCTAACCTTTCCAATTTGAAATTCTCCGGCACATTCTCGATATCGGTATCAGCATAATATCCGAGGAACTTATAACCTTTTGTCGGGTCTGCCAGCAGCTTCTTATACACATTCAGCAATTCAGGATCATTACCGACGAATGTAACATATCGTATGTTCTTGCCATTCCGCCGATATTTCTTGATAATCAGTCGTTCTATGATTCGAGACAGAATCAGCAAAACGAACAGGAGAGGTCCGAAAACAACCAGAATACGTCCTATCGGATATGTGTTTGTCAGTGCTTTTAATATAACGTATGACAAGAACACCTGAGTCATCGAAAGAAGCAATACTCGCTTCAATATGTCGCCAGCCGTAGCCAACCGCATGTGTACCAACGTAGCAAACTGCGACTGTGCCGCAATCATGGCCAAGTTGCTGCCCAACAAGAACACATGCCACTTCGCTTCCGGCCATTTGTCCACCAACACATGGTGTCCCCGGAAGAAATACAATAATGCATTAAGTATCAGGAAGTCTATGATAATGACTACCCACTTGATGATATTATTCGCTTGATTATTCTCCATATTATCAATTTGCACTATTACCTGTCATGCACTTTTCTCAGTCCTTAACATCTTCTTCTCCTCCCAAATCATCGTTGGCAGTGTCTTTACAAATCGCCAATATCTGGGGATGTTCTTCTTAGGCTCCTCGAAGGCACGATGTAACCACAAAAGCCTCATTTTGTGCATCCACTCCGGCGAACGCTTGACATTTCCCACACTGGAATTGAAGTTAAAGGCAGCGCCCACCCCAAACAAGACGCCACGTTTGAGATAGGGCTTCAGCCGTGCCATGAAATATTCCTGCTTGGGCGCTCCAAGGCTTACCCATATCACGTCAGGGTTGTCGGCATTGATCATGTCGGCTATACCCTGATAGTCGAACTCCTCCACTTTCCGGAATGGCAGCGTCTCAAATCGCATGTCCGCAATCTTCGGGTCACGTTTTGCCGTCAGGTTCTCCTTCAGGCTCGCCAACACCTCAGGCGTATTACCCAAGAAGAATTGCCTGTACTTTCCCAAAGCAGTGTACTTGTCGAATATATCGGTACCAGGATAGCAGTCAATGTCCTCATGGTGAATTCTCGCCAATATTTTCGCTAACACTGCACCGTCACAGCTATTCACCAGCGCACCATTTACCACATCCAGGAAATCCGGATGATGATAAGCGTAACTGAGGTTGTTTGCCTCAATGGCACAAACATACCCAGGAATGTCATTTTTCACGGCATCCTCGATAATCTGGTCATATCTGTCTTGGTCAAACTCTATCCTAACTTTAAAATATTTCTTTTCCATATAATTTTAGAAGCGCCTAATACTCCTTCAGCATTAACACGTGAATTTCGAGGCAAAGTTAATCATTTTCCTAAAAACAATCAAGTAATTGCTCAATTATTAATCTATATTAATAAAACTCAAGTGTCAAATATAGCATATTGGGGAACTAAGACAAGTCTCTTCTATATGTTTTTTCGACCTGTGCGGTTGTAGGCTGCCACGCTTCCAAGCGTGGCAGCCGCTAAGGTAGTGGGTGAAGCTTCCAAGCTTTGCGGCAGACATCGCAACATCGTTTCACCCAACTACTGCCGTTGTCGGGCTCGGA
>Ga0310786_10000394_pt1 | contig 70756 bp, 58 predicted proteins | sample AusTroGonzalo_MG_FD_203881 | JGI IMG/M metagenome (GOLD analysis project Ga0310786, IMG submission 203881) | Bovine rumen microbial communities from tropical cattle in Woodstock, Queensland, Australia - Gonzalo_03 (v2) (version 2) | ecosystem: Host-associated > Mammals > Digestive system >... | reverse complement strand
ACTTTCCATGTAACAAGTTGTTTGCACTGGGGGCAACGCTCAGGAGCTTGCTCTCCTTCAAATACGAATCCGCAAATCGGACAAATAAATTTTTTGTTCATAATGGAATAAATAAAGAGGTTAAAATCCGGTGCAAAAGTACAACTTTATTTTGGTTTATGCAAAACTTTATGCATATTTTTGTGAAAAATCGCTGTTTTGGCTGAATTATTCAGAAAGATTTGTGTATGTGCAATTTTTGTTGTACATTTGCACGAAATTATGACGAAACAAACAGCAACTATAATGAAAAAAGCATTTTTGATTATCGTAGCAGCGCTAATGTGCGCAGGATTGTATGCACAAGAGGCAAAAGCGCAAGATGAAGTTCAGGAAACCATCGAAACGGGCAAAGTGGCCCAAGACAAAATGATTTTCACCATTGACGGCGGGGAGGAGAAATATAACCACATCCGTCTGTTTAATGAGACTTCCGTACCTGTTTTCAACTGCCGCGTTGTTATTTTGGACGAGAACAACAAGATTCAATCCGTCTATGGCGAGTACAAGTTCAAACGCATTGACGACCAGGCCGGACATACCAGCACAATCATGAGCGGCACAAAACTCGGTATCCAGCTGCCTCAAGAATTTGACCAAGAGGTTTCATTCGTCGTTGAATACAAGAACTTCCCCGTATTCGACGCCATTTTTGTGCGCTTGCGCGACAAGAAAAATGCCTACACCAGCGAATTCTAAGTTATGATAACCATCGAGCAACTGAAAGATATCCAGACCCGTGCAGAGAAGCTGAAGCAATACCTTGCCATCGACGAGAAACGGGTACAACTGGAAGAAGAGGAGCTACACACACAGGCACCCGGTTTCTGGGACGATGCCAAAGCCGCCGAAGCGCAAATGCGCAAGGTCAAGTCCATCAAACGCTGGATAGAAGGCTACGAAGGCGTTCGTTCGGCAACGGACGAGCTCCAGTTGGCGTTCGACTTCCACAAGGATGAGCTTGTGACGGAAGAAGAGGTGGATGCCGCTTACGCCAAGGCCTTGCAGGAAGTGGAAGACCTTGAGATGAAGAACATGCTTTCGCACGAGGAGGACCAGATGCCCGCTGTATTGAAGATTGTCAGCGGCGCAGGCGGCACCGAGGCGCAGGACTGGGCGGAACAACTGATGCGCATGTACCAGCGCTACTGCGAGAAGCACAACTATAAAGTGACCATCGAAAACCTGCAGGAAGGCGACGAAGCGGGCATCAAGACCGTGACATTCAATATCGAAGGCGACATGGCGTATGGCTACCTCAAGTCCGAAAACGGTGTTCATCGTCTCGTGCGCGTCAGCCCGTACAACGCGCAAGGAAAACGCATGACGAGCTTCGCTAGTGTGTTTGTGGTGCCGCTGATTGACGACACGATTGAAGTTGAGGTTAATCCGGCAGGGATTTCGTGGGACACGTTCCGCTCTTCGGGTGCCGGCGGACAGAACGTAAACAAGGTTGAATCGGGTGTGCGGTTACACTACAAGTTTGTCAACCCGCTGACCAATCAGCCGGATGAGATAGTGATTGAAAACACCGAAACCCGCGACCAGCCCAAGAACCGGGAGAACGCGCTGCGGCACTTGCGCAGCCAACTCTACGAATTGGAACTGGAGAAACGCCGTCAAGCGGCTGCCAAGGTTGAAGCCGGCAAGAAAAAGATTGAATGGGGTTCGCAGATTCGGTCCTACGTATTTGACGACCGGCGCGTCAAAGACCACCGGACGAACTACCAGACATCCAACGTCAATGCCGTCATGGACGGCGACATAGACGCTTTCATCAAGGCATACTTAATGGAGTTTCCCGATTGAGGAAACTCCATTTCCGGTAACTTGTAGAGCCATTTTATGGCTCTTTTTTTGCAAAAAACTTAACGAACGCGCTCGCAATAGCTGCCGTCACGGGTATCTACGCGGATAATCTCACCCTCGTTGATAAACAGCGGCACGCGAATCTCAGCGCCGGTCTCCAACTTAGCGGGCTTGAGCGTGTTGGTGGCGGTATCGCCCTTCAGACCCGGCTCGGTATAAGCCACTTCCAACTCAACCTTTGTCGGCAGTTCGGCAAAGAGAACGGTATCGGTCGAAGCGTCCGAAACAACGTCGCAAATAAAGCCTTCCTTAAGGTAATCCACGCCCGTAATCAGGTCGTGAGCAATAGGAATCTGTTCGTAGGTCTCTTGGTTCATGAAGATGTAGTCTGCACCCTCTTTATAGAGGTATTGGTACGGACGGCGCTCTACGCGAACATCCTCCAACTTCTCACCGATATTGAAGCGGCGCTCCAAAACGCGACCATCAACAACATCTTTGAACTTAACACGCATAATCGTGTTACCCTTACCCGGTTTTACATGCAAAAATTCAATAACGAAATACAAACGGCCGTCCATGCGGATACATACGCCGTTCTTAATGTCTTGTGAGTTAATCATAACTTTTATCTTTTATTTTTTACACTTTTTCGCATTTTAGCGTGCAAAGGTAGTTATTTTTTTTGATATAAACAAAAAAAGTGATTAAAAAATAAAGTTTTATGGAATTTACTTGCATATTTGCAAAAAAAATAGTACTTTTGCAGCGAAAATCAGAATTACCATGAAAGAATTTTTCGGAACAATAGATTTTTGGCAGGTAGTGTCGTCATTTGTCTTCCTTATCGCCATTATTGACCCGTTCGGTAACATCCCCGTAACGATATCACTCGAAGACAGGGGTATCAAGATTCATCCGTTGCGTGTGTGTCTCGCCAGTTTGATTATCTTGCTCTCTTTCCTGTTTGCTGGCGAATGGATACTGAAACTGTTCGGCGTGCAGATTGAATACTTCGCCATCGCCGGTGGATTTGTAATCTTCCTGATGGCGCTGGAGATGATTTTGGACGTGACGATATTCCAAACAAGCAACTTGGACGGTAGCGGTTCCATTGTGCCGCTCGCCTTCCCGATGTATGCCGGTCCGGGTGCATTCACAGCCTTGCTATCCATTACGGCGGAATATTCCGTTGCCAGTCTATGCGTTTCACTAATTCTTTGTATTTCAGTGCTATACGGCGTTCTTGTCGGCACACACTGGTTTACAAAATACCTCGGACAAACCTCCCTGTACATTATCCGTAAGTTCTTCGGCATCATCGTGCTGGCAATCGCTTGTAAACTGATGTTCGGAAATCTGGCGGCTATATTCTAACGACACCATAAACACCTTATAGCATGAAAGCAATTAACGAAATGAAGATTGCGCTGGCTTCTGACCACGCAGGGTATAACCTCAAGCAGGATGTAATGGCATATTTGCGCGAGCAAGGTGCCGAGTTGAAGGACTTTGGCTGCTACTCCACCGAGAGTTGCGACTATCCCGATTTCGCCCACCCGATGGCGGAAGCCGTGGAAAAAGGCGAGTTTGACTACGGAATCACTATCTGCTCAACCGGTAACGGCATCTGCATTACCGCCAACAAGCACCAGGGTATCCGTGCCGCTTTGTGCTGGGATGTACCTCTGGCGGACTTTGCTCGCCGTCACAACAACGCGAACGTGCTCGGTTTGCCCGCCAACTATGTCTCCAAAGAGAAGGCGCTGGCAATGGTCAACCAGTTCTTTACTACTGATTTCGAAGGTGGCCGTCATGAGCGCCGCGTCAACAAAATCCCCGTCAAATAACTAACATTCCTTAGCCTTGAGTGGGTGATTAGTGGGTGATTAGTGGGTGATTAGTGGGTGATTAAGCCGACATAAAGCATTGTTTAGTTGATAGCAAGTCGTTTAATAAATATTGTACGTGCTGAGTTTTCATACGCACTGTCTCTTTTGGGGATAGTGCGTGTGAATCATTTACCCACCTTCGTGTCTGTCGAACCCGCCAACTTCTGCCAACTCCAATGCCCGGAATGCCCTGTCAGCAAAAACAAAGCCTCCAAGCAATGTCTCTCTTTAGAGCAATTCAACCGCATTTTAGCGCAAATCAAAGACCACGTCCATACGATACAGTTCTACTTTCAGGGCGAACCGTTACTGAACAAGGAGCTGCCGGAAATGATTAAGTCAGCATCGGAAGCAGGCATTTATACGATTGTCTCGACCAATGCCTTGGCGATGACACCCCTATTGGCGGAAAGACTCATGCTGTCGGGATTGAGCCGGATTATTGTGTCCGTTGACGGGATGTCAGAGGAAAGTTACAGCGCCTATCGCGTTGGCGGCAGTCTGCATAAGGCCTTGGACGGACTGATGCATCTGCGGCAGGCAAAAGACAAAACAGGCAGCCGGACACACATTGAATTGCAGGCTCTTCGGCTGCGCAGCAACGAGCACGAATGGGATGCTATGAAGCGGCAATACAGGATGATTGGTGCAGACAGTCTGACGCTGAAAACAGCCCAGTTCTACGATTTCGAGCACGGCAATCCGCTGATGCCGACCAGCCAAAAATACTCACGCTATAAAAAGGGCAAAGACGGCTTATACCACCTCAAACGCAAACCTTCATGTTCCTGCCGCCGTCTTTGGAACGGCTGCGTGATTACCGTTTCCGGCGAAGTGCTACCTTGCTGCTACGACAAATCCGCACGTTTCTCTTTCGGCAATATCCTTACTACCCCGCTCTCCGCAATCTGGCACGGAGAAAGAGCGAACCGCTTCCGGAGAACATTCCTCCAAAAGCGGTCACGACCTTCCATGTGCGCCAACTGCGCGCCTTAAACGGCATTCTTCAACCGCATGGTATCTGCCTTGTTGATTTTCTCTTCGGCAAGGGAACGCGTCACCACAAAGTGTTGGATACTCTTGTCGGACGGAATTTCATACATCAGATCCATCATAATCGTCTCTGTCAAACTGCGCAAACCGCGGGCACCGAGCTTGAACTCAATCGCTTTATCCACAATATAATCCAAGGCGGCATCCTCGAACTCCAATTCCACTCCGTCCATCTTCAGCAGTTTCTGATACTGCTTGGTGATGGCATTCTTAGGCTGCGTAAGGATATTGCGCAACGCCTCTCTATCCAGCGGCTGCAAATACGTTAGAATAGGTAAACGCCCCACAATCTCCGGAATCAGACCGAAGGCCTTCAAATCCTGCGGTGCTATATACTGGAGGATGTTCTTCTTGTCAATGTGTTGCGTTGCAATCGTTGCATCAAAGCCTACCACCTGCGTATTCAAACGCTGTGCAATCTTGCGCTCAATGCCGTCGAAAGCACCGCCGCAGATAAAGAGAATATTCTGTGTGTCGACCGGTATATACTCCTGTTCAGGGTGCTTACGTCCACCTTTGGGCGGCACATTTACTACGCTGCCTTCCAGCAGTTTGAGCAATGCTTGCTGTACCCCTTCGCCGCTGACATCGCGCGTGATAGACGGATTGTCGGACTTACGCGCAATCTTGTCAATCTCATCAATGAAAACAATACCGCGCTCGGTCTGAGTCACGTCGTAGTCCGCTTCTTGCAACAGCCGAACCAGTACAGACTCCACATCTTCGCCCACATAACCTGCTTCAGTCAACACCGTGGCATCCACAATCGTAAACGGCACCTTCAGCATCTTGGCTATCGTGCGCGCAAGAAGCGTCTTACCCGTTCCCGTCGAACCGACCATGATAATATTCGATTTCTCAATCTCAACATCATTAATCGGTTGCAAAAGGCGTTTGTAGTGGTTATACACCGCCACCGAAAGAAAGCGTTTTGCCTCGTCCTGACCAATCACGTATTGGTCCAGAAAACCCTTTATCTCCGCCGGTTTGGGCAGAGTCGCAAGGTTCAATTCGCTGCCTTTCTTCCCCTTTTTCTCTTGGGCACGGAACTCCTCCACCATCTTGTGACCGGCCTCTATACACTCGTCACAAATACAGGCACCGTCACCCGTGAACAGGTGCATCATCGGTCTGCCGCAGAATGAACATCTATCCGCTTGATTCTTTGCCATTATCGTTTGGTGAATACTTTGTCAATCATCCTATAATCCAGCGCTTCTTGTGCAGTCATCCAGTGGTCACGGTCGGCGTCCTGACGGATTCGCTCTATGTCCTGTCCCGTATGGGAAGCCAAAATCTGATAGAGTTCGTCCTTGAGTTTCAGAATCTCACGTGCCGTAATCTCGATGTCGGAAGCCTGTCCCTGAATACCGCCAAGGGGCTGATGAATCATAACACGGCTATGCGGTAACGCAGCACGCTGTCCTTCGGTGCCGGCTACTAACAATACCGCACCCATCGAAGCGGCAAGACCGGTACAGATGGTCTTGATATTGCAACGGGTGAACTGCATCGTGTCGTAGATACCCAATCCCGCATACACAGAACCGCCGGGCGTATTGAGATAGATACTGATATCGCGCTCTGAATCGGCAGAATCGAGATACAGCAACTGCGCCTGAATAACATTGGCGGTATAGTCGTTTATTTCGGTGCCGAGGAAGATAATACGATCCATCATCAGACGCGAAAACACGTCCATCTGGGTCACATTCAACTGCCGCTCCTCAAGAATAGACGGGCTGATGTAATTATCGTTTATAACGGCTTGCTTGGCAGCTGACTGCATGACTTTCTCCACGTGCATGGAATTGAGTCCCTGCGAAGTGGCGAACTTGATAAAATCGTTTTGCATGTTTTACTCCTTATATATATAACACGCGCGAGGGAGTGTCCTTCGCGCGCGTTTTGTTACTTATTAGTGACACATTCCCGGGAAGTAAACACCTCTGAAATCAGTCATGTCGATTTCGTCAGCCTTCTCGAACATCGGAGCACGAGCCGGCATCGGCTTCTTGATGCTGTCCGGATGTTGGAACGTATATTCAAACGTTGTAGCCTTGGTCGAGAAACCGCCTTCATAACCGGCAGCAATCAGCGTGTACTTCACGTTATGCTCCATCGTCTTGAAATAGACGTCTCGTGTTCCGGCTTTCACCATTGTACCTTCGAAACCACCGTACGAGCTGTAATTCTGGTCGTAGTATGCCTCCATCTCGGTCAAATACTTCATTGCGTCATTGTTATAAGCGGTATCCAGAACAATGGATTTCACACCGGTAATAACGAACTTCTCGGTCTCGTTGGACGGAGTGCACTTGAAGTAACCGTTGTAGGTATAAGTGGTGTCTTTGCCGCTAATCTTCTGAATCTTCGCAATCGAGTCAAACTCAATGGTGAAGGTCATGCTGGACGGAACCACATCAATCGTCTTGAACGGCAGACGGGTCACGGTCTTGGACGGTTGCTCGGAATCCACATCTACGCCGAAGGCAAACATCACATAATCCGTGCTGGCGGTCAGACCGGAAGCAATCAGGTCTGCACTACCTTTCTTGAGCACGTCCTTCAAGGTGTAGTTGTATCCATAAGCAGCGTACGCCTCCAACATCGATTTGATGTTCTTGAGCACCGTGGAAGTAATCTGTGCATCAGTCATTTTATCCACGTCAGCCGGAGTAGCGTAACCACAATAGTAGTAGCCTTCCTCGTCCGATGCCTTGACGGATACCGTGCATTTCTTCTGTTGAATACTTTTCAGCTTCAGCTCAAGGGTCACGGGATTGTTCATAACCGTCACGTTGCACACAGCCACAGCGTTACCGATATTTGCGGTAACAATAGCCGTACCTTTCGCGATAGCCTTTACCAAACCGTCTTCGCTAACGGTAGCAATGGTCTTGTCGCTGCTTGTCCAGTTGATTTTACCGGTTGCATCTTCGGGCGATACTTCCGCCTTCAGTTGGAATGTCGAGTCAACATACAATGCCAACTCCTTCTGCAGCTTGATAGACTCTGCAGCCACTTCTTTCTTTGTCACTTCCTTTTCCGTTACTTCGTCCTTCTTGTTGCACGAAGCGAGAATGAGAGCACCTGTCAGCAGCACTATTGTGCCAAATCCAAATAACTTTTTCATACACTTAAAAATTTAACGGACTAACTTAAACTTATTTCTTCGCGAGTTTCTTTTCACGACGACGTTGTTGTGCCATCTGAATCTCGTAAGCAATATGCGGAGCGATGCACAAGCTGGAGTATGTACCAACAATCACACCGAGCAGCAATGCGAATACGAAGCCGCGGATGGTCTCGCCGCCGAATACAAAGATGGCCAGCAATACCACGAATGTGGACATTGAGGTCGAGAACGTACGGCTCAGGGTCGCATTCAAGGCATCATTGATATTCACGGATTTCTCGCGTTTCGGATAGAGCGAATTGTACTCACGTACACGGTCGAAGATGACCACGGTATCGTTAATCGAGTAACCGATTACGGTCAGGATAGCCGCGATAAACGCTTGGTCTATCTCCATGGAGAACGGCATTACCTTCCACAGGATAGCATACGTACCCAATACAAGGATTGTATCGTGCGTCAGGGCAGCAAGTGCACCTACAGAGTATGCGAAGTTGCGGAAGCGCAGCAAGATATACAGGAAGATACCGATCAGCGCTACAATAACGGCGATAAACGCAGCACTGGTGATGTCGTCTGCGATAGCAGGACCCACTTTCTGCGAAGACATAATACCGAGTTCCGGATTAATCTCCGTTGATTTGAACTGCTCAAGCGTGATATCCTCACCCAGATACGGCTTACAGCCTTCGTACAACAGTGCTTCGATTTCGTCATCCAAAGTCTCCGAGTTGTCGTTAATCTTGAAGTTGGTCGATACACGAATCTGGTTGGCAGCACCGATTGTGATAACGCGCATAGACAGGTTCTCGCCTTCGGGGTTCTGCGCCATGAAGATGTCGGTCAGGGCGTTGTTCACTTCCTGCGTGTTCACGGGTTGCTCGAAGCGGATGATATAGTTGCGACCACCGGAGAAGTCAATACCAAGGTTCAGTTTACCAAAGATGTGCGGGTCAAGACCGAGGATACCAAGGATAACCAACGCACTTGCGATGCAGTAGAACACCTTGCGCGCACCTACGAAGTTCACATTCATGCCTTGCAGGAAGTTCTGCATGAGCTTGGTGGTGAAGGTCAGTTCCTTCGCGTCATCTTTCTTCGCATAGTCCTCAAGCAACAGACGGGTAATGAACACCGCTGTCAGGAAGGACGAAACGATACCAATCATATACGTTACGGCGAAGCCCTTGATAGGACCTGTACCGAAGATAGCCAAGATAGCACCGGTAAGGAAGGATGTTACGTTCGCATCCACAATCGCGGAGATAGCGCCTTTGAAACCATCGTTTATCGCTTTGCGCAGGTTCTTTCCGGCTTTAATCTCCTCACGGATACGCTCGTATATAAGCACGTTCGCATCGACCGCCATACCCATCGTCAGCACGATACCGGCAATACCCGGCAGCGTCAGTACTGCAGAGAAAGATGCGAGGATACCTACCAACAGGAACATGTTGCAAACCAACGCAGCATCGGCGATAAGACCGGGAATCCAACCGTAGTAGAATACCATGTAAATGAGAATCAGCAGGAAGCCGAGAGCGAACGACCACAGACCGTTCTGAATAGCCTCACGACCGAGGGACGGACCAACCACATCCTCTTGGATGATGCGGGCAGGAGCCGGCATCTTACCGGATTTGAGGGTGTTTGCCAAGTCTTTTGCCTCTTCCACGGTGAAGTTACCCGTGATTTGGCTGTTACCGCCGGCGATTTCGTTCTGCACGGTCGGGAACGAATATACATAGCCGTCCAATACGATAGCAATCGATTTGCCGATATTGTCACGGGTGATACGCTGCCATGCCTTGGCGCCTTCTGCGTTCATCGACATTGACACATTCGCATAAGCGCTCAATTGGCTGAAGTCGGCGCGAGCGTCGGTGATTACATCACCTTCCAAACTTGCACGACCGTCACGTTGTGCTTTGAGAGCAACGAGCTGATAAACCGAACCGGCTTCGTCAATCGCCTTAACCGTCCATTTCAGACGCAGGTCGCGCGGCAATACTTGCTTCGCAACGGTAGAGTTCAGCATGGCGTTCACCTTCGCGGTATCGGTATAGTGAACCATACCAACCACCGGACCACGGTAGGCTTGACCGGCATTGTTGATGCTCGGGTTCAGGATAGCGAACAGCGGGTTCGTCTTCTTGTAGTTCTCTACGGCAGCAGCTTGGTCTGCATCAACGGCAGCGCTGTCAGCCTCGGCGTTCTCAACCAATGCAGCGATATCGTCGGTGTCAGCAGCCTTCTTCTCTTCTGCCTTTGCAGCCGGAGCTTCAGTGGCAGCAGCAGCCTCTTCATTCGCCAAGTTTACTTTGGCATACTCGTTGTTGATTTGGGCGAGTTGAGGCAGAATCTCCGAGAACTCGTAGGTCTCCCAGAACTCAAGATTAGCCGAACCTTGGAGCAGTTTACGTACGCGCTCAGGCTCTTTGATACCCGGCAACTCAATCAGGATACGACCGGGTTGGCTCAGCTTCTGGATATTCGGTTGTACAACACCGAAACGGTCAATACGTGTGCGCAATACATTAAATGAATTGTTGATGGCGCCGTCCACTTCCTCGCGGATAACTTTTTCTACTTCTTCGTTGGTAGATGTGAGCGTCACTTTGTCCTTCAACTCGAAGGTCGAGAACACACTTGCCAATTGAGCGTTCGGGTCAATCTCCTTGTACGACTCAATGAACAACGTTACAAAGTCTGTACCGCTGCTCTTTTGCTTTTGTTGCGCCATTGCCATGGCGTTGTTGAAGTTTTCGGTGGTGTTGTAGCCACTCAGCGCACGCAGAATCTCCGGCACGGATACTTCCATCGTTACGTTCATACCGCCCTTCAAGTCCAGACCGAGGTTGATTTCCTTCTCGCGGCACTCTTTCAGCGTGTAACCGAACCATACTTTCTGCGGAGCAATTGAATCAAGATAATAATACTCCTTTGTTGCGTCATCGCCTGCGTACTCTTTCGCCTTCTTGTCATAGTGCGAAGTAACAAGGCTGAATGACAGATAGAATGCGCATACCAGCGCAAGGCATACTGCCAAAATTCTAACTAATCCTTTGTTTTGCATAATTGTTGTTTGTTAATTTATAATTTTGTTTTCAGTTTTTTCAAATATCTTGTATCACCCTGACCCTACCCTGACTCTACCCTGACTTTTAGCATAGGATGCGCTATGGATGCGCTACGGATAGACTATGCACTGTTCGGCGATAACTCAACAATATACTACTCTTTTGGTATAGCACCACAAAAAGCGCGCAAAGGTACTGCTTTTTTTTGATTCCTGCAAATAATTTTGCATTTTTTAACCAATTTCTTCATTCTTCAATCAAAAATCCCTTCCCTACAACCCGTAACCCGTAACCCATAACCCATAACCCGTAACGGATCGCCATCTCGGTTAAAAGACGGTTTAACAAAAAAAGTGCGAGTTACCTCGCACTTTAAAATATTCATTATTCACTAAAAAGATATTCATTATTCATTATTCATTGAATAGATATTCATTATTCATTGAACAGCATTTCCCAAAATGCTGTATATCTTGCCGTCGCGGATAATGTAGAGCTGACCGTCACGAATGAATTTACCATTTTGGCATTTACCATTTACCATTGGGTTCTCTATGCCGGTGGTGGTTTCGCTCTCGCGTTGTGCTTTGAGGGCATCGTCTGTATCCTTGAGCAACGCGGCAATAAGAGGTTTCAGAATGGCAATATTCTCGGTTATGGACTTCATATCGTCCCACGCGAGTTTATCCACTTCCCCTTGTGCCTTGGTAACGATAGCCTTGCAAGCCTCGCTGTCGGTGTCGGGTGAGAGCCCTGCCAGTTCGTTCTTCAATGCCGTCGGACCTTGTGCCTTGAATACAGCAATAGCCGCATCTCTTGCGGTAATAGCGGCAGTTGTGGCTGCCACGATCTCGGCGTAGGTAGCATCAAGGTTGTTATGTACTGCCCAAGCCGACAAATAGGCTGTATTCAGGTCGCTCGTATAATCATTGGGGATACTGCACCAGTCGGCAAAGTCAAGCATGGCCTCGAGGTCATCGCAAACCGCTTTCAGTTCAGCCTTGGCGGCTGCGGGATCGACAATATCGAAGGCAGGGCTCTTTATCTTCAGCCAGCTGTGCGCCGTAGTATTATCGACACCGATGACCGTCCAAGCGGTACCGTCAACGGTAGCAGTAATGGCGGTAAAGGCATCCGGGAACTGGTATTGTTTGCTATCCTGCGAGCCAATCCAAATCTCGTAACAATAGGTGCCGGCGGTAATGGTTGTGGCATCCGATGCTTCCACTTCCTCCCATACATCGGCAGCATTCTTTTTGTAGAGATAGTTGGAATACTTCATGACGGTCCAATGGAATTCCCCGACAGGCGAAAAGGCTTCCGCCACGGCAAGTTTCTTGTCGGAATCCCACATCGTGCCCAATTTGATTTGTCCCTCAAAACCGGTATATGCCACAGCGTTAATCTTTTCGGGCTCAAGGAACTCAAACTCAGGGCTGTATATCCATTGAGCGCTATATGTCGGTTCAATCACGGCAGCGGCATCGGCCGGTAACCAAGGTGTTCCGTCCACCAGAACAGTCATAGCGGTCTCACCATCTTTAGGCATACGGTAAAGTTTGGCGTTTGCTCCTTCAATGCGTACTTGTACGCCAAAGTAGTATTTGCCGTATGTTATTTCATCGCCGGATGCCACTTTTTTCCAATCACCGGCTCCTTCTTTCAGACTTTGGTCCCATTTTAGCAGCATCTCCATAGAACCTGTCCACGTATACGCAGCCCCTGTTTCGGGTTCAATTTGAGCTGCCAAAGCAGCTTCGGCAGTACTGTTCCACGTCATGCCAACCTCGAAGAAGTCTTCAAAACCGGTAAAAGAGTAGGACGAAACCACATCTCGCGGGTCAGAAAAATACCCCGGATTACTTGCTCCGCCATCCAAGTGAGCATAAGAAGCATAGGGCGCTGAAGAGGTATAGGTCGTACCTTTTTCACCTTTCAGTTTTGCGCAAGTGCCAAACATTAAATACGCACTCCCATCGGATACAACACTCAAATCGTTAAGGCAATAGATGGTCGTCAGTTCCGGACAATTATAGAACATATAAGTGGTATTGGTCGATGCCGTTACCTTGAAATCACGGATATTCACCGAAGTCATCGCTACACAATTACGGAACATCTCTTTCATTGATGTTACCTTCGCTGTATTGAAGTTACTCAAATCAAATGTCTTCACAGTTTGACAGCCAAAGAACATATCTTCCATGTCTGTCACCTTTGCCGTGTTGAAACTGCTTACATTGAGAGACTTTACTGCATTGCAGTCGTAGAACATACATCTCATCTTTGTCACTTCTGCCGTATTGAACTTGCTGACATCCAGATTCTCAACAGCTTTGCATGCCTGGAACATACAACTCATATCAGTTACCATCGCTGTGTTGAAATTGCTGACATTGAGTTCAGTAACAAGTTCGCAACCGGAGAACATGTAACACATGTTTGTGACCTTTGCTGTGTTGAAATTACTTACATTGAGTTCGGTAACTTTTTTGCAACTATAGAACATGAAACACATATTTTCCACATTGGCGGTATTGAAGTTGCTGACATTGATAGTGGTCAGTTCTTGGCACCATTGAAACATATCACTCATGTTCTTGACGTTCGCCGTATTGAACTTGCTGACATCTGCGGTTTTAAGTTTCGAGCAGCTATAGAACATCATATGCATGTCGGTTACCTCGGATGTGTTCAGGTAGTCCAAATGTTCAACGGTCTCCAATACGCTAAAACCGCGGAACCATTCGCGGGTACTTGTCGGAAGGGCATCCTTCATAGTTTCGTCAAGGACGACCTTGGTTGCCGTCTTGTAAGGCTCCTTGTTTATCCAATCAGTGACACCGCTATTGGCGGCACAATTGTCATCGTAGCGCAGGGTAAAGACTTTGTTGGTGTCGTCCCATACGCCATAGATTGCCGCTGCCTGCATTTTCTGCACACTTCCCATGCCTAATATCAAGGCAAAGATAAAAAGAATTGATTTTCTCATACTTTTTTGGTTTTTGTTTTTCTGGTTAATATTTTGTTGTTTTTGTTGTTACTTTTCCCCCGCCTTTATCGGGTGCTCATCGGGTGCTCATCGGATGCTCATCGGGTGCTCAATATAACTTAAACCCAACTCAAACCCAATTTCACCCCAATTTCATCCCAACTTCAACCGATATTCATTATTCATTATTCACTATTCATTGAATAGATATTCATTATTCATTGAACAGCATTTCCTAAAATGCTGTATATCTTGCCGTCGCGGAGGATATAGATAATGCCGTTTACAAGCACTTTCTGGGCTTTCTTGGTCGGGTCAAAGGTAATCGTGCTGATTCCCTCTCCTTCCGCGAAGTATGCCACGAAAGTGGTTGCCTCGGAAACGGAGGTGTCATAGTTGCGCTCATCGGATACGACGCCGCTTTCGCCCTCAATCTCCCAGTGCGAGAAGTAATAGCCGGAATTGGCCTTGGCGGTAATCGTGAAGGTAGTTCCCGAAATCACTTTCTTCGAGTCGTCATCGTCAATAGTGGCAGTGCCCCAGCCGTCTTGACCGTCAGCTACCTCTACGGAAACGATAACGGGTTTCGCCATATTGTGCAGCGCTTTGACGAAACCTTGTTTGCCTTCCTGCTGTTCGAGGTCGGCTGCCACCGTCGCCTTGGCGGTCTTGAGATTGATATTCCGGATATAATCCTTCGCACCCCAGAAGAGTTCACCCGTGGTGTGGTCAAAGGCGATGGACTGCTCCTTGCCCGCCTCAACCGGTACACCTACCTTGCCGGCATTGGCCTCGTCGCCGACTATCGACATCGGGACCTTGCCGTCCTTAATCTTGCTGATAGCCGCCGTATAGAGTACGCCGCCGTCATCGGAAGAAAGGAGATAGAGGTTTCTCTTGGCATTGACGGCAATCGCCTCCACGTTCTTGGCTGCCTCTTTGTATTGGAACTCAGCTACTTCCTCGACGTTGCCGGTACGTTCATGAATGGTGTAGAGCTTGGTGCCGGCAACCGCATAAATCTTGCCGCCTAACAAATCGTACGCCATATCGGTAAAGTCCTCGGAAGTCGTACCAAGGTCTCTCGGCTCTTTCAAATCCTGTCCGTCATCGAGTCTGCTGAACGGAATAGCCTGTACGGTGGTGTTATTGAGAACCACCCAGCTGTTTTGTACGTAGTCACCGACCTTGACATCACCAGCATCGGGACCGGAAGCCGTCTTCACCGTTGCGCCGAAATCATTCAGCTTGAAGGAGATGAAATCATTGCCGTTCACGCCGTACCACGTAGCGGTGGATTTGGATTTATAGTAGAATACGGCAAAGTTGTCATAAGTCTTGTCCTTTGCGGGCATTGTTATTACATCGTGTTTGTCTGCAGGCACGAAGTCATCAGGATCCTTCCAGTTAATATTGTCTGTCCAGTGGCTGAACACGAATCCGGATGCCGGAATTGCCTTAATGGACACCTCGGTTCCTGCCTCGAACCAGCCTATATCAGTGAACTTGGTTTTGCCGTTCGACAGTTCGAAGTGACCCGTTCCGGCCTCCATCGGTTTAACTTCAAGCATCGGAAGGGGAGTAAACGTTACTTCATCCGTAGCAGGGGTTTTGGAATCGGTTATCTCTACCCATTTTTTGCTGGTGTTAAACGTATGGTCGGCATCCATTGAGCAGTACTGCGCAACGAGACTGGCGATATTGATAATCGAGCCGGAAGCGAGACCTGTGACAGACACTTTCGCCGCTGAAACGGTCAGTGTCTCCGTGCCGGAACCGGAAATACCGGTATCGGCGTTCACGGTGAGTGTCAGCATTTGGACGGTCAGGTTCGCCTTATCCAAGACAATACCCTCTTTGGCAAGAATGGTCAGGTCACCTTCACCGGAGAGGGTGATGTTCGATGCGTTCTTGAGAGAGAGGCCGGTGTCGGTAACGGAAATCAAGCACTTGCCGACAACAATGACCGTCACGTTGGAATTATCGGTTCCGCCGTCAATGAGTATGCCGGCATCCTTCGAATCAAGCTCGAGGTTGACATTATTGAGTATCAAGGAAGCCGAAGCCTCGTTATAAATAATGGAACCGGCAAGGAGAATACCGTCAAGGTCCGAGCCTGCTACGAGACTGTTCTTGGCAGCAGTGAGTTGAACGCCGGCTACCGTAACGGGATAAACCTTGGTTTCGGGCGCTTCGCTGAAGGAAGCGATAAACGTTTGTGCTTTGGTTACGGTGATAGTACGCACAGGATCGGTATTGTCGTCGTCCCACTTCTCGAACGCGAATCCGGGATTGGGTTTGGCAGTAAGGGTCAAACTGGAGCCGATAGGGAAGTCGCCTACGGTCTTGCCGTCCGGCAACGAAACCGTTCCGCGGTCTGCTTGTCCGGAAGCTACTGCGACTTCAATCTTCACCTTGTCCGCCTCTTTGAAGGAAGCCTTGAAGATGGTATCGTTGGTTCCGAGCACGATGGTGCGGGTAGCGGAGGTGTTGTCGGCACCCGCATCGTCCCACTGGTCAAACTTATAGCCCGGATTAGGCTCTGCTTTGATGGTGACAGAAGCACCCTCCTTGAACTGGTAGGATGTCTTGCCGGGCACAGCGGGGAAGTATACCTTACCATATCCGGTTTGGCCAGCAACGACTGCAAGTGTTATCCGATGGGCGTTGCCTACAGTGAAGTATGCCGTGTAAGAGGCATCGGCTTTACCAACGGTAATAGTACGCGGGTTATCGGTATTGCCGTCACTCCATTGGTCAAACACATAGCCCGGATTGGAGGTGACATACAGCACCACCTTGTCGTCTTCTTGGAACTGTCCGGATGTACCGCCGCCGGTCACTTGTGCAGAGCCGTACAGCTCATCGGATACGGATACGGAGATGGTATGCTTCGGGGCATCTTTCTTCTTGAAGGTAGCAGTATAGGTCATATCCTTAGTGCCTACCTTGACATAGTGGGTCAGATCTTTGCTATGGTCGCTCCACTCCACAAACTCGTAGCCTGTATTTGGCTCTGCTATAAGGGTGAGGAATTTATCTGTTTCCGCGCTATAACTCTGGCAGCTGCATTCGTCAATAACCACGGTTCCCCATTCGCTTTGTCCGTCAGCGACTTGAACGGTTATAGCATATTTCGGGACAGCTTCTTTGAAAACAGCAGTATATGTGGCATCGTCCGTGCCGACTGTCACGGTACGCGTAGCTGTTTTCACGTAATCGCTCCACTCCACAAACTCGTAGCCTGTAGCAGCAGTGGCGGTCAAGGTAAGAGAGGTTCCTACATCGAATTTTTTTGATGAGCAACCACACTCCTTGATTTCCACTGTTCCCCACGTCTCTTGATAGGTGGCGGTTTGAACGGTAATCTTTTGTTGCTGAATAGGTAACACGAAGAATTTGCCATAAGGCAAAGATAGAGGTTCAACACCCGCTAAAACCCATTTTGAATCCGTCGGGTCCATCAGATAGAATCTGCCATACGAAGAACCGGAATCAAGTAGCATAAACCGGCTGCGCTTGGGGTCATAAAAGAGTTGGGTGGGATTCGTGATTTCCGCCGGAAGTGTACTTATCGTCTCCACCGTTCCTTCCTTCGGATTGATGCGCAACAGTTGGCAATTTACGGTATTTTTTTTGATGGTATAGAATATGCCATCTTCGTCCATCGCAAGCGTTGTACAATTCTTGAAGTCATATCCCATCACCTCTTCATACTGACCGTTTTTAATACGGAAGAGTAGATGACTTAGCGCCGTGCTGGTATAATTGACGTGATCAAACATGGTATAGAAACAGTCTTCGGTTTCGCTATAGACCAATCCTGTCGCGTTGTAGTAGCCATCTATGTCAATTTCAATCTTTTTCGCCCCTATCTTAGTCGATTTGTCGGGAGTAAAGGGGACAGACATGAATAAGTCTTTGGTCTTTGTCTCGGGCTCTAAATAATAGAGTTTGCCGTTATGATAAGTTACCCATTTCCTGCTGGGGAAGATGTCCATAGTTGCTACATCGCTCATAGCGTCTCTCAGATTCGCAGGGAGCGTCTTAATCGTTTTTTGATCCAGCAAATAGAAGGGATCGGTCAGTTTCGGATCGTAGGCAAAATGAGCGACATACTCCGCATTACCGGAAACATTCACTTTCTTGGTAGCGGTATTATCCGATTCACTTGCATTCCAAAAAGCGAAGGCATAACCCTCCTTGGCCGTCGCATTCAGTTCTACGTTACTCAGGCTGGTGCCTTCGTAATAGTACGGATTGGTTTTTTCGGAGCCACCATATTTGATGGCAACACTACCGCCGTCCACCGGATTGGCAGACACAGAGACGAAGGACTTCGTCTTTTGGAACTTCAAGGTTTCGGATTTGACGGGCTGTCCCTTTCCATCTGTAGGAGAAGGATTGCCGGTATTCCACACAGCACCGGAAGGTGAGGAAATAGCCACATTTATCAGTTCGTGTGCCGGTTCATTAATACAAGCCCCTTGGCCAAAGGATGAAACATTGCAACTATTAATGGTCAGTTTTGCATTTGTGCCGGTACCGTATATGCCGTGACAATCCGTGCCCATGGAGATAACATCAACCTTTGCATCTTCCGTCAAACCTGTGAAAGTGAGGTTTGATGCGTGCGAAATGGCGTGCGTTCCAATGGATTTAAATATAAATGTACTGCCGGAAGTCATTTTATTTTGGATGATAACCGGAGTCACGCAGTTAAGCGCCGGTTCTGAGTAGTTACAAGCGACTGCGCCACCGGAGCCTTCCAAGACGACAGTAATCAGCGTAACGGGGTCTTCGGTATCTTCAATGCGAATAGGAGCCGAGTTGGTAGTCATTTTCAGGCCGTCGAGTGTGAGCGTACGAGAGGCTGCGTTATAGCGGAGAGTACCTTCGGTAATAGTAGAAGTGGTAGATGAAGTTAATTCGCATTGTACATCATTTAAGCGTTTGCCGGAAACCCAAACCGGATAATCCTTGTCATAGAAGTTGTATGTGAGTGCGTGTTCTTGGGAATTAACAACATAGACTTTTTCAAACACATTCTGAGAGGGTTCGGTAGCCCCAATAGGAGCGTCTGTGGCTAAAATAGACAAGTATGCCTGTATCAGATTCAGATGATGACATTTAATAGCATCGCCACCTTTCAGTCCGCTGTTTCTAGCTTGAATCTTCACTCCGTTTCGGATGGTCAAGGAACCATTGCACACGATTGCCGAACCGGAATAGGTTTCTGTTGCTTTAGTAGCCGAGAAAGTCGTCTCACCGTCTCCTTCAATAATCAAGCCGCGTCCGGTGCTTGTTTTGCCATAAAATGCTAACGGGAGCTTGTTCAAAGCATTGATATAGCCGTTCGACCCCTTAATGCGAATAATAAAGTCCGCATCAAGGTCCGTGACATTAATATAAATCGCTTGACTCCTACTACCCGTCACAGGGTAAGAAAGCACCAAATTGTCTAACGTGAGAATGTGATTTTCATCATCGTAAGAGACCTTACCGGACGTATAGTTAGCCGGTACGCTGTCTTTATTTTCGGCTGTAATCAGCACCTCATTGATGACAATAGTCGCATTGTCTGCCAGTTTAGAAGCCTCCGCAGGCAAAACGTTCATAACCATTGCACAGCATAGTGCGGCAAAGAATAGTAAAAGTTTTTTCATAACATTTTCAATTTTTATTCCTTAATATAAATAGTTGTCATTTCACGCCGCAAAGGTACGACTTTTTTTTGAATTATGCAAATAAATGAAGAAAATATGTCTTTTTTTTGCATTTTGGAACAAAAAAAAGAGCACGGTGTTCGTGCTCTGAGTTGCGGAGGATGGGATCGAACCACCGACCTTCAGGTTATGAGCCTGACGAGCTACCACTGCTCTACTCCGCGCCATAAATTTTGGCGTTCTTTCCAAAATCGCCTGCAAAAGTACTGCTTTTTTTTGAAATACCAAAATTTATTTGCATTTTTTTGAGAAAATCTGTATTTTTTTTGCAGATATATGATTTTTTTAGTACCTTTGCACGTTTTTTACGAATATATCACAACTAAATAACATATTTTGTCTTGAGGGCAGTTGTGAGCCTGAGGGACATAAACATTTGTAGGTTTATAACAATATGATTAAAATCACCTTCCCCGACGGAAGCGTTCGGGAGTACGAAAACGGCGTCACCCCGTTACAGGTGGCAGAAAGTATTTCTTCACGCTTGGCACAGGACATCCTTGTCGCCAGCATTAAAGTCGCAGACGACTGGCAAATAACGGAGTTGAATGCCCCGCTAAACGAAGATTGTGCAATTAAATTGCATAAATGGGACGACGAGGAAGCCAAACACGCCTTCTGGCACACTTCTTCCCACCTTATGGCAGAAGCCCTGCAGGAGCTCTATCCGGGCATTCAGTTCGGTATCGGTCCGGCTATCGAAAACGGTTTCTACTATGACGTTTATCCCGCAGAGGGACAAGTCATCAAGGATTCCGACTTTGCCGCCATCGAGAACAAAATGATGGAACTGCGCGCAAAGAAAGAACAACTCGTCAAGAAATCCATTTCCAAAGCAGACGCGCTCAAATGGTTCGGCGACAAGGGACAGAGCTATAAGTGCGAGTTAATCAGCGAATTGGAAGACGGTCACATCACCACCTATACCCAAGGCAATTTCACGGATTTGTGCCGTGGTCCGCACTTGCTTTCTACAGAACCCATCAAAGCCGTCAAAGTCCTTTCTTGCGCAGCTGCCTATTGGCGCGGCGATGAGAAACGCCCGATGATGACGCGTATCTACGGTATTTCTTTCCCGAAGAAAGCCCAGTTGGACGAGTATCTGACGCTGCTTGAAGAGGCGAAGAAACGTGACCACCGCAAGATTGGTAAGGAGTTGGATTTGTTCATGTTCAGCGACATGGTCGGCAAAGGTCTGCCAATTTGGTTGCCGAAAGGAACGGCGTTGCGTCTGAGACTGGAGGATTTCCTCAAGAAGATTCAGAAACGCTACGGTTATCAGCAAGTTATTACCCCGCATATCGGTTCGAAGACGCTGTACGAGACGTCGGGTCACTGGGACCACTACGGCAAAGACTCCTTCCAGCCGATTACGACACCGGAAGAAGGCGAGATGTATCTGCTGAAGCCGATGAACTGCCCGCACCACTGCGCAATCTTCAAGAACAGTCCGCGTTCCTACAAGGACCTGCCCTTCCGTTGCGCCGAGTTCGGAACGGTTTATCGTTATGAGCAGTCCGGCGAATTGCACGGCTTGACGCGTGTGCGTTCGTTTACGCAAGACGATGCGCATATTTTCTGCCGTCAGGACCAAGTAAAGCAGGAGTTTATCCGCGTGATGGAGATTATCAATATCATCTTCAAGGCACTTAACTTCGAGAACTACGAGGCACAGATTTCGCTGCGCGACCCGAACAACCACGAGAAATATGTCGGTTCGGACGAGATTTGGGAGCACGCCGAAAACGCTATCCGCGAGGCTTGCAAGGAAATGAACCTGCCTGCCCGCGAAGAGACCGGTGAAGCCGCTTTCTACGGTCCGAAACTGGACTTTATGGTGAAAGACGCGCTCGGCCGCCGTTGGCAACTCGGAACGATTCAGGTGGATTACAACCTGCCCGAACGCTTTGAACTGGAGTATGTGGGCGAAGACAACCAGAAGCATCGTCCTGTCATGATTCACCGTGCACCCTTCGGTTCGATGGAGCGTTTCGTAGCCGTGCTGATTGAGCACACCGCCGGTAAATTCCCGTTGTGGCTCACGCCCGACCAAGCCGTTGTGCTGCCGATTTCCGAGAAGAGCAACGACTATGCTTGGAAGGTGAAAGAGCTGCTCGAGGCACAAGACGTGCGCGTTATCGTAGATGACCGCAACGAGAAACTCGGCCGTAAGATTCGCGACAACGAGCTGAAACGTATTCCGTACATGCTGATTGTCGGCGAGAAAGAGGCGGAGCAAGGTCTTGTTTCCGTTCGTCAGCAGGGTGCCGAGGAGAAGGGCCAGATGACAATTCAGGAGTTTGCCGACTTCGTGAACAAAACCGTCAAGGAGCAAACGGAGAAATATTAGACCGCTTCGCTCAAAGTCGAAAGACAATAGTAGAAAGCGATATATGCTACTACCTTGTTATATAAAGGATATTCTGGAAGCAGGTTGCGATGAAGCAGGCCGCGGACCACTGGCAGGCAGTGTGTTCGCGGCTGCTGTAATCCTTCCGCCCGAAGCAGCGGACTCCGCGTGGCTTGCCGAAACCGGCCTGGACCGTCTCAATGACTCCAAGCAACTCAACGAGCACACGCGCTATGAACTGCGTCCGCTTATTGAGCAGCACGCATTGGCTTGGGCGGTGGCAGAAGTAACGGCCGAAGAGATAGACCGCATCAACATCCTCAATGCCAGTATTCTCGGAATGCAACGCGCGCTCGCCAAACTGACTATACAACCACAGCACATCATCGTGGACGGCAACAAATGGAAACCCTATGTGCCGGAAGACAGTCTGCTCGAGATTCCTGCAAACACGGTCGTTAAGGGTGACGGCAAATACCTTTCCATCGCCGCTGCAAGTATTCTTGCCAAAACCTACCGCGATGATTACATGCTCCGCCTGCACGCTGAATATCCCGTGTACCACTGGGACGAGAACAAAGGCTACCCCACTCCGGCACACTACGCCACCATAAAAGAACACGGCATTTCCCCCTACCACCGCAAAACCTTCAACCTTAAAATTCAAGCCTGATTCCCATTGTCTTTATTAGGTTATTATTAGGTGATTATTAGGTTATTATTAGGTTATTCGCCCGTCAGAAGTATGAGACAAGAATAAAATTCATATATTTCCGCCCAAAACTTGCACATATGAAATAAAAGCAGTACCTTTGCACGCAAAATTGAGATTTATGAACGATTATCGTTTTACAAATATTGATCAAGAGCCGACGGATGAGCAACTGGCTCAACTGATGCGCGAAGTGGCAGAAGAGGCAAAAGAACGCTGGGATAAAGCGCGTACTGCCTATTTCGCACATATTAGGCAAATGGCACAAGCATTATGAGAAAACCTGTGCTCATAGTAATCGCCGGTCCGAACGGTTCAGGCAAGACATCCACCACTCGGTTGGTTATCAAGCACGAGTGGGCAGAGCAATGTGTCTATATCAACCCGGACGAGATTGCGCAAAGCAAGTTCGGCGATTGGAACAATCCCGATGCGGTTCGTCAAGCTGTGGAGTATTGCGAAGAATGGCGTGAACAACTGCTCAAAGAGCACAAGGACTTCATCTTTGAGACGGTTTTGTCTTCAGATGGCAAGGTAGATTTCCTCAAGCGTGCCAAAAAAGAAGGCTATTTCATCCGCATGTTCTTCATCTGCACACAAAACCCGACCATCAATGCTGCACGCATTGCCAAGCGCGTTATGGAAGGAGGACACGACGTGCCTATTCACAAGATTATCTCGCGCTATCAAAAAGCGATAGTTAATGTGGGACAAGTGGCACAATTTGTTGATCGTTTGTATATATATGATAACTCTATAGACAATCAAGATGCGCATTTGATATTTCGTTCGGTAGATGGTTATTTTGCCAAGCAATATTCGGAATCCATTCCGGAATGGGCAAAAACAATAAAGAACAAACTTGAATAATCATATGAAAAGATTAATTTCAGGATTACTGCTGATCCTAAGTTGTTCAGTAGTTAGAGCAGAGTACGCGGCTGTTGACCAGATTGTTTACAACGTAAATGATGAAAGCGGAAATGCTTGGGTTCATAATATTTTGAACACAAGTGGAACCGTAACAATTCCAGCTTATGTTACCTATCGAGGAGTTCAATACAAAGTAACTGGAATCACAAAGAATGATTTTAACACCAACGCGAGGAATACATATAATTTCTCATCTGCCTTAATTGGTTCTGGACTGATTACAGGTTTGGTTACATTAGATGCTGCTGTTCGTGAGAGGGAAGAAAGGCCTTTTAGGGCTGACTATGATTATATTAGATCGACTATTAAAACTCTAAATCTGCCTAACACATTGGTGTTTATAGACGAAAAGGCTTTTGATGGGATGAAAAGCCTAAAATCATTGATTATCCCGGCGTCGGTAAAATACCTTCCGGATGATGGAATTCTTAGTTCTAATAGCGTCTTTAGAGGTTATCTACCCAATCTTCAAAGTATCACTATTCTTGGATTACCTGAGTTTGAAGCATGGGACAAAGGAGAGAAACGCACTATAACCCTCATTTCCCAAGATGAGGAGGGAAACCTTAATTATATTGAGCGTATAAAAGAAAAATTCGACCTGTCTTATTGCCGCAATCTTGTTTCCTTCAGTATGCCGGAATTTGAAAAACGGCGACCTTTAATTAAAGCATTCTATAAAGCAAATGCAAGCTTGGAAGGCATGGTAAACTCGTGTAATTCTAAATTAAAAAAAGGCAAAATACCAGTACCTGCAATAAAAGATGAAGCATGTAGTGATGCGCAGACTATTCAAGAAGCCCTTAATCAAGCCATCCAGTATATCAACACAATGTTCAACTGCTGCAAAAGTCAGGAACAATTATATGATTCCTTAACGAATCTGCTTCAACAGCATCCTTATTATGACGGAAGCGAATTGACCTATGAGATTCCACTATTAGACCCACAAGAGCCACAGACTTCATCAATAGTTACTTTATCAAAGAAAATCAAAGCAAATTTGGTGGCTGAATATAATGAGTTAATAGAGGGAAAGATGGAACGTAATCTTCTTATAAATCAGACCGAAAAATATGTGAAGATATATACTGGCTTACATCCGGAAAAGAAAGCTGATATTGAGAATTTCTTTAAAAATTACATGTGTGAGACAAAAGCCACTCAAAATGTATATTTCGTTAAATATATGGACTATGGGCGTGTAGATGCCATTTCTTGTCGTGAGAAACGTTGGAAGGAGTATCACCAATATTTTGAATCAGCCAGTGAATTTAACGAGAGTTATAATCGCGCTCAGTCTGATTTAGATTTAAGAACAGAGATTGGAGCCAGAAAAAATGCCTTTGAAAAAGTTGAAGACTTGAAACTTTATGTTCCTTCTCACATAAAGGAGATTAAACTGAGCAACATGAATAAGAAACCAAATGCGGCAACTTCTGAGGTTATCAAATGTCTCAATTATACAAAAGCTCACTACTTCTATACGAAGGTTGTATCATACCTCATTGAGACTATTCCTTCAGTCAAAAAAGAATATGAAAAGAATGGTCAGTATTTCAAATCTGAAGTGGAATTCTTTGAGGCTTATTCATTAGACTCATATAACAACATTCTCAAAGAGAACAAGAAAAAATAAAGTCTAACCTATACACATACGAATATGAAAAAGACATTATCAATAATATTAATATTGGCTCTTTTTATTCCGGGATTAAACAATGTCTATGCGCAAACAAATGCGAATAAAAAAGTGTTATTCTACCTAAAGACTGATGTAAAGCCCAAAGAAGAGACAAAAGCTGTAGCAGCAAAGGTACAACCAGCTTCATCTGAGCAATCTGAAGACGAAACAGTTTATACAACGGTTGAAAAGATGCCGGAATTTCCCGGAGGACAGCAAGGTATGACCCGATATCTAACAGAAGACTTGAAATACCCGATTATCGCACAAGAAAATGGAATTCAAGGAACGGCAATATGTCAATATGTAGTTAATAAAGATGGTTCTACTTCTGATGTTAAGATAGTCAAGTCTGCCGGTGATCCATCGCTCGATAAAGAAGCAATTAGGCTCATCAAGGCTATGCCCAAATGGAATCCCGGAAAGCAAAACGGAAAAACTGTTAGAGTTCAATGCACCACAATGGTTAAGTTTAAGTTATACTAACACACCACAAGAGGTAGATGCATAAGATGGTCTCCTAAACTCAGCGAGGACGATGGCGGTAGCGATGGCGACGTTAAGACTCTCGGAGGTCTCTGCCCCTTCGGGATAAGAAGGAATACGCAGCGGATGAGTGATATATTGCCGCACGGATTCGGAAATGCCGTTGCCTTCGTTGCCCATAATTATGATAGTAGAAAGACCGCTGCGCTCAAAGTCGAAAGTCGAAAGCTCGTCGTACATATTTTTGCCATCGAGAAGCGTGCCGAAGATATTGGTACCATTTGTCTTTTCCGCCTGTAGGAACGGCACTAAATCAGTGTAGATTACGTTTACACGTGCCAAAGCACCCATTGTAGCCTGCACAACCTTCGGATTATAGCAGTCGGCCGTGTCGGGCGAGCAAATAATCTGCTTGACTCCGAACCAGTCACAAGTACGGATTATCGTTCCGAGATTGCCCGGATCCTGAATCCCGTCTAAGGCAAGCACAAGCTCGCCATTTATGATTTCAGATTTCTGTCGATCGGCAGAGCCGTGATGATTTGTGATTTGTTTCTTGAAAACCGCAATAGAGCCTTGCGGCGCACGCAATCCACTCATCTGTTCTATCTCTGTGGCAGTGGCATTCTCGCCTTCGCGATACAGATTCACCAACTCAAAGCCCTTACGCAGTTCTTCAATACACTTATCTCCCTCCGCAACAAACAATCCTAATTCGTCGCGGAACTTCTTGTGCTGCAAACTGCGCACGAGTTTGATTTGTGCCTTGCTTACATGTTCCATAACTCAAAATTTGCTGCAAAAGTACAACTTTTTTTGTATATATGCAAAATTATTCGTAATTTTGCGCGGAATTTAATATGCGGAAGTCTGCACTTGACATATTGAAGGGACATTCAGGGCTGCTTATGGCGGTTCTTGTGCTGCTGTTGGCAAGCTGCAACACGACCAAGTATGTGCCGGAAAACGAGTTGCTGCTCAATAAGGCGAAGGTGAAAGTGCTGGATACGAAAGACGAGTCGGTGACCGGACTGGATAACTACCTGCGTCAGAAGCAAAACACTGAGATACTCGGCTTCTGGAAGTTGCAGTTGCACGTCTATAACACCGCTCCGGCAGACACGACCACCAAATCCAAGAAGCGGCTTGCGGCGAACGCACATAAGATGGGTGAGGCGCCGGAGATTTACGACCCTGCTTTGACAGGAATGTCTATCCAACAGCTCAAGCAAGCGATGACGAATAGGGGCTACTTCAATGCGACGGTTGATACCATGAGTTCCAAGGGCAAAGGCAAACATGGTGATCGCAAAATCAACCTCACCTACCTTGTGACCGCGAACAAGCCATACTTTGTACGGGATTATACAGTGAAGTTGCCTCAAGCGGATTTGGTGCGTGCAGCGACGGCAAAGGGTTGTCTCATTCACAACGGCGACCGTTTCGATGCCGGCGTAATGGATAATGAGCGGCTACGGATTGCGTCATCTATGCGTCGCGACGGCTACTACTACTTCGACAAATCGATGTTGGATTATCGGGCGGACAGCAGCTACAACACGCACGAAGTGGCGGTGGAACTGAAAATGCAAAACAGCACTGAGACATGGCCGGACAGCGTTCGCGAGAAGGTCTATACGCGGTACAAGATACGCCACGTATGCTTCCACATCGATTTTACCCCGGAACACATGCCGGAGGAAACGGAGTTGACCATCAAGATGAAGGACAACTACGAGTTTTCGTACATGGACAAGCCGTTGCTGCGATTCCGTGTGCTGCGCAAGAACTGCAAAATTCGTCCGGGCGATTACTACAATGAGGATATGGTGGAGCGGTCTTATGCGCTACTGAACGCGTTGGGACCGGTCAAGTACGTGGATATATCGTTTGAGCCCGCCGGAGACGAGTTGTTGGACTGCCACATTACGGTTTCACGAAGCAAACTGAACAGTGTCTCGGCGGAGGTGGAAGGCACGTATAGTGCCGGCGACTGGGGTATAGCGACCGGATTAGGCTACGTGAACCGCAATATCTTCCGCGGAGCGGAGCAGCTGTCGCTCAACGGACGTTTCAGTTACGAGTGGCGGCAAAATGGCGGTCGGGCAATAGAGGCCAAGGGCGAAGCAGGATTGCTCTTCCCGAATAGCCTGAATCTGAAGTTAGCTTATCAGTATCAGAACCGTCCGGACGAGTTTATCCGCAATATCGCGAGTGCCGGTCTGTACTACACGATTCGCCGGAATCCCAATTCGCACTGGCGGCATATCTTCAACATCATCGATATCAGTTATGTGTATCTGCCGTGGAAGTCTGAGGAGTTCACGACGAACATCATCAATAAATCCAGCGTGCTGAAATACAGCTACGAGGACCACTTTATCGTGGACTGGAGCTATACCGGTATCTACACCAGCCAAGAGCAGCTGAAGCCCAATCGTAATTACCTGCGCTTCCAGTACATGTTTGAAACGGCGGGTAACCTGTTGCACGGCATAGCTACGGCGGCGAAGCTGGAGAAGAACGAGGCAGGGTCGTATGTGCTGTGGAAAATCCCGTACGCGCAATATGCCAAAGCGGATGTGAACTTCACTTTCCACCACGTATTGGTGCCCAATCACCGGTTGGTTTATCACATCGGAGCGGGTATTGTGGTGCCGTATCTCAATGCCACCTCGGTGCCGTTTGAAAAGCGGTATTTCTCGGGCGGTTCGAACAGTGTCCGCGGCTGGCAGGCACGTACGCTTGGTCCGGGTGGATTCAAGGGCACCGGAGGCGGACTGGTTTATGACATGCAGGCAGGCGATATACGCTTGGATCTGAACCTTGAGTATCGCTGGCACGTGTGGAACTTTATCGAGTTGGCGGCGTTCACGGATGCCGGCAATATCTGGACTATCCGCGAGTACGTCGGGCAGGAGAACGGCGTATTCACCTTCAATGAGTTCTACAAGCAGATTGCGTGGAGTTACGGTGTCGGATTACGGTTGGATTTCAGTATCCTGATTTTCCGCGTTGATTTCGGTGTCAAGCTATACGACCCCACCCGACTGTATGTAGATGACGGCGCCAAAGTATGGCGCACGGTGGGTAACGGACTATCGTGGAAAGACGATATGACCTTCCACTTCGCTATCGGGTATCCGTTCTGATTAGTAAAAATCTTATAGGTGCTTAAGCAGTCGCACAAGCGCCAGTGTAGCGGCAGTATCGGTAATGGTATTGCGGTCTCCGCGCAGGTGCAGGCACTCGGTATAGATACTTTCGCCGCAAGCAATCGCTATCCACACCGTGCCCACGGGTTTCTCGGGAGTACCGCCATCAGGACCCGCCACACCGGACGTCGCTATCGCGTAATCGGTATTCAACAGGCGCATCACACCTAATGCCATCAGTGCCACAACCTGCTCGCTCACCGCACCGTACGTATCCAGATATTCCTGCCTTACTTTGAGCACGTTCGCCTTCACTTCGTTGGAATAGGCGACTACCGTCCCCTTATAGAAAGCGGAACTGCCGGCGTGTTTATTGAGCAGCATCGCGAGTTTGCCTCCGGTGCAACTCTCCGCCGTTGCGATGGTTTTGCCGGCGGCTTTCAGTTTCTCGCCTACCACCACCTCCAGCGGTTTGTCTTCCGTTGCCACGAGCCACGGCTGCACCAGTTCCATCAGTTTCTGCTGCTCTGCCTCAACAGCTTCTGCCGGCACATTGTAGCCGCTCAAACGCAGACGAATCGTATGATTCTTCGGCAGATACGCCAAGTGGATATTCTCCGGCAAAGCGTTTTCGAAGGCCTCTATATGAATGGCCAGCGCCGATTCGGGAATACCGCTTACCATAATCGTCCGGTGCGTAATCTGCTCGGTTTGGCCTTTCTGCAAGATTGGCAGCACTTGCTCGCGGATAGCCGTTTCCATCTCATACGGCACACCCGGAAGGGAGAACAACTGCTTGCCTTCCGCATTGCGCCAATACATCAGCGGGGCAGAGCCGACGCGATTCGGTAGCACGGTACAATTATCCGGCACCAGCCACTGCGTCTCCGTCAGACGGTTCAGCACCTCCGGACGGTCTTTATACAACGCGCGGATATGTGCCTCCACGGACTTGTCCGGCACAAGGTGTCCGCCCATCAGTTCGCACAAAACGTGTTTGGTGATATCGTCCTTGGTCGGGCCCAATCCACCGGTAGTAATCACCACCTCTACCCGCGCAAACGCATCCATCACGGCGGACGCTATATGCGCCGCATCGTCGTGGACGGACGTAATCTGATACAATTCGATACCAACCCTATTCAGTTGCTCCGCCATAAAAGCAGAATTGGTATCCACAACCTGCCCTATCAGCAGCTCGTCGCCGATGGTGATTATTTCTGCTCGCATTGTTTTTTCCATTCTGTTGCAGTCAGTTCCAGTTCGTTGTACCATGCTTCGCCAAAACGACGAATCAATGGCTCGCGCAGGAATTTATATAAAGGTGTATGTAGTTTCTTGCCTAATTGTCGCGCACAATGGCAGATATCCCAGCGGTGATATTCCACGCCGGTTAAGTCGCCCACCTTGGTCAGACGAATCGGGTACAAATGGCAGGAAAGAGGCTTTATAAATTGAAGATTGGAGATTGAAGATTGGAGATTTATTTTCTCTATCAAACAATAGGTCCATCCGTTGTGGTCTGTGCGGGCGAAGATGCAGTCTTTGTCGTTTACGATGGAGAGCACCCGTTCGCCGGAAGGGTCGATGTAGCTCAATCCCTGCTGCTCCACCACCACACGCGCTTCGGGCGTCATGTGCGGCAAAAGCTCCGGTAGAAGTTGCTCAATGATACGTAGCTCCTCTTCCGAAATCGGCGCTCCCGCATCGCCCTCCACGCAACAACAGCCGTGACACGTAGCAAGGTCGCAGCAGAACTCTTTCTCAAGTACGTCCAAAGAAACTAATGTGTTCTGAATAAGAAACATTAAAGCAACACACCTTCCACAAAAATTTTGATACCTATTCCAATCAGTATCAAACCGCCTATCACACCGACGTTGATGCGCGTTTTGTGCCCGATGTAAACACCGAACAGATAACCAATCAGCGAGAATAACAAACTGACTGCGGCAATGATACCGACACCTAACCACAATTTGTCGGGGCAGGGAATAAAGACTACGCCCGTAGCTAAGGCATCAATAGAGGTGGCAACCGCAAAAATGAGCAAGGTCTTGATGGCCCAACCGTCAGCAGGCGCTTCTTTTTCGAAGAGGCTTTCCCAAATCATCTTACCGCCGATAAACGACAGCAATGCCAACGCCACCCACGGCGCAAAACGCGCAAAGAATTCCGTAAAGGCTGAACCCGCATAAAAACCGATAAGCGGCATTCCCCCTTGGAAAACACCGAACAATACCGCCATCAACAGAGCATAGTTATTCCAACGGCGCTCCTGCAAACCCTTCGCCAAACTGACGGCGAGGCAGTCCATCGCCAAACCGACAGCAATCAATATAATTGTCAGTAAATCCACCTTTCGCCTATCACCTTTCGCCTATCACCTTTTATACTTATACCTCGCGCCGGTTTTGCCCTTGGCGATATTGGTCAGTTTACTCTTGACGAAAGTTTTGCGGATGGGCGAAATACGGTCGGTGAATACATGTGCCTCGAGGTGGTCATACTCGTGCTGAACGATACGGGCTTTGAAGTCGGTATAGGTATCCTCGTGCCACTTGAAATCGGCATCCTGATAGCGGATGGTAATCGTTTTCGGGCGCACCACGTTCTCAGAGATTCCCGGCAGAGACAGGCAGCCTTCGCTGTAGGTGGAGGTATCGTCGGATGTGGCGATAAGCTCCGGATTGATAAAGGTCTGCTTGAAGTCCACACATTCAGGATAGTCTTCACCCAGTTCGCTGCCGTCCACGATGAACATACGAAGGGATTTGCCCACTTGCGGCGCGGCAAGACCGCAACCCTCCGCGGCCGTAAGGGTTTCCTGCATGTCTGCCACCAGTTGCTTGACATCTATGCTGCCCGGCTCTACAGTCTCAGTGGGCTTGCGCAGCACCGGCTGACCATATAAATAAATCGGTAATATCATAACATTTTCTCATTTAAGCATTTACCATTTTCGCATTTAGCCTGCAAAAGTACAAAAAAAATCGCACTCTCACAAAAAAAATGCGATTTTTTTGTTAAACTGTTAAATAGTTAAATAGTTAAATCAAAAATCGATATACTCTTTCGGCTCCGGTGGTCGTCTGCCTCGGGTGAAGAGAATAAAGCCCGTGATATCACTCCCATAGACCTTCAATCCCTTTGGAAGCTCCGTCACCGCTTCGTCTGTACATGAATTGTTTGCGTGCGTCACAGGTCTCAATCGTTTTGGTTTGAATCATCACCGCGGTATCGCCGCGAGTAGTGTACTTACTTTCATTCGTGATTACGCGGGTCACGTTGCATGCATTCAAAATACATGCGAGCGCAAACAGGGCTAATCCTCCCCGTACGCCAAAATCTTGTAAATAATCTTTTTCATAATCTGTTTCGTTCAATCAATTATCTACTACAAATATACAAACTTATTTTCGATTTTGCAAGTAAATCCGGAAAAACTTTCATTTTGCCACCTCACTTTTTCCGACTGGCACCGTTTCGGGTTAATTTATCGCATCACATAGGTCTGTAACGACCCTCGCGCCTTATTGTCGTGCATGTACAGTTCCTCGAAATACATCCTCGGTCGTCCCAAACCGCCGATAATATTCGTTCAGGGTGATGGATTGCGGTAGTTGGTTTTTCGGCGCATTGTCTCTAATCGCCTTCACGGGATTATAATTGACGAATTTGCCGGCACGCAGTTTTTCTCTGATAGCGCGATATATTGCTCACTGCTCTTCTAATGTAAACGTATTCCAAAGCTACAATGCTTCGGTTTTCAAATTAGGAATCACGCCATGTTCATCCAATAACTGCCAAAGAAAATCAAATGAACTCATTAAAAATTATTGTTATTATTATTTCCCATATACTATGAATTTAATAATAATAATTCCTTAGATTTCTTTTTTGGTTCTTTTTTCTTTGCTTTCAGTTGGATGTTGATCCATCGGTGACGTATCGGTGATGTATCGGAGAGGCATACGGGCAATTTTCCTTTTGTTGGTGCTTTGCCATAGTCTGACCCGTTTCGCTGCACTTTAAGCATACTTTGTCGGGTGCGAACCGCAACGTACCCGCATCATTCGACACGGATACATAACGGCTCTTCAGACACTGAAAACAATACCTCTTAACTTCCATAAATCTGAATTTATAAATGTCCCAAAAAATGTCCAAATGTCCAATTACATCATTACAACAATACAACATTAAAAATTGTCCTTTTTTTCAACTTAGCGTTTACTCTGCCTGTACACTGCCGTTACTATACTTTCAACCTCCGAAAAAAGTCCTTTTTTTACTCCGGAAAATCAAGCACTGCACCTTGGTATTTCAAAACCGCACTCTCCACGCTTCGTCTTGAAAATCTTTTGTCATAACTTTGTGGATTTTGTTTGTTATACAATACGTACAAATCCCCGCAAAGGGGTTACTTTTGCGGTTCAAAGTTATGAAATTGTTCGGATGTGAGCAAAAAAAAGCGGCTCACGAAAACGTGAACCGCATTTTGCGATGTATAAGCCTAACGGCTATGGTTTACCACTGGGTGGACGTGGTGTTGGGGTTTATTCCCATTTGCTCACCGGCAGGACTGGCGGTTTGCATAAGCGTCATTGATTCAAACAGTGCTACCGTTACTTCGGGTTGAAAATATGCTTTTTTCATAACAATTTAACAATTTAACGGTTTAACAATTTAACGAACTTTTTGACCGGCAGCGTTGTACTCAACACCGTTGTGAATGATTATCAAAATTATAATGGCGAAAGGCGAATGGCGAAAGGCGAAAAGTTTAGCGGTAGAGGAACTTTGCCCAGCGCGCTTTGCGAGAGAGACGGAGAGGAGCCGAGTCAGAATCGGAATCGGGATGAACAAACTGGAGGCAATAGATATTGCCGTAGGTGAGATTGGTGGTAGGGATATAAGCGTGGTAGAGGATATCCTGTAAGGAAACGTCCACCACGAGATTGCCGTCCGTGCCGAAGACAAGCAGATGGTCTTCCGGCGCAGGGATAACCGGCAGATAGACAATAACCTGCTTGTCGGGCGTGACATAGACGGTAAGGTTCTTCTCGGTATCCGATGCGCCCTCCAGCGTGCGTACAATAGCGGGTTCGCCCAAGGTGGTGAAGTGTCGCTCACAACCCTTTTCCTCCATGGCAGTGAGTTGGTAGGAATATTCGGTATTGGGTTTCAGACCGGATATCTGGGCTTCATCCAAAGGCGCGTAAAGCATGTATTCATCGTCTGAATATATCTTTTCGAGTTTGCTATTCAGGGTAATGGTACATTGCGTAAGGGTGACACTGCCGGCACCGCCGAGGTGGTGGTAACGGAAACGGAACTGCGTGTAAACCGGCAAAGCCGTAAAGTTCCAGTCGTAGTCACGGTTGGGGCTGATGGGCCGGAAAACAAGACTGTCTATCGGACTCCACGTTGAACTGTTACTTTTGCCCTCGATAACCAGTACTCCGCCATTGGTTTCATCCCCCAAGAAAGAGTGCGAAACAGAAAGGTGCAGCGCCGCAGCATAAGTGGGATAGATGTCGGTGATGGCGATATCTCCTTCCGCCGCGAAGTTCGTTGTGGAGAGAGAAGGCTTCATTGTGGTAGTACCTTCTTCCAAGCGATAGAGGGAGAGGTAGTAGAACTCGGCATCTTTCTGATTGAGCCATCTTGCCACAAAGGAATAAGGCGTTATTTCCTCCGCAGGCCATGTCTCAACAGGCGTGATGAGCGTAGGACGTTGGGAATAGCCCTGCAAGGTGAGTTGCGTCGAGAACGCGCCATCGTCCGTATAGATAGCAAGCATGCCGGTGGAGGAGGTGCAGTTACGAGACGGCAGATGGCGGATATAGACGGTCCTGTCAAAAGTGCTGTCTGACGTCAAGGCTTGCACAAACTGGTAATCCCACGTGCGCTTGTTGATGCTCAATTGGAAGAGTTTGTTGGTCTGCGCCAGCAGCACCTCCCTGCCGGACAAATGCTCACCGGAGACGTGCACCGAATCAATGTGGTAGGTGTAATCATCGTCCAACATGTCCGTGACGATGGTAGGCAGGGAGCGCGGCGTAAGTGTGAAACCATAGCCCGAAGACTCCCCGTAATGGAAAACAATCTCAGTACCTTGGAGGTAGCGTATATTGCTGACCGTATGCTCCACAAGCGGTTCCGCATTGTTGTTCGTAGGAAGGAAATAGGTTATCTCCTTCTCGCCCGGATAGGTGTCGGAGGGAGACGCCGAGTGGGGATTCTTGTAGTAGGCTTCGCACACATCGTACCCCAAGGGCGTACCGTTATTATAGGTGTTATTGCTCCACTTGGAGGGGGTATGCGAGATGTGCGTAATAAGCAATCCTACGCCCGGAATAGCGCCATCAGGGGTATCCCACCCTACGTGCTGGCGGTTCTCAATGAGCCAAAACTCGCGCGGTTTGATGTTGGCAGGGTCCAAGGTGTGCTGCTCAGTAGCAATGAGCCATGCACGATTGGTCTGCTCCAAGGGGGAAAGCGTGTAATCGCTGGAGTTGGATAGTTGCTCTGGGGTGAGCCAACCTAACATAAAACGCTCAAACGCCGAATATGCCGGCGGCGTACGGCCGCTGTTGTTATAGTTACCGCTCGCCATGATATCCCACGCGCCAACGGTATAGGTAGAGCTGCTCTTGGTGTTGTACAAATCGGGCAAACCGAGCACGTGACTGAACTCGTGGCAGAAAGTGCCGATACCGCACATATTACTGCCGGAACGACCGGTCAGCTCGGATGTACAGGCATAGTCGGAAAGGGTCTTGCCGCTATATTCGCGGGAATTGACAATTCGCGAGCGATGAGGCCAGATTGAGGTGGCAGGACCGCCTTCCGCTTCGTTGTAGCCGGCATAATAGACAAAGACATTATCCACCGTGCCGTCATTATCGACATCGTACTTGGCAAAATCGACCCCAGCAGCTTCCGCCAGTTCACAGGCTTCGGTAATCATCTGCGAGGGACGCTGGTCACTGCCGGTAGCTCCATTGCCGCCGTAGTAGGACATCTGCTTGGAGACGGTATAAGGGCCATAGACATCAAATATAGGCTTGAAGAGGCTGTCTGAAGAGGCAATAAAGTAATCCCTCGCAGAGCCGGTTCCGTTATTCTCGCTATAGCCGCTGGTATTAAGCATACGGGTGAACGCGGCATTGGCATCGGGAATCACAAACGACCTATCCGAAAAGTTGACGAGAATGACAATACTGCGTATCTCGCCTTTGGTCGGAAAGGACCCACGCTGTATGCCCGGGAGACGACGAATAGACTCGTATTCGGGAGAATCCTGCATAACCGGCGGCTGCTCACCCTCACGATAGTGCATAAACTCATCACCCACCAGACCTGTACCGGGTTTGGCTATTGTGGCAAACATTCCCATCGGGAGAAACGCCAAAATCGTGATGAGGTTGCGTAATTTCATCAATTTAGCACTACAAAAATCGTGCAAAGGTACAAAAAAATATCGAAATGTCACAATAAATATCAAAATATTTTGCAGAATGCGCTTTTTTTTGTACTTTTGCAAGCGAAATGGTCGCAAGGCGACGTTAAATTGTTAAAGTGTTAAACTGTTAAATTGTTATAGCTTATGAAGAAAGTATTTTTATCCCTGTTAATGGTTTCTGCCTTGGCACTATGCGTGCAAGGTCAGGACAAAAAGTACGTAGAAACGGTAGGTCCGTTATTGGGCGATATTGCCTTCGACCAAACAGTCCCCTATAACAACACCACGCCTGTAATCAAAGGCTATCACACGCCGACCGGTTGTGTGGCAACGGCGATGGCACAAATCATGATGTACTACCAGTATCCGAAGGTTTGTCACGGCAGCATAAGTTACACGACGAGCAAGAACATCAAGATAGAAAAGAATCTGGAGGGGTATCAGCCGGATTGGGCAAATATCCTGCCTAAATACGCTCCTAGCAGCTATAACGATGCGCAAGCGCAAGCAATAGCGGATTTGATGTATGCGTGCGGCGTATCCGTAAAGATGGACTATGACACAGACGGTAGCGGTACCGATTCAGACTTGGTGCCGGGCGCAATGACGCAGTTCTTCGGTTATGATGTGAACTCCGATATGATTACGAAAGCCGACTATACGGATGCTGAATACCACCAAATGCTGCAAAACGAGTTGCGTGCGGGGCATCCGATATTCTACCGCTCAACGCAACAAGTGGGAGCAGGTCACGCATACGTGTGCGACGGATTCCGCATTCAGGAAGGTTACGAGAAATACCCCGAATACCACTTCAACTGGGGTTGGGGCGGCGAGGCCAATGACTGGGTTCGTCTCAACAAGTTAGCCGCCAAGATAACGGTGGGTGGTGAGGTATTGGAGATCAGCTACAACCAACAATGCATTCTGAATCTTATTCCAACCGGTTGGATGGATATTGAGAACGTAGAAGATACGTGGAATAGAGAAGCTCCGATATATGATATATTCGGTCGCAGCGTAACAGAGACTTTCCCGGGACAGATTTATATTCAAGACGGGAAGAAGTTTATGGTTAGATAAAAGTAGAAAGACCGCTACGCTCAAAGTAGAAAGACAATATAGAAAAGGTATAAAAAAACAGCCTGACGGGGAGTCAGGCTGTTTTTTTAGCTGTAATTAAGCATTACTTTTTGTACTTAACAGAGAGACGGAAGTTGTCAATTTCTTGACGCATTTGATTCCATTCAACATCGTCTTTCTTCGGCATGAAGAAGGGTTGAGCCTTCATGCTAACGCTTTCGTTACGCGGGTCAACACCGTATTGATAAACGATAGTCTTGTTGAAGTGAACTTCGTCAGAAACGACTTTCCAAGTGGAGTCAGGTTGGAGTTCGATTTCAAGACCGCCAAAGTGGGTTGCATCGTTCTTGAAGTAGTCAATGCCCAACTCATCGTAGTCAATCTTCTTCATGTACTGCGAGCTGGTGTTAGGTTGACCGGTGGTCCAGATCCAACTACCCTTGAGGAAAATACCATCAGGTATATAGCTGGTGTAATAACCTCCTTGACCTTCTTCGTCAGTCTCATATTCGTAGATGTGCACATTAGCGCCCTTAACATCAGCAGCCGCAAGCTTAATAGAATTCAAATACTTAGCGGAACTACCTTCGTTGACAGCAGCAACCACGTCCTTCATGTTCTTTACATAGTCAGCGACATCAAGGGAACCGGGAGCAGCATGGTGGGTGGTGTCTTTCTCATCCACGTAGTATGCGCCGAGGGTCCAACCTACACCATTATAGCCTTCCATAGCCTTGATGAAAACGGCATTGTCTTGGTTGTCAGCAACAGCTGCAAACATAATCTTCGTAGTCCAGTCAGCCAAAGCACCAATCTCGGTACCACCGAGTCTGCCATTGTTCTGATAGCCAAAACCTTCGCTAAAGAAGAGGAGGTTCATGTCGGCAAAAACGACTTTCAATTTGCCCCATTCGTCATCGGTATAGGTGGAGTACTTGATATCGGTACTATCTACACCATAATCATACAGGAAGCAGTCAGTGAACTGAATCTGGCTTTCCCAAGAAGTAACCTTCACAGCGCAAGTAGCTTTCTTACCGCCACCTTCGCAAGTAATGGTAGCTTCACCATCGTTGAGGGCGTAAACAGAACCCTTGGAGTCAACGGTAACCACTTCTTCATCAGAAGATGACCATTTGAGGGTCACTTTCGCGCCTTTAGGAGCATAAACTGCGTCCAGACGAACAGACTCACCTGCCATCATAGTCAGCTCAGCAGGCTCAATTTTCAAGGAGGTCAAAGACTCGCTGCCGCCGCCAGATTCACCGCCGCTCTCAGCGCTGTTTTTGTCCTTACATGCATTCAAGCACAATCCAAGTGCCAGTAATGCGATTCCAAAATACAACTTTTTCATACTTTTTTGTTTTTTGTGATTAATAATTTAGTTAATTTTCCAGACTAACTGTTTGGATTAATACAACATTATTAGTTGGCTATTTAATATTCGGGTTATATGTAGCTTCCGAAGTCGGGATATTGAGGTTATAGTTCGGGTCGCTTGCCTTAATAGTAGCACCGGCTTGGTAGTCGTGGTTAGCACCGCGTTTTGTTTCCTTGGTCAGACGGCGGAAGGTTTGCAGGCCGTATCCCTCGCCCCACATCTCAACACGCCAGTTATAGGTAATGGCATCGAGAATAGCCGTTCCGGAAAGGCCGTTGATGTAGGTCTTATAATCATCTTCGGAATCAGGATAGTTCGGATTGAGACGCTCATCGAGAATAGCCTTGAGGTAGTTGACAGCATCGTTAGGCTTATTGAGGAAGTAACTTGCCTCGGCCGCGATGAGGAACATACTCTCGTAACGCATTAAGACATTATCGCTCAGCCATTCACGGTCGATATCGTCATCCTCCGTGGATTTGGGTGAAGCCGCCGAGAAGAACTTTCCGTCCGGGCAGTCTTTGAACTTAGCCAAGATCGAACCATCGTTGAACCAGTTAATACGGCCGTCCCATTCGAGTTTGGAGATTTCCTGCTTGAGGTTATCGTCAATGACTTTGGTGTCACCTGCCCAAGCGTAGCTATAGGAGTGAATATCCACCTGTCCGAACCACGATTTCAAGCCACCGGAAGTCTCGGTAACGACCTTCTGTCCCCACATCCAGCTGGCATCGGTAATGCTATTGAAGCCGGTAGTGGTGAGGTTCTCGTTCTTAATGATTTTATACTTGCCGTTCGCCATAACCGCAGCTGCGTAATCGTGCGCCTTCTGATAGAGCGGTTGGTCTTCGCCGAAGGTTGCATAGTATGGCGCCGCATTGAGGTAGGCGTATGCCGCCAAACCACGAGCTACGTCCACATCAACCTTCAGTTTCAATTCGCCACGGGTGTATTCGCTACCGTTCAAGTCTTTGTACAAGGGAGCAAACTCCTCGAAGAGCTTCACAGAATTACCCAAGTCCTTGAAAATCTGCGTATAAACGGCATGCGAGGTAGCAAGGGGTTGCGGAGATTCGAAGTTAGCCTCCGTATATAAGGGGCAGCAAGGATACGTTTTGATATCATAGCCGGTCATATAGGAGCTTGTCTCGACCGGAGTGTACCAGCGCACGAGGTTGGCATAGCAGTAACCACGCATAGCGAGCGCTTGTGCCAGATAGAGCGCATAGTCGGTATCGTTAATAGAATAGGTGCCTTTTGCGGCGGTGGAAGGATAGCCTGATTTAGCCACCTTTGCCATGATATCACCACTTGCCTCGTTGATGTTACGGATTACGATGTTGGCATTACGAAGCATATCATAATAGAAGCCCCAGATAGTACCGGTACGGCTGGTGGTCTGCATCTGTTCGTCAGTGTAGAGCCAACCATAGGTTTTATCCGTAACGGCGATGTCGGCACAGAGAATATCTCCCCAAAGGTCAATACTACGCTGTCCGAACTCGTCATGACGGGAAGTGTTCATCGTATAAATCATGGAGTAGAGACCGTTAAGGCTGCTCTCCAGTTTGTCGCTGCTGAGCTTGTCGTACTGGGTTTGGGTTACCATACTACCCTGCGGCTCACGTGCAAGAAAACTATCTGCACAAGAAGTAAACAAGCATGCGATAGCAAATATAGCCAAAAAACTCTTTTTCATACGTTGTTCTCCTTTCATAAATTAGAATTGAACCTTTAGACCACCAATAATCGTCGAGAGCGGCGTATATTGATAGGAGTTAGACGAACCGGAGAGGCTGACCATCGGGTTGTAACCCTTACGCGCCGTAGCGATAGCGAGGTTGTCTCCCTGTACATAGATTTCAAGACGTTTGAGTTTAATCTTCTCAATCCACTTCTTCGGGAACTTATAACCCAGACGAACACTGTTCAGGCTGAGGTAGGAGTTGCTGGTGAGGAAGCGGTCAGAAATCTCGTTGGTATAAATATCAATACCGTTGTTCAGACGCGGGATATTGGTATTGGGATTATCCTCGGTCCACATGTTGCGCATATCCACGTGCCAGTTGTAGCTACCCACCTTTTCGTTGCCCATCAACTGAACGTACGTGTAGTCAATACCATAACCACCGATACGGTAGCTGCATGAAGCACTGAGGGTGAATCCGTAAGCCTCGAAGTCGATACCGAAACCACCGTCAAGAGCAGGCTCCGCAGAATAGCCCTTGAAGTCGGCACCGCAATAGTACGCGTTGGTGGTGTGAACAGTATCAATGTTTGCATCCGGATGGTTCTGACGATAGTCATATACATTGGAGATGTAGTTATCACCCTCGTCCACGAGTTTCGCGTTCTTGGTACCGAATTTACCTTTATCCTTATCGTAGTAACCTACGTAGATGGCTTCACCGGTAGTGGGATCAACACCAACAAATTCCATAAGCTGATACTCCAGATAGCTGTGACCAACCACTAAGCCGCCGTTGATAGACATTTCCTCTTCGGAGTCGTCCTCTTTCTTCGGGAGCTCAAGAATCTTGTTGTGGTAGTATGCACCGTTGAGACGGATATCCAGCTTGATATTACGTGTATCTACAGGGTGTACATCGAATTGGAATTCCACACCTTGGTTGGACATCTTACCACCGTTAATATAGGTGTAGGAATAACCAAGAGAAGTAGCGTTGTAGCGCGGCATCAACATGTTGTCGGTCAACTTATAGAAGTAGTCCAACTCGATGTCCCACCACTTACCGAGTGAGAGTTCCAAACCAACGTCCACGGTAGAGGTACGCTCCCAAGTAAGGTCCTTATTTCCTTTGTATGACCAAACGTAGCCTACATCACCATCCACATACTCGATGCTATATTGGTCTTGCCAGAGGTTGGCGGAAATACCCTGGTTACCCAGCATACCCCAGCTGACACGAAGTTTACCGTCTTTGAGAAGGTTGACGTTCTCGAGGAAGCTCTCGTTGGTGAACATCCAAGCTACACCTACAGAACCGAAGTGTCCCCAGCGATGTCCCTTAGCGAACTTACTGGAACCGTCGGCACGGTAGTTAGCGGTAAGCATGTAGCGCTCTGCATAGGTGTAGTTGGCTTGCGCGAGGTAACTCTCCAAAGCGGTTTGGTTGTTAGCCGAGGTCATGTATGTCATCTGTACGGCATTACCCCACTCCAAGCTGTTCGGGTCAGCTATACGGCTCTTTTGACCGGCCATTTCCTCTACGATACTAAGACCAGTTTCGTGACCTGCCATTACGTCAATGGTGTGGTCGCCGATAATCTTGTTATACTTGAGCAACTCCTTTGCCTCAAAGTAAAGGACGTTGTATTGCACCTTTTCGATACGGCCAATACCTGCAGCGTCACCGTAGTATTTGTTGGTCAATTCAGAAGTATTCTGTCCAACATACTGGAGACCGAGATCGACTTCGAGTTTGAGGTCCTTGTAGAACTTAATCTCAAAGTTACCGGAAGCAGCCACTTGGTGTTGGGTCGTTTTCTGCTTATCGTATCTAAGCGCACCTGCAGGGTTGATACCACTACCGAAACCGCGTCCACCACCTTTGTGCATACCATAGTCGTAGGCATTGTCACCGGTCTTCGGGTCGGTTTTGATAGAACCGTCGGCATTGTAAAGGTGTACCGGATAAATAGGCGGAATACCGTTTACATAAGCGAAACCGTTGTTCATGTTCGAGCCTTGTCCCGGGCTGTTGAGGGTTGAATAGGTATAAGCGAGATTCAAGCCACCCTTGAGCCACTTCTTTGCTTGGTGCTCAATGTTACCACGTACAGAGAAACGGTCATAGTCGGAACCGATATAGTAACCCTCATCCTTCAAATAACCGAAGGAGGTGTAATAGGTTGTTTTCTCGGTACCACCGGAGATCTTGACGTTTGCGCTCGCCTTTTGACCGGTGCGGAAGATAGCGTCTTTCCAGCTAACCATGTCCTTGTAGGCATCTTTCATGACAATATCGTCGTAGAATTTACCTTCGCGGTTAATCAGCTCACTACCAGCAGCATCCCAGAGGTTATACATAGCAGGCAGACCTTTACCGGTTGAGCTAAAGAGCGTTTTATTGGTTTCCTGGAAGTGCTTCTGCGGGTCAGAAATATCGATTGAGTTATACAAGCTGCGCCAAGCCATCTCTACATACTCTTTCGGGTCCGTGATGACATCGTACATGGGCAGGAGGTGCATATTAGCACCATAGTAAGCATCCACATCAATCTTTGCCTCTTCGTTAGAGTTACCTTTCTTGGTGGTAATAACGATAACGCCGTTTGCACCACGGCTACCGTACAAGGAGGTAGCAGTAGCGTCCTTGAGGACGGTATAGGAAGCGATATCACCGGGATCAATAGCTGAGATATCACCTTCGTACGTCACACCATCCACGATATACAGCGGGGTTGTTTTAGCGTTAAGAGAACCAATACCACGGATGTGAATGGTAGCGTTGGTACCCGGCTGACCGGAGGTGTTAATAACCTGTACACCGGCCACTTCACCCGCCATGGCTTTGGATATTTCCGTCGGGGCTTTCTTCTCAATGTCTTCTGCATTTACAGACTGTGCAGAACCGGCGAACGAGCCTTTGGAGACGTTACCGTAACCGGTAACAACGACCTCCTGAATAACCTCGGAATTCTCCTTCATGGTGATGCGCAGACTGGCTTTGGCAGCCACTTCCTGATTCTGCATACCGACGTAGCTGATAATCAGCTTCGCACCATCAGGTACATCCATTTCAAATTTTCCATCGTAGTCGGAGATAGTACCCTGCGTCGAGCCTTTGACTTGGACGCTCGCGCCGATAACGGGTTCTCCTTTTTCATCTACTACGACGCCGGTAACGTGCACATCAGCCCATACAGCAAGGCTGAGCAACGCGGCGGCAAACAATGTAGTAAATTTCTTCATCTTTTTTGTTTTTTAGTTTAACCTTTTTATAATAATATATATAATGTGTCTAACGGATACTCTTCCGCAAATAACATAAAAAGCGCGCAAAGGTACTGCTTTTTTTTGATATACACAAATAAAAAGCGTGAAAAGTGACAAAAAATATCACTTTTTCACCAAAAGTAAGGTTTTTGTGTCAAAATTACTCGTAAAAGAGGGTACAAAGTGTATTTTCTGAAAGCAAATCGTTCGCAACAGTTTGCAATTTGTCAGGCGTGGTTTGTGCAACTTTTCGGAATGTTTCCTGCCACGAAGGTGCTTGATTGTAATAGAGCATCTGTTTTGCCATAGCGAGCACGCTGTTTTCCTGATTCTCGGCAGAGATAGCCATTTGTCCGTGAAGTTGGGTAAGTGCTTTTTGGAGCTGCAGGGCAGAGAGTTTTTCCTCTCGCAGTTTCCGCAGTTCTTCCCTGATAAGGTCCATACACGCAGAAAGTTGGTTGGATTCTGTGGCAAAGTAAATGCTCCAGTAGCCGGTATCACTCAGCGGGACATATTGGGACTCGACCGTATAAACCAAGCCTTTCTGCTCGCGCAGCGAGAGATTGAGGCGGGAATTGAGACTTCCTCCGCCGAGGATATTGTTAAGGAGATACATCACGAGTTGGTTTTCGTGCCCCAAGGGATAGGCGCGTCCGCCGAGCATAACGTGCGTCTGATGGGTGTGCCGCTTGAAGGAAACCGATTGGGGGATATAGGCAGTCGGGGGTGTGCGCAAGGGTTGGTCTGTGCCTTGCGGGATATCGGCGAAAGCGTGTTCCACCGCACGACAAACGGAGTCAAAAGCGATATTGCCTTGCGAGAAAACGACCATACGAGACGGTACAAAGTTATTCGTAACCCACGCGAGCGGATGCGTTGGGGATGAAGCAATCGTTTTGAGAGTTTTGCGCTTTCCGAGAATAGGTTGTGCCAGTGGATGTCCGGAGAAGACGAGACTCTCAAAATCGTCGTAGATGAGTTCGGAGGGGCTGTCTTCGTAGCTCTCTATTTCGTCCAAGATGACACCGAGTTCCTTATCGGTTTCCTTCTTTGGGAAGGTAGGACGCAGCACCAAATCAGCCAGCAGTTGTAAAGTGCTGCGGTAATGTTCGAGGGGTGTAGCGGCATAGAAGGTGGTTTCCTCCTTGGTGGTATAAGCGTTTATCTCGCCACCAATGCCTTCAATCTTGTTAATGATTTGGCGAGCGGTAAGGTCGTGTCCGAACGGGGTGCGACAACCTTTGAAGACACAATGCTCCACATAATGCGCCAAGCCGTTGAGATTCGGCTGCTCATCACGAGTACCTACTCCAACAGAAATTCCGACATAAGCGACCTCGGAAGAGGATGTTCGATGGACAATTTTCAGTCCATTTGGCAAATTCTTATAAAAAGTTGTATAATTTTCTTGCATAGTTCAAAATTTTGTAGTACTTTTGCAGCCGATTTGCGAAAAGCGAGTCATTTAACTGCGGCATTGGCGGAATTGGTAGACGCGCCAGACTTAGGATCTGGTTCTTCACAGAGTGTAGGTTCGAGTCCTATATGCCGCACTTTTAAAGGCGAAAGGCGAAAGGCTAATGGCTAATGGCGAAAGGTGATGGTATGAAGCGATATTTTCTTTGTATTTTAATTATTGTATTGTATTTGTCTTCCTGTAAGATGAAAGAGGAGCCGCAATACACTCCGCAGTTTGCGTTGTCGGAGTTCGTGGTTCGTCATGCCGATCCGAGTGAGCCGAAAGACACGATAAAGGTTCAGAACATCGGTGAGGATATTGTGATTGACACCATCGCCGTAGGTGATACGGTACATTTTGCCATTCTTTGCAATGCCGTCACGAATCAGTTAACATCGTTTGAAGTAAAGACCGATACAGCAGTTTTGGGTCTTACCATGCAATTGAGTGACCAGCACACCAAGGCATTGGAAGCGACATCGGATATTGAGAACTTCAAACTGGTATTCAAGCCGGGTTATGGAGCCGCATCTATTCCAATGGAATATATCGCGCGCAAATCCGTCACAGCTACGCTTACCTTCAACCTCGCCACGACATCGGAATTTTCTCCCGCTTCGCTGGTGCTCAAGCAACCGATTAAGTAATTTTACTCTTCACTTTTGGCTTGCTGCCAAAGGTTTTCCATTTCGTCAAGGGTCATATCCCGCACGGAGCGATTTTGCTCTGCGGCTTTGCGTTCCACATAGTTGAAGCGCTTGGTAAACTTCTGATTGGTCTTTTCCAAAGCGTTATCGGGTTTGAGTTTATAGAGTCTTGCCACATTCACCATAGCAAAAAGCAAATCTCCAAACTCACGTTCGGCTTTTTCGCGGTTATCAGCCCGCAGTTCGGCTTCAAACTCAGCCATTTCTTCTTTCACTTTCTCCCAAACATCTTCGCGTTTTTCCCAATCAAAGCCTACATTCGCGACCTTATCCTGAATGCGATATGCTTTAACCAAAGCAGGCAAGGCCTCGGGAATGCCGGCAAGGACGGTTTTGTTACCTCCTTTTTCCTTGAGTTTGACCTGTTCCCAGAGTTTGGATACGTCTTCTGCATTCTTCGCCGCTTCCTCGCCGTACACATGCGGGTGGCGGAAGATTAGCTTATCGCAGAGACGGTTACAAACATCGGCTATGTCGAAATCATTCGTTTCGCTGGCAATTTTTGCATAGAATATAACGTGCAACAAGACATCTCCCAATTCCTTGGATATTTCCGTCATGTCATGTTTGATAAGGGCAGAGGCTAACTCGTAGGTTTCCTCGATAGTATTCTGGCGCAGGGACTCAAATGTCTGCTTACGATCCCACGGACATTTCTCGCGGAGGTCATCCATAACGTTGAGCAAACGCTCAAAGGCTTGTAATTGTTCTTGTCTTGAATGCAGCATAGCAATTGATTAGGGGCAAGGTGGTGAGTAAGTTATCTATCGTGTATCTAACGTATATCTATCGTGTATCTAACGTGTATATTTCGTTTATTTATCGTTTTAGGCAGGGAGTTGGCATAGCAATAATTCACCTTTTTCATTCAATTGTGCGTAGGTGAAGAGTTTGAAGCAGTCGCCTAAGATAACAACCCGTGAATCCTTGGTTATTTGGAGGTCGAGATCTATGTGACGATGGCCGAAGATGTAATAATCGTGGTGCTCTGTACGCTCGAGTTCCTTGGCATAGAGAACAAGTTCCTCCTTATCCTCTCCCTTGTAGGGGAAGGGATTTGCCAGCTCTTTGAGGCGGCTCTTTTTTGCCCAGTTATAGCCGAAAGCATTACCAATCTTCGGAGGCAGGCAACGGAACAAGAACTGCGAAACTGGGTTATGGAAGAACTTGCGGAGTCGCATAAAAGAACGGATTTTACGGAGGACCGGCTTGGGATAAAGAGTTTCGTAATTGGAGGGAAGCAGTCCGTCACCATGCGCCATATAGATGGATTTGCCATAAGCCGTTACCGCATAAGGATGATGGTGAATAATCATTCCGGTCAGTTTCTTAAGTCCGCCGAAAGTCCAGAGGTCGTGATTACCAATAAAGAAATGCACATGAACGCCCTTGCGCACAAGATGGCGGATAGTGTGCATAAACTCGGAGTATTGGGCTTTGGATTTATCCCGAATAAAATACTCGAACCAAAAATCGAAGATATCGCCGAGGAGATAAATAGCCGTAGCATCCTTCCCCATTTGGCGAAGGAGTGTGATTATTTTTTTCTGGTGCGCCCAACTGCGTTCAATCGCTTTGGAGCCAAGATGTGCGTCGCTTAAAAAGTAAATCATGGTATTTTCACATTTACACATTTTCGCATTTATAAGAAGCCGAGTTCGAGTTTTGCTTCTTCGGACATCATTTCTTTTGTCCATTGAGGTTCGAAAACGATGTTCACATTGACGTTAGTAATGCCGTCCACAGAGGCGACTTTCTGTCGGATATCTTCCACGAGAAAATCGGCAGCGGGACAAGACGGCGCAGTAAGCGTCATCTCAATATCGCAGGTGTCGTCGTGCACTTCGACCTTATATATCAGACCAAGATCGTAAATATTGACGGGAATTTCGGGATCGAAAACCGTCTTTAGCATCTTTAAGACCTGCTCTTCCTTTTGTAAAAATTCGTTATCCATATATTAAACCTCCAACAAGTCCTGCAAGGACTACCAACAGAATGGGGTGACTGATTATATCAACAAATTTATTATTTTTTATAAACACCGGCAGAAGCGTGCAAACGGCAACAAGGGCACAGATGATGTAGCTATAGGTATCGATGAAACTCTCCGGTGTGCACAAGCGGTAAGCCGCAAAAGCGACAAGTGCCACAATGAGGATGCGGATGATACGCATGGTGATTTGGTAGATGCGGTTGTCCGCCCATTTATCCTTGATACGCATGTAGAGAGCACAGACAAGGAGCATAATAATCAGGCTCGGAAGCACCAGCGCGCATGAAGCAACCAAACTGCCCCAAACACTCTGGGTAGCAGTATAGCCGACGTAGGTGGCGCAGTTCATACCTATCGGGCCCGGGGTGACCTGACTGATACCGACTATATCCACGAACTCTGTGGGAGTGAGCCAGCCGTAATGAGTGACCTCCATCTCAATGAGGGCAATGATGGACATTCCTCCGCCGAAGCCGAGGAGACCGATTTTGAAGAATGATATGAAGAGCTGGAGGTAAGTCAATTTATGATTTATGATTTTTGATTTTAGATTTTGCGGGCGAGGCGGATGACGGTTGCGGCGATGAGGGCAACGACAGCGGGACGAACGCCTTTGAAGACGGCTTCGATTTGGGGCAAGTGCTTGTAGCCGGTAAAAAAGATGGCAATCAGCAAAATACATACTATTGAGGGCAAAACAGCACCCAACACAGCCGCAGCGATATACGCCCAGCGATGTTTTCCTTGGGACACACACCACCCTACGAAGATAGCGGTATTGACGGCTATCAGACCAGGGGCTGCCTGCGCCAAGGCGAGCATGTTGAGGAACTCTTTTTCCTCTATCCACTTGTGTTTTTCGACAATCTCACGCTGTACATAGGCCAGCATAACGTAACCGCCTCCGATGGTGAAGGTGCCGATTTTAAGATAGACAAGGAAGAGATTTGCTATTTTGCGGAGTTCATCCATTCGCTACTCGCCAGTCGCCATTTTGAACTTGTAGTTGCTCACGGAGCTGCTGTTTGATGAACTTTGCCATCACGTTAATCGCGGCATTATTATGTCCGCCTTGCGGAATAATCACGTCAGCATAGCGTTTGCAGGGCTCAATAAACTGTTCATGCATGGGTTTGAGAACGCGTTGATAACGTTCCATAACACCTTCGGCGGTTCTGCCACGCTCAACGATATCACGTTTGATAACCCGAATGAGACGGTCATCTGCATCTGCATCGACGAAGACTTTGAGGTCCATATCGTTACGGAGTTTCTCGTCGCGGAGCGCCATAATTCCCTCAACGATAATGACTTCCTTGGGTTCAATATGTACGGTATCCTTCTGGCGTGTGCAGGTTATAAAGTCGTAAATAGGCTCTTCGATAGCATGCCCTTCACGCAGTTTGCCGATATGCGCCTCGAGTAAGGGCCAATCGAAAGCGTCAGGATGGTCAAAGTTGATGTTCTGACGTTCCTCAACAGGGACATTGCTGGAGTCCTTGTAGTAGGAATCCTGGTGCAAGACAACCACTTCGCCTTTAGGGAGGCGTTCTGCTAATTTTCTAACCACGGTAGTTTTACCCGAGCCGGTTCCGCCCGCTATACCAATAATAAACATAATAAGTACAAATTACGGTGCAAAGGTACTACTTTTCAAGGATATACGCAAATATTTTCGCGGAATATAAAAAATAATACAAATAAATTTGTATATGTGTAATTTTATTTGTACTTTTGCAGGCAAATTAGTTAAAAGGACAAATATCCATTTACAAAAAATACAATTATGGCTTACAAAATTTCAGAAGACTGCATTGCATGTGGTACATGTAAAGACGAATGCCCGATGGGGGCCATTTCAGAGGGTGAACACTATGTAATTGATCCGGACGTTTGCACGGAGTGTGGAACTTGCGCAGACGTTTGCCCGAGCGGGGCAATCTCCTTATAATAATATATAAGGAACGCCTAAAACGAAAGAATGTGTCAAACAGATTGGCACATTCTTTTTTTATTATATGAAGCCGTATAATCCGGTAATGGGAGTTACTTGGCGTAGTTGACGGCGCGGGTTTCGCGTATGACGGTAACTTTGACTTGTCCGGGATAGGTCATCTCGTCCTGGATACGCTTAGCGAGGTCGAAGGAGAGCAGTTCGGTATCCTTGTCGGAAATCTTGTCCGCACCAACGATTACACGCAGTTCACGACCGGCTTGAAGGGCATAAGTCTTAACCACACCGGGGAAGGACATCGCCATGTTCTCGAGGTCGTTGAGTCGTTTGACGTAGGTTTCGACGATTTCGCGACGGGCACCCGGGCGAGCACCAGAGATAGCGTCACAGGCCTGCACAATAGGAGCAATGAGGGTTTCCATCTCACATTCGTCGTGGTGGGCACCAACGGCATTGCAGATATCGGGTTTTTCTCCGTATTGTTCGCAGAGTTTCATACCGGCTTCTGCGTGCGGGAGATCAGCATATTCTTCAGCGACTTTTCCTATATCATGGAGCAAACCGGCACGACGAGCTTTCTTGGTATTCAAGCCGAGTTCAGCAGCCATAGCTCCGCAGAGATTGGCCGTTTCGCGCGAGTGCTGAAGGAGGTTCTGCCCGTAAGAGGAGCGGTATTTCATCTTACCGACGAGACGAATGAGTTCGGGGTGCAAGCCATGTACACCAAGGTCAATGGTAGTACGTTTACCTGTTTCGATAATCTCATCTTCGACCTGTTTGGTAACTTTCGCCACAACTTCTTCGATGCGTGCGGGGTGAATACGTCCGTCCTGCACAAGTTGGTGGAGAGAGAGACGCGCAATCTCACGACGGATAGGATCGTAGCCGGAGATAGTGATAGCCTCGGGTGTATCATCTACGACGATTTCAACACCTGTAGCAGCTTCGAGCGCGCGGATATTACGTCCCTCACGACCGATTACGCGGCCTTTGACTTCGTCATTCTCAATGTGGAAGATAGAAACGGCATTTTCAACGGTTGTTTCGGAAGCGATACGCTGAATAGTTTGAATAATGAGTTTCTTGGCTTCCTTGTTGGCTGTGAGACGGGCTTCGTCCATAGTCTCGTTGATAAACGCCATAGCGTCTGTTTTAGCCTCGTCCTTCATAGCTTCGACGAGTTGTTTCTTGGCTTCTTCGGCAGAGATTCCTGAGAGTTGCTCGAGCTGATGTTGTGCCTGACGGTGCATTTTGTCGATTTCCTGTGCTTTGAACTCGAGGGCTTTCTGCTGATTATCCACTTGTTGGGCACGGTTGTTGAGGTCGTTCTGCTGCCGTTGCAAGTCTCCCTGACGGGAATTGAGCTGTTGCTCACGCTGCTGGAGTTGTTGCTCACGCTGCTGCTTACGTTGCTCGTCAGCACGCACTTGGTTGTCGTGCTCGAGTTTGAGGGCAATAAATTTCTCCTTTGCCTCAACGATTTTGTTTTTCTTAATTATTTCCGCCTCTTCTTCTGCTTTCTTGAGTAGTCCGATAGCAGTAAAGCGAAAAATGACATAACATAGTCCCGCTCCTATAAGGAAAGCGATTACACCTATGATGACTGCTAAAAGAATTGGTGACATAATAGTTGTTTGAAATGTTTGAAATTCTTATTTATAATGAAGGCGCGAGCGCCTCGTTTATTCGATTGTTTAGTTCGGACAGTTTTTTCTTGACGGGTTCAAGTGATTTATCCCTGACATCAGCATGTAGTCCGACAGCTGATTCCAGTGCGACATAAAGCCAGATTTTTTCGGGCGAAGCATCTCTGAAACGCGCCGCATAAAATTGATACCTTTTATTGAGCCACTCAGTCGCTTCCCTATACGTTTGTTCTTTCTCTCTTTCAACATCGAGAGGGACTGTGTGAATATCTAATCTAAGGTTAATTCGTTGTTTTTGGTCACTCATTGTTTGAGTATTTCAAGTGCTCTATCTACTTGTGCGATGATGTTCGTCAGTTGTCGTTTTGCCTTATCCTGCTGTTCGGGGGAATCAGATAATGATTTGGCTATACGGAGTGATTTATACTGATTTTGCAAGTTGACAAGTTCAGAGTGTGTGCGTAAAATCTCTTCCCGCTGCCGCTCGTTTTCCTCGCGCAGGGCATTATACTCATGCTGCAACGAGGAATAACGAGAAAGCAACGCGTTGAGTGAAGATTCTAATGTTTCTAATTCAGTCATTAGCAGTTAGACTTGTGTCATTAGAAACTATAGCCAACACCAAGACCGAGAACGCCCATGAACTGTACGCGTTCCTTGGCATAAACGACACCGTTCTCATCGGGTTTGCCTTCAATCTTGAGACCGTTGATGTATTTGAGATCGGTGCTAAGAGTCACATTAAGGCATTTGAGGAACTGGTAGGAAATCATTACAGTCCAGTCCACATCGAAGTTACCGAAACGACGGTTGTTATCGCGGTAGCCCAGATATACGGCGCTGGAGATATCTTTACCTTCATCTGCCATTTTGTTCATCTGCGATACGGTGTAGTTAGCAGGTCCATTGCCATCGGCATCAAACTGATACATTTTCACCTTATCCCATTTATACGGGGTAAAGAGTGTGAGAGCAGTAGCAATCTTGAGGTCTTTGTACGTGTAATTGATGGTACCTTTGAAATTAAGACCAAGCTCACCCAAAGCATTCATATAGACTTTTTTCTGCTCGTTGTCGTATTTCCACGTACCATTTGCCTCTTGGAGGGTAGTGCGGAGGTCTGCCTTGTTGTCACACAAGCTCTTATACACATCTTCCGTCCAATTGGTATTGTTCGTGGGGTCAGCTTCTTTCCAAGCCTCTTTCGAATAGCGTTTGTTCCACTTATCGCTGATGTACGCGGTTGTAATACGTCCGGCAATCGGAGAGAGGTAGAGCGAGAAGTCTGCTCCATTGTAACTCTTTTTCCAGTCAATACCGACAGAAATATCGGTGTAAGACGGAGCGAGGATAGCACTGCTGATAGGGTCATAGGCTTCGTCACCGGAATAAGCGCGCCCGAGTGCCATTTGGGTTTGGAAGGCAGCGGAAGCGGTGAGATACCATGTGGGGTGGAACTCCCAACCGAACTTGGTGTCGAACTTGAGGTGGTCAGAAGTCTTTTGGAGTTTGTCATACTTTTGGTCAATCCAACTGAGGCCATATTCGACATCGAGGTTGGATTCCCACGCCATGTTATTCTCTTCATAAAGGAGTTTTACTTTGCCGAAAGCAACACCAGCGACGGTGTTATTGCCACCGGCAGCCCAGTTCCAGAGACCAGTAGCGTTGGCATTCAAGCCAACAACACCAGACACTTTCCAAGGTTTGGGAGCTTCAGCCGGAGCCTCTTCAGCGGGAGCATCCTGAGCGAAAGACATAGCAGCACACATTGTGCAAGCCAATAAAAGATAAAATTTCTTCATTTGTTTGTGATTTTTAAGTTATTATTATTTATTTCGGGATATCGGGATAACGGGATATCGGAATATTAGTATTGTGCGGTGTCATATACTTGGTCAGCCACATCGGAGCCTTTTATATGCTCGATGAGGCAGAAAGCGAAATCGGCAGCGAGACCGGGTCCTTTGGCCGTAATGATATTCTTTGATTCGACCACGAGTCCGCCCACATAACTTTCACCGAGGAAAGATTCAAATCCCGGGTAGCAAGTAGCTTGTTTGCCATTGAGGATACCCAATTTACCCAAGACAGAGGGTGCAGCACAAATGGCAGCAATCTTTTTATCGGCAGTATTATGCTGGACGAGCAACTCACGTAGTCCGTTGTGTTGATCCAAATGAGTCTGTCCTCCAGGTAGGATGAGCATTTCTGCATCGTCAAAATCCACATTTTCAAACAGTCCGTCTGCTTCTACGGCGATGTTATGTGCGCCAAGAACCATGGGTTTACCGGTGATGGAAACGGTGGTAAGTGCGATGTTAGCGCGGCGCAACAAATCGATTGTCGTGATGGCTTCTATTTCTTCGAAGCCGTTGTCTAAAAACAGATAATTCATAACTTTTACGATTTAAAATTCAAAAATTGAACTATAAATTTATTTGAATTTAAAGATGTAGGTTATCGTACCAAATTGTTTGTCGGGTCTATCCGTAAAGGAGAACTCGGCTTTGTAAGCGGCTTTCACCGCGAGTTGAATCGTTGCATCGTCGGAAATGGTAGTGCCTTCCGTAGCCTTGGCACTAACCACTTTGCCGTTGCCGTTGACGATGATAGCGACAACGACTTTTCCTTCTTGTGCAAAGTTATTGCTTGGAGGAGGCAGGCTTTTACAGGAACGTCCTGCGAGTGACCACGAAGTGCCCCCTGAAGAGCCGGAGCCAACCTCGGGATTGCCCCGTCTGGAATCGCCTTGTGTATCTCCGCTTCCGGTAGCCCCTTCTCCGTTATTTCCGAAGAGTGAACCAAGTTGGTTGGCTTTATCAATAGCCGCTTGTTCTTTAGCACGCTGTTCAGCAAGCGCTTGTTCTTTGGCCTTGCGTTCCGCTTCGGCACGAGCTTGTTCCTCACGCTGACGCTGGAGACGTTCCGCCTCAGCCTGCTGTCGTGCTTTCTCCTCTTGTTGGCGTTGGAGGGCGAGTGATTCCTCATCGTCCTGCACCATTAGGTCGTTGGACGAGGGATTAGAAGGAGCCGGGGGCGGTGACACAGACTCTGAGGGAGCCGCTTGCGATTCCTGAGGCTGGTAGCCGCCACCATCTTCTGCTACACCGAAGGCGACTTCTATACCTTCGTCTTCCTGTTCGCGCACCGAATATATGCGAATGAACCAGAGCAAGAGGAAGATGAGCAACATCACAAGGACGGTGCCGATAGAAGCGATTGTATTTGAGCGTCGTTTACTGACCATGATTCCTCGTAGCGATGACGAGTTTCATCTTGTGCTGATTGGCGATATCAAGCACGTTAACCACTTCCTTATAAGCGATATCTTGGTCTGCATGCAGGGCTATATACATAGCGGAGTCCATTTGTTGGATGCCGCATAAGTAACTCTCTAAGTCCTCCACATTGATGGCCACGGGTTTTTCACGTCCGAGTGCCACGAAGTAGTTGCCGAGGTTGTCGATAGAAACTTTGGCGACCACTTGTTTGGTGTTAGTTTTCGCTTTCGCCTGCGGAAGATTAATTTTAATATCATTGGGCGAGGACATTGTTGACGCCATCACAAAGAACAGCAGAAGGAGGAATATAAGGTCCGTCATGCTGGACATTGCGAAAGTTGCCTCAACCCTATTACGTCGTTTTAGGCTCATGAGAGCGTTAAGTTGTTAAGTTGTTAAACCGTTAAATCGTTAAAGTGTTATGCGGGTTCGTTGAGGAGGTCCATGAACTCGAGGGTACGAGATTCGAGTCCGCGTACGACGTGGTCAATACGTGCGACGAGGAAGTTATAGGCAAACATGGCAAGAATACCGACGATGAGACCGCCGATGGTAGTTACCATTGCTTGGTACATACCCTCACTAAGAGCAGACATTTCGATAACGCCGCTGGCATTCTGCGCCATATTATAGAAGGTTTGAACCATACCTAAGACAGTACCCAAGAAACCGAGCATGGGTGCACCGGCAGCGATAGTAGCCATGATGACGAGTCCCTTTTCGAGTTTGCCGACTTCAAGATTGCCGACATTTTCGATAGCCACTTGTACATCCTGCATAGGTCGTCCAATACGGGAAATACCCTTTTCAATCATGCGTGAAGCCGGGGTGTCGGTTTGTTTACAGAGATTGACAGCCGAATCCATTTTGCCTTCGTGGATATAGTCGTGAATGCGATCCATAAATGATTTATCTTCGCGCGTAGCGGATTTAAGCACTACGAGACGCTCGATAAAGATATACACACCCCATGCCATGAGGAGGGCGAGGATAATCATAATCCATCCTCCATAGGCAGCCATAGTCCAGAGATTGATAGACTCTTGAACGGGTTCTTCAACCACAGCGAGGCTCTCTGCCATCGCGTCTAATGTATCGATTTGAAATAACATAATATATTGACGATTTGACGATTTATTGACGATTGTGTTAATTGTCTAATTCGATGGCTTCGCGGTAGCGTTTGATGGTTTCTTGGATGCCCAAGTAAAGCGCTTCGGAAATGATAGCGTGTCCGATACTTACCTCAGCGATCCACGGGAAAGCCTTGATGAGTGGGCGAAGATTATCGATATTGAGGTCGTGCCCCATGTTAAGTCCGAGTCCGAGTTCGCGTGCTTTCTCTGCCGCAGGACGGAGGTAATCAAGTGCGCGTTCGGGGCTGAGTTCGAACAACTTAACGTAAGGCCCTGTATATATTTCCACGCGGTCTGCCCCTGTTTTCTTGGCATACTCAACCATTTCGACATTGGCATCAACGAAGATGCTTACGCGGATACGTTTGGAATGGAGTTCATCGACGATAGCCTGAAGGTAGTTGAGGTAATGGCGCACGTTCCATCCGTGGTTACTGGTGAGTTGTGTGGGCGAATCAGGAACGAGTGTTACTTGGTCGGGACAGACATCCATCACAAGGTCCATAAACTCCTCAGTAGGATTGCCCTCCACATTGAGTTCTGTTTTGATGAGGGATTTCAGTTGATAGACATCCTCTTTACGTATATGTCTCTCGTCCGGGCGGGGGTGCACCGTAATGCCTTGAGCGCCGAACAATTCACAATCCAAGGCAAACTTTTCGACATCGGGCGTGTTGCCTCCGCGCGCATTACGTAGCGTTGCCACTTTGTTGATATTTACACTAAGTCTTGTCATAATAATTGGTATTTAACCTATTTGGCGGCAAAGGTACTGCTTTTTTTTGATATATGCAAATTTTTTTGAATAATTTAGGATTTTGGTCATTCAATCTTATAATCCGACCCCGAGATGAATGGTTCCTTGTGTAGTTACGAGGGGAACATAGGGGAATTGTAGTGCATCTTGCATGGGGTATGTTAAGAAGGTCAATTGGCTGACGACGACGTCAATCATATCCTTACAGATGCGGAAGGTAGGGTTATTGGCTGAGCCACTATTGCCGAGTTGTTCGATTTCCTGTTGGAGAGGGAGCATCTGGAGGAAGATGTTTTTGAATTTTTGCTGTTCTACTTCGGCAGTCTTGAGCCATTCGGCAGCACTTTTGTTATTCCATTGCGCGATGAGTTCATTTTCTTTCTCACGTCCTTCGGTCCACCAATCGGGATAGGGCAGATCGGCAGCGACATGGTATTTGACGGTTTTCTTCCAATCCTTGACGCGCTTATCGAGTTGCGCCTCGATATCCGCCACCTGTTTTCCTTCGGGTGATTGTGGCCATTGTTGTTTTAACTGCCGATACAGCATGCGAAGTTTAGCTCCCTGCACCTTAGCCCCAACCGTTACATTTGCCATTTCCGCGCCACCTTTATCAATGTAGGATTGATAGTCTAAAGCCTGTGTTTGCAGATTGATATATTCGCCATAGGTAACAGCGAGCTGCTGCATTAGTGCTGTGATTGGCGGATACAAGTCGCTCAAACGTTGTTGATTTGGGTCGGCAGCAGGTTCGGCTTGGGAATTGCCGGCGGGCGTTTGGGCGGGCTGTTCGTTGCCGACGGTAGCGGCGAATTGCTCAACAGCCACGAGGTATGGATAATAGACGGATCCATGAGCCGTTTGCACGGCATCGGAAGTAATAATCTGCTCAACAACGGGGAATGGAGGCAGCGCAGCGAGGGCTTCCGCGAAGTTGGCAAAATGATACGATGGTTGCTCCGCATAGTTATTAAGCGAGAAAAGCAGCACAGCCACAAGTAATATGTAATAGATTTTTTTCATACTTTCTAAATTTTGTGCAAAGGTACAACATTTTTTTGACATGTACAAATTTTTTTTTAGAAAAAATAATAAATTATTTTTTATGGCACATTATAAGGGTATCATAAGGGGATCCGAAGGGAAATTTTAGAATAGAATAACGGATATCTAATTTAAGGAAATTTTTCTTAGCTCGTTTAACTCGAACGATTACTGCACGCAAATGTGCGTGAGTGGTATGTATGCATAAAAAGTTGTTTTTTCTGAATTTTTATTTGCGTATTAGGAAAAAAAGCAGTACTTTTGCGGCAAATTTGGAAGTTATGACAATAGCATTGTTTGGAAACGCGATGAAATCGAACACCTTGGAAGAGGTGACGCATATATTGGAGTTCATGCAATTGCGCGGAGTGAATGTGGTGCTGTCGCAGGAGTTGCGTCAGGAATTGAATCTTCGCGAATACCCGTTATTTTCGAATTCGCCGGAGCCGATAGACTTTGCGTTATCGATAGGTGGTGACGGTACCTTTCTGACGACTGCAGCAGCCCTCGGGGACAGCAATATACCTATTTTAGGTATTAACTGCGGACGTTTGGGCTTTTTGGCAGATGTGCAAACAAAGAACGTGGATGTGATTATGGATCAGTTGATTAAGGGTCATTACACGATAGAACAACGCACGCTGCTGCATGTAGAGCCCTCACGCACGGAGCTGATTATGGCACCCAATGCTTTGAATGAGATAGCCGTGATGAAGTACGGGTTGAGCAGTATGATATCAATTGAAGCGCGGATTAACGGAGAGTTGCTGCATCAGTACGAGGCAGACGGTTTGTTGTTAGCGACGCCAACAGGTTCGACAGCCTATAATCTGAGTATCGGCGGTCCGTTGATGGTACCGCAGGCTCGTGGTGTGATTATCTCGCCGATTGCGACGCACAGTTTGAATGTACGACCGTTGGTCATACCAGATGATTGGGTGATAGATTTGAATGTCAAATCGCGTACGGGCAGCTATCTGATAAGCGTTGATGGGCGGAGTCAGGTAATGTCGCAAGAGATTAGTTTGCAGATACGTAAGGCAGATTATACGGTGAAGCTCGTGCAAATAGGAGAAAACAGTTTTATTCAATCGTTAAAAGACAAGTTATCTTGGGGGCAAAGCGGAAAACTATGAGGATTATATATTTAGGAACTCCAGAGTTTGCCGTAGAGGGATTGCAGGCGTTGGTTGAGAACGGATATGAAGTGGTGGCGGTAGTGACGATGCCGGACAAGCCGTCCGGACGGGGTCATCAGATGCAGTATTCACCGGTTAAGCAATATGCATTGTCACAGGGTATTCCGGTGCTTCAGCCAGAGAAGTTAAAAGATGAAAGTTTTATAGAGGAACTTCGCAGTTATCACGCAGATTTACAGATAGTTACAGCATTTCGGATGTTGCCGGAAGTTGTATGGTCAATGCCTCGTTTGGGAACCTTTAATGTGCATGGTTCGTTGCTACCTCAATACCGCGGTGCCGCCCCGATAAACTGGGCTGTTATCAATGGCGAGAAAGAGACGGGACTGACAACGTTCATGCTTAAACATGAGATAGATACTGGCAACATGATTCTGCAAGAACGGATAGCGATTGGCGAAGATGAAGATGCCGGTTGCGTGCATGACCGGCTGATGGCGTTAAGTCGGGATATAGTGCTTCGGACAGTGCGTCTTATCGAGGAATGTGACCGTGAGGGCAAGCCTCTTCCAGTGGTACCGCAACCGGAATTGCCAGACTTAAAACCTGCTCCAAAAATCTTCAAAGAGACATGCGAGATAGACTTTAGCAAGACTGCAACCGAGATAAAGAATTTTGTTCGCGGCTTGAGTCCCTACCCCGGTGCGTGGATGATGTGGAACGAGAATGTTGTGAAGGTATTTAAGGCGGCCATCAGTCTGGTGGCATCGGCGAAAGGGCATATTATTGTGCAGTGTAAAGACGGATACGTGGATATATTGGAGCTGCAGGCAGCCGGCAAGAAACGGATGGATACGAAAGCTTTTCTCAATGGTGTACGTTGAGGATTTGATAATTTGATAATTTGAGGATTTGATAATTTGAAGATTTTGTGGATCCATATAAGTTGATAGAGAAATATTACGGTGATTCGCCAGCGTTGAAAGAGGTGCTGTTAGTACACTCGGAGCAAGTACGTGACCGAGCGATGCGGATATTGGATGCGCACCCAGACTGGGAGACGATTGGGAATGAGAAAGGCGAGATTGTGAATCGAGAATTTCTCTCGGAGGCGGCAATGCTGCATGATATAGGGATTATCTACTGCGATGCGCCGAAGATTCATTGTGTAGGGTCTCACAAGTACATTGAGCACGGGTATTTGGGTGCAGAGTTATTGCGGAATGAGGGTCTGCCTCAGCACGCATTTGTGGCTGAGCGTCACACGGGGAGCGGTATAACGATGGAGCAAGTTATTCGTGAAGATTTGCCTATTCCGGTGAAAGATTATCTGCCGGAATCGCTTGCGGAGCGCATTATCTGCTATGCCGATAAATTCTATTCCAAATCTCACTTGGGTGAAGAAGTGTCGATTGCCAAGATTCGGGAGAATATCTGGAAATACGGTCACGACGCTATCTTGCGTTGGGAGCGTTTAGCGGAACTTATGGGAGAATCCAATGGATAGCAGTTCTTTGAACTGGATTTTTGGTTTGGTATCGCCTTCTGCAATATATGCGGAATCAAAACGAGGATGGAGCATCAAGCGAATACTTAAGAAACGGTTGATGTAGAATTCGCCATTGATTTCCCAATCAATTTCAACAGTTTTATAATTGGTATAGAGGTAAAACTCCGTATCGAGTCCGAACTCACGCACAGGGTGCCATCTCCACTGTACGCGCAAGGTGCTACCAAATTCGCTGAGGAGCTGTTCTCCGGCTTTTATGCCGTAGTTAGTGACGTTGACGTTGTGGATACTATCGCCATCGCCAAAGTGTGCATAGACGAGCTTGTATGTAGCTGGTGCAAAGTAGATACTGAGGTCCTCGATGGGTCGATAATCCAAACCGCCATGGATATAGAATTTAGCAGGCGTCATGAACGCCGTTTTAACGGTAGATTGGTTTTCATTCCAGACGTTCCAGAGTGTGGTATTCAACTCGACGGAAGCAACGGCGTATAGTTTCGGGACGATTTGATAGCCAAATTTACTATAGAGTCGGAACATGTCGTCGGTGACATTGTATTTGCGAAGCGTGTCGCCCGGTGTGGTGGTGACGCCGGCACGCCATTCGCCGAGGTTCTCCCACGTGATATGGTCTTTGCGGTAATTGATTTGTCCCTTGGCAATGTTCAAGATGGCGAATTGGCTGTTACCGCCTTTATACCAGTTGGGTGAGATATAGTTTTGGGTGAATTGCGCCATGAGATTTGCCTCCTTGTACCAGTGGGAATATCGCTCGCGGAGGTTGCGTGAGACGTCTTCTAAATCTGCATCGAGATCGCGGAAGATGGACTTTTCAATACCGGCACGATTGATGTATATCTTGTCCGCCAATTCGCGAGAGAGTGAGTCAATCTCCTGCTGCAAGGGGTCAATGTCAGTTGACAGTTGGGAGTTGGCAGTTGACAGTTCTTCAGCGGGAGGTGTCGGATGGAGTGATTCTTGGAGTTGTCGGATGGAGTCTTGAGTCTGATTGAGGCGATCCTGCAAGGCGGTTAATTCAGCTTGTAGCGCGGAATCCCGCAGGATAAGTTGCTGCAAAAGAGAGTCTTGGCGGATAGAGTCCCGAATGAATATTTCGTGGCTTTGCTGCGCGACTAATTGCAGGAGTAGGTCGTCGTTATCAACGGCAGATTGTTGGTTTTGGAGTTTGAAAGTATCCTTGGCAACGCCGGCATAGGTATCGCTCATCACATAAATAGTATCGCCCGCAAAAACAGGCGATACATATATCAGGCAAATGATGCCAAGTGATAAAAATCGATGTGCCGAGCGGCTGGGCATAGTTATTTTTTCTTGTTTTTTGGTGTTTCCGGAGCAGGTACTTCAAATTGTGTAGTATCAGGCAACATCGGTCGTCTAAACGCACGAATAACGAGCCAAACACCCACCATAATAAAAGGAATAGAGAGCCACTGTCCCATATTAAGAACGTGTCCTGCTTCGAAGGCTTCCTGGTCGTTTTTGATGAATTCCAAGAAGAATCGGATTACGAAAACAATGAGGAAGAACGTACCAATGAGCAGTCCTTCGCGGCGACGAGCATTGGTGAACCAATACATCGGCCATGTAACCGCCATAGTGAGAAGGACGTAGAGCATCTCGTATATTTGGGTAGGATGGCAAGGCACGGTTTGTCCGTCACGAACGAAGATGAATCCCCACGGGAGGTCTGTCGGACCGCCGTAAATCTCGGAGTTCATAAGGTTGCCGAGTCGGATGAGGGTTGCAGTAATGCAGACGCCGATACAAAGACGGTCAAGAATCCAAATCATTGATGTTTGGTATTCGGGTTTCTTTGAGAAATGGCGTTTGTTAAGCAGCCACGCCGCAATAGCCAAACCTATACCGCCGCCGTGGGAAGATAGCCCCCCTTCCCAGACTTTGATGAGGAGGAAAGGGTTTTCAATATAGGGATTGCGGTAGGTGATTGTCCAACTGAAAATTTGAATAGGGTTATTGGTAAGATGCCATTCGTAAAACCAGCAATGTCCGATTCGCGCACCAATAATCACGCCGAGCGTCATCCAAATGAAGATTTTATCCGCCCAGTCTTCGGGGCAGTGTTCATGCTTATAAATCCGCACTTGCACGAGGTAGCAAAGGTAGATACCTATTGCCCACAAGAGTCCGTACCAGCGGATACCGCCGTCACCAAAGTGAATTAGAATCGGGTCAACGTCCCAGACAATTGATAGCATCATAGACCTTTACCGTGGCATTGTTTGTACTTTTTACCGGAGCCGCAAGGACAGGGGTCGTTTGGACGCGGTTTCTTCTCCACGCGGATGGGCTCAGGCCGTTGCTGTTCGCGGGTATCGCGACCTGCAGCCTGTGCCATACCGGAAGCCTGTGCAGCGGATTGAACGGCATCTTTCTGGGTGCGATAACGGCTATAGTCGGAACGCTGTTGTGCAGCTGCTTGCTGAACATTCTGCGGCTGCTGTTGCGGGATTTGTCCACGGAGGAGAATCGCAATCGCGCGGCGGTTGAAAGAGTCAAGCATCTGCTTGAAGATATTGAATGACTCGAGTTTATAAATCAACAGCGGGTCTTTCTGCTCATAGGAAGCGTTTTGGACGCTTTGTTTGAGGTCATCCAACTGACGGAGATGCTCTTTCCACTCATCGTCAATGACATAGAGCAACATTCGCTTCTCAAACTCCTTCACGACTTCCTTGGATTCGGTTTCGGCAGCATTCTTGAGGTTAACGGCGATATTATAGACTTTTTTGCCGTCGGTAATAGGGATGAGGATATTCTCATACATGGCACCCTTATCCTTGTACACCTGTTGGATAACGGGATTGGCGGTAGTCATGAGTTTATCCATACGGCGCTTGAACGACTCGATAGCGGCTTCAGCAAGTTGTTCGCTAAGGGCGCTTTCGCGGCTGCCGCGGAAAGTATCTTCGTCAAAGGGAACCTCGATAGCAAAGACCTGCATTACTTCAAACTGGAGTCCTTCATAATCCATAGCATCGCGAAAATCAGCGATGATAGACTCTGCCGTGTCGTAAATCATGTTCGTGATATCAACCCCGATACGCTCACCCATCAAGGCGTGACGACGTTTGGCGTAGATAACGTTACGCTGTTGGTTCATGACATCATCGTATTCGATAAGGCGCTTACGGATACCGAAGTTGTTCTCTTCGACTTTCTTCTGTGCGCGCTCGATGGAATTGGATATCATATTATGCTCAATCATCTCGCCCTCTTCGAAGCCCATACGGTCCATAACGGAAGCGATACGCTCGGAGCCGAACATACGCATGAGGTCATCTTCGAGGGAGACATAGAAGACAGAACTACCCGGGTCGCCTTGACGTCCGGAACGTCCGCGCAACTGTCTATCGACACGGCGTGACTCGTGCCGCTCGGTACCGATGATAGCGAGACCGCCTGCTTCTTTCACTTCGGGCGTGAGTTTGATATCGGTACCACGACCCGCCATGTTGGTGGCGATGGTGACAACGCCTCTACGACCGGCTTCGGCAACGACTTCCGCCTCGTGTTGGTGGAGTTTTGCATTCAACACCTGGTGCTGAATCTTGCGCATGGTAAGCATCTTACTGAGCAACTCAGAAATCTCGACGCTGGTGGTACCGACCAGGACAGGACGTCCCTCGTTGATGAGTTTTTGGATTTCGTCAATGACGGCATTGTACTTCTCGCGTTTGGTGCGATAGATACGGTCGTTCATATCGATACGCGCAACAGGTTTGTTGGTTGGGATAACGACTACATCGAGTTTATAGATATTCCAGAACTCACCTGCTTCCGTTTCGGCTGTACCGGTCATACCGGAAAGCTTATTGTACATACGGAAGTAGTTCTGGAGGGTGATGGTAGCGAAGGTTTGGGTGGCACCTTCTACCTTGACATTTTCCTTCGCTTCGACGGCTTGGTGCAAGCCATCCGACCAACGACGGCCTTCCATGATACGTCCGGTCTGCTCATCGACAATCTTGACTTCGTTGTTGTCAATGATATAGTCCACATCCTTCTCAAAGAGGGTGTATGCTTTGAGCAGTTGGTGAACGGTGTGCACGCGCTCGGACTTGATGGAATAATTCGAAAGGATATCATCCTTGCGCTGCTGTTTCTCCTCGGGAGTGAGCGACTCTTTCTCGAGTTCTGCGATTTCGGAACCGACATCGGGAAGCACGAAGAAGTTCGGATCTTCGGTGCTGCCGGTGAGGGTATCTATACCTTTGTCGGTAAGTTCGATGGATTTATTCTTCTCGTCGATAACGAAGTAAAGTTCATCGGTAGCGATGTGCATGTTCTTTTCGTTCTCCTGAAGGTAGAACTCCTCGGTCTTTTGGAGACGGACTTTCACGCCAGGCTCGGAGAGATACTTGATGAGGGCTTTGGATTTGGGCATACCTTTGAATGCGCGGAAGAGCGCCAATTCGCCGGCTTCTTTTTCCTTCTCGTCTTCCGAACCCATTTTCGCCTTTGCTTCGGCAAGAAGCTTGGTGGTGAGGGTTGTTTGGGTACGAACGAGCAATTCGACACGATGCTTGTATTCGTCAAACATCTGGTCTTCGCCCTTCGGAATCGGTCCGCTGATAATCAAGGGGGTACGGGCATCGTCAATCAAGACGGAGTCCACCTCATCGACAATGGCGAAGTTATGTCCGCGCTGCACGAGGTCGAGCGGTGAAGTAGCCATATTATCACGAAGGTAGTCAAAACCGAACTCGTTGTTGGTACCGAAGGTAATATCGCAGGCATAGGCTTTGCGTCGGTCGTCGGAATTGGGGCGGTGCTTGTCGATACAATCGACAGTCAGACCGTGGAACATATAAAGAGGTCCCATCCACTCGGAGTCACGCTTAGCGAGGTAATCGTTGACGGTAACGACATGAACGCCTTCGTGGGTCATGGCATTGAGGAATACCGGCAGTGTAGCCACAAGGGTTTTACCTTCACCGGTAGCCATCTCAGCGATTTTGCCTTGGTGCAGTACCACGCCACCGATAAGCTGTACATCGTAGTGGATCATATCCCATGTAATTTCGTTACCACCGGCCGTCCAGTGGTTGAAATATACAGCGCTGTTGCCTTGAATCTCGACAAAATCGAAACGCGGGTCAGCAGCAAGGTCTTTATCCATTTGATTGGCTGTAACAACGACTTTTTCGTTCTGAGCAAAGCGGCGGGCGGTTGATTTAACGATAGCAAAGACTTCGGGCAGAATCTCGTCGAGAACGGCTTTGTAGTCTTCCTTTATCTCCTTTTCGAGTTTATCCACCTCGTTATAGATTTTCTCGCGCTTGTCAATCGGAAGTTCTTCGATGCCGGCTTTCAAATCCACGATGCGCTGTTTTTTCTCCGCTACGCGGTCAGCAATCTTCGCCATGAGTGCCGCAGAACGGGCACGCAAATCATCGTTGCTGAGGGCATCAATTTCGGGATAAACCGCAGCAATCTTATCCACGTACGGCTGAATAGCCCGCATATCCTTCTGCGATTTGTTTCCAAATAATTTAGTAATAAATTCTAAAAAACTCATATTAATTTTTTATTTATATCGTTTACAATTTTAACATTTGCACATAATTGGCGTGCAAAAGTACTGCTTTTTTTTTGATTATGCAAATTGGAGTGCTATTTTTCCAAAAAATAGTGATTTTGGAAAATAGATGTGGCAGATTTAGAAATGGTCAAATGGTCAAAATGGTCACAACAAAATAATAAACGGCCGAAAAAAACGCACTCCCTTTTAGCATGTTAAAGGGAGCACGAAAGCAGGGTAATTATTAACTAATATCTAACTAATAACTAACTCCAGACAAAGGAATTGCGTCCGAGACGAGGGGTCTCGGACGCAAGAGGGAGTTACTCAACGATTCTGCCCATAAGGTCATAGGTAGTGCCATCGCGGAGGATGTAGATTTGACCATTACGGAAGAACTTTTTCGTTGAGAGTTGATTGTTGACAGTTGCTACTTCTTCGATAGGCAGGAGACTCTCCAAATCTTGGTTGATATTAGGAAGCGTTACCTGATAGCCTGTAAAGATTTTAACTTCGCCAGCCTTAAGAGTAACCTCCTTTTCAGCCTTGGTGCCACCTTGGAAGTAGTCGTACCACGTGCCATCCGGCAGACTGACGGTTTGTGAAGCACCTGCATCGAAATTAGCCACAACATATACATCACTACCCCATTGTACATTACGCACTTTGACGGATGAGCCGATACTATAGGAAGTTGGGTTGCCGGCAAATACCTTCGGGAGGACTTTTGTACGGAGCTGGATAGCTTGCGCACACTTGGTATAGGCAGCCACGCGAGCAGGATCTGAGAAGTAGTGATAGTCTTCGGGACGGGGCTTGACATTACAACGGTATTTTTCGTCGTAGGAGGTAGCGTGCTCCATTTCGCAGTTGATGGAATAGTCGTAACCAATCTCTTCGAATTGCCAAAGCATGTGTGAGCCGTCCAGCAGGACGTTCATAGCGACACAAGCGGGTACACGAGCAAGGCGCGTGGCGGTATTGGTTTTGATAGCACCATTGCCATACATTTTGCACTTGTACTGCATACGTTCCTCATCGTGGGATTCGCAATAAGAGATATAGCCATCCTTGTTGGCTTCGGTGAATGAGTCACCGTCCTTGAGCCAACCCATAGCGGCCTGCATATAGGCATTGTTGGTATTCTGCCAGCACATCATACCTTCGGAGATGAGTGCGGGACGCTCGGTGCCCATATTGCTGCCCCAGTGCTCGCAAATCATATAAGCATCGGGAGAAACGGCTTTCATACCCTTGGCATAATAATCTTTGAGGTTCTCAACAGAGGTGTTTGCTTTGTCAGAGCATAGACCGTGGCTGAGGTCAAGACGGTAACCATCCACTTTGTACTCCTTGAGCCAGTACTGAATGGCGCGGATAAACATCTTATGGGCAGGTTCGAAGCCGTGGTTCCAGTCTTCATAGACATTATCAGCGTGCGGAGCCGTTACGTTAAACCAAGGATTCTTGGCGAGGTCTGTGCCATAGGGATAGAGTTTATTCATCGGGTTGAGACCGGTAGCGTGGTTGAAGACCATATCAAGGATGACGGCGATACCGCGTTTGTGGCACTCGTCAATGAAGTCCTTGATATCGTTTTCGGAGCCGTAGGCACGGTCAGGAGCAAAATAGTGGTTGGGTGAATAGCCCCAGTTGTAGTTGCCGTCAAATTCGCAGATAGGCATGAGTTCGATGGCATTCACGCCCAGTTGCTGGAGGTAATCGAGACGCTGGTAAACACCTTTGATGGTGCGGTTCCACGTATAGTCATAGACCCAAAGTTCGTAGATGACGAGGTTGTTCTTGTCGGGACGTTTGAAGTTAAGCGTAGCGTCAGACCACTTATATTCGGGTTTGCCTGGTTGGATAACAGTTACGTAACCGCCATCAGCACCCTTCAACGGATAATCAATGAGCGAGGGGTCAGCAGCTTTGGGTTCCCATTTGTCATCAGGATAAATGACTTTTTCAGAGAAGAGGTCGGAAATCTGTTTGCGGACACCGTCAGCGCGCTCAATAGCGTATTGGAAGCGGTATTCCTTACCTTTCTCAAGACCGGTAAGGGTAATCCAGAAGTAGTTGCCATCCTTATAGAGTTGGTGGTCTTTGTCGAGTTTCCAGCCGGTCATATCGCCGAGTAAGAAGACGCGTTTAGCTGCTTCTGTTTTGCTTGCGGCATAGGTGCAGAGGGTAACAGAGGTGCCGTCTTCACCGTAATAGATACCTTGATCCACGCCAGCGGGACGTGCTTTCGTGGTAGGAGTGAGTCCTTCAACATCTTCCCAAATATCCGCAACCGTCTCTTCGCCCAACACGACGAAGATATCCTGATTGCCAGCGGTTTTGCCTTCGAGTGATCCGCCAGGACCGTCATGGAAAACAAACGCAAGTGCAGTTACTTCAGTGCCGGAGGGGACACTATAGAAGGTGTAGAGATTGTCAATCTCCAGTTCCCATTTATCGCCCACTTTGGTGAGTTGGGGTGCATTGGGGGAACGCCAGTCTTTACCAATAACGCCTTGCCAGTTTTGGGTAGCCGTGCAGTAGCCGGTGTGTGCATAGCACTTGGTAGCCGTCGCCATACCGCCGTTGCCGGCTTTGGGGTCAAAGGTAATGGTAATCTTTCCCGTGTATCCTTTTTCAATGATAGCAGGGGTGGTTTTCACTTGTGCTATGAGAACATAGCACCATACGCACAAAAGTGCAAGAACGCTGAGTCTTTTCATTGTCGTAGTGTTTTTGTTATGTTTGTTTTTGCTTGTGTTTGAGAGTAGAGGCGGTAATCAGCCGCCCCTACCCAAAAGGGATTAGTACATAAGGAGACCTTGAACGGAGTACTTGTGACCATCACGATAGATGTACATCACACCGTTCTCGATAACCTTACGGAGTTCGTTATTGCCATTGATGTTGTCAAGGCCAGAGGTTCCTTGCTTGCTTACGTAGAGCCAATCGGCACCCATTTCTACATGCAGATAGAAATCGTAAACGCCGGTCTCGGTAACCTTATAAGCCTCGTTCTCAATCTGGAACTTATAGCTGGTATCATCTTTCCAGATGGCAGCAGCCCAGCCAATCTTGTTGACATTATCATAGAGGACGAATGTCTGACCAGCTGTCAAGCTAACGTTAGTAGCCATGAGTTCCTGATCGTTACCTGGATTGATAGTAGCCTCAACGAAGGTGGTACCGTCAATAAGCAGGCCGTATTGCGGGGTCGTCGGAACAACATAGAAGTTACCCTCCACAGTGAAGGTTGTACCAGCAACGTAGGTAACCTTAACATCGCCTGTTTCAGTCAAGACGAAGTTGATATTGTTGTCACCGTCCCCTGTTACGCCTTCGGGTTTAGTGGTGAGTTCGTTGTAACCCATAGCACCAGCCCAGCCTGTATTGGTCATGAGCACCTTCATCTGATAGATGCCAGCAGGCAAGAGCTTGAAGGTATAGGTTGTCCCCTCTTCATAGATAGCCTGAGCAGGTGTCCAAGCCTTATCTGCTCCCATGAGTGCTGCATTACCGGTGATGTAGAATCCCTTCGGAGCCTCGGTGCTGAATACACCGGTGATAGTGAAGGTTTCAACCGTTGTTCCGGTAGCCTTGAAGGTAATGGTTACATCGTTCGGCTCAGCAATAGTGAACATGATATTGTTCTGGTCACCAGCTTTAACACCAGCGGGGATAGTACCCGTCAGGTTGGAATAACCATAATTCGGTTGAGTCCAATCCTTCGCTGACAGAACTTTGAATGCATACGTGCCCTTAGGCATACTCTTGAAGGTGTAAGAGTCTGCTTCTACAGCAATTGCATTATCCATAATCCAGTTACCCATAAGGTCGCCATCACCGAGGATGTAGTACTTAACTTCACCCGGAGTAACAGGAGCCACATACTTGCCAAGCAAGGTAGCCGTAACTTCAGCGTCGCCAGGTTTAAGAACCAAGGTAACGGTATCCAGAGCAGCAATCTTGTCGCCAAGAATAGCATCAACAGCTACCCATGTTGCACCGGAGTCATCCTCTTTGGTATTGAAGTTCACACCTGTACCACCGAATACTACGTTCTCCAACTTGTAGGTTGCACCGTCTTTGGTCATTTCTTTCCAAGTCCAGTCAGTTGCACCGTTCCAGTTGTTCTTCATATAGTACTTCGCGTCAGAAGGAATCTCATACTTGCCAATCAAGGTTGCGGTAACACTCTTTGCAACCGGATCAAGAACCAAATCAACGGTATCCAATGCACCAATCTTGGCTCCGAGAATCGCTTCAGCAGGAACCCAGGTAGAACCTTCATCGCTCTCTGCTGTATTGTAGTTCACACCTGTGCCACCAAATACAACATTCGACAGCTTGTAGTTAGCACCGTCCTGCTCCATAGCTTTCCATGTCCAGTCGGTAGCCCCGTTCCAGTTGTTCTTCATGTAGTATGCAGTAGTTGAACCGCCACCGCCACTGGTTTTGAACTTACCATCAATTGTGAATGCTGTAGCATTATAGGTGACAACTACCTCACCGGCCTCGGACAACGTGAAGCAAATATTATCATCTGTATCAGCTGTTACACCGGCAGGAACCGTGCCACTCAATGCAGAATGACCCTTCGCAGTTGACCATTT